>Ga0075421_100002586_pt1 | contig 21638 bp, 14 predicted proteins | sample SoiMetdeltSBSDD5_FD_75292 | JGI IMG/M metagenome (GOLD analysis project Ga0075421, IMG submission 75292) | Bulk soil microbial communities from a Populus tree surrounding site in Tennessee, USA - Soil MetaG P. deltoides SBSDD5 | ecosystem: Environmental > Terrestrial > Soil > Tree plantation...
CACGCCAACATGGACCGGCTCTGGGAAAGCTGGAACCGGCTGGACAACAAGAACCCAACCGATCCCAAGTACCTCAACCGCAAGTTCGCCTACGGGGACAGAAGCGGTAAGGCCGTGTACTTGCCGGTCAGCGCGACCGACCGCACGGCGCAGCTCGGCTACGAATATGACCGCTATGAGAAGGCGCCTCAGCCAGAGACTCTGACCGCCAGCCAGGTCGCCGCCAGGAAGGCCACTATGGACTCACTCTTGGCCAGTATGCACGGCCATGGGCATGGCGGCGAGCACAGCTCCCACGCGATGCGCTGAGCACCCGCTCCACCGTCTGGAGCGGCCGCGAGCAAGCATCCGGCAAGAACCTTGAGGAAGGATACGAAGATGCGAACGGAACGATCGGGAGTTAAATGGATGCGAGCAGGTCTTGGCGCTGCGACTCTGCTCGCGCTCATCTGGTTTGTACCAGTAGCAAGCGCACAGGAGCCCAAGGCAACCGTGGTCTCGCCAGGCGACCTCGCGGAGACCGGCAAGAGGCTGTCGAACCCGCTCTCGGATGTCTGGGCGTTGTTCTCTCGATTCGACGCCAACTTTGCCGACGGCGACGCGAATCTGGGAGATGCGAAGGTCGGGGGAAGGATGCTCTTCCAGCCCATCCTCCCGGTGCCGCTCCACGGTACCGGGGCCAACCGGTGGAACCTCATCGCCCGACCCACCATCCCGGTGCTGTTCAGTGAGCCGGTTCCGAGCGGTCTCAACGGCTTCAACCATACCGGCGGGATGGGGGACATCGAGCTCCCGACCGTGATCGCGCCCCCCGCGGGAAACTGGATCCTCGGCGCGGGGCCTGCCTTCCTGTTCCCCACCGCGACTAACGATGCCTTCGGTCGCGATCAGTGGGGCATTGGTCCGGCCCTGGTTGTGGGCTACCGGACTCAAGCAGTCACCTTCGGGGCGTTTGGCCAGTACTACTTCGGGATCGGTTCCGCTGGCGCCCGTGAGCCAGGCGTCCAGGACGCCAGCTATATGAACCTGCTCTACTTCTTTTCCCTCAACCTGCCGAGCGCCTGGCAGATCGCCTTCGACCCGACCATCACCTACGACGCCCGGGCCACATCCGGCAATAAGTGGAACGTGCCCGTAGGCCTCAGCGTCGCGAAAACCACGCTGGTCGGCAAACTGCCGGTCAAGTTCCAGTTCGGAGTCGAGTACTCGGTTGTAAGCCAGGATGCATACGGAGAACAGGCAAGGCTGGTGCTCGAGGTGATCCCGGTAATTCCAGCCCTGCTCCGCCGACCACTTCTGGGCGGTGGCAGCTGACGATCGTCAACCTGACCGTCGGCAACGACGGTCGGGCTCCGCGAGGAGCCTGAACCATAAGAGGAGACCACAATGAGCATCGAACGCTGGGAGATCGCGAGTAGCTCCCGGATCAATTTTACTGTACGCCACCTTCTGATCTCGAAGGTGCGCGGCCGGTTCACCCGCTGGAGAGGGACGGTGCTGGTTCCGGATGGCGACTGGGGCCGCGCTACGGTGGATGTGGTGATCGATGCATCGAGCATCGATACCGGCGTGGCCAAGCGGGACACTGACCTGCGGAGCGCGAACTTCCTGGACGTCGAGCGCTACCCCGACATCACCTTTCGGACGCTTTACGCCACTGCACGGCAGGCCGACGCGTTCCAAGTCGTCGGCGAGCTGATGATGAAGGGTCGAGTGGCCGAGGTGTCACTCGAGGTTGCGAGCGGCGGCATCACTTCCGATCGGCGGGGCTACCAGCGTGCGCGATTCTCCGCCCGGGCAGCCCTCACCCGGCGGAACTTTGGCGCCAGCGGGAACGTTGCCTGGGACAAGTACGGCATCATGATCGGTGAACGGGTCGGCATCGAGATCGATGTCGAAGCCTTGAGGCAGCCTGCGGCCGCAATTTCGTCCCTCAGCGACATCCACGATCTGACTGTGACCCGAGCCTAGGAGGTCACTTGCGAACGATCAGGATGCTCTGCATGGTAGGCACTACCCATGAACCACGTCGTGATTGAGCGGAACGAGGACGATGTCCTCCTGATTCGGCTGGCCGGACGGTGGGTATTGGGAAGCGGGTTTCCCTCCGCCGCTGCCCTGGAAACGGAATTGGAGCGGGAGCCGCGCCCCTCAAGGATCACGTTCGACGCCCGCCAGCTGGATTTGTGGGACAGCAGCATCCTGGCCTTTCTCGCCCGGGTCAGCCAAGCCGGCCGCGAGCAAGGAGTAGCGCTCGACACCAGTACACTCCCGACCGGTCTTCAGAAGCTTCTCGGCCTGGCGGAGGCTGTGCCCGAACCGGCCGGCGCCCGGAAGGAGCTCAGAGCACCCGCGTTTCTCGAGCGGCTGGGCGAGGGCGCTCTCAGTGCGGTCGCTGCGCTAGGGGAAGTGCTCCCGTTCGTGGGGAACATGGCCGGAGCATCCGTTCGGCTGGTCCGGAGAAACGCGCGCTATCGTGCATCCGACCTCTGGTTGCTGATCCAGCAGTGCGGCGTCCAGGCGCTTCCCATCGTCACGCTCATCAGTTTCCTGGTTGGGGTGATTCTGGCGTTCGTCAGCGCAGTCCAGCTGCAACAGTTCGGCGCCCAGATCTACGTCGCCAATCTGGTCGGCGTCGCCATGACCCGGGAGATGGGTGCGCTGATGACCGCCATCCTCATGGCGGGCCGGACCGGGGCCGCGTTCGCCGCCGAGCTTGGCACCATGAAGGTGACCCAGGAGCTCGACGCCCTCACGACCGCAGGCTTTCCGGTCTTTGAGTTTCTGGTTCTCCCCCGGGTCGTGGCCCTGGTCCTGATGATGCCGTTGCTCTGTCTCTACGCCGACTTCGTGGGCGTCCTCGGCGGGGCCACGATCGGGGTCGGGATGCTGGACCTGTCGTGGACCATGTACTTCCAGCAGACTATCGACGTGGTCCGCCTGGGCGACACGGTCGGTGGCGTGTTCAAGAGCGCGGTGTATGGCCTCCTGATCGCGCTGGCCGGCTGCTGGCGCGGGCTCCAGGCCGGCAGCAGCGCGTCCGCCGTAGGGGGCGCAGCCACCTCGGCAGTCGTGACCAGCCTGGTTGCCATCATCGTCGCCTGCGGACTGTTCGCCTTCCTGTTCTACGTCCTGGGGCTGTGATAATGATCCACGAGCTCGGCACCGGAACCGGAGCGAGGCCCTGCATCAGCGTGCACGATCTCACCATGGCATACGGCAGCTATGTGCTCATGCGGGACATGACGTTCACCATCAAGCAGGGCGACGTCTTCATCATCATGGGCGCGAGCGGAAGCGGGAAGAGCACCCTGCTGCGTCACCTGATCGGCCTCAACCAGCCGGCCCACGGCAACATCTATTACCAGGCAGAGAACTTCACGACCGCGGACTCGGGCCAGCGCGACCGGATTCTCCGAAACGTCGGGGTCCTGTTTCAGGGCGGCGCGTTGTGGAGCGCCATGACCCTGAGTGAAAACATCGGGCTTCTACTGCAGGGGTACACCGATCTCACACCGGCCGAGATCCGCCAGGTTGCCTCACTCAAGCTCGCGCTGGTGGGTCTCAAAGGGTTCGAGGACTACTACCCATCCGAGATCAGTGGCGGGATGCAGAAGCGGGCCGGATTGGCTCGAGCCATGGCTCTGGATCCCAGCATCCTCTTCTTCGATGAGCCATCGGCCGGGCTGGATCCAATCAGCGCGCGCCGGCTGGACCAGCTGATTCTCAGCCTGCGCGATAGCCTCGGAATGACCGTGGTGGTGGTGAGCCACGACCTGGCCAGCATCTTCGCCATCGGCACCAACAGCATTTACCTCGACGTGCCGAACCGCGCGATCACCGCCAGCGGCCCTCCCAAGGAGCTGCTGGCCGGGACCCAGGACCCCACCCTCCGGAGCTTCCTGACGCGGGGAGAGAAGCCATGACACAGAATCGGCAGGTGAGCCCAACCCTGATCGGCGCCTTCGTGCTCGGCGCAGTGGTGCTGGCCGTGATGGCAGTGGTCCTGATCGGCTCCGGGCGTTATTTCCATCGGACCACCCCATTTGTGCTCTACTTCCCCGGATCGGTGAACGGTCTCCGAGTTGGGGCAACGGTCAAGTTCCGCGGTGTCGAGGTCGGGTCAGTCGAAGACATTCGAATTCGCCTGGAACCGGAGCAGAGTGGACACCGGATACCGGTCATCATCGGCATCGATCCCGAGAAGATTACCAGTCTCGGTGGGAGCGAGACCATTCTGAGCAGCTCGGCAGAGTATCAGAGCGCGATCGATGGCGGGTTCCGAGGGCAGCTGCAGACCGAGAGTTTCCTCACCGGGGTGCTGTTCGTGGCGCTGGACTTTTTCCCCGGTAGCCCGGCTGTCTTTGTTCAGCAGCCGCGCACCCGAAAGTTCCGATACCGCGAGATTCCGACCGAGGCGTCGTCGACCGAGAAGGCGCGCATGGCAGTGAGCGAAGTGCTCACCAAGCTGGCAGCAAGCGACCTGGTGGGCCTGGTCGACTCGGCCCGGCTGGCCCTGTCGGAGCTGCACCAACTGGTCGGCTCGCCCGATCTGAAACTGACGATCCGATCCCTGGGCGCGGTCGCGGGCCAGCTGGGCGAGGCGGCCGGCAGTGTGTCCCAGCTGGCCACCGGCCTCGACACCAATGTCTCGAGGCTTACGACGGATCTCCACCAGACCAGCATCAAGGCAGGGGCGATGATGGATCATGCCGGGCAGGTCCTGCAGCATACGGACGCAGCTCTTAACGAGGCCCCTGTGGTGTACCAGCTCACCCGGACTCTGCAGGAGGTTTCGGCTGCGGCGCGGTCGATTCGTATGTTGACTGGATATCTGGAGCGGAACCCGAGCTCGCTGATCTTCGGCAAACCGGTCGCCCGGGAGAAGTGATGCGGAGCCTGTCTCACCGACTATTGGCCCTGGACCTGGTCTGGATCTGGTTCGCGGCCTGCGTGCACGTCGGCCAGCAGCAGGAACAGTCCTGGAGGCTTCTTACCCTGAGCCCGCTTCCTGAACCCGCAGCTCAAGACGCGGGGGACCCAAGCTCGCCCGGGCCGGTACAGTCGGCGATTGGCGTCGGTCCCATCCACCTGCCCGGATATCTCGATCAGGATCAGCTGGTGACCCGGATCTCCGAGAATAGGGTCACTTTATCCGAGAACGATCGCTGGGCAGAGCCCCTGGAAGGCAATATTGCGAAGACGCTGGCTCACAACTTGTCGATCCTGCTTCGGACCGATCGGGTCATCCTGCACCCCTGGCCGGCCCAGCAGCAGCCAGCGTATCAGCTCGAGATCGACGTGCTGAGGTTCGAGACGGACACCGCCGGGACGGCCCAGCTCGTGTTCCGCTGGTTCCTCCGCGATGTGGCCAGCGGGCAAACGATTGCTCATGAGGAAGCTCATCTCAACGCCATGGCAGCGGGTACCTCGAGCGAGCGGTCGGTTGCGTCGTTGAGCAAAGCACTGGGCGATTTCAGCCTCGGAACTGCAAACCTGATCCGCGAGATTGTCCAGCACGACACGACGCAATCAGCTTTGGAGCCCTAAGTTGTTGTGACCTAATCACTCTGCTGCTATTTTCAGCTACCTCCCCCTGCGAAGTCCAATCCGGGCAGCCCTTAGTCCTCCCATAGGGCGGCCGCTCTCCTTTCAGGGAACAAGCTTCCGGATTATGACCAATACCTCCGACCCCACTTCGGATTCGTGTCCACCTTCGCCTCCATGCGTTAGCGAAGCCGGATGCAACATCCTAGTCGTAGATGATGAGCGCGCAGTCCGGCGCTACGCTGCGAGGATCCTACAACAGGACGGCCATACGGTATACGAGGCCGCTGATGGGGCTGAAGCGCTTGATTTGATTGAGCGCGACACCATACCGGCGGAGCTGGTGGTCTCAGATATCATCATGCCCCGGCTCAACGGCGTCGAGCTGATGAAAGCGCTGGCGGTTACCCACCCCGGCGTTCCCGTAATCCTGATGTCGGCCTACGCCCAGGGAGAGCTATCGGAGATGGGGGTGGTGGCGCCTTGCGGGGTGGTGCCCAAGCCGTTCGGGGCCGAGCGCCTGCTCCAGGAAGTGCGCCAGTGTCTCAGTAAGCGGCGGGAAAGGGAAGTCTCAAGTCATCCGGGTAAGTGAGCGCGTCGGGCGAGGGTGTCGCTCACTACGCTGACCAGCGCGTCGGGCGTGAACGGCTTCTGGATGAAGCTCGTGCGCTTCAGCTGGAGGCCTCGCCGCTCGATCTCCGCACCCGGATAGCCCGACATGAAGAGGATCGCCAGCTGCGGGTGCGTAATTCGGAGCTGGTCCGCCAGTTCCCTGCCATTTACGCCCGGCATGACCACGTCGCTCACCACCAGATCTATCTCCTGGGGATGGGCCGCCATGAAGTTAATCGCTGCCAGGCCGGTGATCGCCTCGTACACCGCGTAGCCTGCGCCTTGCAGCGCCCGCCGCACGATCGCTCGTACCTGGGGATCGTCCTCCACCACTAAGATCTGCTCACCCGTGCCGCGCACCGGAGTGGCTACGCTCCGCTCCATTGCCGGCTCCTCGCTCACCGCCGGGAAGTACACGGCTACGGTGGTGCCCTCGCCCGGCCGGCTGATGAGCTCGGGAAACCCGCCGCTCTGTTTCATGATGCCATACACCATGGAGAGACCTAGGCCGGTCCCTTCTCCCAGCGGTTTGGTTGTGAAGAATGGTTCAAACACCCGGATCGCGGTTTCGGGGGGAATACCTGCGCCGTTATCTCTCACCGCCAGCCGGACAAAGGGCCCGGGTGAAAGCTCCTCTTCATGATGCCGTCGCAACTGCTCTTCATCCAACTCCACCATTCCGGCTTCCACGATAATGAGCCCGTCGGTCTCGGTCGCATCCCGGGCGTTGGCGACCAGATTGATCAGCACCTGCTCGACCTGGCCCCGATCGGCCCGAATCCACACCTCCTCCGGGGCATGCCGCACCGCGAGCTGGCGGTCCGAACCGCTGAGCCGAGTGAGTGCCGGGGTGAGGTCGCGCACTACCTCGTTGAGGTCGAGAACCTGTATCTGGAAGACCTGCTGGCGGCTGTAGGCGAGGAGTTGGCGGGTCACGTCGGCAGCTCGGCTGGCCGCCTTCACCATCTCCTCCACTTCAACCCGCTGAGGGTGCTGCGGAGCCAGCGACTGGAGCGCGAACCCGCCACACCCCATCACGATGGTCATCATGTTATTGACCTCGTGAGCCACGCCTCCTGCGAGCTGACCCGCGGCCTGAAGCCGCTGTGCCTGCTGCAGCCGTTCATCCGCCATGACCTTTTCATGGATGTCGGTGGTACTGCCGAACCACTTGAGGATCCGGCCATCGGCATCGCGGTAGGGCAGAGCAGTCGTGAGCATCCAGTGGTAAGTCCCATCGTGGCAGCGGAGCCGGTGCTGGATCTGGTAGCGGTCGCCGTTGGTCCGGATCGTCTCCTGCCATAGCTCAATTGTCTGGGTCCTGTCCTCTGGGTGAAGCAGTTGCTGCCAGCCGTCCATCAAGAGCTGGTCTCGTTCCACGTGCGTGAACTCTACCCAGCGCCGGTTGAAGTAGTCGACGGATCCTCCGGGATCGGCGGTCCAGATGAGCTGGGGCAAGGAGTCGGCCAGGAACTGGTAATGCCGTCCGGTTTCAGTGAGCCGCCGGTGCGCCTCTATCGCCTCACCCCGGAGATACACCTCGGCCTCAATGGTGGCGGCGCGGGTTTCCACCTCTTCCTTCCGGAGATTCTGTTCCATCATCTGCCGCTTGAGTCGTATGAACTCGGTCACGTCCTCGACCCAGTGAATGATGCAGCGGACTTGACCCCGCTCATCCAACACCGGGCTGTTGAGCGGGCTCCAGTAGCGCTCCTCGAAGCCGCCTCCCTCCGCGTCAGGGCGGCGGATATCGTACTTCTGCACCGGCATCCGGTCGGGGTGCTTGTCTGACAGGACCCGCTGGAGCGACGCGCGGAGGTTCCGCACCCCGTCGGCGTTGGGATCTTCCGGATTGTCGGGAAAGATCTCGAACAGGCCTCGGCCGACGATGTCTTCCCGTCGGGTCATAGTGGCCGAGAGGTAGCATTCGTTGACGCCGATGATGGTCATATCGGGACTTAGGAGCAGGTAATTACCGGGAGTGGCGTCGAAGATCGCCTGGTAATCCTGCGGAATCGCACGCTGCGGCATACCCAACTCTCTAGGGGCGGCTGGGTCCGATTCTAAAGCACTCTTGATCCGGGATGCGACGGACTTTCACACTAACAGTGAGTTCTGCAGAAGGCAATGCGGGAAGGCACCGGTTTTGCAGTTCCGGTCGCTAGCGATAGCCTCAGAAGGTCGCCCCGATCGAAAAGTGCAGATGCCAGCGCCGCGACGACGATGCCGGCGCAGATTCAATCGGAAGGCCGCGCTGCAAAGCGTCGGCCACATCCTGCGGGTCTCGCAAGTCGAGGGGCGAGGGGTTGAGCTTGTAGCCGAGCCCGACCTGGATCGCGCCGACCACGGTCTCGTACCCGATTCCGAACCCCACGCTCTGATAGAACTCGTCCTGGTCAATGATGCCCGCGTCGAGCGCGAAGCGGCTGTCCGGGGTCCAGATGCGTCCGCCATCATAGAAGAAGTACGGCTGGAAGGCTTCGCTCAGGAGCGGCATCGGAAAGTGGAACTCGGCGCTGGCCAACAGCCGAGCCAGCCCGCCGATCGGCGTGTAGCGATCGGAAACAACTACCGTACTATCACCCTGCTGCTCCAGTATCACCTGGGGCACCTTGGGCCCGAGCAGAAGCGAGCCCCAGCCGCGGACGTCGCGGGTGCCGCCGGCCATGAAGGCGGCGTCCCGCAGCTCGAGCAGCGACAGGAAAGGAGACTCCGCGCCTACCGCGTCGAGGCTGTTCCCCCAGGGATAGATGCGTCCGATGCCCCCGCGCAGCGTCAGACCTGTGGTCCTGCTGAACGGCAGATACGCCGTCGCGCCCAGATCGAGCAAGACGTACTCGCTGGTATTGTAGAACGGCAGAGTGGTCGCGATCCGAGGCCGAATGACGTATCCCTTGCGCGGGTTCGCGATCTGATCGAGCCGGCCGTAGCTGCCCTCCAGCGAGAGAAGGTTCCGGTTCTGGGTCTGGTTCAGAGAGCCGACAGTGCTCGGATCCGCGAGACCCAGCACCGGCAGATACTGCTCCGGCGGGAGATCGGAGCCAGAACCATAGTCGAACACGTGCCGGTGGGAGATGGAGTAGCCCAGCGATACCGAACGGAGCGGCGCCGGTGCCCAGACCAATGCCCCCTCGAGCCCGGCTGCCCAGCTCCGATCTCGCAGATCGTTCCGGTACTCGATGAACGGCCCGCCTGCGAGGGAGAGCCGGCGGTCGCCGACGTAGGGTTGGAAGGCGCTGAGGCTGAGCCGGTAGTACTGCTGCGCGGGATATTCGAGTGCGGCGACGCCGGTCTGTGCGGTCGCGGCCACCGTCAGCGTACGGAGGCCGCCCAGCCAGCTGCGGTTCGTCCAGGTGCCTTGGACGGTGAGCCCGCCTGACGCGATGTACCCACCTTCACCCTTGATCAGGTACTGAGGGTTCTCGGCCATGTGGAGCCTGACCACCACGCTAGTGTCCCCGGCCGAGTCTCGGGGCACGTCCACCGAGGCGAGCCGCACGATGTCCATCTGGGTGAGCTGCTGGCGGGCCTGCTCCAGCGCCTGCGCATCAAACCATTGCCCGGCGTGCACCGAGAGCTGGCGGACGATCTCATGCTCGGGAATGGTCTTGGTCCCAGTGACCTGAATGCGTCCGATTCGGTATCTGGCGCCGGGACTCACCTGGACCGCGAGGTTCGCACGGTTGGCAGCGCTGTCGATCCGGGCCACGACCCGGGCGTTGGCGAACGGGTACCCATGGGCGCGGAACCATCGGACCGTGCTGTCCGCGAGCGCCCGTCGTTCGTCCTCACCCGCACGCTGGATTTCCCTATGCTGTTTCCGCGCGAATTCCTGCCAGCTCCGCTCGAGCCCCGTCGGCAACGTGAGCGCGGTATCCATCCCCTCGAAGGAGAGGGAGTCCACCATCAGCGGCGGTCCCTCGGCGATCCGATAGGTAACCGACACCAGGTCCGACTTGGCCAGGTACTTCGCCTGGTAATCCACATCGGCCTTGGGAAAGCCGGACCGCTGATAGTAGTGGCGAAGCCGAACCACGTCCCGCCCCATTTCCACCGGGTCGAACGGGTGCGCGCCGACCGGGGGTACGAAAGGAAGGAAGCCGAGTGTGCGGCGCAGACCGACCATGCTCCCCTGGCCGGTCAGCGCGATCTTCGAGCGCAGCTGGTCTTCCTCGAGCGACGACTGGTCCTCGAACTGGAAGTCCACCGAGCGGACCTGAGTCTTGGGTCCTACCCGGTTGAGCGCGTCCTGTCCCGCGAGCGGAGACGCTGAGACCAGCCCGGCGGCGACCAACGCCACCCAGTGGTCAGTACGCACGGCGCGCTCGGAACAGAAGACCTGGCGAGAGGCTCCCGCCGCGAATGCTGGTTCTGAGCCAGCGCTGCAGACTGTACTCCAGCTCGAAGCCAGGACCGAGGTTGGCGCCGGGCGTCTGGCCTGCCTGGCTGCCAAGCTGAAGCGGGAGCTGCATGTCGAGGAACAGACGCGGGCCCACGTAGCGTCCCGCCGTGAGCGTGAGCCCCCGACCCGGCTCCTGACGGATCTGGAATACGTCGAGACCGAGACTCTGGCCCGCTGCGTTGGAGATGGCGCTGGTGAGGGTACCGAGCGCTACCTGCTCGCCCACGTTTCCTCCGCCGGTTCCGCTCCCTTCGAAGAGCGGGTTGTCCGAGGAGGGTCGCCCGGTGACGATGTACGACAGGATGTCATCCTGGCTCAGGCTCGGGTCGGAGGTGAACTCGAGCCCCAGGCTGTCGAGCCGTCCCCGGGCGTGCACATCGATGATTACGCCTTCGTCTTCGCCATTGCCCTGGGTGGGCACCTGGTAAGACGCGATGACGTCGAGCTTGGTGGAATCGATCGGGCCCGCGAGGTTAATGTCGCCCTCGGTCAGCCGGAACTGCCTGCCGCTCAGTTCGAGGGTCCCCCGGTCCGGCACCGGCTCCACGTGCCCGAAGAACTGCATCTCCTCGCCCGGCTGTTGGGTCAGCCGGAGCTTGCCCATCAGCTCGATGTTGGCCTTCGGGCTGCCGGTCCGCCGGATCCACACCTGACCAGGCATCTGGACCGACAAGTCCATCTTGACTCGGTCCATGAGGCCTGGCGTCTTCTCGCCCTGCTGGAGCACGACGGGCCCGAAGTCCCGGGCCAACTGACGCAGCTCGCCCGGCGTGAGCTCTACCTCTTCGACCTGCACTTTGGAGCCCGCTCCCACGAAGAAATCGGTCCGGCCGAGCTGTACGCTGCCGGTGAGCTCCGGATGGAGCAGCGTCCCGCCGACCTGCACTTTGCCCGAGGCGGAGGTGCGAAGCTGGTCCGAGTTGACCAGCCGGAAGTCGCGCATCGTCCCCGCGAGCTTGAGTCCCGGATCACTCAATGGCTGGAGCCGGATGTCGCCCGAGCCCAGCAGCTCCTCCTTCTTCCCGGTGAGCAGCCGGAGCTTCTCGATCCGAAGCCCGTCGCCCTCGAGCTGCCCGACCAGCTCGCCCTCTCTATATGCCACACCGATCGGTGGAAGCTCGAGCGTCGCGCGCGTGAGGTTGAGTCCACCGGTCGCCCGCGGCGCCTTGATGGTCCCGCCGATCCGCGCGTCCGTGGCAAGTCTTCCGCCCAGCCCTTTGGCGACATCGGGCGGCAGCAGTGGCTGAAACAGGGATAGGTCGAAGCTGTCCGCGCGCACCGCCAGTGAGACGGTGTCGACTTCGAGCGGCTCGCTCGCGACAGCGGCGCTGGTGTCGCGGGGGGCGAGCGTGAAGCGGTACGGCAGGCTTCCCTCGACAGTGAGCGCGCCACCATGCAGTGGTCGCGCCACGGCGGCCATCCGTAGGCCACCGCCGGTCCAGTCGAGTCTGGTCCTCACAGTGCCGCCATCGCGTTTATCCCGCGACGCGATGGCGAGACTGATGTCGCCCTGCAGGCGGGGATCCTTCGCCGGGCCGGTCAGGTGTATTCCTCCGTCGAGCCGGCCACCGACCGGCACCAGTCCGGACGCGCGGAGGGTACCGAGCTCGAGCGACTTGATACGCAGGCTCAGGTCACTGGTGCCGCGTCGATCGAGCACCCCGTTCACCACGATGCTCCGGTCCCCGGCGCGGAGGGCGAGATTGTTCACCTCGACCCGGGGTCCGAAGCCGAGCTCGGCAGTCCGCTGGAGTGCCCAGGCGCGGCCACCCTCCTCCAGCGTGAGCTGTTGCAGTTCGGCGCGCACAGTATCCCGAGCCGCGGAGACTGTGCCCCGCAGCTGGGTCCCGAGCCGCACGCTGTCGCCGATATTGAGCTTGAGGTCCAAAGCCAAGGTTGAGTCGTAGCCGCCGGAGGCGGTCAGGCTCCGGAGCGAGAGCTTTCCGAAGGCAGCGTCCGTGACACTCAGATTTCCCGAGAGCGCGCCGAGCCGGGTGCTGTCGAGCGTGGCCTTGGTGGCCAGTGAAATTTGGTTGGCGAGATTACCGCCGAACGACAGCCCAAAGGCTTCGATACCGCCTTGCACCTTCCATCCCCAGGCAGGGCCGCCGATCGCCAGGTTGATGCGGGCCGAATCCGCGCCGGCCGTGTCCCAGCCCATCAACGCTGCGACAGGTGCGAGATCACCCAGGAAACCCTTGAGTCTCAGCGTGCCCGGGTTCGGGCCCGGCCTGAGCTGCACCCGCCCTCCACCGTTCAGCTGCGCGACGTTGGACCGGATAAGTAGAGTGTCGAGCTGAAGCTGCCCATCCACCGGGCTCAGCACCACGTCGAGCGCGGGCACCCGGACCCCACCGACGCCGCCCATCGCTTTCACCGTTCCTCCGACGGTGCGTGGACCGGCGCTGTCGGTCTCGACGGTGAGAGCGATGTGCGATTCAACGCGGCCATCCGCATCCGCCCGTCCAGTCCAGCGCGCCAGGTGCTCGAGCCGGAGGTTACCATCGGCGTTCATCGCGGTGCGATTCTGCAAAGGCGTGCTGCGCACGGTGGCGTCGAGCGCGGCGTCGGGCCCATCGGCCCGAAGCTTCGCCTGGAGCTGTTTGCCGTCCATCTGCGCATCCACCGAACCGCTGGTGAGCTCCGCCTGGTTGATTCGCGAGGGCAAGAGGGTAACGCCCACAGTAGCGTGCATGCTATCGGGTGACACCCGCGTAACCTCGGCGGTGAAATTGGTGTTCAGGTCGGTGTGCAGATCCGGCCGGCCGAGCAGCGCGCCGAGATCGATCCCGCTCGAGCGGCCCTCGCGGATTCGGTATACCGGCGCCGAGGCTCCCGGCGTTCCCTCGCCCGCCGCGGAGAGCTCACCGCCGTTCGTCCGGAGCGAAGCGTCGTAGGTCAATGCCTGTCCGGCGAGACGGAAGTCCGCCGTTCCCCCCGTGATCTTCACATCTCCGAGCCGCGAGGGCTCGAGGGTTAGCCGGCCGCGCGCCACGCGATGGCCGCCGCGCAGGCGTGCCTCGCCTCTGAGCAAGAGCGTCACCGGCCCCGCGAGCTGAGGCCGGCCGAGGAAGGTGCCGAGGTCCACCGCTTCCAGCGCGGCGCGGCGGAGCACGTAGGACGCCGTGCTGTCGAATGGATGGCCGAACAGCTCGAGCAGCAGGCGGCCACCCTGTACTGCGCCCTCGCCGGTGAGCCGGAGCCGGCCGCGGTCGAGTCGAGCAATTGCATCCACCCGCTCCACTCGTCGCGCTCCATAGCGAACCTCGTCCAGGTGGAAGCTGGCAGCGACCCGCGCGGCGGCGGGAGCGGTGCCGCGGCCGCTGAGCCGGAAGCGGCCGGAGAGCGGCGCCGCAATCGTGTCGCCCGCGAGCACCCCGAGGTCCACCCGGTCGATACGTCCGTCCCGCAGCTCGTAGCTCAGCGTGTCGCCCAGGGTGATATGACCGCGCGCCGTGATGCGTCCGCCGCCGGCGAGGATCTCGGGCCGGATGTCCAGCCGGCCACCAGCCAGCCGAAGCGTGGCATTTCCGAGTGAGCGGCGCACGCCAGTATCGCGGACAGCCGCCAGGTCCACCCGTCCCTGTATGCTGGCCGAATCCGGAGAGGCGCCTTTGCCGCTGACCTGCAAACCCACGGCGAGCGCTGGATTACCATTGGAGCCGGTCAAACTCCGAGCCACGGCGGCGGTGCCCGGCATGCCCACGGCGCTGCCCGAGAGCCGATAGCTGGGGATGGAGTCGAACAGCCGCGCCCGGCCGGTCGCGTTCACGCTGCCGGAGTCGAGCGCGCCCCGGAGTGTCAGATCCGCAGTGCCATCGGTGAGGAGCGCCCCCAGCTCGAACCGTCGCACGTTCACGGAGCCGAGCCGACTCCTGCCGACGTGCAGTCGGATTCTGCCGTCAGCGCTCGAGAGCGGCCCATTGGTCTCCGCGTCGAGCCGCGCGTTTACCTCTCCGGACGGTGCCGAGGTGTGAAGCCGAGCAGGATCGATCTCCGCGACGAGCCCGTGCACCCGGTACGAAGCGGGCCGGCCGCGCTGGAGCCGGGTGCCTGCGTCCACCGTGAGGCGGCCGCGGCCCAGTGTGGCGCCGAGGTGTGCTGTGATCAGGTCGCCGCTCCCGTTGGCCCGAGCATCGATCACCAGCTCGCCCTCGGACGGCACCGAGGGGACGAGCGTTGCCAGGTCGGCCAGCGCCAGCGGCCGCGCGGCAAGCTGGACGTCCAGACGGTTTACCAGGCGGGAATCGCGGAAGCTGCGTGGCATGACCACACGACCGATAAGGTCGCTGGCCTCGGAGTGAACCCGCAGCGGGTCGAGACGGAGCTCGTCGGCCGTCACTCGGCCGCGGGTGGTCACGCCAAGCCATCGGTCGCTGTGCGGGGGACGAACCGCCAAGAGCAGCCGATCGATCGTCACCAGCGCGGTATCGCCGAGGCTGAGGTCGCGGGCGGCGAGCTCCTGCACTCGTGCGTGTGCGACCGAATCAGTCGCCAGCTCCGCCGCAACCGACACATCGTGGATCACCAGCCGATCGATGCGGAAGCCGCCGCCCTGGGCCGTCGTATCGGTCGACTTCCGCAGCGCGTCCATCAAGTCCCATTGCCCGTGGCGCCGCTCCATGCTGATGTTGCCGCCGGTGATGGTCAGCGAGTCCAGTCGGCTCACCGGAGGCCGCAGCCGCGGCAGGTGGTAGCCGACGGCGAGACGGTCGATGCGGGCGAGCTCGCGCCCGTCCTGGCGGAGCCGCAGGTCTTGAAGCACGAGGCGATGGAAGAAATCGCCCGAGACGCGGCCCACCTCGAGCCGGTTGCCGGGGTTAAGCGGTGCCAGGGTCAGCAGCTTGCGCACAACCAGCGTGGCAACCGGGGGGAGCTGAAGTAGCCCGACCAGGGCAACCACAATGACGAGGAGCGCGGTGAGTCCGATCCCTACACGCCGCAGCCAGCGCCTAGGCGGGCGAGCGGTCTGAGGGACTTCAGGGTCGTGACTCGTCATAACGCTCACCGAAACATGATGGCGACTTGAGCTGACGGATATGTCGCCAACTCTGCAGTTGGCTTCCGCATGCGACTATGAGCCACGTCACCGCGGGGCCCTACTTAGGCGCGTCCCTTGATCATGTTGGTGGTAATGAACCCTTCAATTGTGCGAGGAGTTCGTCTATGCGCCGGCGCAGACCTTCCAGCTTCATAGCTTGGCCCGCCGTAGCAGTTGGGCATTGATGGCCACGATTACAGTGCTGAGCGACATCAGCACCGCGCCCACCGCGGGCGACAGCAGGATTCCCTCGCTCGCCAGCACACCGGCCGCCAGCGGGATAGCGACAATATTGTAGCCCGCTGCCCACCACAGATTCTGGACCATCTTCCGATAGCTCGCACGGCTCAGACGAATGATCCGGGGCACGTCCCGGGGATCGTTGCGCACCAGGACGATGTCTCCAGCCTCGACCGCCACGTTGGTGCCGGCGCCGATGGCGATGCCGACATCGGCGGTGACCAGTGCCGGCGCGTCGTTCACTCCGTCTCCCACCATGGCGACTCGTTTCCCCTCCGCCTGCAGCTCCTTGATCTTGTCCGCCTTCTGCTCCGGCAGCACCTCGGCAAAGACTTTGTCGATGCCAAGCTCGTGAGCCACGGCTTCGGCCACCGGACGGGCGTCGCCGGTCAGCATCACCACCTCGATCCTCTCGGCGTGCAGGGCTTGGACAGCTTCGCGGGACTCGGGACGGACTACGTCTGCCACGGTGAAGAGGGCCAGGGCGCGGTCCTCACCCTGCGCACCCTCCTCCACCAGATAAATGGCTGACTGGCCCCGTTGCGACGCCTGCTCGGCGGCCTCAAGCAGAGATCGGGGCACCTGCACTTTTCTGCTTCGGAGCAGGGCTGGACCGCCGATCAGCAATCGCCGGCCGCGTAGGTCCGCCTCCACTCCGATACCAGGCAGGGACTGGAAATTGTCTGCCCGCGGAATCTCCAGCCTTTGCTCCCGGGCCGTCCTCAAGATCCCCTGTGCGATGGTATGCTCCGAGTCCCGCTCGACCGCAGCCGCCAGCATGAGCGCTTCCTGCTCCGGCAACCCGTCGGCGGTCGTGATGCCGACCACCCCGACCTCGCCTCGCGTCAGGGTGCCGGTCTTGTCGAACACCACCGAGCTGAGCGTGCGTGCCTCCTCCAGGCCCCGCCGGTCCCGGACCAGAAGCCCGCTCCGGGCGCCCAGGGCGGTGGAGATCGCAATGACGAGGGGAATGGCCAACCCGAGCGCGTGAGGGCAGGCAATCACCAGGGTTGTCACCAGCCGCTCGACCGCGAAGGCTGCGTCAGCGCCGGCCATGAGCCAGCCGACGAGGGTCAGCGCTCCGGCACCCAGCGCCACCAGAGTGAGCCAGTAGGCGGCTCGATCGGCCAGCGCCTGGGCGCGGGACCGCGAGCTCTGGGCCTGCTCTACCAACCGCATGATTCCGGCGAGCGTGGTCCGCTCTCCCGTGCCGGTCACCCGAACCCGTAGAGAGCCGGAGCCATTGACCGTTCCGGCGATGACCTGGTCGCTCGACTTCTTCCTGACCGGCCGAGATTCGCCGGTGATCATTGACTCGTTCACATCACTGGACCCCTCGACCACCTCGCCGTCGACGGGGATGCCGGCACCGGGCCGGATCAGCACCAGGTCGCCTTCGCGGAGCGCGCTGACGGGAACTTCTTCAGTCTGGTTGCCCATGATGCGCACCGCGGTGTTCGGCAGCAGTTTGGCCAGCTCGCCCAGGGCCCCCTGCGCCTGGGAGATGGACCGCATCTCAATCCAGTGGCCCAGCAGCATGATGGTCACCAAGGTGGCCAGCTCCTCCCAGAGCGGCATTCCCGGATAACCCAGCGTCACCGCCGCACTAAAGACGAAGGCGACCGAGATCGCGAGGGCGATCAGGGTCATCATCCCGGGCAACCGATCCTGTAGCTCACGCCAGGCGCCCTGGATGAAGACCCAGCCGCCATAGAAGAACACGGCGGTGCCGAAGACCGGCGCTATCCACCGTGCGCCCGGTATGGCGGGCGGCGAATAGCTCAGCGCCCGGGGCAGCATGTGCCCCCAAATGAGAGTTGGAACCGTGAGGGCGAGCGAGATCCAGAACTTGTCTCGGAACATCGCGACGCTGTGGCCGGCGTGCTTGTCGTGACCGGCGTGAGCATCGGCTCCGTCAGGTCCCATGCGGTCATGGCCGGCGTGCGACATCTCAGCGTCGTGATGATGACCCTCGAATCGCTCTGCTGCAGCAGGCACTTCGGTCAGTTCAGGGTGTTCCGGATATCCCGGCTCGACCGGCGCAGGAGCTGCAGGAGCGTGATGGTGATGATGGTGGTCTTTCATATGGCACTCACGTCGTGATTTCTCGACTGCGACACTCAATGGTTACGAGGGCCACCGCCGATAAGGTGCAGGACCAGGAGCAGCCGGACCAGGCCGATAACCCCAAGTAGGAGTAGTTGGTTCCAGGTGGTGGTTTTGCGGTCCGACCCGGGCGCTGCCCCGCCATGTTGCGTACGGCGTCCGTACCCCGTCATCCCCCAGGGCTTGTACACCGCCAGGACCGTGGCTGCCAGCAACACCAGCAGGCCGCCGCCAGAATGAAGCACTGGCGATTGTTTCAGGTTCCGTAGCTCTTCGAGGGGCAAGGCCGGGTTTCCTGCCAAATCTCCCAACGACCCAAGCGTTTGAGTGAATCCGAGCAGGACCACGGCGCCAACGACCGTCAGCAGGAACTTTACGAAGACCCAGTAGGATCGAAACAATCCCCAGGACGTGCCGAGTGAGACGACGAGTCCGGTGACCAGCGAGGCGGCGCAAAAGGGCACGATGACATACCACCCCAACCAGTTCCATTGCCCAGTAGAACCCGCGTACGAGCTGTGGCTCGGGGCTGCTCACAGCCGCGATAGCAAGAGCCTGGAAGGCGGCTACAGTGCCGAGCCATCCAACCGAAGAAGTCACGTGCGCAGTGAGTGCGAATTTCCGGAGCCGTGGTGTCATGATCACTGGTAAGGGTTCCCGGTGTTGAATCAATGTTGGTGCACGGTAGTGTCAGGCGGCTCTTGAACCTTTTGCCGGCTTCGACCGGAATCGGCCGGCACCTCCTGCTTCGCCGGCATCCGGTGTTGCATGTGGTCCCCTTCGGTCTTCTTCTCAGGCATCCGAGCAGCGGGCGACGGAGGCACTCGGAGAAGACCAGTGGCTGGACCACCCATGGCCGTCACTCCGCCCATGTGCTCGGCCATCATCCGCCACTCGTCTAGCGAGATCACGTCCCGTGAAGGATCCTGCAGCATATCCAGTTGCTGGTCGATGACATCACCCTTTCGTCCGTGCGGAATGGTGTCGGCGGTGAGGATGTCCGAGATGATGTCATGCATCATGTGCAGGTTGTCGAAGATCACCGCCGCCCGGGGATGGGCAGCGCTGAACCGGGGCGCGATCGCCGAGGTCATCGGCATGTATCTCGGGAAGCGGCTCGGCGAGTCTTCGAGCATCGACCAGAACCGCGCGACGGTCGCCTGAACCCCGCTTTTTCGCTCCGCCGGGGTACGCCCTTCGATGAACGGCTCGTAGAGCCCGACCTGAAGCCAGTGATAGGCCCAGATCAAACCGTTGAACTTGGGGTGCGTCTTGCGGAAGGCCTGGCTGAAGTACTGCTCGTCCATGAGGCGCATGGCCTTCGGCTTGTCGGTAAAGGCGTACCGTCGGTTGCTCAGATAGTAGTCGGTGAGCCGCTCGATCAGACTGTCCCGCCGGGCAGGGGCGAGCCGGTCGTCAGCGTAGACATCATAGATCTGTCGGTGGAGGATGTGGGCCCAGTCGAACATCATCTTCGCCCGCCAAGAGACCTTGGCGTACTCCGGCATGATCACCTCTTCGGCCACCGCGAACCGGGGCGGCCGGATCAGAAGGTCAGTAGTGAGGTACCGGTACTCCTCCTCCAGCTCCGCCTCGGCTCGCCCCCGCTTGGTATACAGCCGCTCGTACAGGACGGCGTGGCCGTAATCGAAGGCGTTGAAAAGCCGGGCGGCCTCCGGGTAATTCGCCAGGAACTCCCAATTGAAGCCGCCCGGATAGTAGAACTGCTCATCACGGCGGGTCTGTGAGAGAGCGGTGCCGCCGCAGATCATGAGGAGCAATCCACCCGCAACCGGCCCTCGTGTTAGTCTGCGAAATGACGTCATGATGGTTTCCGACTCATCGAGACCCCCGGGGCATGAGCCCACGGAGCGCGAAGGCGTGTGAGAGTCCAATCGTGAGGGCGATGTCCGGGCCGGTGTCGGATAGTCGCCGGCTGATCCCCGCGTCGAGCACTAGCGTCGGGGTCCACTGCCAGCGGCCTCCCAACGATCCGTTTACGGCGGTAGGAGCACCTTCGACGGACTGCGAGACCGCTACCTCGCCAACCAGCAGGATGCTGGAGCGGAACAACGTCCGGTCCACCGCGAGGCTGGCGGCCCAGCGGTGCAGCGGCTCGGCGACGCCCGGCTCGTCGTCCGAGCCGAACCCCCATGAGGCGTTGAGATGAGCCCGCATGCTGCCCCAGCTGCGCGTGGCGATGGCCTTGATGGCGAAGCGCGTCCCTTCGCCGGCCAGGGATCCGACTGGGAAGTCAACATCGGCCCGCACCGAGAGTGCAGGCAGCGAGCGGCCCTCGGTGTTGAAGTTGTAGAGTCCGAAAACCCGAAGCCCGGAGAGGCCCCAGTCGGTTCCGGTGCCGACCCCTTCATCCACCCCGGCGAGGGGCAGCTTCAGACCGAGCTGGGTGTTCCGGACCAGGCCGTAGGCCAGCTCCGGAACCGTCAGATGGAGTTCGTCACCGCCGGGTTCTGCCTCGAACCGATACGGCGCCAGCAGCTCGAAGGCATACCGCTCCACCGGGTAGGCATCCTCGGTAACGACCGGCCGGTCATCATCGAGGTTGCGGTAGTCGATCTGCGCCGCCAAGGGCGACGCCAGGAAAGACAGGAATAGCCCGGCCATTCCAGTGGCCGTGCGTAGAGACTGCATGATCGATCCTCCTAGTCGTTATGACGTTCCGGCGAAGACCGGATTACAGTCAGACTAGGAGGCCGCTTGAGGCGGAGGTGTAGGAGGGCGTTGAGTGGTGGAGCTGGGCGAGACCGTCACTCGAATCGGGCTCACGAAGTGTGCCTGGGGCAGCCTAAGAACTACTCGGCTGGGTAAGCTGGCTGCTGTCCCAGAGATTGAACATGGAGCCACGCTAGCGCATTGGCTCGCAGGGCAGTGGGAGCAATCCGAATGTGCAGGACGGCTTACTGAAGGCCCACTTGCGTTATGGGCGGTGTGCCCGCCCGAAAGAGCAGAATGAGTGGTTCCAACCTCATGGCCGGCGCAGTGCGGTCGCTGCATTGAGGTCAGCGCCAGGGCTGGAGTGCTCAAGACCCCGACGAGCAGGAGACCGAGTCTCCCTACCACACCCACCCAGGGCATCCGCCCTTTGAAGCCGCAGCTCATACCCTCAGCCTAGCGCACCATGCAACGAAGAACAAGCAGGAAACCGGGAGGCGTCGGCATGGCACCATGCTCAGGCATGTGGCGGTCCTGCTGTGGCCCAAGACTACTTCCGCGTGGGGCCGGTGTCCGTGCTCAGGATATGAGTCGAGTCCGGATGGGTGCTGCGCAAACGAGTTACAGGTTCCCCGGAATGTTCGACCGGGCGCCGAGGCTCCGTGTAGTGATAAGACAGGTGTCAGGGTCCTGTCGCCGCCGGTATTTTGCGTTGCGACCTATTCCCTTGTCCTAACAGGTTGCCCCCAGTGCAGGCTCATATGCTCACTGAGTACATGTTGGTGAAGTTCTTGCACATCCTAATTGCAATTCTGGCATTAGGAACGAGCGCAGGCTTGGGGATAGTTCTCGAATTTTATGGGGATCACCCCACCCATGGCGCTTTCCTGCTCCGCGCTATCAAGCGGGTGTTAACCTTCTTTGTGATCCCGGGTACGTGCTGATGCTCGTCACTGGCCTATGGATGGTGAATCTCACTTGGCCGCTGACGACAAAGTGGATCCAAGCAGCACTCGT
>Ga0075421_100002588_pt1 | contig 21635 bp, 25 predicted proteins | sample SoiMetdeltSBSDD5_FD_75292 | JGI IMG/M metagenome (GOLD analysis project Ga0075421, IMG submission 75292) | Bulk soil microbial communities from a Populus tree surrounding site in Tennessee, USA - Soil MetaG P. deltoides SBSDD5 | ecosystem: Environmental > Terrestrial > Soil > Tree plantation...
CCGGGAGTACTACGGTCGTGGTCTGCGATCGATCATTGCGGCGGTGAAACAGGCGAGGGTGCCTCGGTTGCTGGTGGTCGGTGGCGCCGGCAGTCTCGATGTAGCGCCCGGCGTGCAACTGGTAGACACACCGCACTTTCCACCGCAGTGGAAACAGACTGCCGAAGGCGCACGAGATGCTCTAAGGCTGTTGCGCGAGGAGCCGGAGCTCGATTGGACCATGTTGAGTCCATCCGCGCTCCTCGAGCGCGGAGTCCGCGCGGGCCAGTTCAGGCTCGGCACAGATCAGCTGCTGACCGGCAGCAGGCGAGAGTTACATCTCGCTGGAGGACTACGCGGTGGCAATGCTCGACCAGCTCGAGCGTCCGACGCACTCACGTCAGCGATTTACTGTGGGCTATTGAGAAGACGAGCGTGCAATCATGGCGAGTTACACACATGCGATCGGACGCATTAACCAGGAAGATATCGGGAAGCTTGCTCTGCGCATTGCGCTAGGCGTACTTATTTTCTCTTCCACGGCGTCGCGAAACTGACGGGTGGAATCGACTTCATTACAGACGTGGTCGTCAAAGCCGGTCTGCCGTCATTCGTTGCGTACGGTGTCTATGTCGGCGAAGTGGTCGCCCCGCTGATGCTAATTGCCGGCTGGCATACGCGTCTCGGCGCTGCTCTTATCGCGCTGAACATGCTCTTTGCAATCGGGCTGGTTCACGTCTCGGAACTCTTGCAGATCGGCCAGAGCGGCTGGGCACTCGAGCTTCAGGGCATGTTCTTGTTCGCTGCGCTCGCCGTGGAGCTGCTTGGGCCCGGCAGACTCAGTGTAGACGCGCGACGGGGCGCAGCCGGCAGATTCACTGTGGATGCGCAACAGGGCGCAGCCGGCAGATTCACTGTGGATGCGCAACAGGGCGCAGCAGCTACAAGTCAGGCGAATTGAACCTAGGAGACCACATCATGAAGATCGGAATCATTGGAGACGGCAATGTGGGTAGCGCGCTCGCTCGCGGGCTCAAGCGTGCCGGTCATGACGTACGCGCCGTTGGAAACGACGGCGCAGCCATCCGCGGTACGGCAGGCTCGGCAGAGCTGGTCGTAGTTGCCGTTCCCTTTGGCGCGATCGACGACGTCGTGAAGGCGGCCGGAGAAGCATTGGCAGGCAAAACGGTCGTCGACGCGACGAACGCACTCGATGCCAACATGAGTCTCGCCGTGGGCTTCACAACCAGCGGCGCCGAGGAGCTTCAGAAGAAGCTGCCCAAGTCCCGTGTCGTGAAGGCGTTCAACACAGTCTTCGCGCAGCATATGGACAGCGGCAAGCTCGGAGAGCAGCGACTCACCGCATTCGTCGCAGGCGATGACGAGACAGCCAGGAAGCAGGTCATCGAGCTCGCGCGAAGCATCGGATTCGATCCCGTCGACTCAGGCCCGCTGAAGAACGCGAGGCTGCTCGAGCCGCTCGCATTCTTCAATATCCAGCTCGGGTACGGCCTCGGAATGGGTACCCAAATCGGCTTCAAGCTGCTGCATGAATGAAGACGCAGGAGGTGCAGCATGAGTGATCAGACAGCGAAGCCACGACTCGAATCGGAACCCAGGGAAGTAGTCGTCCACGGATGCGCGAAGGGTTTTACGCAAGAAATCACCGTGGCTGGCCACCGCTTGGTCGTAGACGAACCGACGGCGTTCGGAGGAAGCGCTACAGGTCCGAGCCCCTACGACCTTCTCGTCAGCGCGCTTGGCGCGTGCACGTCAATGACGGTGTCTCTCTATGCACGCCGCAAGCAATGGCCACTGGAAGCTGTGACGGTACGGCTGCGGCACTCGAAGATCCATGCCGTCGACTGCGCGGAATGCGACACGAAAAGCGGCATGCTCGATGGCATCGAGCGCGACGTCGAGCTGCAAGGTGATCTGACCGCGCAGCAGCGTGCACAACTGCTCGAGATGGCGAACAGGTGTCCCGTGCACAAAACGCTCACGTCCGAAATCAACATCCGCACACGGCTGGTGTGAATCGTGATGACGTCAAGACCTCCTCCAGCAGCGGCTAGAGCTCGACGGAACCCCGTTGGATCGCGTAGCGCCGATTGCGCTGGGCAAGCAGACTCCAGTATCAGAGAATCTGTGTCATATTGATGAGGACAGTCTCATGACCGAGCCCGATTCACGTCATCCCGCAGCACATCGCGAACTGATACAGGAATTCGCCGTTGCTGATCGCGACAACGACGGTCGCATCGATTTTGAAGAATTCAAATTGCTGCTCGATGGGCTTGAGGCAGCAATGTCCATCGACGAGATGCAAATAGGATTTCGCGAAGTCGACGCCGATCACGACGGATGGATCGATTGCCGGGAGTTCGTCGACTGGTGGAGCTCTGACTGACGCCGGTCGGGCGACACGATAGCTGTACCCGCCAAGGCAATACTTCGCATTACGTACGCATCCGCACACAAGAGGGCGAGCGCGTACTGTGGGGGAAAGATCTCCAAAGAGCGCTGAATTGAACGCGCGCAACGTACCGATCGTGGGCACTACATGGAAGCGCAGGGATCGGTCGCGCGGGTGGGTCGGTTCAGCGATCATAGTAATCACGCGCAACGAGCTGTACGTCGGCGTGGTGAGTGGAACCAGACCCGCTTCGTTCGCGATCCGAACACCGAGAAGGTCGTGAGGCGCAAGCGACCGCGCGCGGAGTGGGTCGTTCGCGATGATCCCACGCTGCGCATCGTGAGCGATGCCGTGTTCGCGAAGGCGGCGAGCCGCACCAAGGTTCGCTCCAACAGCGACGCGCGGTTGAAGTGCGGCGGCAAGCCGAAATATTTGTTGTCGGGTTTGTTGAAGTGCGCCGCCTGCGACGTGTCGTTCGTCTTCGCCGACGGTCGCGCCTACGCGTGCTCATCGCTCGTGCACGGCGGCGCGGGCGCGTGCTCGAACTGCACCCGCGTCCGCAAGGACACGTTGGAGAAAGTGATCGTCGGCGGGATTCGTGACGAACTGCTGGACCCGGCGCGCGTCGCACGCGTGGCGAAGGAGTTAGAACGACGGCATGCGGAACGCGTGAAGGCGGCGCAGCAGCGGGGCGTGGATGCACGGCGCGAGCTGAGCGAACTCGACGCCCGCCTCGACCGTCTGCGCGATCGCCTGCGGCGAGGCGACCCCGACATGGAGGCGGACGAGATCTCAGCGGCGATCGAGCGCGTCGAGTCGAAGCGCCGCGAACTCGCGGCGGCTCAGTCGGCCAACAGCCCAGCAAGAATTCTGACTCTGCTGCCGAAAGCGGCCGAGGCGTATAGGCGTCAGGTCGTCGCGGGATTGGAGGGGCACCCCGAGGCGGCGGCGAAGGCGCGCGGCGTGCTGCGTGAGCTGGTCGGCCCGGTGACAATCAAGACCGAGGGGGATGGGAGCGTGTGGGCTGAACACGAGGCGCGGCGCGACCCTCTGCGCTGCTGAACGCAGCAGGGGTCGGCACATACACAGCTGGTCGGGGTGAGGGGATTTGGGCTGTTCCTGCAGTGCCGGTGCGCGTACGTGTGAGGTAGTCTGACTCGGACGAAAGGAGCAGCCCGAACCGGTGTTGGAAATGGGTAGGAAGCACTCTACGCGCCCGCGGCGCATGCAGGCATCGATCCAGCAACATCTCGAAGAGCAACGACGCCGCCTGCTCGGCGCCGATGCTGTAGTTGTTTGCCTGCAGCGTGCCATGGACAGCCACACCGGTCGGCCCGACGAGCTGCGTGTCATGGATGCGCTCCAGGTCGTGAGCGAGATTATCAACGGCGCCGTCGCGGCGCTCAAAGTCGAGAAGGGCGGTTCGCCGTAAGGTCGCCAAGTTCGACGAAAGCCATCGTGAGTTGGCGGAGTGTTTCGATGAGCAAGCCTGGTTGGCTTCTACTGATCGAGGCGTGGACTGCTGAAGGCATGGGCGCGATCGGTCCAACTCTGCCTTTCGTCGTCGGCGCGTTGTGCTATCGATCTCGCAGTAGACCGCAGAACGTGTCGGCCATTACAGCTTTGGTTGAAGAGATGGCCTCGACGAAGGTTCCGGGGCGCTACATCTACGTATCGTGGTGTCCGACAGTCGATGCCCCCGTGTTGTCATTGCGAGAAGCTCCAAGGCCGGAATGGGCAGTTTGGTCGGGTGGCAAGGTGGCGGAATACACTCAGTTGGAGTTCGGTTCAGATGTACGATCGACGGCAGCATTCAATTGCGCTGATCAGACTGCGTGCATCCGAAAGCTGGCCGAGGACGCCTGGGAACCGGTTGCGCGCGGTACCTTTTCTCGCAATCGCGGGTCATCTGGTCTGCCGGAGTTTGGGCCTTTCACCGCGCACGAAATTCGGTTTATTGAGCGCACGCTCGCGCCCTAGTGCGCGTGTTGGTGCTGATATGTGTCGCCGACGCCAGGGTTCGACTCAGCGGGGCTGCAGCTTCATATCGGCCAGCAGTTTGACGGATTAGCGATGTCGATTCGACGCTCTCCGGCAAGCCACGCGGCATAGCGAAGCGCCTGGAAGATGTCTTCGCGTTCGAGATTGGGGTAGTCAGCGAGGACATCCTCGATCGCGCGACCGGCGCCGATCTGTCCAACAACCATTGCGACCGTGACACGCATGCCGCGGATGCAGAGTTTGCCACTCATCGTTCCGCGCTGCTGTGTGATGCGATCAAGATTTGTCAGATGCACGCATTGCGGCGTTAGAGCGTCAGAGCAGCTGACGCTGGTCAATCTATTCGTGTGGGCCGTGCGACATTGGGATTGGTGGCGGTTCGGAGGTGCTGCCATTCTTTGCGCTCCAAGTGCGCCAAACGACCGTTTGCTCTGTCAGCAGAAACTTTCCTTTGAAACCCTGATAGGCGGAGATGGCTGTGGACATCAAATTGATCGCCTGCTGCACGCGCCCCAACAATATCGACATGTCGTTGAAGGTGTATTCGTTCCTTTCGAGTGCATGCAGCGCCGTTTTCGCAGCCACGGCGCCTTGTGCTAGCTGCCGTGCGAGACCGGGTGCATGGACAGCAGGGATCTCGGCTGCGCGAAAGAAATCGATCCCTCTCTCGCCAAACAGCACATCCAGTTTCAGCGCCTCTTCGCAGTACTCGCGCGCCAATGCCAGACTGCGCCTAAGCTCAGCTTCCTCGCCGTCGTCGATATGTCCGTCACCGATGGAATATCCTGACAGCCGGCCCTCGTACTGGAACTCGTGGAAGAAATAATGCAACTTCGCGAAAGCGTACATCCGACTCGGTTCCAATGCGTACCAACGCAACCCCGAGTAGTTGCGTTTCCGTTCTTCTGTCAGCGAGTTCCAAAGAGGAATCCTGAGTGTGACGCTCTTCTGACGCGGCAGCTGTCGATTCAGGTCGCGGTGATGAAGGTCGACCTCGTCTCGGATTGGCAGCCAGTACGCGTCCTTGGCCGCCAGGTCGACGAGTATTAGCAGCAGCGGAAAATGACAACGCTGCACGTAGGAAATTTGCTTCATTTCCATGGAATACGGGATGTACTCCGCCGTGATATTGCCGTCCCCGTCTGAGGGAAGGTCAGGGAAGCGATTGGCAATGGGCCAGCGGGCGACCACGGGCTTAGTCTTTTCTGTCGACTTCAACTGCACCCAGATGCGGTCACCTAGAACCATCCCTTGGTCCACTAGCTCGACTTCGCAATCGACCCCGTAGTCCTTCTGTATGGTTCGCACAATCCATTCCTCTGGCAGAAGGCTCGCGAACAGCCTTCCAGAGGCATCCTCCATTGCATGTTGGCGTGGTCTTTTCATCGCGTGTTCCGCACGCGCCGGCGGCCTGTACGCCACTGCGCCAACCAGTCACTCGTCACTTGGCGGCTGAAGAGTTGTTACGTCGCGGAACAGGTGGTTGGGGCACTGACTCAAGCTGAGCCAGTCGCCTTCGCGCGTCCTCTAATTGCGTCTGCAATTTCGCGATCTCGACCGAAGCGGCCGCGTGCTCTCTGACAGAGTCCGCCTGAACCTCGGCTAGTTTGTCCCTGAGATCCGCAACTGCGGCGAGGTTTGCATCCAATCTGGATCCTAGATATTGGCCCGTCCCGAAGTAGATCGCCAATACGCCTAACACAATGCTCAGAATGATCGGCCAAAGAAATGCCCACAAGTTGTAGCTGCTCTTCATGCTTTCGACCGTGTGCTGTGTTACCCGAGCGATCCGAGCATCCATATTGCCGAAGTCTTTCGATAGCGCGTCGACCTCGGCCCGCGTGGGTTCGCCTTTTGTTGCCTGGCCAGCCTGTCGATTGATCCACGGCGTCTGGCTTGGACTACGGAGTGGCATAAGAAGAAGCGTGCCAACTGCATCGGTAGCTCGAGCCAGAGGGATTGCCTTTCCTCCCATGTTTATCACGGTGAAGCGGAGGTGACCTGAGAAGCCTGGATCGATATGACCTATGTTTGCGACGAGCAAACCTAGTGAAGAGAGTCTCGACGGAGGGAAGACGATGCCGCCGAGATGTGCAGGCATGTTGATCTGCTCGTACGTGCTGACGATCACCGATTCTCCCGGTCCGACCGCATGACTGCTGGCAGGGCGCGTCTCGCTGCCAAGTTCGCCTGTTTTGGTGTCCGGGACGTATATATAGCCGACGTGCAGATCAACGGAACTCGGCTGTATTGGCGAGTTGGTCGCGGCCCATCTAGCATCACTCGGTGCGAGATCCGCCCACTTGGTTTCCCCATATTCGGGAAGCGAATCGATTAGTTTGGTCTCGCCCGACCTACCGAAAAGCTCGGCCGCTATGTCCCGGTCAGATAGCATCGTGTTCCCTCTATGGGTCTGAGCGCGAATCGTCAGCGTACACCGCCGCTTACTAGGGGCGGGGTATCCGAGTTATTTTAGGCATTGATGAGGCTCAAGGGCACGACAGGCAGGTGTGACACAACATGACTGACTGGGACTACCGCTTCCTTCAGTTGGCTCAGGTAGTCGGCAACTGGAGCAAGGACCGATCCCGCAAAGTGGGATGTGTGATCGTTGATGATGAACGTGGCATCCGAGCGATCGGGTACAACGGCTTCCCTCGCGGTATCGAGGACACTTTCGAAGCACGGCACTCTCGTCCGGAGAAGTACCTGTGGACGGAGCACGCTGAGCGCAATGCGATTTACCACGCGGCCCGCATGGGGATCAGGCTCGAAGGCTGCACCATGTATCTGCCGTGGTTCCCGTGCATGGATTGTGCGCGAGCGATCGTGCAGGCGGGAATAAAGAGACTGGTTGCGTTTCGGCCAGATACCAGCGATGCGCAGTGGGGCGAGCATTTTGTAGCTGCCCTTGAACTGCTTCGAGAGGTTGGGATTACGCTGGACCTCACCGAACCCAGCGATCTGACTTCACAACTGGCCAGCAGCAGCACAGAGACCTGAGACCTGCAGATCGTCTCTCAGCGTTCAAACGCGGCCACACATTGCCGTGAACTTCATAGCGGGTGTGTGTGCTCTTGGCGCAATATCGCGTTGACCATACTCAAATCTGCGTCCACAATACGCAGATGAGAGTGCGAAGGCTTACTGCAGCGGATGCCTGCGGTGTAACTGGGTACAACCGTGACCAGTTACGCGGGCTGCTGAAGGAGTTGCCGGAGTGGGCGACTGCGCCCGCTGAGCGCAAGGCGAGGACTTACTCCCCCCAAGACTTGGTGGTCTTGAGTGTCATACATACGCTGGATGCCGTTATGGATATCCGGCGAAAGACCATAGCAGCGATATTCCCGCAGTTGCGAAGCGTGCTCTCTGGACCTAAGCGATTGGCTTCGAGTGCGCGGCTCGTGATTGCCTTTGCACCCTTGCGAGTCGAGTACGTGGACGGCGATGACGCAACGGTCGAGGGAGTGGTCGTCGCTTTGCAGCCAATACTTGATCGAATTGATCGCTACCTCGGGTCGGGCCGCGCAGCCCTGAGTGAGCCACAGGCGAGCTTGGAGCTCGGACCTGGTCTCCTGCGCACTCGGCGACGACGCTGACCAACGAGACGAACAGGGAAATTAGTTCTTTCGTGAAAGACATGAGATCCAAAGAAGACAACCGAGTCGAATCGGTCAACTACATCGATTTGTTCAGTGGATGCGGCGGATTCAGCCTTGGTTTGGAGCGGGCTGGATTGAGATGTCTTGCCGCAATTGACATCGATCGGCACGCGGTTGAAACGTTCAAGCAGAACATGCCCAATGTTAGGCACGTGCTCGAGCGTGACTTGACACGATTTCAGCCCGAAGAATTGCGCCGGCTTATCGGCGACGACCGCGTACACGCCATCGTAGGCGGTCCACCGTGCCAGGGTTTCAGCAAGGTACGTATGGTTGACGGTTCCAACCACGGAAGACGAACAGTGGAAGACCCCCGTCGGCTCCTCTATCGGAATTACCTGCACTACGTGGAGTTCTTCAAGCCGCTCATCTTTGTCATGGAGAACGTCCCTGGAATACGCAATGCAGCGGGAGGTGCGTTCTTCGCGTCAGTTCAATCTGAGGCGCGCAAGCTCGGCTATCGCGTGCATGCGAGCACTATATGTGCTTGGCACTTTGGGGTCCCGCAGAAGCGAGAGCGGCAGTTGATCATAGGCACTTCATGTGAGTTGCCTATCTTTTCGACGAACATATATGTGCCGCCTACGCATGAAGACCCGCCACAGCGAGTCAATAGTCGCCGTCCGAGGCCGCAACGTGGCGGTCCTGGCCGGCCAAGAAAGCTGGACCAGATAGTCTCACTCTGGGAGGCCATCGGAGATTTGCCTCCGCTGCGAGCAGGCGACGGGGATTTCACCGCCGAGTACGACGTGGTACGTGGTGGCGCCCATCTTGGGTCATATGGCAGACGATATCTGGTCGACGTACTCGAAGTCGATCGATCTGAATCTCTGACTGCACATGTTGCCCGGCCACACAGCGAGCGAGATTTGCGGGACTTTGATCGCCTGAAGGAAGGCGAGACCTGTCGAGAGGCAATCGCTCGAGGTGAGAAGATGGAGTTCCCCTATGATCGGGAGAATTTCAAGGATCGTTATACGCGCCAGCATCGCAACGAGCTGTGTTCGACGATTGTTGCGCATCTCAGTAAAGACGGGCTGATGTTCATCCATCCCACTCAGCGACGATCGCTGACGGTACGGGAAGTCGCACGCGTGCAGAGCTTCCCCGATTGGTTCAAGTTTCCAGCCCCTCGTACCATTGCATTCCGGCTCGTGGGAAATGCAGTGCCTCCTTTATTGGCAGAGGCAATAGGTCGGGGCCTTCGACGCTACCTCGCCGCGGCTATTGTTGTTCGAGGGCTGGCTCCAATACCGAAGTCGCCAGAGCAGGCGATGCAGTGGATCACACCTGCCGTCGACGCCACGTTCGGTTCGCGCACGCTTCGTGCCTTGGGCAAGAACGACTTTAAGAAGGCTTGGTTCTCGATCGGGTTCCTCCACAACTGGCTACATCCGGACAGTGCCGTGGACAATGGAGATCGGATCATTCACGAAGCGCATTTGACTTCGTTGCTTACAGCGATGGCGCCAGATATTGCCACGCCTGCGTACGAATGCAGTGGATGGCCGATTCGTCTAGTCCCATTCGCGCGCGAAGCAGCAAGACGCTTCCAGGAAGGACAGCTGAGCTATGAGGAATATTACTGCTCGGGCGCACAGATCGCTGGTTGGGAGTGGTGCAGGAAGAATAAGGGAACCAAATGGGGAAGAAAGGCCATGAGCTGATTCCGTCCGCTCGGAGACTCATTACATCTCTGCGGGACTTAGGGTATGACTTTGCTGCTGCCGTAGCAGATGTCGTGGACAACTCGATCGAGGCACGCGCGACAAGAGTGGCAATAGACGTGCGCTTCGACGGCGACGACTCTTGGGTACGAATAACGGACAACGGGAAAGGCATGAAGCCTGCTCAGATCCGGGAAGCGTTGCGCTTTGGCTCGAATCGTGAGTACGACCTGCAGGAGTCACTCGGCAAGTTCGGCTTGGGTCTCAAAACGGCCTCGATGAGCCAGTGCCGGCGACTCTCCGTGGCGAGTCGATCCAGTGAAGATCGAGCGGAGATCTATGCGCATTCCTGGGATCTCGAGCATGTCGAGAAGACCGACAAGTGGGAGATCTTGGGAGTAGGTCCGGATCAGCATCCGGAACTTTTGCGAGATCCGCTACTGGAGCACACCGGCACGATCGTGCTCTGGCAGCGGCTTGATCGAATTCTCGGGTTCAAGCATCCATACGGCGAAATGGCGAAGAAGCGCCTCTCGGCGATGTGTCGAGAGCTCGAAGAACACTTGGCCATGGTGTTTCACAGATTCATTTCTGGTGAGGCGGGCCGTCGCAGAGTGCGAATCAGTGTGAACGGAAACCCTATCAAGCCTTGGGATCCCTTCGCACGACAGGAAGCCAAAACCAAGCAACTCCAGCCTGTAACGCTCACATACGATCATGATGGCATTAGAGGTGACATCCTGATCGAGCCGTACGTACTTCCGCATCAAGACGACTTCGCATCTCCGCAGGAGCATGCGGCAGCAGCTGGCCCGCTGAAGTGGAATCGTCAGCAAGGCTTCTACATATACAGGGCTCACCGAATGATCCAGAGCGGGGGCTGGAGCAATCTTCGCACGCTCGACGAACACACGAAGCTCGCCCGCGTAGCCGTGAGCTTCGACCCGCGTCTGGATGCTGCCTTCAACATCAACGTGGCGAAGATGCGAGTGCAGCTGCCTTCGCAGTTGCGAGATCAGTTTGAGAGGGCCATTGGTCCGATAATCAAGATTGCGCAGTCCACCTACAGGCGTTCGGAAGGCGGAGGTCGGCGCGCATCCGCTCAGCCTGCGCCCACGGGCGGAGGAAGGCCTGGGGCTTTCACGGATGTACCAGAGCCTCGCGCTGCGCTCAAAACTTCGGCAGTCGCTCAGCGCGCCGATAGCCAAAAAGCATCGGGCCTCTGGACTTTCGACGATATTCGTCGCGAAGCGGAGCGGATCGCCACCGCCAAGGAGCGACCAGTCGTTGTGAGCGTCTTTGAAAGATTGGCCAAGGAGTTTGGACGTGGCTAACAATCTGACACTGGACGCGGCACTTCGTATCGTCCGCGTTCTTATCTCAAACGGGGTTTCGCGCGACGTAGCTCTCGCAAATCCTGCCATCCCTGACCCACTCAGGGCAGCTGTTGGCGACGCGCTTGCGCGGGAGGAGAACATGATTCTTCTCCCCGCGCGAATAATTACTGCGGAAGCCGGGCGTGGAGATTGGCTTCGAAGGCTGGATCGATCGAATTGGTACTATTGGCCCACGCTTCGGGACTACCTTCTCTCGGTCAAGAACTGGTCAGCCTCTTCTGTGCGCTCGCTGGATGAGTCTACCGATCGCATTCTTGCGGAGATCCCCAGTCCCGACACGGAAGTGTTTGACACGCGCGGACTCGTATTGGGTTTCGTTCAGAGCGGCAAGACAGCCAACTTTACGGCACTAATTTCGAAGGCAGCCGACGTTGGATTTCGATTGGTCGTCGTCTTGTCCGGACTCGACAATGGTCTGCGTCGCCAGACACAAATTCGTGTGAACAAGGAATTGGCTGGCTATGCGGATAACCGGCCCGGCGCGGTTCCTTTACCGCCGATGGGTCACCAGTGGCACCAGTTCACAACGGAAGACTTCGACGGCGATTTCCGGCCTGGCAACGCGAATCACAGCGCGCTTCAAGGAACGCAACCGGTCCTGCTGGTGGTCAAGAAGAACGGCCCTGTGCTTCGGCGACTTCACACCTGGCTCGACGCGGCGCCGGAAGAGGTGCGGCGTACGCTCCCGTTGCTTGTTGTTGATGATGAGGCGGATCTGGCAAGCGTCGACACGCGGGGCTCGTACCAGACAGATGATGAAGCTGTGGACGACGACTATGAGGCACCCGCCGTAATCAACGGTCTAATCCGGCAGCTATTGCAGAAGTTTCGGCGCTGCGCTTACGTCGCCTACACGGCAACTCCCTTCGCCAACATCCTCATTCCTCACGATACGGTCGATCCGACTGTTGGCAATGATCTCTACCCGAAGGACTTCATTGTCGACCTGCCGAAGCCTTCCGGATATTTCGGGGCGGAGGAACTCTTCGGTCGTCAGGATCCTGTCACCGGCGAGATGATCGGCGGGATTGATGCCATACGGCATATCGCAGATGAAGACCTTCATCTAATCGAGGATGGAGGGTTCCCGAATTCGTTGGACTTGGTGCTTGTGGATTTCGTCTTGTCGGGTGCTGCAAGAGCCCAGCGAGGCGACGGAAATGCGCCCGCAACAATGCTGATTCACACAAGCCAGCGAATAGCGGATCAAGCTGCGCTTTGGTCGAGAGTTGACGCACGCTTTTCCGAGATCAGAGACGAATGGCGCTATCAACGTGACCAGGGCATACGAACTCGAATGCAAGAGCGGTGGGAAACGGAATTCCGCCCTGTGACCAGGGCCTGCTTTGTCGATCGTGAAGTGGATTTCACGGCGATCGAGGCACACATCGGCCCCTTCATGGAAGCAGTGGTGGTTCGCGAGATCAACAGCGCGACTGGTGACATGCTCGACTACGAGCGTGAGCCCGGACTGAAGGCTATTGCGATAGGCGGGAATAGGCTCGCCCGTGGATTGACACTGGAGGGATTGCTGGTCAGCTATTTCGTCCGACGAAGCGCGATGTACGACACGCTCATGCAGATGGGGCGGTGGTTCGGCTTTCGAGGTGGCTATGAGGATCTCACACGGATATGGATGACACCTGAGCTGGCTGGCTGGTTCAGCGATCTGGCTGCCGTCGAACATGATCTGCGACAGGACATTCGGCGATACGAGATTGAGCAGCTCACTCCGTTACAGCTTGGTGTGCGAATTCTTGAGCACCCGTCCATGCTGGTCACAAACCGGCTCAAGTCCAGATTCGCCAGCACGATCGTAGTTGACCAGTCCTACAGCAATCAGCTTGTCCAGACGGTGAAGTTTCCATTCCGTCGTCCCGCCGATCTGGCTGTTCTTCTGGAGGAGAATACCCTCGCCACTACGGGCTTTCTCTCCAGATTGAGTGTTCCCACGCGCTGGTTGGATAAGGGGCCGATGTGGATGAATGTACCGGTCGATTCCGTGCTGACGTATCTGACCGAATATCGGCTTGATGATGAAGTGCGCAGTATTTCATTGCCCTTGCTGAGGAACTTCATCGAGCGCCGAGCAGAGGCTGGCGCGCTTACGCGATGGGTTGTAGCAGTCAAAGGGCGCGGAACGCTCGATGCTGCACTTGGGCAAGCTCGTTGGGGTGTTCCGGGAGGAACCATCAACATGATCAGTCGCTCGCGACTGCGCAGTGATCCTGATTCTCTTGGCGTGATCACCAATCCTGATGACGAGACAAGCGGGTTTGACGACGATCAACTGCAACGAGCGGAGCAGCAACAGCGTGAAAGAGGCATTGGCCTTAACCCGGCGGCTCGGTACGTTCGGGAGCCAGCGGAAGGCCTGCTTCTCATCTATCCTATAAGCCGCTATTCCGGTCAGGAACTCGAGCCGGTGGGCGCTCGCCGTCCACTGTTTGATGACCCTCGCGAGGCAGATGTCCGTGACGTGGTGGGAATCGCGATCTCGTTCCCGCGAGCCGAAGACAGTCAAGCCATCCGAGGAAGTTACACGATCGGTACAGTCGGATGGAGTCCGGAATGAGTTCGCTGGCAGACGCATGGAGGCAGATTGAGGCTGCGCGTCCAACGGGTGATGAACTGGTCGCAAGGCCAGCAATGGCAGAAACCACACCGCGAATACTCGCCGCGGTTGATGCAAGGGGGCATCGCCACCTGCTTGTACCCCTGGACCCGGGTGATGATCCATACAAGGATGCAAATAGTCGGGGAATCACTGTTGCCACGAAGGATCTCCTGCTGCCTGGAAGCGGTTACGGTCGCTACATCGACATCGCGTGTGAGGATGCAGCCGGCCATTCGATGCTCGATCTTGTCGCGACCGAGCTGGGAGAGAGGCTTCAAGAGGCGTCGAATACACCTGGAGAGGTCGTCTCCCGCGTCCTAGCGAAGTGGCGCCGCTTCTGGGGACAAGTACCGAAGGAAGTCTTGTCCCGTGAGGGGCAGATCGGTCTCTTCGCTGAAGTGTGGTTCCTGACCTACTGGCTGATTCCGGCAATAGGTGTAACGAAAGCGGTTCAGTGCTGGCGAGGTCCGCATGGCGCTCGTCATGACTTCGAGCAGCCGGGTCTGTCCGTCGAAGCCAAAGGTACGGCATCCACGCGAGGACGAATATTCACGATCAGTGGTATCCGTCAGCTTGAACCTCCGGAGAGCGGCCGTCTGTTGTTCTTCAGTCTGCGGCTCAGAGAGGAGGGCGGGGCCAGCAATACGTTGCCGATGCTGATTGATACTTGCCGAAGCCGCGTCACATCCGACCCTGATTCCGAAGGGCTATTGGAGACGGCACTGATCGCCGCGGGATACCTGATCGTACACGCCAGCGACTACGCCAAGACCCGGTGGCGGGTAATCGAGGAATTGCTGTTTGTAGTTCATGATGACTTTCCGCGGATTGTCCCTGGTACGTTCGCCCCCGGAGAGTTGCCGCCCGGTATTGAGCATCTTGAGTATGCCGTGAATCTGGGGGCGTTTGATCACTTGGTTGTCGCCAAGCGACCCGGCGATGCATCGGAACTCCTCAAGCACAGCTGATGAGGGATCCAAGTCGTGCTCGATGGTCCTTTGCTGCAACCACGCTGGCTTCCTAGCGGACATGGTCTTGTCTGTCATCGCCGCCCCTCGCGCTTGAGGTACGTCGTCACGCGGCGCTTCAATGCTTCGCGCTCTTGCGTTTCACACTCCCAGATAATGTGGACCCTCCAGCCGGCCTTCTTCAATTTCTGGATTGCCATTCGATCTCGTTCCACGTTGGCAGCGAACTTCGAGCGCCAGAACGAAACGTTTGATTTGGGCAAGTACGCATATCGACAGCCTTCGTGGCGGTGCCAGTAGCAGCCGTGCACAAAGATGATCCTTCTGAGTCTTGGAAACACCAAGTCCGGACTCCCGGGAAGGTCGTGCCGGTGGAGCCGATAGCGAAAGCCGAGGCTATGGACGAGTCGCCGGACGACGAGTTCCGGCTTCGTGTCCTTGCCCTGGATGCGGGACATCAGAGCGGATCGCCGTGCTTGAGACAGGATGTCCACAGCTGATTTTGGTACGTGATGAACGTTCTTGTCGTGAATTGTGGCTGCTCGCGGGATTTCTAGCTATCAGTGACGGAAGCCCAATGTTGAAATCGCTCGACGCGCGCACCACAAGTATTTGTCCATTCTTCTTTCTCCTGATCTCGTGTGCGCATGCAGCTTTGTCAGCATTCTTCCTCTTGTCGCGTGGCTCTGGCGCGGCACGTGCGATCTGCTTTCGAGCCACTCACTGATGGCTTGTTTGACTGCTGAGATGATTCGCATCCATATCGACTTCAAATCGACCGGCGTCACCTTTGATTGATCGCGAGAGGGCGGTTTGTGCTGTTCCTGCAGTTCTCAGCCGAGTGCACTTGAGTTAGTTTCGCGCTGCCGAGAGCGGCGCCCGCCGGTGCTTGCAACACCGACGAGCGCCTGGCCACGACGAGCCCCAAGGAGGCCCGCTATGGTTGCCCGAGATTCTACTGGGGCGCGGCTGCGGCGTATCCGACTGGATGCGAACCGCCCGCGTACGCACCCGAAACCCATTAGTCGCCAGCCTGCGAAAGCAGATGCAGGGGCTACTCAGCGCAATGGCTGCTCAGAACACCTGAGCGGGCAGCGCGCCCGACTGTTCAAGGCGATGTCGATTGTCGCGTGCTGCCGTCTTGCCTGCGCGTCGATGCTCGGTGACGGTAACGACACCGAAGTCATGGCCGACGCACTGCAGGCAGCCCATGACCTGATCGCTGCGACCGCCGCCGAATTGCCATCGACTGGCGACGTGCCAGGGGAGGCGACTGCACCAGAATCCTGATCGCCGATCGCGCCGGATCTGCAGCCGAACAGGCCGGCCCCTAAGTAGCCGGGTTGTTCGGCTGTTTCCGGCGCTGCTGCGCCAGCCGGTCGGGGGGGATGTGCTGTTGCAGACCTCGGTGAAGCTCCGGGCCGTCACTGCGCGCCGCAGTGACGGCCCGGAGAACTGCAGCAGGGAATGGGTCTTAGCGCTGCTCCGCATTCATGCTGGCTGCATGATGATGGGTGGCGCAATCTATCTCTCGGGATGAGAGCGACGCTGATGTCGATGCGCTGGTGCAGTCCAGTTCGCATCGACATCAGTGAACTTTCTCATCAACCGATGTCGTATCAACCGGAAACCGACAGCGCAGGTTCCTGTAAGCGCTGATCCTGAGTCATCTCAGGACGGAACCGCCCAGCGCGCCCAGCTCCCAATTGCCGCGCGTGCCTCTGCAAAGAGGGGGAGCACACTTCACCCAGGCTCGGCTTCGACCGGGCCATGTTGTACTAGGTGGTCCTTCGCGGCTGCTTCTTTGTCCTCGGGCGAGCGCACCGGCCCACCGGTCCGCCTCGCCCTTTTTCCTTTCCATTCGCAGAACACGGTAGTCGCGACGGCCTCATTGTCGGCTGCGTGAGCGTCGTTGTTGCGTGATCGTTCAACCGAACCCAAGGAGGTATTCAACCCAAGCACTTGCATCCTTCTCCATTGCTTCTCCCGCCTGAGCTTCCTCCAGGAAGCGACGCGGGCGCCTCATTCGAGGCAGCAGGCGAGCTGAGCGCCTGGCCCTTGCCCTTCGGGGATCTCGCTTCGGCGAGTTGGCATAAACACTCACCGAATTCGGCTCAGCAAGTGGAGAAGGGCAAGCATCAGCAGCTTTCAGAGGAATGCTATGGATGATCTGACGTACTCGCTCAAGCGGCTGTGCCGGCGCAATCGCGACGGCAGTCATGCAACGCAAGGCGATCGACTGCGCTCGCTGGCATTGATGGCACGACAGCTGCGGCAGGCGGGCTTCAGGAACATGCGCGCGACCTCCTTGCAGCGACGGCACGTCGATGTGCTTGTGCGGCTCTGGAGCAAGGACAGTCTGTCCACGGGCACGCTGAAGAACCGACTGGCGCATCTGCGATGGTGGGCCGAGAAGGTTGGCAGGGCGAGCGTCGTGCCGGCGAGCAGTGCAGACCTGGGCATTCCCGAACGGCGCTTCGTACCCACGGTAAGCAAAGCGCGCGCGCTGAGCGCCGCGAGTTTGGGCAAGGTGCGCGATCCCCACGTTCGCATGAGCCTCGTTCTGCAGGCGCGATTCGGCCTGCGTCGCGAGGAGTCCATCAAGTTCCAACCGAGCTATGCCGATCACGGCAATTTCATTCTGCTGAAGAACTCGTGGACCAAAGGCGGCAAAGAGCGAGCGATACCGATCATCTCGCCGGAGCAGCGCGCTTCTCTTGCTCAAGCCCACAAGCTTGCCGGCGCCGGCTCGCTGATTCCGCCGCATCGGACCTATATCCAGCAGCGCAACATCTACGACGGCGAATGCAAGGCCGCCGGTCTCAGCAACATGCACGGGCTGCGGCATCTGTACGCGCAGACGCGTTACGAGCACCTGACCGGATTCAAGTGTCCAGCGGCCGGCGGACCTCCGCGACACCTGCTGACGCCAGGGCAGAGGATCTTCGACGGCATTGCTCGGCAGGTCATCAGCAACGAGCTCGGGCACGAGCGCCTGCAGATTACGGTCGTCTACCTCGGCTGATAGAGCGCCGGTCGTGGAATTTCCGTCGCATCTGCTCGATGAACTGGCGCGGGTGTTCGCGCAGGCCGCGCTCGATCGGCTGCTGCGAGATGCCCTGGCTGCAAATCGTGAGTTGGCTGAGAAGCCAGACCCGCCAAGCACAGAGCATACGTCGCCGGCAACGAGCGAAACTCCGCCTTGTGGGAGCTGACGATGAGCGAGATGATCCGCATGGCCATCGGTCGTTGTTGCAAGCAAACGGAGTAGCGCGCAAATGAAAGCGGCCTTGTACGCCCGATTCAGCAGCGATCTTCAGCGGGCAACCAGCATCGAGGATCAGTTCCGGAACTGCCGCAAGCGAGCGGAGTCCGAAGGTTGGACGATCGCCGCCACGTTTGCAGACGAAGCGATGAGCGGCAGCGATGCGAGCCGACCGCAATATCAAGCGATGCTGGCTGCTGCGGCGAAAGGTGCGTTCCAGATCCTCCTGGTGGATGACCTCTCCCGACTGACGCGCGATGCCGTGGAGTCGGAGCGCGTGATTCGCCGCCTGGAGTTCAGCGGCGTGCGGATCGTGGCGACCAGCGACGGCTACGATTCGACGAGCAAGGCGCGGAAGGTCCACCGCGGCTTCAAGGGGCTGATGAACGAAATCTTCCTTGATGACCTACGTGAGCGCGTTCACCGCGGGCTCGCCGGCCAAGTGATCAAGCAGTACTGGACGGGCGGGCGGTCCTACGGCTATCGCTTGAGGCCAGTCCTTCATCCGACAGAACTCGACCAATACGGCCAGCCGGCGCGCAGCGGCACCAAGCTCGAAATCGATCCCGAACAGGCGGCGGTCGTGCGCCGGATCTTCGAGCGCTTTGCCGAGGGAGCCAGTTGCCGAACAGTCTCCGGTGAACTGAATGACGAGGCGATTCCTTCGCCGGGCTCGACGTGGAAGCGCAAAGTGCGCCGCTGCACCGGCTGGATGGGTTCAGCCGTTCGCGTCATCCTGAAGAACCCGCTTTACACGGGCACGGTCCGCTGGAACGTCTCGCAGTTCGTGCGCGACCCGGACAGCGAGAAGTACAAGCGACGGAAGCGCCCGCAGGCGGAATGGCATTCGTACCGAGACGAGACGCTGCGAATCATCAACGACGAGCTGTTCGCCAAGGTTGAACGGCGCACGCGGGTCTGCGCGAACCGGGACGAGCGCCTGAAGAGCGGCGGTCGACCCAGGTACTTGCTCAGCGGACTCCTGCATTGCCGCGTTTGCGGAGCGCACTACGTCATCGCTGACTCGCGTAGCTACGCCTGTAGCGGTCACTGGAACGGCGGCGCTTGCTCCAACAAGATCCGCGTCCGCCGGGATGCGATCGAACGCATTCTGCTCGGCCCGATCCGTAGCAAGTTGCTATCGGCCGAGCGGCGCGAGCGAATGGCAAAGGAAATGCAAGCTGAGTACGTGGAGCGGATCAAGACCGCCGCGGAACGAGCCGGGACGATACCGCACGAAGCCGCTGAGCTGGATGCGCGAATCGCGCGGCTCCGTGAACGCCTGAAGACCGGCGACCCCGATCTCACACCCGACGAGCTGCAGGCTGCCATCGAGCGCGCCGAGAACAAGCGGCGCGAGCTCGAGCACGCGCGGAACAGCATCGGGGCCAGCACGCAGATATTCTCGGTCCTGCCGAAAGCAGCGGAATACTACGGTCAGCAAATCTCGCTCGGCCTGGACGGCGATCCCGCAGCGGCATTGAAAGCGCGCCCGATCGTGCGCGACCTGCTCGGCGGAAAAGTGGAGCTCGTACCCGGCGAAGATGGGAGCTTGTGGGCCGAGTACGGACTGCACATGGCGGCACTGCTGCAAGGTGCAGGAACAGGTGGTCGGGGTGAGGAGATTTGAACCTGCGAGCCCGACTCATCAGTGCTCGGTCACCGTGCGCGAACCTCAGCAACCTCGACGGTTGGTACGCGCTCTTCGCGTACCAACTTTGTACCAGCCATCACCACAAATTCCTTCAATCCTTCACGTCAAGTCGTTGCGGCGGGTGACGAAGTCGCTGTAAATACAAGGGACTTCACGTGGCGGGCAATGCCGGTCCGTGTAGTCTAGACACTGCCCACGCACCTCTAAAATAATAGTCAGATGAATGACTTAGATCGGCGCATCAGCGCCGCGCCAATGATGGATTACACGGACCGGCATTGCCGCTATTTCCTGCGGCTGCTGAGCCCGAGCGCGTTGCTCTATACCGAGATGATCACCGCGGCGGCGATCGTGCGTGGCGATGCCGCGCGCCTGCTGGAATTTCATCCGGCCGAGCATCCGGTTGCTCTGCAGCTTGGCGGCAGCAATCCGGACGAGCTCGCGCGCGCCGCGCGTGCCGGCGCGGAGTTCGGCTACGACGAGATCAACCTGAACTGCGGCTGCCCGAGCGACCGCGTGCAGAGCGGACGCTTCGGTGCGTGCCTGATGGCCGAGCCTTCGCTCGTCAGCGAGTGCGTGGGCGCGATGCGCGCGGCCGTGCAGATTCCGGTCACCGTGAAGTGTCGCATCGGGATCGACCCGATGCCGCACACCTCGACCGACTCTTATGAATTCCTGGTGCGCTTCGTCGATGCAGTCGCTCGCACCGGCTGCAGCGTATTCGTCGTGCATGCGCGCCAGGCCGTGCTGAACGGACTGAGCCCGAAAGAAAACCGGGAGATTCCGCCGTTGCAGTACGACGTCGTGCGACAGCTGCGCACGGACTTCCCCGGGCTCACGTTCATCGTCAACGGCGGAGTGCGCACGCTCGAGGACGTGGTCGAGCACCTCCAGCAGTTCGACGGTGTGATGATCGGCCGCGAGGCATACGCGAATCCGTATTTCCTGTCGCTGCTGCACCGGGCGGTTGTCGATCCGCAGTGGGCGCTGCCGTCGCGTGAAGAGATCGTCGAGCGCTACGTGCCCTATGTGCAGGACCGGCTCGCCGAAGGCCATCGCCTGCGCTCGATGGTGCGACATGTGCAAGGCCTGTACGCCGGTCTGCCGCGTGTGCGCTCCTGGCGCAGATTCCTGTCGGAAGGCGCGGCGGCACCCGATGCACGCGCCGATCTCCTCATGGACGCCCTGCGCATCGTGGGCGCAGCCGCGTAAAGCGTTTTTTCGCGGCTGGACGGCAAAACGGCGTCCCGGCTCAGCATACTCATGTAGACGCTTCGGCTGACACGTGGGGACCTCGATCTGCGTAGCGAAGACGAAAGCGAGCAGCAGCGGCAGAGTGCCGAGCGGGTTCGCGCCCACATCTCGAGTCTCACGCGCGCACAGTTCCAGGATCTGACGCGCCGGCTCGTGTTGTTCGCGGCGCGGCTGTTGCGCGGCGGCAGTCTCGATCACCATGCATACGAGATCGTGACCGGTGCCATCGACCTCGCGCTGGACGGCACGCGGATCTGGGATCCGGCGGCGTGCTCGTTCGACAATTTTCTCTTCGGCGTGGTGCGCTCGCGCGCCAGCACCTTGTGCCGCTCGATGCCTGCGCAACTGATCAAGATCGCGGCTCAGCTGCCGCGAGCGGACGACGACTCCGCCGACATCCTGGAACGGTTTGCCGATGAGAGCCTGCGGGCGCACACAGCCCTGAGCGTCGAGCAGGAGCAGGAACTCGAGCGGCTGATCGCGGGCGTCGCGCGGATCGACAGCACGCTGGCCAGAATTCTGGTGCTCGCAATCTGCGAGGACATGTCCAACGCGGAGATCGCCCGCGAGCTGAACCTGCCGGTGCGCGCCGTGGAGAACGGCAAGAAGCGCCTGCACCGCGCGGTGAGAAAGCTCTATGAGGACGACGTTGCCGCTGTCCCGCAGTCCAGGCGAGGTCATTGATCGTGGAGAGCAACGCCATGTCCGGACAGACGCCTCGCTGGAGCGCCGATGCCGCGTCGGCCAGCGTGCTG
>Ga0075421_100002589_pt1 | contig 21618 bp, 21 predicted proteins | sample SoiMetdeltSBSDD5_FD_75292 | JGI IMG/M metagenome (GOLD analysis project Ga0075421, IMG submission 75292) | Bulk soil microbial communities from a Populus tree surrounding site in Tennessee, USA - Soil MetaG P. deltoides SBSDD5 | ecosystem: Environmental > Terrestrial > Soil > Tree plantation...
GTGTTGATGACCCCCGACGCCCGTCCCAGCAGGGCGATCGACCCGTCGGCCTCGACGGTCGCCATGTCGCCGGTGACCAGCCAGCGCGACCCGTCGTGCTCGACGAAGGCCGCCGCGGTCCGCTCCGGGTCGTTGTAGTAACCCAGCGGCAGCCGACCTCCGGCCAGCACCGATCCCACCACGCCGGAGCCCGGCGAGACCTCCACGCCCTCGGCGTCGACCACGATCGTCGGCTTGGCCGGCCGGTCGAAGCTGACCAGGCTCGCACCCGTGTGCTTGCCGTCGGCGGTCAGCCGGGAGGCCCCCTGCGTGCCCGCCTCCGACGACCCGAAGCCGTCGACCAGCAGCACGTGGGGCAGCAGGCGGAACACCCGCTCCTTGGTGGCCGTCGACATCGGCGCCCCGCCGTTCGAGAACGAGAACAGCGACGAGGCGTCGTAGTCGCCCCCGCGCTCCCACTCGTCGAGCATCGGCCGGGCGACGGCATCACCGACGACGGTCAGCGACTGCACGCCCTCGGCCGCCACCGTGTGCCACACAGCCGCCGGGTCGAGCGAGCCGGGCATCAGCACCACCTTGCCGCCGCACAGCAACCACGCCAGCGACGTCCACTGCGCCGCAGCGTGGATCAACGGAGCCAACGGCAGGTAGCAGATCGGGTTGTCGAGCATGCGTCCCGGCAGCTCGTCGGGTCGCTCCACGGGCCCGAGCATGCGCATCGGGTCGCCGCCGCCGATGCAGGCGAAGAAGGCGTCCTCGTGGCGCCACACCACGCCCTTGGGCAGGCCGGTCGTGCCGCCCGTGTAGAGGATGTAGGTGTCGTCGCCGCTCCGCCCGGGCACCGACGGCCTCGCCGAGGAGGACGACGCCAGCGCCGCGTCGTAGTCCTCTCCGGTCGAGACGACGAAGCGATCGCCGGCGACCGCGTCCACCCGGTCACGCAGGGACGGCTGGGTCAGCACCGCCACGCTGTCGCTGTTGTCGAGCAGGTAGCGCAGCTCGTCGGTGACGTAGCGGTAGTTGACGTTGATCGGTACCGCCCGCACCTTGAAGGCGGCCAGCATGGCCTCCAGGTACTCGGCGCAGTTCTGCAGGTAGAGGCCGACGTGGTCGCCCGGCCCGATGCCCTGCGCCAGCAGCCAGTGGGCGAGCCGGTTGGCCCGCTCCTCCAGCTCGGCATAGGTCCGCCGCTGGTCGCCGACGACCAGCGCCTCCTGGGAAGGCACCAGGTCGGCCGCCATCTCCCAGACGTCGGCCAGGTTGAAGCTCGCCGGTCCCCCCATGACGCCGTGTCTACCTAGCCGTGCGCCTACTGCGCCAGCGCCGCGGCCGCCTCTCGCCGGTAGCGGGTGGTCGAGTGCTCGGGATCGCTGTCGAACTGCGGGATGACCTCGCGGCCGAACAGCTCCATCGAGCTGACCACGACCTCGGTGGGCAGCGTGTTCGTGGTGGGGCTGAACGTCAGCTGGTCGAAGCCCATGTCGACCCAGTTCTGCACCGAGCGAGCGCAGTCGTCGGGGTCGCCGATGATGGCGTAGCCGCCAACGGTCAGCTCCTCGACCTGCTCGGGCGTGGGCTCCGGGATCTTCTCGGGCCACTCGGGCAGGTGCTTGGGCCGGGGGATGTTGTCGAGCCAGTGGTACGCCAGCGTCGAGTAGTAGTTCATGCCCATGTTCGACGCGACCTCGAAGGCCTTGCGGCGGTCCTCCATGCACAGCATGTTGGTGACGCCCATGATGTTGTCGTTCACGTAGTCACCGACGGGCGTGGCGTTGGCGATGGCGCTCTTGTAGTTGATGACCAGCGGCTCCATCTGCTGGGGCCGGCCGATCGAGAAGCAGAACGCGCCGAGGCCAAGCTCCCCGGCCTCGGTGAACGTGCCGGGCGAGCCGGCGGCCACCCACATGGCCGGGTGCAGCAGCCCGTAGGGCTTGGGGAAGACCTGGCGCTCGGGCATGCGGAAGTACTGGCCGTCGTAGCTGTAGGTGCCGTGCTTCCACATCTTCGGGATCTCGGTGATGGCCTCCCGCCACATGGCCTTGGTCTCGTTGATGTCGGCGATGTCGAAGCCGTGGACCTCGGTGGTCGACGAGCCGCGCCCGGTCCCGAACTCGAACCGGTTGTTGGTCAGGTGGTCGAGCAGGGCCACGTTCTCGGCTACCCGCTGGGGCTTGTTCACCGGCGGGGTGATGTTGAAGATGGCCGATCCCAGGTGGACCCGCTCGGTCTGCGCCGCGCAGAACGAGAGGAAGGCCTCGGGCCCGGGCATGTGGGAGTACTCATCGAGGAAGTGGTGCTGCGGGCACCAGACGTACTTGAAGCCGTGCTGGTCGGCCGCCTTGGCGATCTCGACGTTGCGGAAGATGCGCAGGTGCTCGGCGTTGGGGTCACGGTCACGCTCGGACCGGGGCACGAACAGCTGGGCGAAGACGCCGAACTCCATGGTTTCTGCTTCCTCCTACTGGGCGACCTGCAGGACCCCACGGTTCAGCTTCCCGTGGTGCAGGTCGTCGAGAGCTTGGGTGATCTGATCGAGGGGGTAGACCTGGCTGACCATCTCGTCGAGCAGCAGCCGGCCGTCCTTGTAGAAGCTGACGAGCAGCGGGATGTCGTGGTGCGGCCGGGTCGAGCCGTAGCGGCACCCGAGGATCGACTTGTCGTTGTAGAGGTCGTTGACCACGAAGCTGGCCTCGGTCCCGAGCTTGGGGACGCCGAGCAGGGTCACCGTGCCGCCCCAGTCGAGCAGCGCGATCGCCTGGCGGATCAGGTCGGGGTGGCCGACGCACTCGAAGACGTGGTCGACGCCGTTGGGCAGGCCGAGGTCCTTCACCGCGGCGACGGGATCCTCGACCCCAGCATGGCTCGCCGCGCCGTCACCGCTCGCAGGGCCGGGGACGACGAAGTCGGTGGCGCCGAAGCGGCGGGCCACGTCCTCCTTGGCGGCGTTGGCGTCGAGCACGACGATGCGCCCGGCGGCGGCGATGCGGGCCGCCTGGATGGCCGACTGGCCGATGCCCCCGGCGCCGATGATCACCACGGTCTGGCCCGGCTGCACCTTGGCCCGGTTGAGCACCGCGCCCGCTCCGGTGACGACCGCGCAGCCGATGAGGCAGGCCGCGCTGAAGGGGACGTCGGGGTCGATGGCGACGGCCTGGGCCTCGCTGACCACGACCTCTTCGGTGAAGACACCGGAGCTGGCGAAGGCGAACGCCTTCTCGCCACCCACGGTGAACGGCCGGGACAGCCGACCCAGGCTCTGGCGGCAGTGGGTCGGCTGGCCGCGGTCGCAGGCGTCGCAGCGCCCGCAGTAGGCGACCGTGGTGAGGACCACGTGGTCGCCGACCTCGACCTTGGTGACGCCCTCGCCGATCTGCTCGACCACGCCCGCGCCCTCGTGGCCCAGCACGACGGGCGTCGGGAAGGGGATGGTGCCGTCGAGGACCGACACGTCGCTGTGGCACAGGCCGGCGTTGGCGATGCGCACCCGCACCTCGCCGGGCCGGGGGTCACGCACCGCGATGTCGTCGCGGACCTCCAGCTCACCGGTCCAGACGATGCCCTTCATGGTCTCCCCCTCACCCCGGCCACACGATCGACTGGAGCTCGCTGTAGGCGTGCAGGCCGTAGCTGCCGCCGTCGCGCCCGACGCCTGAGAGCTTGAAGCCGCCGAAGGGCGCTTCGGCGTTGCGGCCCACGGTGTTGATGCCGACGTTGCCGGAGCGCAGCTGCTTGGCGACGCGCATCGCGCGGGCGCTGTCGGCGGTGAAGACGTAGTCGTAGAGGCCGAAGTCGGTGCCGTTCGCGATGGCGATGCCTTCGTCCTCGTCGTCGAACGTGGTGATCACGACGACGGGCCCGAAGATCTCCTCCTGGACCACCCGCATGCCGGGCTTGCACCCGGCGATGAGCGTCGGGGCTACATAGAAGCCCGGCCCCAGCGCGGGCCGCTCGCCCCCAGCTACGACCGACCCGCCCTCCTCGGAACCCAACCGGATGTAGCTTTCGATGCGATCGCGCTGTGCGGCGGAGATTACCGGGCCGACAACGGTGCGTGCATCGAGAGGATCTCCCACCTGGAGTTTTGCGGCCGCAGCGGCCAATCCTTGGACCAAGGGCTCGACGATGGCGCTGTGGGCGACCACCCGGGTGGGGGCGGTGCAGATCTGGCCGGAGTGGAAGGCCCAGACGCTGGCGATGGCGCCGATGGCGGTCTTGAGGTCGGCGTCGTCGAACACGATGCCGGCGCCCTTGCCGCCGAGCTCGAGCAGCAGGCGCTTCATGTCGTGGCCGGCGACCTGGCCGATGCGCTGCCCGACGGCGGTCGAGCCGGTGAAGCTGACCATGTCGACCTGGTCGCTGGCGACGAGCGCTTCGCCGGCGTCGGCGCCGCTGCCGCTGACGATATTGACGACGCCCGGCGGGAGCCCGGCTTCCTCGACCGCCTCGGCGAAGCGGAGGACGGCGAGCGGGTCCTGGGGCGCCGGCTTCACCACGACGGTGTTGCCCATGGCGAGGGCGGGGCCGATCTTGCCGGCCATGTTGACGAGCGGGAAGTTGTAGGGCGTGATGCAGGCGACGACGCCGACCGGCTGGCGGACGGCGATGGCGCCCATGAGCGCTCCGGGGGCCAGCGCGGTGGCGGGCACTGCGGCCGGCGGGAGGGGCGTGATGGTGGGCTCGACCGCGCCCTTGGCGTAGCGGCGGAGGCGCTCGATGGTGGTGGGCACCTGCATGGTGCTGGCGACCCGCAGCGTGGCGCCGGTCTCGGCCTGGACGAGGGGGATCCAGTCGTCCATGCGGTAGCGGACGGCGTCGGCCAGCCCGTCGAGCAGCGCGGCCCGCTCCTCCGGCTTGGTGCGGGACCAGGCCGGGAAGGCGTCGGCGGCCGCTGCGGCGGCGTCGGCGACCTGCTCGGGCGACGCTTCGGGGGCCAACCCGACGACCCCCTCTGTCGCCGGGTTGACGATCTCGTAGGTGCCACGCGCCCCGTCGACGCGCTCGCCTCCGATCAGCATCCGGTAGTCCCCCGTCACGGGGATGAGATTAGAACACGTTCTATTTCTGGGCAACCCGGGCGCCGTAGGGTCACTGGATGACCCAGACGTTCAACGCCCGGTTCCATCATCTGCGGCCGATGGCGGTCGTGGCCTGTGCGACTCCGGGCGAGGTGGCGGCGGCGCTCGAGCGGGCGCGCCGGGATGGGGTGGAGGTCGTTGCCCGGAGCGGCGGGCACTGCTTCGCCGGGCACTCGTCGACCGAAGGGATCGTCGTCGACGTGTCGCCCATGGCTGCCGTGGAGCTCGACGGCGAGCTGGTCACCGCCGGGGCCGGCACCCGACTCGGGCCGCTCTACGACGCCCTCCAGGAGCACGGTCTCGCCATCCCGGGCGGCACCTGCCCGACCGTCGGCATCGCCGGGCTGGCCCTCGGCGGCGGCCTCGGCGTCCTCGGCCGCACCTACGGGGTCACCTCCGACCGGCTCGTCGCCGCCGAGATCGTCCTTCCCGACGGGCAGGCGCTCCGCTGCGACGACACCCGGCATCCCGATCTCTTCTGGGCCCTGCGGGGCGCGGGGGCGGGCAACTTCGGGGTGGTCACCTCGTTCACGTTCCGGACGGTGCCCGCACCGGTGGGCACCAACCTCCACCTGTCATGGCCCATCGAGGCCGCCGCCCAGGTCATCGACGCCTGGCAGACATGGGCGCCGATCGCCCCGGACGAGCTCCACGCCAGCCTCAAGCTCACCGCCGGCGACGACCCGGCCCGCCCGCCCTCGGTCGACGTCTACGCCTTTCTCCAGGACGACCGCGGGGCTGCCGAAACCCTGGTCTCCCAGACCCAGCCGCGGCCCCGGCGGGTGCAGGTGGTTCCCTCGACCTGGCCGGAGACCCGCGTGTTCTGGGCTCAGCTGCCGACCGTGGACGGCGGTGAACCGGGACCGGAGGACGAGGCCCAGTACTTCGTGAGCAAGTCGGAGTACTTCCGCCGGCGGCTACCCGGAGGGGCCATCGACGCGCTGCTGGACCACTTCGCCCGGGACCGGCGGCCAGGCGAGGCCCGGGAGCTGGACTTCATGCCCTGGGGCGGGGCGTTCACACGCGTCCCGGCCGACGCCACGGCCTTCGTCCACCGGGACGAGCTGTTCCAGCTGAAGCACGTGGCGTCCCTCGATCCTGTCGCTCCGCAGGCCGCTAAGGACGCAGCGCATGCGTTCACGACCGAGTCGTGGTCGGTCGTGCACCGCTGGGGCTCGGGCCGGGTGTTCCCGAACTTCCCCGACCCGGACCTCGACCCGGAGACCGCCGCCGAGGCCTACTACGGCGAGAACCACGCCCGCCTCCTCGAGATCAAGGCCCGCTACGACCCCGACCGCCTCTTCCACGCGCCCCAGGCCCTCTAGCGGAACCCGGAGAGGTCCGGCGGTGTAAGTCGGGCATGAAGCTGTTCGCACGGGTCGGGCTCGTCGCAGTCGTCCTCGCGGCCGGCTGCGGTGACGACGACGACACCGCCGACCGACCTCCGACCACCGTGACGTCGACGACCAGCACCACGTCGACGACCAGCACCACGCCGGCGCCGACGCCGCCGCTCGGCCCGCTCGCCGACGTGACGCCGCCGGACGACTGGCCGAAGGACCTGCAGGGGCGGATCGCGTTCACCGCAGGCGGGCCGTTCGCCGAGGACATCTACGTCATCGACGCCGACGGCACCCACTTCGCCCGAGTGACGAACGACCCCGGAGCCATGGAGTTCGACCCGACCTGGTCGCCTGACGGCCGCCACATCGCCTACCGGCATCAGGCGCGCGACAACGAGGACACCGCCGAGATCTGGGTCATGGACGCCGACGGCTCGCACAAGCGCGCGCTGACCGACAACGACCGTCCCGACTGGGGGCCGGTGTGGTCGCCCGACGGAGCGACCATCGCCTTCAACGCCGGCGGTAGCCCCCACACCTTCGGCCTCGGCCTGGTGCGGCCCGACGGGTCCGGCACCCACGTGGTCGAGCCGGAGGTGTGGGTCGAGTACGCGGACTGGTCGCCTGACGGCAAGCGGGTGGTCTTCATGGGCACGTCCGGCCGCCAGTACGACATCTTCACCATGAACGCAGACGGCACCGGGGTCACCCGGCTGACCGATGATCCTGCGGACGACGGCTGGCCGGTCTGGTCCCCCGACGGGCGGACGATCGCGTTCTCGTCGCAGCGCGGCCTCACCGATGAGGGCCAGCGCCTCTACCTCATGGACGCCGACGGCTCCGACGAGCGCCAGGTGCCCATCGACCGCTTCGCCCAGTTCCCCGCCTGGTCGCCCGACGGCCGCTACCTGCTGTTCGGCCCCGGCCTCAACCTCGTGCGGCCCGACGGGACCGGGCTCACCGAGCTCTCGACACCCGGCGCCGGTGACACCCCGCTACTGCTCGACTGGGTCGCCCCGCAGTCGAACACCTCCGGGTGACCGGCTCGGGATGACGGAGACCGTCAGGGGCAGTCGTCGGTTTCGACGAAGCGCCAGGTCTTGAGGGACCGGATCTGGGTGACCTTCCACTCGGAGGGGCGCTCGCGCTCGAGGGTCACCTTGAGGAGGCGGAGGGTGGCGCCGTTGATGTCCTTGGCCTGGCCGTTGACGAAGTCGCCGAGGTTGCTGTCGTCGACGAAGCAGTCCTCGACGGTGGCCCGATCGCCGTCGACCTCGACCGCCTTCACCTCGTGGCGGTTCCAGCGACCCACCTTGCGGACCACGTTCTGCCCGAACTGCTGGCCGAAGTCGGTGCGGGCCTGGGTCATGGCCTCGCCGGCGGCGAAGGTCTCCAGGTAGTGGGCGTCCTGCAGCGCCTCGGGTGACGAGGCCAGGGTGTCGAAGGTCTCCCAGTACTGGTCGTAGCTGTAGCGGACCATCTCCTGGTCCTTGCCGCCGTGGCCCTTCCCGTTCCCGGCATCTCCCGCGGCGTCGTCGTCATCGCCCCCGCACCCCGCCACGATGGTCCCGAGTACCACGCACACCATCAGCGATCGCCGCACTGTCCTGCCCATCACCGCTAGCTAACCATGGGTCACGGCACCTAGGATTAGAACGCGTTCTAATTCGCTGGAGGGGAGACCATGACGGACATCCCGAGGATCATCTCGGTCGACGACCACGTCGTCGAGCCGCCCGATCTCTGGACCAAGCGGCTGCCGGCCAAGTACCAGGACCGGGGGCCCAGGGTGGAGCGGGACCGGGCCGTCTTCAGCTTCAAGGGCGGGAAGTTCAGCTTCGAGAAGGGCGGCGACGAGGGCGAGTGGTGCGACTGGTGGCTGTACGACGGCCTCGTCTACCCGTTCCCCAAGCTGTCCGCCGCCGTCGGCTTCGAGGACCTCGACGTCACCCCCACCACGTTCGACGAGATCCGCCCCGGCTGCTGGATCCAGTCCGAGCGCCTCGCCGACATGACCGCCAACCACGTCGACGCCTCGATCTGCTTCCCCAACACGCTCCCCCGCTTCTGCGGCCAGACCTTCTACGAGCAGGGGATCAAGCAGGAGGGCGGCGATGCCGAGCTCGCCCAGCTGTGCGTCGAGGCGTACAACGACTGGATGATCGACGAGTGGTGCGCCGGCGAGGGCAAGGGCCGGCTCATCCCTCTCACGATCATCCCGCTGTGGGACGCCGAGCTGGCGGCCGACGAGATCCACCGCTGCGCCAACAAGGGCAGCTACGCCGTCGCCTTCTCGGAGAACCCCCATCCGCTGGGCCTGCCGTCGATCCACTCGGGCAAGTGGGACCCGTTCTTCGCCGCCTGCCAGGAGACCGAGACGGTGGTGTGCATGCACATCGGGTCGTCGTCCCGGATGCCGGCGACGTCGCCCGACGCCCCGTTCATCGTGTCGTCGACGCTGACCTTCCAGAACGCCATGGGCTCGATGCTCGACTTCATCTTCTCGGGGACGCTCGATCGCTTCCCGACGCTGAAGATCGCCTACTCCGAGGGGCAGGTCGGGTGGATGCCCTACGTCCTCGAGCGGGCCGACAAGCTCTGGGCCGAACGGTCCGACAACAGCTTCGGGACCTCGCTGCCGAAGAAGCCGTCGGACTACATCCCCGGCCGGGTGTTCGGCTGCATCTTCGACGACGAGACCGGGCTGCGGAACCGGGACGCCGTCGGCATGGAGCAGATCTGCTTCGAGACCGACTACCCCCACGCCGACTCGACGTTCCCCCACTCGAAGAAGGTGGCAACCGACATCTGCAGCCAGGCCGGCCTCACCGACGAGGAGACCTACATGTTCCTCCGGGGCAACGCCATCAAGGCCTTCGGGCTCGAGCGCTTCGGGATCACGTCGTGAGCGGCTCGGACTCGTTTCCCCAGGCGGTCGGCGACGACCTCGGCGGCGAGGTCGTCCTCGGCTCGATGCTGTTCACGCTGGTCGAGCCGCACAAGGGCCACGAGGTCGCCTACCACCGCTGGTACGAGCGGGATCACTTCTACGCCGGCTGCATGATCGGGCCGTGGTTCTTCGCCGGGCGGCGCTGGGTGTCGACCCGCGACCTGAAGGACCTGCGCATCGGTTCGGCTCGCTCGGGCGAGCCGGCGCTGTTCGGCGACGACGCCGCCGGCTCGTACCTGGCGCTCTACTGGGTGCTCGAGGGTCGGGCTCAGGAGAACACCGACTGGGGCTCCCGGCAGGTGCGCTGGCTTCACGAGAACGGCCGGATGTTCCCCCACCGCGACCACATCCACACGCTGCTGTACCGCTACCGCGGCGCCGAGCGGCGGGACGACGACGGCGTGCCCGCCGAGCTGGCACTGGACCACCCGTTCCGCGGCCTGGCCGCGGTGGTCGTGGAGCGACCGGAGGGCGCCGATCGCAAGGCACCGGTGGTGCAGTGGTCGCTGGGGCCGGACTCGTCGGTGGCCCTGGTGCTGCGCTGGTCCGGGATCCCCCTGCCGCCGGGGGCGCCGGTGACCCAGCCGGGCACGGAGGGCGTCGAGCGCCGCGAGCTGCAGCTGTGGTTCGCCGACTCCGAGCCCGAGCACTGGTGGCCCGCGGTCGAGGCCTACGCCGACGCCCTGGCCGCCAACGGCGAGGGCACGGTCCGCTGGGCCTCCCCCTTCATCCCCACCATCCCCGGCACCGACCGCTACACCGACCAACTCTGGTAGCCGCCGGTCGTCCGGCGTCGCGGGATCACTACGCTGACGGCGTGGTACGTCCTCTGACGACCAAGTGGGTCGGGTTGATGCGCCATGCGGCGGCGTGGCACGAGGGGACGGAGACGACTGCCGTCGCCGGCCGGCTGGTCGAGCTGGTGAAGGCGACCGGCGGCGACCCCAGCGCCGTCGCGGTGTACCACGTGGGCACGGACGAGAGCCGGGCGACCGCTCGGCTGGTGCGCCAGGCGCTCGGGTCGGCCAAGCCGGTGAAGGCCACGCTCGCGTCGCTGTCGCCGGACAACCTGTCGGCCTACGCGGCTGACGTCGACGACGTGCGTGACGCCTGGGACGAGGCGGCCCGCACCATCGGGGACACTGCTCGGTGCGTCATCGTCGGCCATGACCCGCAGCTGTCGTGGCTGCTCCACGACCTCGGGGGCGTCCGGTCCGGTGGCACACGCTCGACCGGGGCGAGCTCGCGCTTCTCGAGCCGACGTCTGACGGCGGGCGTCGGGTGCGCTACGTCATCTCGCCCGGCGACGACAAGACCAGTGAGCTGCTCCGGGGCAAGATCAACTCGAAGATGGACACCGCGAAGGTGCTGGGCACGTTCCTCACGGCGCTGCTCACCTTCGCGGCCACGCAGCTGCTCGGCCGCAGCGAGCTGGGAGACTGGGCGACCGCGCTCGCCTTCGGCGGGCTCGTCCTGCTCGGTGCGGCCACGGCCCTCTACTTCGTGACGCTGTTCCGCTACGACGAGCTGCTGATGCCCAGCCGCTTCTGGCCGTCGGGCACCCCCGGTGCCACCAGTCCGAGCGACGACGACCAGGTCCTCCGACCGCCCGGGTCCGAGGCATGGGTGCTCTACCAGAACATGCTGCGGGTGTGGGACCAAGCCTTCGTCCCGGCGACCTGGTTGGCCGGCGCGGGTGTCGCGGCCCTGGCGGTCGCCTTCACCGACCCCACGGGCTGGTGGTGGCTGGCGCCGGTGCCCATCGTCGCGGCGGTCGTCGCCTTCGTCGTGGTGATGGGCCGGCGGGCGAGGCCCCACCTCGGCGTCAACGACTGATCAAACCGACCAGCCGGGGGTCACCAGGCCCGATTCGTAGGCGTGGATGACCAGCTGGGCGCGGTCGCGGGCGTTGAGCTTGATCATCGCCCGGCTGACGTGGGTCTTCGCGGTGGTGGGGCTGATGATCAGCTTGGCCGCGATCTCGTCGTTGGAGAGACCGGCCGCCACCAGTGCCATGACCTCCCGCTCGCGGTCGGTCAGGACGTCGAGGGCCTTCGACGTGCCCGCGCCCGGCTTGGCCCGGGTGGCGAACTCCTCCACCAGACGCCGGGTGGCTCGGGGCGACAGCAGGGCGTCGCCCGCGCCCACCGCTCGCACCGCCCGCAGGAGGTCCGCAGGCTCCGTGTCCTTCACGAGGAAGCCGCTCGCCCCCGCCCGCAGCCCCTCGAACACGTACTCGTCAAGGTCGAACGTGGTCAGGATCACGATCCGAGTGCTTGCGTAGCGAGGATCCGAGGTGATCGAGCGGGTCGCCTCGATGCCATCCATGCCAGGCATGCGGATGTCCATCAGCACCACGTCGGGCCGATGCTCGGCCACGGCGGAGACGGCCGCCGCGCCGTCGCCCGCCTCGCCCACCACCTCGATGCCGTCCTCCGAGTCGAGCAGCGCCCGCAGCCCGGCCCGCACCAGGACCTGGTCATCGACCAGTAGGACCCGGGTCACGCGTCGACCTCGTCGCTCATCGGGAGCCAGGCTCGCACGGCGAACCCCCGACCCGGGCGCGGCCCGGCGTCGACCCGGCCGCCGACGGACGCGGCCCGCTCCTTCATCCCGACGAGGCCCAGTCCCTCGTTGCGCAGGTCGGTCGGCCCGCGGTGCGTGCCCTCGTCGAGCACCTCGACCACCAGGTCGTCGTCGTCCCGGTCGATGCGCACCACCGCAGCCTTGTGGTCGCTGTGCTTGGCCACGTTGGTCAGCGCCTCCTGCACGATCCGGTACGCCGCAAGGCCGATGGGCCGCGGCACGCCCTCGACCACACCGGCGGCGGCCTCCAACCGCACGTCGACACCCGAGCCGGCGGCGTGGTCGACCAGGCCGTCGAGCCCGTCCAGCGACGGCACCGGCTGGCGGGACTCGTCGTCGACCTGGCGCAGCACGCCGAGGATCGACCGCAGCTCGACCAGCGCCTCCTTGCTGGCGTCCTTGATGAGGGCCAGCGACTCCCGGGCCTGGTCCGGGTTCTGGTCGAGCAGGTGCAGCGCGACCCCCGCCTGGATGCTGATCAGCGACATGTTGTGGGCCACGACGTCGTGCAGCTCGCGGGCGATGTGCATGCGTTCCTCGGTGGCATGGCGCCGGGCCGCCTCGGCCTGCGACTGGGCGGCGGCCGCCCGCTGGTCGCGCCGGTACTTGACGGTCTCGCTGATCGACACCAGCGCCACCAGCCAGGCCCCGAGGCCGAGGACGTGCGCCCAGCCGGGCGCGTCGTCCCGGTCCAGCAGGTAGCCCAGCCACGGGAACCCGACGAACCCCGCCACCAGGGCGACGATGGCCTCCCGCCGGTACCCCCGCCACACCAGGTTGACCAGGGCGATGATCATCGGCAGGAACACCGGCCCGCGGGCGTAGCCCAGCGACCAGTAGGTGAGCGTGCCGGCGTAGGCCCCGGCCATGGCGACCACCGGCTGCCGGCGCAGGAAGAACATCGATGCCGACGCCATGATCAGGAGGCCGACGCCGAGGGCGCCGCCGAGGGTGCGGTCGTCCTGGCCGGTCGACGCCCCGATGGTCCCGCCGACGGTCAGCAGGCCGACCAGGAGCGCGATGGCCGCATCGGCCAGCCAGCTGCGCCGCGACGGGAACGTCCACATGTCACCGAGCGTAAGGAACGGGCGGCGCTCAGGCATCACTCCACGGAGGGATCTGCCGCGTACGACGCCGGTAGTACGCGGAGGCCATCTCTACGACCCCGGGTGGACGCCGAAGACCCGACCGTGGCATGACGACGCAGCGGCCTGAAAACCGGACGCTGGGGCCATGCTCACCTACGACCCCAACCTCCCCGTCGCCGCCAGCGCCGAGCGGGCCACCAAGGTCTACGGCGTCGGGCCCACGGCGGTCCGAGCCCTGGACGAGGCGACCCTCGCCATCCCGGTCGGCCGCCTCACCGCGGTCATGGGCCCGTCCGGGTCCGGCAAGTCGACGCTGCTGCAGTGCATGGCGGGGCTCGACACGCTCACCGACGGCAGCGTCCGGATCGGGGGCGACGACCTGTCCCAGCTGTCCGACAACGAGCTCACGGTGCTGCGCCGCGACCGCATCGGCTTCGTGTTCCAGGCCTACAACCTGGTGCCGACGCTGACGGCCGAGGCCAACATCGTCCTCCCCCACACCCTGGCGGGCCGCAAGGCCGACCCCGAGTGGTTCGACCAGGTCGTCACCACCGTGGGCCTCGCCGACCGGCTCACCCACCGGCCGGCCGAGCTGTCCGGCGGCCAGCAGCAGCGGGTCGCCGTGGCCCGGGCCCTCATCACCCGGCCCGAGCTGGTGTTCGCCGACGAGCCCACCGGCAACCTCGACTCCCACGCAGGTGCCGAGATCCTCGGCTTCCTGCGCCAGGCGGTCGACGGCTTCGACCAGACCGTCGTCATGGTCACCCACGACCCGGTCGCCGCGGCCTACGCCGACTCGGTCATCTTCCTGGCCGACGGCCGGCCCGTCGATCAGATCGACCAGCCCACCGCCCAGGCCGTGCTCGACCGCATGAAGGCCTTCGGCGACGCCGGGCACGCCCTCGAAGCGAATGGAGCGCCGTCATGATCCGCATCAGCCTGATCTCGTCCTGGGTGCGGCGGCGACGGCTCGTCAGCACCACCATCGCAGTGCTCCTCGGGGTCGCCTTCCTCAGCGGGACCATGGTCCTGGGCGACACCCTGAGCGCCAACTTCGACAAGCTGTTCGCCGAGGTGTCGGCGGGTACCGACGTCGTGGTCCGGAGCAGCGACGCCCTGGAGATCGACCGGGGACCCGACGATGCCCGAGCCATGCTCGACGAGAGCGTCGTCGACAAGGTTGCCGGGGTCGACGGTGTCGCCTCGGCCGAGGGCCAGGTCGTCGGCTACGGCGCCCTCGTCGACAAGGACGGCGACCCGGTCGGCGGCAACGGCCCGCCCCGGCTCGCCGGCAGCTGGATCACCGACCCCGACCTCAACCCCTACAAGCTGGTCGAGGGCCGCGCCCCCCGGGGCGACGACGAGGTCGTCGTCAACCGGGGCGCTGCCAAGCTCGCCAAGGTCGACGTCGGCGACACCGCCACCGTCCAGACCCCGGAGCCGGTGAAGGTCAAGGTCGTGGGCATCGCCACGTTCGGCGACGCCGACGGGCTCGGCCAGACCACCTGGACCGCGTTCACGCTGAAGAGCGCCCAGGAGCACGTCAGCCACCGGGCGGGCGAGGTCAGCACCGTGCTGGTGCGGGCCGACGACGGCGTCAGCAGCGAGGCGCTGCGCAGCCGCATCGCGACCCAGCTGCCGGACGGCGTCGAGGCGATCACCGGCTCGCAGCTGGCCGGCGAGCGGTCCGACGAAGTCGCCAGCACGTTCCTGAACATGCTGCGGACCTTCCTCGTGGTGTTCGCCGGGATCGCCCTGGTGGTGGCCACGCTCAGCATCGCCAACACCTTCTCGATCACCGTCGCCCAGCGCACCCGGGAGCTGGCGCTCCTGCGGGCGGTCGGGGCGTCGCGGCGGCAGCTGCGGCGGGCGGTGGCCATCGAGGCGCTCGGGGTCGGGGTCGTGGCCTCGGCCGTCGGGGTGGTCGGCGGCATCGGCGTGGCCGGCGTGCTGAAGGGCGTGTTCGACGCCTTCGGCTTCTCGCTGCCCGCGGGTGGCCTGAGCCTCGAGCCCGGATCGCTGGCGATCGCCTTCGTGGTCGGGGTCGTGGCGACCTTCCTGGCCGCCCGGTCCGCCGCCCGGCGGGCCGCCAACCTGGCGCCGATGGCGGCGCTGCGGGACAGCGCGGCCGAGGTGCCTCGCATCGGTGCCCGGCGCCGGTTCGCCGGCTTCGGGCTGGGCGCCGCAGGCGTCGCGGCCACCGTGGTCGGAGCGGTGTCGAACACCGTGGTGCTGGCCGCGGTCGGCGCCCTGGCGCTGGTCGCCGCCACCCTGCTGCTTGCCCCGATGGGCATGGCGCCCTTCGCCGGCGGTGTCGGCGGGCTGCTGCAGCGGCTGCGGGGTGTCAACGGGATGCTGGCCGAGGAGAACGCCCGCCGCAACCCGCGGCGCAGCGCATCGACTGCAACGGCGCTGGTGGTCGGCGTCGCCGTGGTGGCGCTGTTCACGGTGTTCGCGTCGTCGATGAAGTCGGCGCTGGCCGACCAGGTGGGCGACGACTTCGCCGCCGACCTTGCGGTCACCACGCCGGCGTTCGGCGGCGGGCGGCTCAGCCCGGAGCTCACCGGCCAGGTGCGTGACCTGGACGAGGTCGCCGACGCCGTCGGGCTCGGCGGCGGGCCGGCCAAGGTCGCGGGCGACACCACCGAGGTCGTCGCCACCGAGCCGGCGAAGCTGCCGACGATCGGCCACATCGATCCGATCGAAGGCTCGTTCGCCGACCTGGGCGACGACGGCATCGCGGTGGCGGAGTCGAAGGCCGAGGACCACGGCTGGTCGATCGGGTCCAAGGTCGACGTCACCTATGTCGACGGGCAGACCGAGACCGCCACCGTGCGGGCCATCTACGGCAAGAACTCGCTGCTGGGTGGCACCGTGGTCCCGGCGGCGGCCTGGGAGGCGCACAACACGCAGCCCACCAACACCACCGTGCTGGTCGACGTGGCCGACGGCGTCAGCGTCGAGCAGGCGAAGGACGCCATCGATCCGCTGGCCGACCGCAACAGCGGCACGGTGCAGGACGCCGACGAGATGGCCTCGACCGCCGGCCAGGGGCTCGACCTGCTGCTCGGCATCGTCTACGTGCTGCTGGCGCTGGCCGTGATCATCGCCCTGCTGGGCATCCGCAACACGCTGTCGCTGGCAGTGCACGAGCGCCAGCGGGAGCTGGGCCTGCTGCGGGCCGTCGGCCAGACGCGGCGCCAGGTGCGGTCGGTGCTGCGGCTGGAGTCGGTGATCGTGGCGGTGTTCGGCACGGTGGTCGGGCTGGCGCTGGGCGCCTACCTCGGCTGGGTGCTGTTCGCCACGGTGTGGACCGATGGCGGCGGGTTCACCCTGCCGGTCGCCCGGCTGGCGGTCATCGCGGTCATGGGCGCCGTCGCCGGTGTCCTGGCCGCCCGCAAGCCGGCCAAGCGGGCCGCCCGCACCCCGGTGCTGGAGGCGATCGCCGCCCAGTAGCTCTACGGCAGCGTCCCGGGCCGCACTCCCCAGCGGCCCGGGGCGCTGTCGCGTCCGGGTCACACGTTGCGCTTGCCGAGGCCCTCGCCCGGGGCGTCGAGGCCCCAGCTGATGATGCGCTCGGGGTGGACGCGGATGATCGGGCCGGCGACCGGCGACGCCGAGTCGGTGGGATCGTCGATGGCCTCGGCGTGTCCCCGGATCTCGAGGCAGCGGACGACCCACGGCTGCAGGGAGGCGATGTCGTCGACGACGAAGGCCACCTTCCCGTTGTCGGCGACGTTCCGGAACTTCTGGCTGGCGGCCATGTTCATGCCGCCGATGTCGATGGTCTCGAGCTCCGGGTTGTACCCGAACCCGACGGGGCTGTTCTGCAACGCCCCCTTCGGCTGCTCCGTCGCCAACCGCCCCAACCGCTGCTCCCGCAGGTAAGCGACCTCGCCCTCAGTGAAGATCATGGCCCCTACCTTGCCGCCGATGCCGTCAGAGTCCTACCGGATTGGAAGGTCCCGGAGACGGACTCGATCAGGTGCGAGCGAAGCGATCGCCCCGCGGTCGAGGGCATCGACGAGGGCGGGCAGGTTGGCGACTAGCAACGCCGCATGCTCCTTGGGCGACAGTTCCGTGACATGCCGAAGGTGAACGACCGAGGGGCTCGTCGCTCGCCGTAGCGCCAGCATCATGGGGAAGTCGCTGTCAGCGGTGATGACGACCATCTCGTCGCTCGCCGCCTGGTCGAAGATCTCATCGTCGCTGGCGGTCGCAAGGCCGAGGTCGGCGACGTGCAGGGCGTCGAACCCTGAGTCGTTCAGCGCCGCGGCGATGACCGGCGACAGGTTGGCGTCGACTAGGAACTTCACGCAGGTCGGGCGAGCGGGACTTCGCGCTCGTTGACGACGGCGGCTGCGAACTCGAGCGCCGCCAAGATGTCCTCGTACTCGAGGTACGGGTAGTCGGCGAGCACGTCGTCGACTGTGCGCCCGCCAGCGAGTTGCCCGAGCACCATGCTCACCGTCACCCGCAGGTCACGGATGCACGGCACACCACCCATCTTGTTGGGGTCCACTGTGATCCGCTCGAACCGCACGGACCGAGCGTACCGGTAAGGCCGAGAGCTGTACGTGACACGTACAGGACACGTACAACAGCACAGGTATCAGACTCGTGCCCGATCGTTACGTCGCGAGGGAGCCGGCGTCTACGGGGAGGAGGGCGCCGGTGATGTAGGAGGACGTGGGGAGGCAGAGGAACACGATCGCGGCGGCGATCTCGGAGGGGTCGGCGGCGCGGGCCATCGGGCTGCTCACCTTGGCCATGGCGTCGACGCCTTCGTCGCCGCCGGCGAAAGCCTGCAGCATCGGAGTGCGGACGGTGCCCGGGAGCACAGCGTTCACGCGGATGTTCTTGCGGACCACCTCCAACGCGGCGGTCTTCGTCAGGCCGATCACGCCGTGCTTCGACGCCGAGTAGTGGGCCAGGCCGGGCACCCCCATCGCCCCGGCGGCCGACGCCACGTTCACGATCGCCCCGCCCGGCGGGTCCTGGGCCAGCATCTGGCGCAGCTCGGCCTGCACGCAGAGGAACACCGACGTGAGGTTCACGTCGAGGACCCGGCGCCACTCGTCGACCGAGGTCTCGGCGATCGAGGCGTAGGTTCCGGACACGCCGGCCGAGTTCACGGCGATGTCGAGGCGGCCGTGGGAGGAGGCCACCGAAGCGACGGCGGCAGCGACAGCCGACGGGTCGGTCGCGTCCAGCGCCAGGCCGCCGCTGTCGCCGGGCTCCAGGTCGGCGACCACCACGTCGGCGCCGTGGTCGCCGAGCAGTGACGCGGTCGCCCGGCCGATGCCCGACGCCCCGCCCACCACCAACGCCACTCGACCCTTCAGCGATTCATCCACGACGTTCCTCGTTAGCTTGTCGGCCATGGCAGGCAAGGCCGCGGCTGCGGTGGGCACCTCGATCTTCTTCGCCGTGGCACCCGGGATGGTGGCCGGCGTCATCCCCTGGCTGATCACCCGCTGGGAGACCGGCGACTCGCTGCCGGACTGGCCACCGGTGCGGGCGCTCGGCGCGGTCCTCGTCGCGGCCGGAGCGGTCGTCATCGTCAACGCCTTCGCCCGTTTCGTGCTGGAGGGCGTCGGCACCCCGGCGCCGGCGGCGCCCACCGAGAACCTCGTCGTCGGCGGCCTCTACCGCTACGTCCGCAACCCCATGTACCTGGCGGTCGACGGCGCCATCGTCGGCCAGGCCCTGCTGCTCTGCCGGGCCGAGCTGCTGATCTGGGCGGCCGTCGTCACCACCGCCAACGCCGCCTTCGTCCATTTCTACGAGGAGCCCACGCTGCACCGGCAGTTCGGCGAGAGCTACGACACCTACCGCGCGACGGTGAACGCCTGGATCCCGCGCCGGCCGGCGTGAGCTACCCATCACCGATGACCACCCGCGGCGACTCGTCGGTCAGCAGGAACACCGAGCGCTCCAGGTCGACGAGGTAGCGCTCGTCCGGGCCGACGATCCGCTGGTACTCGGGGTCGGCGACCATGGCCATGAAGTCCTCGTACGACTCGAACCACTGCAGGGTGATCCCGTCGACGTCCTCGGTCCCGGTCCACGGCCCCACGTCTGCCGGCACCCGCAGGTGCTGCTCGTAGCGCACCACCCACCGGTCGATCCCCGGCACCGATTGGATCAGCGGCCCGTGCACGTCCCGCCAGTGGGCGTGGAACTCCTCGGCGGTCAGCGCAGGGTTGCGGCGCAGCAGCGCAGTCAGGCGGATCATCACACGACCTCAGTGCAACCAGTGCCCGGCGTTGACGCCGAGGCTCTGCCCGGTCACAGGCTCCGACAACCGCGAGGCGAAGAACAGCACCGACCCGGCGATCTGCGCCGCGTCCGGCAGGTACTTGAGGCACGTCTCGGCGGCGACCTCGTCGTACACCTCCTGCGCCGTGATCGACCGCTGCGACGCCAGGTACTCGAAGTACATCTTCACCGAGTCGCCGTAGATGTAGCCCGGGTGCACCCCGTTGACCCGGATCCCATGCGGCCCCAGCTCGACCGCCAGCATCCGGGTCGCCGACTCCAGCGCCGCCTTGGAGATGGTGTACGCCCCGAACCCCACCATGTAGCGCCACGCCGACATCGAGTTGACCATCACGATCCGCCCGTTGCCCGCCGCCTTCAGCGCGGGCACAGCCGACCGGGTCATCTGCAGCGTGCCCCACAGGTTGACGTCCATGGTCTGCCGCCACGACGCCTCGTCCGACTCCTCGAACGTCTTGAAGTCGCCGTCGTGGAAGGCGTTGTTGACCAGCACGTCGAGCCGCCCGAACGTGTCGACCGCCCGAGCCACCGCCGCTTCGCACGCGTCGGCGGACGTCACGTCGAGCTGCACGACCTCGGCCTTGCAGCCCAGCTCGTCGAGCTCAGCGGCCACGGCTTCGCACCGCTTGACCCGCCGGGCCCCGAGGACCACATCGGCGCCGTTCCGAGCGAACAGCAGGGCGATCTCCCGCCCCATCCCCGGCCCGACCCCCGCCACCAGGGCCACCTTGCCTTCCAACAACGTCATCGGGTTTCCCTTCGACCTCGACTCAGCAACCGACCAACGGCATGACCTCGGCGCCGAACCGGGCGATCTGGTCGCACTGCTCGGCGACGTCCCGGCTGGCGAACCGCACTTGGATCTGCTCGACACCCAGCCCCACCAGGCGCTGCAGGTAGGACGCCACCTTCTCCGGCGGGCCCACGACGGCTCGCCCGGGATCCCAGCTCGGCTCGCCGACGTACAACGCGCCCGACAGGGCGCCGACGACGAACGGCTCGCCGGCCCGACCCGCGGCTTCCCGCAGCGAGTGCAGCCGGGCGATGCCGGCCGCCATGCCGTCGGGCGGCGGGCCCTGGGGCAGCCAGCCGTCGCCCCGCTCGGCGGCCCGGCGGATGGCTGCGGGCGTCGACCCGCCCACCCAGATCGGGATGCGCGCCTGCACCGGCCGGGGCTGGATGCCCATGTCGTCCCAGCTCCAGGCACGACCGTGGTGCGAGCTGAACTCGTCGGCCAGCGCTGAACGGACGGCGTCGATGGCCTCGTCCAACAGTGAGCCCCGATCGGCGAACGGGATGCCCAGCGCGGCGAACTCGCCCTCGACGTGGCCGGCGCCGACGCCCATGATCGTCCGGCCGCCCGACAGGCGGTCGAGGGTCGCCCACTGCTTGGCGGTCTGCAGCGGGTGCCGGTAGACGGGCACGGCGACGTGGCTCATCAGCGAGATCCGCGACGTGACCGCGGCCAGGTACGACAGGGTGGCGATGGTGTCCCACCACGTCGCCGACATCGCCGGCGCCTTGTCCTCGGGGATGGCGATGTGGTCGCACACCGCTACGTAGAAGAGACCCGCCGCTTCGGCCGCCTGGGTGGTCTGCACCAGCTCCGCCGGGCCGGCCGACGCTTCCCACTCCTCGACGAAGATCGGGGACTGGGCCTGGATCGGGAGCTGGATCCCGAACCCGATGCCGCTCATCGCGGCACCGCCATGCTCAGGCTCAGGGGCGTTGGCCGGTGACGCCCCAGTAGATGTGGCGTGCCAGCGCGACCCGGACGTCGGCGGTGCGGATGCCCCAGAACTCGAAGCCGTAGTGGTGCGCCGCCACGTTGGCGATCATCGTGACCAGCACACCGGCGTTGGCCATGGCGTCGACGCCCTGGTTCTTGCCGTCGGCCTGGAACTCCTCGGTGACCGTGGCGAAGGCCCGGGTCATGTTGTTGAGCCACCGCACCCGCACGTTGCGGAAGCGCCGGTCGCCCTCGTCGGTGCTGAGGTCGACCACCCGCAGCACCGGCCGGTGCTCGTCCCAGAACTCGATGAACGCATCGGCGAAGGCCAGCGCGGTCTCGTAGCCGGCCTTCCCCTTCCAGCTGCCCTCCTGGATCATCCGCACCAGCGAGTCGCTGGCCACGGCCATCTCCTCGCCCAGCAGCAGGATCGCCGCCTCGACGTCGCCGAAGTACTGGTAGAAGGTCGCCGGAGACGTCCCCGCGCCCCGGGCGATGTCGATGACCTTGAGGTCGCGGTACGACGTCGTCCGCAGCATGTCGGCCGTGGTGTCCAGGAGCTTCT
>Ga0075421_100002590_pt1 | contig 21615 bp, 15 predicted proteins | sample SoiMetdeltSBSDD5_FD_75292 | JGI IMG/M metagenome (GOLD analysis project Ga0075421, IMG submission 75292) | Bulk soil microbial communities from a Populus tree surrounding site in Tennessee, USA - Soil MetaG P. deltoides SBSDD5 | ecosystem: Environmental > Terrestrial > Soil > Tree plantation...
TCGACGATGATGGAGCCGGTGAGCAGGCTCGCCGCGGCGGGTCCGGCATAGGACACGATCGGCAGGACGGCGCCGCGCAGCGCGTGCTTGAGGACGACCGTCGTGTCGGAGAGGCCGAGCGCCCGGGCGGTGCGCACATGATGCGAGCGCAGCGCCTCGATCATCGAGCCGCGCATCAGCCGCGCGACGACCGCGAGCTGCGGCAGCGCCAGCGTCAGCACCGGCCCGATCTTGTTGGCGAAGGAGCCGCCACCCCAGCCGGCGACCGGCACCAGATTGAGGGTGAGCGCGAAGACCAGCTGATAGAGCGGCGCCACCACGAAATTGGGCACGGTGCTGCCGGCCGTGGCGAGCGCCACGACGGCGTAGTCGCCGGGTTTGTTCTGATAGAGCGCGGCAACGATGCCCAGGGCGCCGCCAGCCAGCAGCGCGAAGATCAGCGCCATCGAGCCGAGCTCCATCGACACCGGCAGGCCGACGCGGAACAGGTCGGCGACGGTGAAGTCGGGAAGATTGTAGGACGGCCCGAGATTGCCCTGCAGCAGGTCGCCGAGATAATGGAGATATTGCCGCCAGAGCGGCTCGTCGAGCCGGTAGAGCCGCTCGAGATTGGCCTTCACCATCGGGTTGAGGCCGCGCTCCTGATTGAATGGGCCGCCCGGCGCGATCCGCATCAGGAAGAACGAGATCGTGACGATCAGAAACAACGTCGGGATGGCCGTGAGAAGCCGTCTGATCACATAGCCGAGCATTGCGACGAACCGACCGCCGCTGTCACTCCTTGCGGATGAAGCGGGTCGGATGGACGTCCATCACATTGTCCTCGAAACCTTTCAGCTTCGGCGACACCAGATTGTGGTAGCTGTAATAGAGGAGCGGCATGTTGCCGGTGCCGTCGACCAGATCCTTCTCGGCTTGCGACAGGAGCTTGAAGCGCTCCTCCGGCTTGTCGCCGGCAGCCGCCGCCTTGTTCATCAGCTCCTCATAGGCGTCGCTCGCCCAGTTGGCGTAATTGTTGCCGGAGGATTTGCGCGAGATGCCGAGGAAGGTCTCGGGGTCCTTGTAATCGGCAATCCAGGCGGCGCGCGCCGCGTCGAAATTGCCCTTGCTCTCGAGGAAGCCGTAATGGGTCTTGGTGTCGGTGTTGAGCAGCGTCACCTCGATGCCGAGAGGCTTGAGCTGCTCCTGGATCGCCACCGCGGTGTTCTTGTGGTTCTCCGAGGTGTTGAAGCGGATCTCCATCTTGAGCGGCTTGTCCGGACCATAGCCGAGCTCGGTCAGGATCTTCTTGGCCTCGTCCTCGCGGTCGAGCTGGGACATGGCGGCATAGTCGGCGATGGCCGGCTCATAGCCCTTGATGCCGGGCGGCACCATCGAATAGCCCGGAATCATGCTGTTCGACCATACTTTCTCGGCCAGGAAGTCGCGGTCGATCGCCATGGAGATGGCGCGGCGGAGCTTGGGGTTGGACCATGGCTCCTTGTCGGTCTTGAAGGCATAGTAGTAGGTGCCGAGCGACGGGCCGACCCGCACCTGGTCCTTGAACTTGGCCCGGATGTCGGCGAGCTGCTCGGTCGGCATGTCGTCGTTGGAGTCGAGCTCGCCGGCCTCGTAGCGCTTGAGCGCGGTGGAGCGGTCCTCGGTCGGGATGTAGTTCACCACATCGATCTGGACATTGGCGGCATCGTAGAATTTCGGATTCTTGACGAGCTTGATGTGATCGTTGGGCACGAACTCGGCGAGCGTGTAGGCGCCGTTCGACACGAGCTTGCCGGGCTTGATCCATTCGGCGCCGAGTTTCTCGATCGAGGAGCGGTGCACCGGATAGGTCGCCTGATGGGTCAGCATCTCGAGGAAGTAGGGCGTCGCCGCCTTGAGCGTGACCTCGAGCGTCGAGGGGTCGATCGCCTTCACGCCGAGCTGTTCGGGCGAAGCTTTCTTGGTGTTCACCTCCTCACCATTCTGCACCACGTAAAGCATCGAGGCGTATTCGGCGGCGGTCGCCGGATCGAGCAGGCGGCGGAAGGAGTAGACGAAGTCGTCGGCGGTCACCGGATCGCCATTGGACCAGGTGGCACCTTGGCGCAGCTTGAAGGTATAGACCTTGCCGTCGGGTGAGATCGTCCAGCTCTCGGCGGCTCCGGGCTCGAGGTCGGCCTTGGCGTTCTGGATGGTGAGACCGAGGAACAGATCGCGCAGGAGATGCGCCTCGTAGACGGTCGACGTCTTGTGTGGATCGAGCGATTCCGGATCGGCAGAATTGCCACGGTTGTAGACCACCTCGGCGGATGCCTGGCCGAAGCCGAGCACGAGCACGGCCAATACGAGAAGCAATCGTCGGAGCGCGGTGGTCATGTGGTGTTCTCCATCCTTATGCGGTCGGACCGACCTTTGTCGGCACTATAGCACCGGGTGTGGGTGACGCGAGCAGGCCGTGGGACTTTTGGCCGGGCAGTAGGCAATAGGCACTAGGCAGTGAGCCGTGACGCTCTTGCCTACTGCCTACTGCCTACTGCCTACTGCCTACTGCCTACTGCCTACTGCCGGCTGCCGACCGCCTGACCTTGGCAGAGCGGATTCCATCTGGCATCGTCGCCGGCGCCATGGATCTCGAAAAGGAGTACAACAACCGCGCCCGCGTACCCGGCTACCAGGCGGTCATCGACCGCTGGGGCTGCGACGCCGCGGCGTTTCGCGCCGGCATGGGGGGTGAGCTCGACCTCCCCTATGGTGAGCACAGGCTGCAGACCTGCGACATCTTCCACACCAAGGACGACGCCGGCGGGCGCATCGCGCTGTTCATCCATGGCGGCTATTGGCGTTCGCTCGACAAGTCGCAATTCAGCCATGTCGCCCGCGGCCTTCAGCTGCATGGGGTGACCGTCGCCATCCCCAATTACCGGCTGTGCCCGGAAGTAACGCTCGACGACATCATCGATGACGTCACGACATTTGCCATCTGGCTGCGGCAGCGCACCGGCCGGGGTGTCGTGGCGAGCGGCCATTCTGCCGGTGCCCATCTTGCCGCCTGCCTGACCGCGACCGACTGGACCGCGCATGATCTCCCGGAGGACTTCGTCGCCGCCGGGCTTGGCGCGAGCGGCATCTATGATCTGAGGCCCCTGCTGCCGACCGAGGTCAACGGCACGCTCGGGCTCGACGAGGCGCAGGCCCGCGCGGTCAGCCCGGTGACCTGGCCGGTGCCGGAAGAACGGCGCTTCGTCACTTTCGTCGGGGCCGAGGAGAGCCGCGAGTTCCGCCGTCAGAGCGAGACGCTGGCTGCCGTCTGGACCGGCGGCGGCGCGCCGACGAGCTATGCCGAGCTCGCAGGCGTCAACCATTTCACCATGGTCGATCAGCTGGCGGCGCCGGGGAGCGCCGTCACCAACAGCCTTGTCGAGCTCTGCCGCCTGCCATGACCGCCGCCACGCCGCTCAAGATCGAGACGCCGTCCGGCAAAGGCGCGGACGACGAGAACTTTCCGGTCGGCTCGTTCCTGCTGCCGCGGCGGCTGCGCCCGCATGTCGCCACCTATTACGCCTTCGCCCGGGCGATCGATGATATTGCCGACAATCCACAAGCGACGCCCGAGGAGAAACTCGTTCGGCTCGATGCGATGGAGCGGGCGCTCGACGGCGCGCCGGGCGACGATGCGGCGGCGGTCGAGAAAGCGACCAGGCTGCGCTCGAGCCTGATTGCCACCCAGGTCGACTTCGCCCATGCCCGCGACCTCGTCTCGGCCTTTCGCCAGGATGCGGTGAAGGGGCGCTATGCCGATTGGGACGAGCTCATGGACTATTGCAACCGCTCGGCGTCGCCAGTCGGGCGCTATCTGCTGGAGCTCCATGGCGAGGACCCTGCGGGCTTCCGCCAGTCGGATGCGCTGTGCAACGCGCTCCAGGTCATCAACCACCTGCAGGACTGTGCCGAGGACTATCGCCGGCTCGATCGCGTCTATCTCCCCGGCGACTGGCTGAGGGAGGAAGGAGCCGATGTCGCGATGCTGGCCGCGGAGGCGGCGGCGCCGCCGCTCAGGCGGGTGATCCGGCGGACGGTCGCTCGCTGTCGCCAGCTGATGCCTGAGGCGCGGGCCCTGCCCTCGGTGCTGAGGAGCCGCCACCTCGCCATGGAATCGGCGGTCATCGTCAAGATCGCCGACCGGCTGCTCGATGCGCTCACGCAGCGCGACCCGGTGGCCGAGCGGGTCGAGCTGACCAAGGTTCAATTCGCGCTGTGCGGCATCAGCGGCGCCATTGCCGGGATGCTCCGGTGACCATTCTCGCGCTTCTGTCACTCGCCGTGTGGATCGGGCTCCTGCTCTTCTGGCACCAGTTCTGGCGCACCAACCAGCGGCTGCCTTCCGAGCCGGAAGCGCCGGCGCGCTGGCCCGCCGTCGTCGCCATCATCCCGGCCCGCAACGAGGCCACGACCATCCTCGCCTGCCTCGAAAGCCTGGCCGCGCAGGACTATCCCGGGCGATTGCGCATCGTGCTCAGCAACGATTCGAGCACCGACGACACCGCCGAGCTCGCCCGCGAGCTTGCCGCCACCCTTCCGCCGGGCAAGCTCGCCGTCATCGATGCGGCACCGCTGCCGGGCGACTGGGCCGGCAAGATGTGGGCGCTGAACGAAGGTGTCAGATCGCTCGGCTCCGAGCAGCCGGAATTCCTGTGGCTGAGCGACGCCGACATCCGCCATGCGCCGGCGACGTTGCGGCGGCTGGTCAGCAAGGCGGTGAACGAGCGCCTGGCGCTGGCCTCGCTGATGGTGCGCCTGTCCTGCCGGACGTTCTGGGAGAAGCTGCTCGTCCCGCCTTTCATCTTCTTCTTCGGACTGCTCTACCCATTCCGCGCCGTCAACGACCCGGGCAGCCCGATCGCCGCCGCGGCCGGGGGCTCGATCCTCATCCGCCGCGATGCGTTGGAGGCGATCGGCGGGCTGCAGGCGATTGGCGATGCCATTATCGACGATTGTGCGCTGGCCCGTGCCGTCAAGCACAGCGGGCGGCGCATCTGGCTCGGCCTGGCCGATCACAGCCAGTCGTTGCGCGACTATCCCGATCTCGCCGATCTGTGGGCGATGGTGAGCCGCTCGGCCTATTACCAGCTCGGCTATTCGCCGCTGCTCCTGGCATTGACCCTGATTGGGCTCGCCATCACCTTCCTTGTGCCGCCCGTCGCCGCCTTCGCCACGCCACTGGTGCCGCCGATCGCGGCGACGAGCGGGATCCTTGCGTGGGCTTTGATGGTTGTCGCCTATCTGCCGACGGTGCGCTATCACGGTCTGCCCGATCCATGGGCACTCACGCTTCCATTAGCGGCGTTGATTTACGGAGCGATGACAGCATCCTCGGCGATTGACCATCATAGCGGCCGCAAGCAAAGGTGGCGGGGGCGCGACGTCGAGACCGATCAGTGACTGGGAAATAAATGATAAATGTCCATTTTTTGCAGGGTTTGCCTGACGTTTGGGCAATGATAAGTTGTCCAGCCGTTACGGCCTGAGGCAGCCGACATCCCGAGAGACAACAGCAAGAGGCATCATGCCGGTTCCCACTCCGCTTCTCGACAGGATCCATGTTCCCGCCGACCTCCGCAAGCTTCAGCCGAGCCAGCTGCGACAGCTCGCCGACGAGTTGCGCCAGGAGACGATCGATGCGGCCTCTGTCAGCGGCGGCCATTTCGGCGCCGGTCTGGGCGTCGTCGAGCTGACCGTCGCCCTCCATTATGTGTTCAACACCCCGGAGGACCGCCTCATCTGGGATGTGAGCCACCAGGCCTATCCGCACAAGATCCTGACCGGCCGGCGCGGCGGCATCCGCACCATCCGCCAGCGCGAGGGTCTCTACGGCTTCACCAAGCGCAGCGAGAGCGACTACGACCCGTTCGGCGCCGCGCACAGCTCGACCTCGATCTCGGCAGCGCTCGGCATGGCCGTGGCGCGCGATCTCGAGGGGCGCCGCAACAATGTCGTCGCGGTGATCGGCGATGGCGCGATGAGCGCCGGCATGGCCTATGAGGCGATGAACAATGCCGGGGCGCTGGATAGCCGCGTCACCGTCATCCTCAACGACAACGGCATGTCGATCGCCCCTGCCGTCGGGGCGCTCACCAACTATCTCTCCTGGCTTGTCTCGTCGCGGCCCTTCCTGTCGCTCCGGGACATCGCCAAGCAGCTGGCCAAGCGCTTTCCCAAGAGCTTCCGCCAGGCGGCGGAGAAGGTCGACGAATATGCCCGCGGCATGGTGTTCGGCGGAACACTGTTCGAGGAGCTCGGCTTCTATTACATCGGGCCGGTCGACGGGCACGATATCGACACGCTGGTGCCGATTCTCGAGAACATCCGCGACGCCGAGCAGCTCGGCCCCATTCTCCTCCATGTGGTGACCGAGAAGGGCAAGGGCCACCCGTTCAAGGAGCCGCATAAGGAGCGCTATCACGCAGTGACCAAGTTCGATCCGGTCACCCTGGAGACGCCGAAAGCGAAGAGCAATGCGCCGAGCTACACCTCGGTGTTCGCCGAGTCGCTGATCCGCGAGGCCGAGAAGGACCGACGGATCATCGCGATCACCGCCGCCATGCCGTCAGGCACCGGGCTCGACAAGTTCGAGAAGCGCTTTCCCGACCGCACCTTCGATGTCGGCATCGCCGAGCAGCATGCCGTGACCTTCGCGGCGGGGCTCGCGGTCGAAGGCTACAAGCCGGTCTGCGCCATCTACTCGACCTTCCTGCAGCGCGCCTATGACCAGGTGGTGCATGACGTGGCGCTGCAACGCCTGCCCGTGCGCTTTGCCATCGATCGCGCCGGCCTGGTCGGCCAGGACGGCGCCACCCATGCCGGCAGCTATGATCTGGCCTATCTCGCCTGCCTCCCCAATTTCGTGATCATGGCGGCATCCGACGAAGCCGAGCTCGTCCATATGGTGGCGACCGCCGTGGCGGTCGACGACCGTCCGGTGGCCTTCCGCTATCCGCGCGGCGAAGGGGTCGGCGTCGACATGCCCGAGCAGGGCGTGCCGCTCGAGATCGGCAAGGGGCGGATCGTCGTCGAGGGCAGCAAGATCGCGATCCTCTGTCTCGGGACGCGGCTCCAGGCCTGTCTCAAGGCGGCGGAGGAGCTGCGCCATCACGGGCTCTCGACCACCGTCGCCGACGCCCGTTTCGCGAAGCCCCTCGACACCGATCTGGTGAGGCGGCTGGCCCGCGAGCATGAGGTGCTGATCACCATGGAGGATGGCGCCATCGGCGGCTTCGGCTCGCATGTGCTGCAGTATCTCGCGAACAACGATCTCCTTGGCGGCAGGCGCAAGTTCAGGGCGATGTTCCTGCCCGACCGCTTCATCGGCCATGGCTCGCCGCAGGAGCAGTTCGACGAGGCGGGGCTCGATGCCAGGCACATCATCAACGAGGTGTTCGCGGCATTGAACCATGCCGGCGCCAAGGTCCTGGACTTCAAGGCGCGGGGCTGAGTTGAAGGGCTCGAAGACCCCCCACCCGGCCTCGCTGTCGTCCGGCTTTCCTCCCTACCAGTGGGAGGGGTCATCCTTCACCCGATAATCTCCGCCATGGTTCTGAGCTCGCAGCTGCCGTCGGTGCCAGTCGATTCTTCCGATCAGCAGGAGATTGCCCGCCAGGTTTTGGCAGCGAGCACGTCCTTCTATTGGGCGATGCGGCTGCTGCCGGCCGATCGACGGGCAGCGATTTTCGCCGTCTATGCGTTCTGCCGCACCGTCGACGATATTGCCGATGACGAGCCGGATCGAACAAAACGGCAGGCCGGGCTCGCCGAATGGCGTCGCGAGGTCGATTTGATCTATGCCGGCAAGCCGCGCCATTTCATCGCACGTGCCCTGTTCAGCGGCGTCCAGTCCTTCGGCCTGCGCCGTGCCGACCTCCTTGCCATCATCGACGGCATGGAGATGGATGCCGAGGGCCCGATCGTCGCCCCGGACCGCGTCACGCTCGATCTCTATTGCGACCGTGTCGCCTCCGCGGTCGGCCGGCTCTGCATCTCGATCTTCGGCGAGCCGGGCGAGGCCGGCATGGCAGTGGCGCATCATCTCGGGCGGGCACTCCAGCTCGCCAACATCGCCCGCGACGTTGATGAGGATGCGCGGATCGGCCGGGTCTATCTGCCGCGCGACCTGCTCGCGCGCCACGGCATTCCGGCGACGCCGCCGCTCGGCATCATGGCTCATCCCGCCTTCCCCCAGGCGTGGCGGGAATTTGCCGGGCTCGCTCGTGCCGAATTCGCCAATGCCGAGCAGGCGCTGCAGCGCTGCGATCGCCGCGCCATGCGGCCGGCGCGGATCATGATGGAGGTCTATCGGCGCAATCTCACGCGGATGATGGCGCTGTCCGACAGCGCGATCGCCGACCCCGCGCTGGCGAAGCGCCTGGTCGGCAAGACGGAAATGCTGGCCATCGCGCTACGCTACGGGCTGTTTTAGAGCATCATGAGTAAAGTCCACATCATCGGTGCCGGCGTCGCCGGCCTCGCCGCCGCTGTCGATCTGGCCAGTCGCGGCTTCGACGTCGTGGTCCATGAGGCGGCGGCCGGCGCTGGCGGCCGCTGTCGCTCGTGGCACGACCCGCTGCTCGAGACCGAGATCGACAATGGCAATCATCTGATGCTGTCGGGCAATTGGGCGACGCTCGCCTATCTCGACCGCATCGGCGCGCGCGACCGGCTGATCGGTCCGGAGCGCGCCGTCTTCCCGTTTCTCGATCTGCAATCCGGCGAGCGCTGGATCGTCGATATCAATCGCGGTCCGGTGCCCTGGTGGATCCTCGACAAGGACCGGCGGGTGCGCGGCACCTCGCTTGGCGAATATATCGACGGCCTAAGGCTGCTCAATGCCGGTGACCGCACCGTCAGCCAGCTGTTCCGGGGCCAGGGTCCGTTCTTCCGCCGCTTCTGGGAACCTTTCACCGTCGCGGTCCTCAACACCCCGCCGGAGCTTGCTGCCGCCCGCTTGCTGGTGCCGGTGATCCGCGAGACGCTGGCGCAGGGTGCTGCCAAGGCGACACCGTTGATCGCCCGCAAGAGCCTTGCCGACACGCTGGTCGCGCCCGCTCTCGCCCTGCTGGCGGAGCGTGGCGCCGATGTCCGTTTTGCTGCCAGGATCCGCGGTCTCGACCGCGAGGGCGACCGGGTCGCCGCCCTGATCACAGGCCGCGGCCCCGAGCCGCTCGGCCGAGGTGACCAGGTGATCGCCGCGGTGCCGGCCTGGACGATCGGCGAGCTCGCGCCCGAGATCGTGGCGCCGCGCGAATTCGCGCCCATCGTCAATCTCCATTTCCGGATCGACGACACGCCCTTGCCGCTGCTGCCATTGCCGCTGCTCGGGCTGATCGGCGGGACTGCGCAATGGCTGTTCGTGCGCGACAATCTCGCCTCGGTCACCATCAGCGCCGCCCTGACGCTGGTCGAGGATTCGAATGCAAGCATCGCCGAGCGGGTGTGGCGCGACGTCGCGAAAGCGCTCGGCCGGGAGGGCGCGCCGATGCCCAAGGTCCGGGTGATCAAGGAGCATCGCGCCACCTTCCTGGCGACGCCCGAGCAGAATGCGCGACGCCCCGGCGCGAAAACCGCGCTCAGCAATCTCCTCCTCGCCGGCGAGTGGATCGACACCGGCCTTCCCACAACCATCGAGGGCGCCATCCGCTCGGGCCAAGCGGCGGCGGCCATGATTGGTGCGTGATCACATCGCGCACTAACGGCTGAACCAACGCTTGCTGCAGCGCAGCAAATATGGAAATCATTCCGCCAACGACCACTTCTACCGGAACTGGAATCTTGACCTCAGCAGGATCTTCATCGATGACGGCCAGCCCCGGCGCGCTCCGCATGGCCGAGATCTCCGCTCCGCCGGCGCTGGCGGCCCATGCCCGCGACATTGCCGTCCAGACCGCCGAGGCGCTCGTCGCCCTTCAGAAGCCGGACGGGCATTTTGTCTTCGAGCTCGAGGCCGACGCGACGCTGCCGTCCGAATATATCTTCCTCAACCGCTTCCTCGGCGTCACCGAGCCCGAACGCGAGGCCGAGCTTGCCGCCTATATCCGCTCGGTCCAGAGCGAGAGCCACGGCGGGTGGCCGCTCTACCATGGCGGCAAGTTCAACATGTCCTGCTCGGTCAAGGCCTATTATGCGCTGAAAATGGTCGGGGATTCGCCGGACGCGCCGCATATGGCGCGGGCCCGAGCGGCCATTTTGGCCAATGGCGGCGCCGAGACCTCGAATGTGTTCACCCGCTACAGCCTGGCGATCTTCGGCCAGCTGCCGTGGCACGGCGTGCCGGCCATGCCGGTCGAGCTGATGCTCATGCCGCAATGGTTCCCGGTCAATATCTGGCGCTTCTCCTACTGGTCGCGCACGGTGATCGCGCCGCTCCTGGTGGTCGCCGCCATGCGCGGGCGGGCCCGCAATCCCGGCGGTGCCGCCTGCCGCGAGCTGTTCGTGACGCCGCCCGAGCGCATCCGCAAATGGCACCACAACCCGACCGGTAAATGGTGGGGCGAGTTTTTCCTCACGCTCGACCGGGTGCTGCAGCCGCTCGAGCGGCATGTTTTCCCGCGCCTGCCGACGCGCCAGCGGGCGATCAAGGCGGCCCTCGACTTCATCGCGCCGCGTCTCAATGGCGAGGACGGGCTTGGCGCCATCTTCCCGGCCATGGCCAATTCGGTCATGGCCTTCGACCTCCTCGGCATGGACCATGGCGACCCGCGCTTCGAAACGGCGCTGCGCTCGGTCAGGCAGCTGGTGGTCGATGGGCGGCCGATCAGCGACGACCGGCCGCGTTATTGCCAGCCCTGCGTGTCGCCGGTGTGGGACACCGCGCTCGCCACCCATGCGTTGTTGGAGGCCGGGCTGGAGCCCGCCGACCCGCGGATCCGTGCCGCCTGCGACTGGCTGGCGGAGCGGCAGATTCTCGATGTCAAGGGCGACTGGGCGGCCCAGGCTCCCGATCTCGCGCCGGGCGGCTGGGCGTTCCAGTACCGCAACGACTTCTATCCCGATGTCGACGACACCGCGGTGGTGGGCATGTTGCTGCACCGGGTCGATAGCGCCCGTTATCACGAGAACATCGCCCGCGCCGCCCGCTGGATCGAGGGCATGCAGAGTGCAAATGGCGGCTGGGGCGCATTCGACAAGGACAACACCGCCGACTTCCTGAACTCGATCCCCTTCGCCGATCACGGGGCGCTGCTCGACCCGCCGACCGTCGATGTGACTGCCCGATGCATCTCCTTCCTATGCCAGATCGGCCATCGCGCCAGCCATCCGACGGTCAGCCGCGGCATCGGTTTCCTCAAGGCCGAGCAGGAGGCGGACGGCTCGTGGTTCGGCCGCTGGGGCACCAATTATGTCTATGGCACCTGGTCGGCGCTCTGCGCCCTCAATGCCGCCGGCGAGGACATGCAGGCGCCGTGGATCCGGCGGGCCGTCGACTGGCTCATCGCCCGTCAGCATCCGGATGGCGGATGGGGCGAGGACAGCGCAAGCTATTGGCCGGCCGAGCGCAATGCCGCCTCAGTGTCCACCGCATCCCAGACGGCCTGGGCGGTTCTCGGGCTGATGGCGGCCGGCGAGGTCCGGACCGACGCGGTCGCCCGCGGTGTGCGCCACCTAGCGGAGGGCAAGCGCTCCGGCGCCCGCTGGGCGGAGGAGCAATATACCGCGGTCGGCTTTCCGCGCGTGTTCTACCTCAAATATCACGGCTATTCGGCCTATTTCCCCACCTGGACGCTGGGGCGCTATGCCGGCCTGATGCGCGGCAATTCCAGGCTCGTCAATTTCGGCATCTAGCGCACAACCCCGCATCGGAACAGCAAAGGACCGGAAGAAGATGGTTCATGGCGGCGAAATATCGGTTATAAGTCAAGGCTGCGGAGAGTGATTCCTGCGGGGAAATTGGGGACAGCATGTGCGCGAGCTGCGCCGCGCGGCGCCGGGTTGGCGTCGTAACCGGTCTTGTGATGGAAGCCCGGATCATCGCCAGGGCGGCCAATGAAGGCGGCCATCACCGTCCCCATCTCAAAATTGCCGGGCCCGGGGCACCGACCGCGCAGGTCACCGTCGACCGCCTGATCGCCGAGGGTGCCGAGGCCATCCTGAGCTTCGGCCTGGCCGGCGGCCTCGACCCCAGCATTCCCCCCGGTGCGCTGATCGTCCCGGAAGGCGTGCTGCTGCCGGAGAGTGACGGGCTGAAGGTCCTCGAAACCGATCGGCGCTGGCGCAATCGGCTGGTCAATCTCCTGTCGTCGGGAAGCGAGGTCCGCGAGAATCCCCTGCTTTGCTCGTTCGAGCCGGTGCTCGGCGTTGCCGACAAGGCCAAGCTCCATCAGGACAGCGAGGCCGGCGCAGTCGACATGGAATCGGCGCTGATCGCCCGCGCCGCCGCCAATCGCAGCGTGCCCTTCCTGGCGCTGAGGGCGGTGTCGGACTGCGCCGCCACGGCCATTCCGGCGGCCGCCGCCTCCGCCATGACCCAGGGCGGCCGCCTCAATATCTGGCCGATCATCGTCGCCCTCGCCACCGGCCAGCTCAACCTGCTCGACCTCCTGCATGTCGGCCGGCAGTCGCAGCTCGCGGCCGGGAATTTGAGCCGCGCGGTCCATGCCGCTCTGCCGGCCTTCTCCCTCGCATGAGGGGACGAGGCGGGTAGGCGTTAGGCAGCAGGCTGTACACGGAGCACTTCCCGACTGCCTCGCCGAACGTTACTCCGCCGCCTCGCGCTGGACCGGGGTGTGGATCTCGGCGAGAACTTGCGCCACATGCCGCTCATGCAGGCCGTAATCGGCCTTGCGCTGACGCGTCATGTCGATCTCCGGCGCCATCGGTCCGGTAAGACGTGGTCCCCGCAAGCCGACCATCAAGGCCTTGACCGGATGGGCAAGCGCATCCATCGCTGCGGTCGGCTCATAGCCGCAATGGGCCATGCAGTTGGCACATTTCTCGTAGCGTCCGGTGCCGTAGCTGTCCCAGTCGGTCCCGTCCATCAGCTCGCGGAACGACCTGGCATAGCCCTCGCCGAGCAGGTAGCACGGCTTCTGCCAGCCAAAGACATTGCGCGTCGGCATGCCCCAGGGGGTGCACATATATTCCTGGTTGCCGGTGAGAAAATCGAGGAACAGCGCCGAGTGCGACAGCAGCCAGTTCTTGCCCTGGCCACGGCGTAAGACGTCGCGGAACAGCTCCTTGGTGTTGCGGCGGTTGAGAAAATGGTCCTGATCGGGAGCGCGCTCATAGGCATAGCCCGGCGAGATCGAGACATTCACCCCAAGCTCGGTGGTGAAATCGAGAAAAGCGGCGATCTTCTCCGGCGCATGGCCCTCGAAGATGGTGGCATTGGCATTGACCTGGAAGCCGGCCGCCTTGGCGGCCCTGATCGCCGAAACGGCGCGGTCGAACACCCCCTGCTGGCAGACGGCGCGGTCATGATGCTCGCGCAAGCCATCGAGATGGATCGAGAAAAACAGATAGGGAGAAGGCTTGAACAGATGCAGCTTCTTCTCCAGGAGCAGCGCATTGGTGCACAGCGACACGAATTTCTTCTTGGCGACGATGCCGGCGACGATCTGGTCGATTTCCTTGTGAATCAACGGCTCGCCGCCGGGAATGGCAACGATAGGGGCGCCGCATTCGTCGACCGCGTCAAGGCATTCCTTGACAGTCAGGCGCTTGTCCAGAATGGGTCGCGGATAGTCGATCTTGCCGCAGCCGGCGCAGGCCAGGTTGCAGCGGAACAGCGGCTCCAGCATCAGGACGAGGGGGTAGCGCGTTCGGCCCATCAGACGCTGCTTGACGATGTAGGCGCCGACGGCAAGTTGCTGTTTCAGAGGTACGGCCACTATCGATTCCTTATTTGGGTGGTCGGAAATTGGCCCCCACCGGGTTACCGTTAGGGGGTTCATCCGGCGAGGTCAAGCGCGCGTCCCGTCACGCGCATGGCCTGAACGAGCCCAACGCAGCGCACAAGCGCTTGGTTGCATGCCACGGAAACCACTCATGAAAGCTATTTGCCGCGACGCAGCAATCCGCCGATGTCGTCCATGATGGTGTACATGGCCGGGACGAAGAGGAGCGACAGCAGCGTCGACAGGACAAGGCCGCCAATCACCGCGACCGCCATGGGCGAACGGAACTCGCCGCCCTCCCCGAGCCCGAGGGCACCGGGGAGCATCCCGGCTACCATGGCGATGGTGGTCATGATGATCGGCCGCGCCCGCTTGTGCCCGGCGTCGATCAGCGCCGACACACGGTCATAGCCGCGGCGCACCGCCACCATGGCGAAGTCGACGAGCATGATCGCGTTCTTGGTGACGATGCCGACCAGCATCAGCAGGCCGATGATCACCGGCATGTCGAGCGGCTTGGAGAAGATGAGGAGCGCGAACACCGCGCCGGCGATCGACAGCGGCAGCGATGCCAGGATGGTGATCGGCTGCATGACGCTGCGGAAGAGTATGATCAGGATGATCAGCACTGCCGCAACGCCGAGCGCCATGGCAATGCCGAAGCTCACAAAGGTCTCGCGCATGGTCTCGGCATCGCCGGCCTCGACGACCGACACGCCGGGAGGCAAGCTCTTGACTGCCGGCAGCGTATGGATCGCCTTGAGCGCATCGCCGAGCGACACGCCGTCGGCCAGATCCGCCTCGACCGTCACCACCCGATTGCCATCGCGCCGGTTGAGGGTGATCGGGCCCTCGGCAACGGTGGCATCGGCGAGCTTGTCGACTGAGATTCGCTTGTTGTCCTTGGCATCGACAAACAGCGCCTGGAACAATCGCTTGTCGAAATTCTCCGCCGATCCGGCGCCGCCGGCATCGATCGACAAGCGAATGTCGATCGCCTCGCCGGAGGGATCGCCGACCGGGATCGCCGCCGCGGTATCGCCGATAGTGCCGATGCGGATCGTCTCGAAAATGGCATCGCGCGACACGCCATTGGCGGCAAGCTGATCCTGCTTGACCCGCACCCTGAGCTCCATGTGCTCGGGTGCGGCATTGGCGAGGACGTTCTTGACCTCCTTGAGCCCGCTCGCCTGGCGCTCGATCTCGCGCGCTGCCTGGGCGACCTTCTCGCCGTCGCTGCCGACCACCGCGACCAGAACGTCGCGCAGGCCGCTCAGCTCGTTCACCGTCCAGAAGCGAATGCCCTTCTCCTTGGCAAGCTCGGCCTCGATGCTGTCGGAGATCGCCGCCTGGCTGCGGTTGCGCTCGCTGCGTGGCTTGAGATGGATCACCAGATTGGCGGTGCGGATATCGGCGCCGAGACCGGCGCCGCCGCCCTTGGCGAACACCTCGCGGACGTCGGGGTCGCGGCGGATGATGTCGTAAACCTTCTTTGCCTCCTCGACGGTGTCGTCGATCGACGTCGCGTCGTCGAGCTTGACCGTCATCAGGATGCGCGAGGTGTCCTCCGGCGGCAGAAAGCCCGACGGCAGATAGCGGGTGATGTAGATCGAGCCGGCGAAGATCGCGAAGCCGATCAGCACCGTCAGGTAGCGATAAGCGATGGCCTGGCGCAGCACCATCAGGTAGCCGCGCATCAACACGCCTTCATGATGGCCATCGGTCTCGATCGGCTTGAGGAAATAGGCGCTGAGCACCGGGGTGAGCAGCAAGGCCACCAGCAGCGAGAACAGCACCGCGACCGACACGGTCAAGCCGAATTCGGTGAAGAACTTCCCGGCAATGCCGCCCATGAAGCTCACCGGCACGAACACCGCAATGATGGTGAGCGAGATCGCCGTCATGGTCAGACCGATCTCGGTTGCCGCCTCCATCGAGGCCTTCAGGGGCGGCTTGCCCATCCGCATATGACGGACGATGTTCTCGATCTCGACGATCGCGTCATCGACAAGAATGCCGGTGACGATGGTGATGCCGAGCAGACTCACCAGGTTGAGCGAGAAGCCGAGCATGTCCATCGCCCAGAATGCCGGCACGATGGAGAGCGGCAACGCAATCGCCGCAATGATGGTGGCGCGGATGTTGCGCAGGAACAGGAACACCACCAGCACCGTCAGGATGGCGCCTTCCCACAGGGTGTGCAGCGCCGAGTGGAAATTGCCGAGCGTGTAGGGCGCCGAGCTGTCGACCAGCTCGAAGGTGACATCGGGGTGGGCGGCGGCCAGCGACCTGACCTTCCCGGCCACCTCCTCGGCCACCTTGACGTCGCTGGCGCCCGGCGCCTGATAGACCGAGAAGGCCGACGTCTCATTGCCATTGAGCATGGCGAAGGATGTCACATCGGCATCATCGGACTCGATGACGGCGAAGTCCTTGAGCGGCCGCTTCTCGCCGCTGCCGGTGGTCACCGGCATGTCGCCAAGCGCCGTGGCGATCGCCTCGGGATCGCCTTCGGCCTTTTTCAGCGCATCGTCGGCGGCAAAGCGCGCCAGCTGCTTGCTGAGCTCGACCGGCACCACCTGGTTCTCGGCGATCTTGCGCGGATTGAGCGCCACCTTCACCTCGCGGCGCGCGCCGCCATAGGCGGTGACATCCGAAACGCTGTCGAGCTTCTCGATCTCCGGGATGATCTTGGTGCTCACCACCGCCGCCAGCTGCTCCGGCGTGAGCTTGTCGGAGCGCACCGCATAGGTCAGGCCGGCCGGGCCGGTGACCTCGATGAGCTCGATGCGCGGATCCTTGAGGTCGGGCGGCAGCACGCTGCGCGACGCCGCAAAGGTCCGCTTCACGTCCTCGAGCGCAGCGGCGGATTTCTTGTCGATCGAGAACTCGACGGTGATCGCGGCAAAGCCCTCGGCGATGGTCGTCAGGACATGGCGGGTGCCGTCGATGGCCTTGAGACGCTGCTCGAGCGGCACCGCCACCTGCTGCTCGAGCGAGCTCGCCGGCGTGCCCGGACTTTCGAGCTGAACCATCACCACGGGAATGTCGACATTCGGATAGCGGGTGATCGGCATATGCAGATAGGCATAAACGCCGACCGCCATCAGCAGGACGAAGAGAAGAGTCGCCGGCAGCGGCCGCCTGATCGACCAGGCCGAAATGTTGAACCAGGCACGCGAGTCGCCATTGACGAGCGCTTGCGGCGGTTGGGTCGACGCCGGAGGTTTGGGATCGAGCATGGTCAGTCCGTCGCTTTCCGTTGCGGGCTGGAGCCACTCGAGGTGGCCGTTTCGGTTGCTTCCGAGCCGGTCGAGCCGCAATAGACACGCTCAAGGCCGCCGTCGCAGCGACGCTTCCGCTCCTGCGCCAGAAGGCCGCACAGGATCAGCCTCGGCGCCTGGGCGAGCCGAGGATCGACATGAGCTTCATAGAGCGCGCTGGCCTCTTCGGCATGCGCCGAGATCAGCGCCCTTAAATCGAGCGACATGGGGCTTGGTCCAACCTAGCCGAGCAGGAGCCCGGCCTTATGCCATAACCCACGACAAGGCACAGCAATGTGCACAGATTGTGACTCGCGACATATCGACCTCTGCCCGGGAACGCTCAGGGCGGAAGCTCGGTCGGCGCGCCGACCCGCTCGGCAAAGGCCCGCTCCTGGCGGCGATAACTCGTTATGCCGAAAGGAATCAGAGCGACATAAGTCAGCGCAATGATCGAAAGCATCTCCCAGGTGAAGGCGATCAGCATGATGAGCCCGAGCACGGCGCCGGCGATGATCGGCGGTACGAGATCGCGATGCACGCGCTGCCCCAGCGTCTTACCGGAGAAGGTCGGAAGCCGGCTCACCATGCCGGCGGCGACGAAGGCCACCCATAGCAGCACCGCCGCGGCGGCGGCCTTGCCGTCGGGCACGAGACCGAGAAAACCGAGATACATCGGCGCGATTGCGAGGCCCGCTCCGGCCGGGGCCGGGATGCCGACGAAATAATTCATCTTCCAGGCCGGCTTGTCGGGATCATCGATGGCGACATTGAAGCGGGCGAGCCTGAGCGCACAGCAAATGGCGAGGCCGAGCGCGACGATCCAGCCGAGATTGCGCAGCTGATGCAGCGACCAGATGTAGACGAGGATCGCCGGAGTCACGCCGAAATTGACGAAGTCGGCGAGGGAGTCGAGCTCAGCGCCGAAGCGCGAGGAGCCCTTGAGAAGCCGCGCCAGGCGGCCATCGATGGCATCGAGCACCACCGCGACGATCACCGCCGCGACCGCCAGCTCGAAGCGACCCTCCATGCCGAGCTTGATCGCCGTCACGCCCGAGCAGAGGGCGAGCAAGGTGATGATGTTGGGCAGGAGGAACCTCACCGGGATCATCTTGAACCGGCGCAAGCGCTGCTCGCGCGTGCCCCTGAACAACCGCTCCGAGCCAATGACCGGTCGCCGCACGGGTCGCCTCCTTCTCAACTGATCAACCCCTCGAGCGGGGGCCTCTCCGCCGTCAAGTCAGCCAGGACCGTCTCTCCGGCGATGGTTCGCTGTCCTATGATCGCCTGGGCATTCTGACCCGGCGGAAGGTAAACGTCTACCCGCGATCCGAAGCGGATCAGGCCGAAGCGCTGGCCGGCCCGGAGCTGGTCGCCCGGTCCGGCAAAGGCGATGATGCGCCGCGCGATCAGGCCGGCGATCTGCACCACGCCGATGCGGGTGCCGCCGGGCATTTCGAGGGTCAGGGCCTGCCGCTCGTTGTCGGCGCTCGCCTTGTCCAGGGAAGCATTGAGGAATTTCCCCGCAACATAAGCCATGCGGGCGACCCGACCGTGGCAGGGCGCACGGTTCACATGGACGTCGAAGACGTTCATGAAGATCGAGATGCGGGTGACCGGGGTCGCCGGGAGGTCGAGCTCGGGGGGCGGCGCAACCGTCTCGATCGCCGAGATCACCCCGTCGGCGGGGGCGATGACGAAGCCGTCATAGAGCGGCGTCACCCGCGGCGGGTCGCGGAAGAAATAGGCGCACCACAAAGTGAGGATCACCCCGAGCCAGCCGAACAGCGGCGGCAGGATCAGGAAGGCGAGCAGGGTGAGGAAGCCGAACAGCGCGATGAAACGATAGCCATCGCGATGGATCGGCACCAGCACCGCGGAAATCGGATCGGCCAAGCGCGCAAGCTCCCCTATTGTTCGGCCGAAATGAGCTGCGGCGCATTCGGCCGGCTGTCGTCATCATCGGCCTCTGCGAGGCGCCGTCGCGCCTCCTCGGCCTCGCGCTGACGACTCCACATGGCGGCATAGACGCCACCCATTGCGAGCAGCGCCCGATGGGTGCCGCGCTCGACGATGCGGCCCTTCTCGATGACGATGATCTCGTCGGCATCGACGACCGTCGACAGCCGATGAGCAATGACGAGCGTGGTGCGATTCTGCGATACGCGTCTGAGCGCCGACTGGATCTCCTGCTCGGTCATGGTGTCGAGCGCCGATGTCGCCTCGTCGAGAATGAGAATCGGCGGCGCTTTCAGGATGGTGCGGGCGATCGCCACCCGCTGCTTCTCGCCGCCCGACAGCTTGAGCCCGCGCTCGCCGACCACCGTATCGTAGCCCTTGGGAAGGCCAAGCACGAATTGGTGGATCTGTGCCATCCTGGCGGCGTTCTCGATCTCCTCGCGCGTCGCGCCGGGCCGGCCATATTCGATGTTGTAGCGGATGGTGTCGTTGAACAGCACCGTGTCCTGCGGCACCATGCCGATCGCCGCCCGGAGCGAGCCTTGGGTGACGTCGGCGATGTCCTGGCCATCGATGCGGATCGCGCCGCCGGTCACATCGTAAAAGCGATAAAGCAGCCGCGACACCGTCGACTTGCCGGCGCCCGAGGGGCCGACAATGGCCACCGTCTTGCCGGCCGGCACCTTGAAGCTCACGCCCCTGAGAATCGGCCGCTCGCGATCGTAATGGAAGCGCACATTGTCGAAGGCGATCTCGCCCTTGTGCACGGTCAGCGGCGTTGCACCCGGCTTGTCGGTGATGTCGGTCGGCACGGCGAGCAGCTTGAACATCTCCTCGACGTCGATCAGCCCCTGCTTGATGTCGCGATAGACCGAGCCCATGAAATTGAGCGGCAGATAGAGCTGGATCATCAGCGCATTGACCATCACGAAGTCGCCGACGGTCAGCCGCCCGGCGCTCACATCGACGGCCGCCATTACCATGACGATGGCAAGGCCGATCGAGAACAGCACCGCCTGGCCGGAATTGAGCACGGCGAGCGATGTCCAGGTGCGGATCGCCGCCTGCTCGTAACGGTCCATGGCCACGCCGAAGCGGCGCGTCTCGTGCTCCTCATTGCCGAAATATTTCACCGTCTCGAAATTGAGCAGGCTGTCGACCGCCTTGGTGTTGGCATCGGTGTCGGCATCGTTCATCGTGCGGCGGATGCCAATACGCCACTCGGTCGCCGAATAGGTGAAGACGATATAGACGATCACCGTCACGAAGGTGACGACGGCATAAAGCCAGCCGAAATTCCACGCCAGGATGGCGCAGACGAGGACGAGCTCGATCAGTGTCGGGAAGGTGTTGAACAGCGAATAGCGCAGCAGCGTGTCGATGCCCTGGGTGCCGCGCGAGATGATGCGCGACAGCCCGCCGGTGCGCCGCTCGAGATGAAATCTCAACGACAGCGCATGGAGATGGCGGAAGGTGATGATCGACAGCTCGCGCACCGCGTTCTGACCGACCCTGGCGAACAGTCCGTCGCGGATCTGGGCCAGCACCACCATCATGATGCGGGCAAGCGCATAGGCGAGGATCAACGCCACCGTCACCGCGATGGCGGTGGCGGCGGGGCCCTTGCTGCCGAGCAGGTCGACGGCGTCCCTGAAGGCGAAGGGTGCCCACACCGTCACCACCTTGGAGGCGAAGAGCGCGATCAGGGCGACGATGACCCGCCAGCGCAGATCGGGCCGCCCTATCGGCCACAGATAAGGGAGGAGCTGGCGCAGGGTGGCGAGGTGACCGCTGCCCCGCTCATTGGCGAGCGGGTTCCGATTCACCACAACGGTCAGATCTGTCATCCGTAATTTTCCAGAAAAATGGCCAGAGCGTCAGCCCTGGCCGACTGATCGATGAATCTGGTGAGAGCAGCGCGCAAAAACAATCGCGCCCCCCAGCATTTAATTCGGGGATGCCCCGTCCCCGTCGATCTCGGCCAACGGCTTGCGCCAGGACGGATCGATCGACTCGGGCTGCACGCTGCCCGGCGTTGCGAAGATCTGGCCCGGGTAGATCAGCCGGGGGTTGCGGATCAGATCCTTGTTGGCCTGAAAGATCACAGTGTAGCGCGTGCCCTTGCCGTAGATCACCCGCGAAATGTTCCAAAGATTGTTGCCGGGCTGGATGACCACCCGGCCTTGACGCGGCCGTGGCGCCTCGGCACTGCCCGGCGAGGCTTCGGGCAAGCTGGCCATTGCCTGGCCCTTGCCCATGGGTTGCTGCCCGGTCGCCGGCGGCGGTGCCGGCTCAGCCTCGGCTTGAGGCGTGGTCGCCGGAGCGGGCGGACTCTCGGACAGGGTCGCAACCGGCGGGGCGACCGCGGCGGCGCCGTTCGCCGGCGGCGCAGCCGTGACGGCGCCGGGAGGCGCGACCGGCGGCGCGGCTGTGGCGGCGCCCGGAGGCGCGGCCGGCGGCGCAGCCGTGACGGCGCCGGGAGGCGCGGCCGGCGGCGCGGCCGTGACGGCACCGGGAGGCGCGGCCGGCGGCGC
>Ga0075421_100002591_pt1 | contig 21613 bp, 16 predicted proteins | sample SoiMetdeltSBSDD5_FD_75292 | JGI IMG/M metagenome (GOLD analysis project Ga0075421, IMG submission 75292) | Bulk soil microbial communities from a Populus tree surrounding site in Tennessee, USA - Soil MetaG P. deltoides SBSDD5 | ecosystem: Environmental > Terrestrial > Soil > Tree plantation...
CGCTGGTGTGACTCATCGGCATCCGCATCGTAGCAACGGGATTACAACAGCGAGGATCAGAGGCTGTCAAGGCTAGTGGATCGGGGAGAGCAGAGAAGAGGCGGAGAGAAGGAAGGAGACGGACCAGAGACTGAGCCCAGAAAAGAAGAGAGAGCAGCAGCGACTGCGAGGTGCCTGTGGTACGGCACGGGGCCCCGCGGGACGGCCGGTATCCCACCGTGCTCAGGGCCGCGGACGGCCCTTCCGCGCGGCGGGAGCCCTCCGTCCGGCGCGCCCCATGCCTACCCGGACCGGACCAGAAACGGACCGGAGCGGAGCCTCTGCTCCACGCTGTGTGGGGGGAGAGTTCAGAGAAGAGTGGTTGCGCGGCCGGCGGTGACAAAGCCCGTTGCAACGACGCGGGGCGGGCGGGCGCAGGGCCCGCCCCTACACCGGAACGCCTTCGCTGATGAACGGAGCGGTTCTCTCCACACACCTCCCAACCATGATGGAGGGGGCCGAGCCTCCCCTGTCTTGCTTGGCACTGCCACTCCGGATCCTCTCCGCCTCCGGAGCGGCGCTCCATCAGGCGACTGGGGCCGGTGGGGGGTTCGCGGCGGCCCCTGAGCACGGCCTGGGGCCCCACTTAGTCGCCGGCGAGATCCGCGGCGGTGAACGCGCCGGCGCTTGCCTAAGGCCCCTGATAGGGCGGCCGCTGGTGTTCACTCTGCGAACTTCGGGTCCACGCCCGGGGGCCTTAGGCCAGCTCGCGTCTTCGCGAGCTGTTCGCCGGCGCCCGCCGCGGATCTCGCCGGCGACTTAGTGGGTCAGGCCGCGCGCACCGGGGCCGCGGCGAACCTCCCACCGGCCCCATCGAGCCGTACCACGACCGCCGCGAAATCGATCCGGCTCCGGCTCCGGCGCTATCATTCCGCATCCCTCCGACCGATCACCGCTCGCCATCACGATCACCGGGCGACGACCGGCGCGATCTGCCGCGACTGTGGACGGCGGTGCTCGCCACGGCGCTCCTCCTTCTACACGCAGTGCTCGCGGTCGGGTCGCTCTGGAGCGCGTCGCCGACGTTCGACGAGGTGAGCCACCTTCCGGCCGGGCTTGCCATCGTCGCGACTGGTGACGTGTGGCTCAACCCGCAGCACCCGCCGCTCGTCAAGGAGCTCGCGGGTCTCGCGGCCGGCACGCTTCGACCGCGCCTGCCCCTCGCGGGCGCCGCGTACCGGGCGGGCGACCAGTGGGGGTTCGGTCGCGAGGTGCTCTACCTCGCGGGCAACGATCCGATGGCGCTCGTGCGCGCTGGTCGGTTGCCGGTCGTTGCGATGTCGTTGCTCGCCGCGGTCGTCTGCTTCGTGTGGGGGCGCAAGCGTTACGGCGACGTGGGCGGGCTCCTCGCCCTCGCCCTCTACGCCGGATCGCCGACGATCCTCGCGCACGCGACGCTCGTCACCACCGACGTGCCCGCCACACTCGGCATGCTCGCCACGTTCTGGCTCTGGTGGCGCGCGACGCGCGGCACGGCGCGAACCGAGGTCGCGAGGGCGACCGACGGCGCCGACCCCGGCGGTGGTCCACCTTCGCCGCCCGTCGACTTGCGATCCTCCCTGCTGCCGTGGGTGCTCTGCGGCGTCGCGCTCGGCGTCGCGCTGGCGTCGAAGTTCAGCGCCCTTCTGTTGCCGCCGATGATGCTCGCCTGCGACATGATCGCCAACGGTCGCCGCGACCTGCGGCGACGCCTCGTCGGCTACGCGGTGACCGGCGTGGCGGCCATCGTCGTCGTGCAGGCGAGCTACCTGTCGCTCGCCGCGCCGCTGCGCTACCTCCACGACACCGGCCTCGTCTACGGCACCACCTCGCGGGCCTATCTCTACTACCTCGCCGGGGCCTTCGCCCCGCGCTTCCCGCACTACTTCCTCGTCGCGACGGCGGTCAAGGCGACGCCGGCCGAGCTGCTGGCGATGGCTGGCGCCCTCGTCGCGGCCTGGCTCCGCCGCGAGCGCTGGCGCGACGACCTCTACCTCTGGCTGCCCGCCCTCGGCTGGTTCGCCGCCATGTCGTGGCTCGCCGTCGACATCGGCGTGCGCTACGTGCTGCCGGCGTGGGCGATGCTCTTCGTGCTCGCCGGCGCGCTCGCTCCCGAGCTCTTGCGGCGCACGAGACTGCTCGCGAGGCCCGGCCGCCTCGGGCCGGCGTTGCTCGTCGCGCTCGCGGTGACCCAGGTGGGCGAGGCCGCGTTCTCCTTCCCCGGGTACATCTCCTACGCCAACCGCCTCGCCGGCGGCCGCGCGCACCTCACGCGCTGGCTCGACGACTCCAACGTCGACTGGGGGCAGAGCTTCTACCGCCTGCCCGGCTGGCTCGCGCAGCGCGGCATCGACCACGCCCGCGTCCTGCCTATGGGCTCCGCCACCGTGCCGATGCAGGCCTCCGGCGTGCGGCTCGAGGGGATGCTCGCGAGCGACTGGGGAGCGCCGCGCCCCGGCGCCTACGTCATCTCGGCCCACCAGCTCGTGCGCGGCCTCGAGCGGGCCCGGAGTGGCACACCCACCGACTGGTTGCGGCGCTACGAGCCCACGGACACCTTCGACGGCAGCATGTTCCTCTACGTCTTTCCGCCGCCCGGATCGACGGCCGGTGGCCCCGACGCCGGTGCTACGATGCCGCCCCGCACGGAATGAGCGATCCGAGATGAGGGAGTCGAGATGAGGGATCCCAGTTGAGCGATCCGGAACGCGAGACCCTCGAGATCGACGTCGTCTTCGTCGGCGCCGGACCGGCGAGCCTGGCGGGGGCCTACCACCTCGCCAAGCTCGTCGAGCGGCACAATGCCGCGCCGGGCGCGAAGAAGCTCGCGCCGTCGATCGCGGTCCTCGAGAAGGGCAAGGAGATCGGCAGCCACGCGCTCTCCGGCGCCGTGCTCGACCCGCGCGCGCTCAAGGAGCTCTTCCCCGACGACTGGCGCACCGCGCCGCTCGAGGGCGAGGTCGGCGGCGAAGACGTGCTCGTCCTCGCCGAGACGCGCGCGGCCGGGCTGCCGGTGATCCCGCCGCCGCTCAGGAACCACGGCAACTACGTCGCCTCCCTCGGCAAACTCCTCAAGTGGATGGCGCCGAAGGTCGAGGCGGCGGGCGTCGACGTCTTCGCCGAGTTCCCCGCCGCGCTGGCGTTGATCGAGAACGGAAGCGTCGTCGGCGTGCGCACCGGCGACAAGGGCCTCGACAAGCACGGCAAGCCCAAGGCGAACTACGAGCCCGGCGTCGACATCAAGGCGCGCGTCACGGTGCTCGGCGAGGGCCCGCGCGGCACCCTCGCCAAGCAGCTCGAAGACGCGTTCCGACTGCAGGACGGAAAGAACCCGCAGGTCTACTCGATCGGCCTCAAGGAGATCTGGGAGGTTCCCGAGGGGCGCGTCAAGCCCGGGATGGTGATCCACACCATGGGCTGGCCCCTCGGCACCAAGACCTTCGGCGGCGGCTTCCTCTACGGCATGGGCGGCAACCAGCTGATCGCCGGGCTCGTCGTGGGGCTCGACTACGAGAACCCCTGGCTCGACCCGCACCTCGAGTTCCAGCGCTGGAAGACCCACCCGCGCATCCGCAAGATCCTCGAGGGGGGCCGCATGACGCACTACGGCGCCAAGGCGATCCCCGAGGGCGGCTGGTTCTCCATGCCGCGGCTCGCCGGCGACGGCTTCCTGCTCATCGGCGACACGGCGGGCATGCTCAACAGTCAACGCTTGAAGGGCATCCACCTGGCGATGAAGTCGGGGATGCTCGCCGCCGAGACCATCTTCGAGGCGCTCCGCGAGGACGACACCAGCGCCGCAAGGCTCGCCCGCTACCAGGAGAAGGTCGAGGCGAGCTGGATCCGCGACGAGCTCTGGGCGGTGCGCAACTTCCACCAGGCGTTCGACCACGGCCTCCTCGCCGGCATGCTGCAGGCGGGCCTCGGCATGGTGACCGGCGGCCGCGGCTTCGGCGTCGCGAACCGCCTCCCCACGGAGCCGGGGCACGCGCGCATGGCGAAGCTCACCTCGCCCGAGGGGAAGGGGATGAAGCCGGCGCCGCCGCTCCCCTTCGACGGCAAGCTCACCTTCGACCGCCTCGCCGACGTCTACAACTCGGGCACCGCGCACGACGAGGAGCAGCCGGTGCACCTGCTGGTGCACGACACCTCGATCTGCGTCGACCGCTGCACGCAGGAATACGCCAACCCCTGCCAGCGCTTCTGCCCGGCCGCCGTCTACGAGATGGTTCCCGACCCCGCCTCCCCCGCCGGCCGCCGGCTGCAGATCAACGCCAGCAACTGCGTGCACTGCAAGACCTGCGACGTAATGGACCCGTACCAGATCATCACCTGGGTCCCTCCCGAGGGCGGCGGTGGTCCGAGCTACGGAAAGATGTAGCAGCCCGGCGCCGCGGCGGGTCCCGCGGGACACCGGAGAAGTTGGTGCGCACGGCGCACCCTACTCCGGAGCGCCGGGACCGACCGGTGCCATCGCGGGACGGCGAACCGCTCCGGCGTAGGGTGCGCCGTGCGCACCATCCGGCGACCCCGACCCCCGCGCACCGCGCTCCTCCGACGGCGCGGCTGATCCCTCCGTCGCTGGCGTTGCGTATGTCACAGCGAGCCCGCGGCCGCCGGCTCTACTGTCGCGACAGCAGCACCGGCGTGAAGGAGGTCCGCGATGCGCAGCCGTTTGTTAGGGGTCCTGCCAGTGGTCTCTCTCGTGATGGCAACCGCCGCGTCTGCAGACGTGGTGATCGACTGGAACGGTCACGCGCTCGGTGCCATCCGCACCGACAGGACGTCGCCGCCGAAGGCGGCACGTGCGCTGGCGATTGCGCAGGTGTCGGTGTACGACGCCGTCAACGCGATCGCCGGCCGGCCCTTCGAGGCCTATCTCGTGACCACCTCGCCGCCGGGGGGAGCCTCGGCGGAAGCAGCGGCGGCCGCCGCCGCGCACCGCGCGCTCGCGGCGCTCTACCCGAACCAACAGGCCGACCTCGACGCCAAGCTCGTGACGTCGCTCGCCGCCATTCCCGACGGGCCCGCCGAGACCAGCGGCGTCGCCTTCGGCGTGGCGGTGGCGGACCAGGTCCTCGCGGCGCGCGCCAACGACCACGCCTCGGACATCGTCGCCTTCGAGGCGCCCGAGGGCGCGAGCTGGTGGATCCCCACGCCGCCCGCCTTCGCCGCGGCGCTCCTTCCGAACTGGCCCCGGGTGATCCCCTGGTCGCTCGACAGCGGCGCGGAGCTACGCCCCGCGGCGCCGCCGCCGCCCAACAGCGCCGAGCACACCGCCGCGCTCCTCGAGGTTCAAAGCCTCGGCAGCCAGTCGAGCGCCACGCGGACCGCCGACCAGACGCAGATCGCGCTCTTCTGGGCTGACGGCGCCGGAACCGCGACCCCGCCCGGCCACTGGCACCTCATCGCCCAGTCCGTCTCGCAGGACCGCCACCTGACGCTGCTCGAGAACGCGCGGCTCTTCGCCCTGCTCGGCATCGCCGTTGCCGACGCCGCCATCGTCTCCTGGGACGCCAAATACGCCTACAGCTGCTGGCGGCCGGTCACCGCGATCCGCGAGGCCGACCACGACGGCAATCCCGCCACCGCCGGCGATCCCGCCTGGAACAGCCTGATCGCCACCCCGCCCTTCCCCGCGTACACCTCCGGACACAGCACGTTCAGCAGCGCCAGCGCGCGGGTGCTGAGCCTCTTCTTCGGCACCGACGCGGTGTCCTTCACCACCACCTCCGACGCCCTGCCCGGTGTGACGCGGAGCTTCACCAGCTTCTCGCAGGCGGCCGCCGAGGCTGGTCAGAGCCGCATCTATGGCGGCATCCATTTCCAGTACGACAACCAGGCGGGCCTCGCCACCGGGCGGGCGCTCGGCGAGCACGTGTTCTTCGGCGACCTGGGGCCGCGTGAGCTGCCCGGGACCTGCATCGCCGACGCCACGACGCTCTGCCTCGAGGGCGGCCGCTTCCGCGTCCGCGCGAGCTTCGACACCGGTACCGCGAAGGGCCAGGCGCAGGCGATCCCCGACGGGGGCGTCACCGGCTCGTTCTGGTTCTTCCATCCCGACAACACCGAGCTGACGATCAAGGTGCTCAACGCTTGCGGGCCGTTCGACCGCTTCTGGGTGTTCGCCAGCGGCCTCACGAACGTCGAGGTCACCATCAAGGTCACCGACACCGCGACCGGCCGCGTCCGCCGGTACTTCAACCCGCTCGGCACGTCGTACAAGCCGGTGCAGGACGTCAGCGCCTTCGCGACCTGCCCCTGACGGTCAGGGCGGCGCCGCGAGCGCGCAACACGGTCGACGACGCAGCGCCCGCGTGGTGGAAACCGCGCGGGTCGCTGTCCCTGCCGGCGGAGATGGGCGTCAGGGGCCGGCGCCGCTCGGAGAGACGGTGACGTCGCCGCTGCCGGTGTCGACCATGATGCGCGTCTGGCCGGATCCGCGCCGGGCGCCGATGACCTCGTGGCGGTTGCGGCGCAGCTCGGCGTCGTCGTAGGTCACCTGCACGTCGCCGCTGCCGACGTCGGTCGTCAGGTCGAACTCGAAGGCCGGTCCGCCGACGAGGTCGACGTCGCCCGAGCCGGTGTCGACGTCGATCTGGGTCGCGCCGGAGAGGTCGCCGGAGACCGTCACGTCGCCCGAGCCGGTGTCGCCGAGGAAGGTCACCAGCCTCACGTGGTCGACGGCGATGTTGCCCGAGCCGGTGTCGGCCTTGAGGTCGCGCAGCGTCGCGTTGGAGATGGTCACGTCGCCCGAGCCGGTGTCGACCTTCAACGTGTCGGCGGCGATGCCGTCGATGACCACGTCGCCCGAGCCGGTGTCGGCCATGGTGTCGCCGGCGATCTCGTGCAGCTCGACGTCGCCCGAGCCGGTGTCGACGTCGATGGTGCCGGCGGCGCCGTCGAGCTTGATGTCGCCGCTGCCGGTGCCGACGAAGAGGTCGCCGTTGAGGTTCTGCCCGCGCACGCTGCCCACCGAGTCGTTCACCCGCAAGCGCGCGCCGCGAGGCATGGTGACCGTCAAGTCGGCGTAGAGGACCGGCACTCCCCGGCGCGCGCCGCCGTAGACGTGCACGCGCTCGCCGCGGAACTTGGTCGTCGTGTGGCTGCCCATCGAGCGGAGCCCTTCGGGGTAGACGAAGGCGTTGTAGCGGTCCACCGGGTAGGCCAGGTTCCAGGTGCCGTCGTGCTCCTGGACCCAGCGCATCGCCTGGATGAGGTCCTGCGTCTCCTGCGGCGAGCCACCCTCGGCGTTGACGACGGCGACCACCTTGACCGGGCCGCCGCTGGCGGCGGGGACGAGAGTGATGCGGCCGGCGAGGTTGGCGATCTTGACCTGGCCGTTGAGAGTGCCGTTCAGACCGGCGCCACTGGGCACCGTGTGCTCGACGGTCTTCGTCGCGACCGCCGCCGCGGCGGGAGCTGAAGCCGCGAGAGGGGCGAGAGCGAGGACGGCGACGACGAAGAGCACCGGGATCGGTCGGCTTCGCATGCGAGGGTCTCCTCCGGAGTTTCGGGGTGGGGGCGTGGCTTCCCCTAGGGGAGATTACGTAGCAGTGCGGACTAGGTTCCACGACCCGCGCGGGCGGGGACAGGCCCCGCCCCTACATGAGAAGGCTGGAGGCAGCGTACGACCTGCGACAGAGTGCCAGCTCGTTCCGGAGTCCGGTGTAGGGGCGGGGCCTGCCCCCGCCCGTCCGGGTCCGGGGTCCAAGGCGAGGTTGGGTTACGCGGCGTAGCGCCGCATCACCAGGGCGCCGTTGGTGCCGCCGAAGCCGAAGGAGTTGGTGAGCGCCACCTCGAGCTTCACGGGACGCGGGGTGTGCGGCACGAAGTCGAGGTCCGCCTCCGGGTCCGGGTGGTCGAGGTTGATGGTGGGCGGCAGCACCTGTTCCTTCAGGGCGAGGGCGAGGATGCCCGCCTCGAGGCCACCGGCCGCGCCGAGGAGGTGGCCGGTCGACGACTTGGTCGACGACACCGCCAGCTTGTAGGCGTGGTCGCCGAAGACGCGCTTGATCGCCTTCACCTCGCCGAGGTCGCCGAGCGTCGTCGAGGTGCCGTGGGCGTTGATGTAGCCCACCGCCTCGGCGGGCAGCTCGGCGTCGGCGAGCGCCTCGAGCATCACCCGCGCCGCGCCGTCGCCTTCGGGGTGCGGGGCGGAGATGTGGTAGCCGTCCGAGCTCATGCCGTAACCCACGACCTCGGCGTAGACCGGCGCGCCGCGGCGGCGGGCGTGCTCGAGCTCCTCGAGGACGACGATCCCCGCGCCCTCGCTCATCACGAAGCCGTCGCGGTCGCGGTCCCAGGGGCGCGACGCCTTCTCCGGCTCGTCGTTGCGGGTGGACAGCGCGCGCATGGCGGCGAATCCGCCGAGGGCGAGCGGGGTGATGACCCCTTCGGTGCCGCCGGCGATCATCGCCTCCGCCTTGCCGAGCTGGATGAGGCGGAAGGCGTCGCCCACCGCGTGGAGCCCGGTGGTGCAGGCGGTGCACGGGGCGCTGCTCGGCCCCTTGATCCCGTATTTGATCGACACCTGCCCCGTCGCCATGTTTACGATGAGGCCGGGGATGAAGAAGGGGGAGATGCGGTCGGGCCCGCGCTCGCGCAGGATGTCGTGCATCGCCTCGATGAGCGGCAGCCCGCCGATGCCGGAACCGATGATCACGCCGACCCGAGTCGCGTTGCCCTCGTCGATCGTCAACCCGGCGTCCTCGAGCGCGTAGTGGGTGGCGCCGAGGGCGTACTGGATGAAGGCGTCGGTCTTCTTGATGTCCTTCTTCTCGAGGAAGAGGGAGGGCTCGAAGCCCTTGACCTCGCCGGCGATGCGCGAGGGGAAGGCGGCGGCGTCGAAGTGGGTGATCGGGCCGACGCCGCTCCGGCCGGCGAGCAGGCCCTCCCAGGTGGGGCGTGTCCCCACGCCGAGGGGGGAGACCAGCCCGACCCCGGTGACGACGACTCGACGCTTGGGGAAGGTTCCCGACATGCTCAGGCGGTCGGCTTCGAGGCGGGGCCGCTCAGTTTTCGACGTGCTGCTCGATGTAGGTGATGGCGTCCTGCACGGTGCTGATGTTCTCGGCGTCCTCGTCCGGGATCTCGATCCCGAACTCCTCCTCGAACGCCATTACCAGCTCGACGATGTCGAGGGAGTCGGCCCCCAGGTCGTCGGTGAAGCTGGCCGCCGGTGTGACCTCTTCGTTGTCGACGCCCAACTGTTCGACGATGATGCTCTTGACCTTCTCGGGTACGGACATCGGAGCTCCCTCCTTCTTGGGGCTTATCAGGGGACGGTTTCTAGCACAAAGCTCACACTACATGTACATGCCGCCGGAGACGTTGAGCACGTGGCCGGTGACGTAGGACGCCTCCTCCGAGGCGAGGTACAGCACGGCGGCTGCCACGTCGTCGACGGTGCCCAGGCGGCGCAGGGCGATCACCGACTCGAGCTCCTGACGGCCCTTCTCGGGGAGCGCCTCGGTCATCGCCGTGACGATGTAGCCGGGGGCCACGACGTTGACGGTGACGTTGCGGCTGCCGATCTCGCGGGCCAGCGCCTTGGTGAAGCCGATGAGGCCGGCCTTGGAGGCGGCGTAGTTCGCCTGCCCCGGGTTCCCCATCATGCCGACCACCGAGGAGACGTTGACGATTCGCCCCCACCGCTTCCGCATCATGCCGCGGATGAGCTCGCGGCTGACGGCGAAGGCGCCGGTCAGGTTGGTGGTGAGCACGCGCTCCCACTGCTCGAGGCTCATGCGGGCGAAGAGGCCATCGGCGGTGACGCCGGCGTTGTTGACCAGCACGTCCACCTCCGCCCACTCGGCGGGCAGCGTGGCGATCCGCCCGGGGACGTCCGCGGGCTTCGACAGGTCGAGAGCGAGCGCGTGCGCCTGGCCTCCCGCCGCGGCGATCTCGCCGGCGAGCTCCTCGAGCTTGTCGAGGCTGCGTGCGGCCACCACCACGCGTGCACCCTGGCGCGCGAGCAACGCCGCCGCCGCGCGACCGATCCCCTGGGAGGCGCCGGTGACGAGCGCAGTCTTGCCGTCGAGTCGAAACATGAGGTCTCCTGGAGTCAACGCAGGCTGGAGATGAGCTCCGGCAGCCCCTCCGGCTCGCCGCAAAAGGCCGGCCTGCCGGCCGTCGCGATCCGCTTGACGAGGCCGCAGAGCACGTTGCCGGGACCGACCTCGACGAAGCGGGTGACGCCCCCTTCGCCGGTCATCCACTCGATCGACTCCACCCAGCGCACCGGCCCGTCGATCTGCCGGACGAGCGCTTCGCGTGCCGCGGCGCCGCTGGTGACCGGCCGCGCGTCGACGTTGGTCACCACCGGCACCCGCGGGTCGCGGAACTCGGTGGCGGCGAGCATCGGCGAGAGGCCGTCGCGGGCGGGCCGCATCAGTGGCGAGTGGAAAGGTGCCGACACCGGGAGCATCAGCGCCCGCTTGGCTCCGCGCTGCAACAGCAGCGGGACGGCGCGCTCGACCGCGACGCGGTGCCCGGCGATCACCGTCTGCTCGGGGCTGTTGTAGTTGGCGACGGCGCAAACCTCCGTCCCGGTCGAGGCCTCGGCGGCGACCGCGGCGACGTCGCGCGCCGGCAGCCCGAGCACGGCGGCCATCGCCCCCTCGCCCACCGGCACCGCCTCCTGCATCAGCTCGCCGCGGCGGCGCACGAGGCGCAGGGCATCGGCGAGGTCGAGGACCTTCGCGGCGACGAGCGCCGAATATTCGCCCAGGCTGTGGCCGGCGACGATCGACGGGTGGACGCCATGCATCTCCAGCACGCGCAGCATCGCCACCGAGACGGCGAGGATCGCCGGCTGCTGGTTGGCGGTGAGCTGGAGCTCCTCCGCAGGCCCCTCCCAGCAGAGCTTCGAGAGCGGCAGCCGCAGCACGTCGTCGGCCTCGGCGAAGACGGCCGCCGCGGCTGGGAACGCGTCCGCCCAGCTCTTCCCCATCCCCACCTTCTGCGAGCCCTGGCCCGGGAAGAGGAAGGCGAGCGTGCTGCGGTCGGTCGAGATCGGCGGATCGACCATGGTCTGCGTCGCGGGCTCGGTGCTCATGGGTTGGCCTCCGCCTCCGCTTCCGCTCCGGCGGCGCCGAGCACCGCCTCCTCCCGCTGGTGTATGAGCACCATCTGCGAGCGGATCTTCTCCGAGACGTCGTGGTTGCAGAACTCCACCGCGCGGCGCACCGAGTTGCGGATGCCGGTGGCGTTCGAGCGCCCGTGGGCAATGAAGCAGCCGCCCTGCACGCCGAGTAGCGGCGCGGCGCCGTACTGGTTGGGGTCGGTGCGGCGGCGCAGCTCGCGCAGCGCCGGCAACGCCAGTGCCGCACCGAGGCGCCGCCTGAAACTCGCCCTGAGCTCCTCCTCCAGCATCTTGCCCACCATCGAGGCGAGCGACTCGGCTGCCTTGAGCACCACGTTGCCGACGAAGCCGTCGCAGACGATGACGTCGACGGTACCGGCGAAGACGTCGCGCCCCTCGACGTTACCGACGAAGTTGAGGCCGGTCTCCTTGAGCACCTTGAACACCTCGCGGGTGAAGTCGGTGCCCTTGCCTTCCTCCTCGCCCACCGACATGAGCCCGACGCGCGGCGAGGCGGTGCCCATCACCTGCTGCGCGTAGAGGTGTCCCATCACCGCGAACTGGCGCAGGTGGTGGGCCTTGGTGCTGACGTTGGCCCCCACGTCGAGCAGCACGGTGCGCCCCGTGGGGTTGGGGAGCACGGCGGCGAGCGCCGGGCGGTCGATGCCGGGGATCGTCTTCAGCACCATCATCGCCGCGGTCATCGCGGCACCGGTGTTGCCCGCCGACACGACGGCCGCGGCCCGCCCTTCCTTGACCAGCTCGCAGGCGATGCGGATCGACGAGCGCCGCTTCTTGCGCAGCGGCGCGACGGCCGGGTCGTCCATCTCGACGACCTCTTCGGCGTGCACCACTTCGATGCGTCCGCGGTGGTCGCCGAGGCGCGCGAGCTCGGCGCGCACGACCTCCTCGCGGCCGACGAGGACCACCTCGGCGCCGTCCTCGACGGCGGCGGCGAAGGCGCCCTCGACGACCGCCCGCGGGGCATGGTCGCCCCCCATGGCGTCGACGGCGATCTTCATAGAAGCCGAGCCGCGGGCTTCACCCGCGGCCGGTGTTGCCGGCAGAGGCTAGAGCTTCTCCTCGACCACCGTGACCTGCTTGCCGCGGTACTGGCCGCAGTGGGGGCAGACCCGGTGGGCGAGCTTGGTCTCGTTGCAGTGCGGGCAGACGGAGGTTCCCGGCACGTCGAGCGCGTGGTGCGCGCGCCGCCGATCACGCCGGGCCTTGGAAGTGCGTCGCTTGGGATTGGGCATCGTCGGGACCTTTCGCCTTGGATTCTCACACGGCGCCGGGCGCCTGTGGTCAGTGGGTGTCTTTGTTCCGCTGCTTCAAGGCCTCGAGGGCCTTCCAGCGGGGGTCGATCGTCTCGGGCTCGCAACCACAGGCACCGGCGTTGAGGTTCGCCCCGCAGGTGGGGCAGAGCCCGGCGCAGCCGGCCCGGCACAACGGCTTCATCGGCACGTTGAGCTGAATCTGTTCGAGAAGCAACGGTCTCAGATCCACCTCACCGTCCAGGGGAACCTCCACCACCCCCAGGTCCGCCTCCGCCAGCTCGTGCTCGCCGGCGTCGCGACGCTCCCCTCCCGGCACGAGCAGCAGCTGAAGCGGCTGCTCCACCGTCTCCACCAGCGGTTCGAGGCACCGCTGGCAGCTCAGGGTCTGCTGGTAGCTGTAGGTGGCGGTGAGGAGATACCCAGGGTCGGCGAAGCTGATCTCACCACGCCAGCGCACGGGAGAGAGGCCGAGCACGTCCGGGTTCCCGATCTCGTCCGCATCCACCCTCTCGGTCTCGTCCCAGAGAAACGGTGCTTCGCGAACCTGCTCGAGCCGGACCTGCATGCTTCTTCCCCATGGCCGTGCCGGCGGAAGCGTAGCGGCACCCCCCTGGCCTGTCAAATCGGGCGCCGCCAGGCATCCGACGCATCGATGCAGTCGCCTGCTTCGATCGGCACCCCATGGCTCGAGCAGCGGTCCCGCAGACCAAGCGTACGAACTACATCCCCACGATCAAGACTCTCCGCTGTCCGCCAGGCCCCACGCCGCGAGAACGGAACACGCGCGCGCGGGCACTCACCTCCGTGGCGGCGGCTGCCGCGCCGGCCCGGCGGCATGTGAGATGCATCGCTGAAGGGCCCCGTGGACCCGCACTACGCTGTCGCGGCGTGAACGAGAAGGGGGTGTCCATGATCATCAGAACCCATCGAAACGTCGTCGTCGCTGGTCTCGTCGCCGTCGTCTTTTTCGCACTACCGCGCCCCACGACCGCGGCGACGACCTGCAAGTCGGGTTGCACGGGAACCTGCACGCCCGGCGCCCCGGTCGCGATCTCGACCCTGATCCCGAGCACGGCCTTCCCGGCCGGCCAGGGTACGCCGATCGCCTTCGTCGACCCCAACGACCAGCGCCAGCGGCGGCTGGTCGCGACCCAGCAGGGGTCGATCCTGGTGTGGGACGCCGTGGCGGGTTCCTTCCTCGCGACCGCCTTCCTGGACCTGCGCGACGACGTCGGCGGTCCGGTGAACAACGGCGACAGCGAGCGCGGCCTCTTGGCCATGGTCGCCGATCCCGACTACCTGACGAACGGCAGGCTCTACGTCTACTACACGCGCTTCGACGGTGACATCGTCGTGGCCCGCTACACGCGCTCAGCCGGGAACCCCGACGTCGGCAACGTCGGGTCGGAGCTCGTGTACCTCACGATCGACCATCCGGCCGGCAACCACAACGGCGGATGGCTCGCCTTCGGGCCCCTCGACGGCTTCCTCTACATCTCGACCGGCGACGGCGGCGGCGGTTGCGACGGAAACCTGGGCTCCGGCGGCGACGGCCAGCGCAACGACACGCTCCTCGGCAAGATCCTCCGCATCGACGTGCGCGGCATCGACATGGCGGGCCTGCCACCGGACCCGGCCTGCCCGACCGGCGCCAACTACACCGTCCCCTCGACGAATCCTCTCGTCGCCGTGGGCGGGGCCTGCGACGAGGTCTACCTGAAGGGCCTCCGCAACCCGTTCCGGTTCAGCTTCGACAAACTGACCGGCGACCTCTACGTCGGCGACGTCGGGCAGGACAACCAGGAGGAGATCAACCTCAAGCGAGCCGCGACGGCAGCGCCCGTCAACTTCGGCTGGCCTTGCCGCGAAGGCTGTGCCCCCTCGAGCAACTCCCCGTCGAGCTGCTCGACGACGGGCTGCCCGACCGACGCCGGCACCACGTGCTTGTTCCCGGGCGCGCCGGTCAACGGGAGCTTCTACGATCCCATCCTCTGCCACAGCAACCCGAGCGGCTGGTCCTCGATGATGGGCGGTTACCGCTACCGCGGCGCCAACGTGCCCTCGATCCTCGGTAGCTACTTCTACGGGGACGCGGGTTGCGGGCGCATCTGGAAGACCACGGTCCTGGACCCGGCAGATCCCTCCGCGATCGACGCCGCGTGCTGGGCAAGCGGCTTCGGCGGCACCTACGGCTTCGCCGAGGACCATCTCGGTGAGCTCTACGTGGTGGTCGGGGGCGCCGGCCGCGTCTCCTGCGTCCACAACGGCGCCGGGTGCTTCTGGTCGAGCTTCGCGGGCTTCCTCGCCGACGGGTTCGAGAGCGGCGGCTTCACTCCCCGCTGGTCGGGCGGAACGTCACCATAGCCGGGGAGGAGTCATGAAACCGCCGACAGCCGGTCGGGTCCGGCTTACCGCTGCCGTCGCCCTCGTGGTGACCGGCGCCGCGTGGTTCGCCGCGCCGTCCAGCGCGGCCACGGCCTGCAAGAACGAGTCGTGCGCCACCACCTGTACCCCGGGCGCTCCGGTCGGCATCTCGACGATCATCGCGGCCGGCGCGTTTCCGGCCGGCAACAACACGCCGATCGCCTTCGTCGACCCCGGCGACAACCGGTCCCGGCGCCTGGTCGCCACGCAGGAGGGGGCCATCCTGGTGTGGGACGGCGCCACCGGATCTCTCCTCGGGACGCCGTTCCTCGACCTCCGCGACGACGTGGGCGGTCCGGTCCTCGCCGGCGGCGAGCGTGGTCTGCTAGGCCTGGCCGTCGAGCCCGACTACGTGACCACCGGCCGCCTCTACGTCCTCTACACACGCAGCGACGGCGACCTCGTGCTCGCCCGCTACCAGCGCTCGGGCGGCGATCCGGACGTGGGCAACGCGGGCTCGGCCACGATCCTGTTGCGCATCGATCACCCTCAGACCAATCACAACGGCGGCTGGATCACTTTCGGCCTCGACGGATTCCTCTACTGGTCTACCGGCGACGGCGGCGGCGGCTGCGACGACAACGCGGGCCTCACCGGCGATGGCCAGGTCAACACGACCCTCTTCGGCAAGATCCTCCGCCTCGACGTGCGCGGTATCGACCCTGGCGGCGGCGCTCCGGACGACTGCGGCGCGGGCGCCGGCGCCGCGTATACCGTGCCCTCGACCAACCCCTTCTTCGGCCAGGAGCCCGCCTGCGACGAGGTCTGGGCGATGGGGCTCCGCAATCCGTTCCGCTTCAGCTTCGACCGCGTGACGGGCGACCTCTACATCGGCGACGTCGGACAGATGAAGTGGGAAGAGATCAACCTCAAGGCCGCCGCCACCCCCGCGCCGGTGAACTTCGGCTGGTGCTGTCGCGAGGGGTGCGAGACGTCGGGCAACGACGAGTCCTCGTGTGCCACCCCGGGCTGCATTCCGGACGCCGGGACGACCTGCCAGTTCCCACGTGCGACGCACGGCTTCTGGGACCCGATCCTCTGCCACCACAACGGTGGCTGGGCGTCGATCATGGGCGGCTACCGCTACCGCGGGAACTACGTGCCGTCGATCGCCGGCTCGTATCTCTACGGCGACCCCTTCTGCGGCCAGATCTGGAAGACGACCACCCTGGATCCCGCGAATCCCGCGGCCATCGATGCCGCATGCTGGGCGAGCGGCTTCGGCGGAACCTTCGGCTTCGCCGAAGACCACATCGGCGAGCACTACGTCGTGCTCGGCGGCGCCGGTGGCGGCGTCGGCGGCACCGGGGGCAACGTCGCCTGCATCCACAACGGTGCCGGATGCTTCTGGGCGGGGTTCCGCGGCCTGATGGAGGACGGCTTCGAATCCGGCACGCTCACACCCCGTTGGTCGGGCGGGAGCTCGCCGTAACGTCGTCTCCAGCCGGCTCGGCTCAGCCCCCCGTCGCCTCGCCGACCCGGTAGAGCGCGTTGAACAGCAGCTTGAACGTGCGCACCGTCTGCGCGCGGTGCTGCGGGCGGAAGCCGATCAACACGACGCGCCCCTTGCCGACGCGGAAGTCGACGGCGGCGGCCTTGCGTTCGAGCGCCTCGCCTCCGCGCAGGAAACCGCTGACGAGGATGTCACGCTCGTCCTCGGGGTAGCGGGCGACCACGCGGCGGTCGAAGCGCGCATCGGGGATGCTGGTCTCGAAGGCGGGCGACTCTGCGTACCAGCCCGCCTCTTCGGCGCGCATGCCGTAGGCGAGCGGCGCGGTCGGGTCGACGAGCAGGCGGAGCATCGAGCCGGGCGCGTCCACCTTCGCGCTGCGCTCCCCCACCACGTCGACGACGGGAAGCCCGAAGAGCTCGATCGCATAGCTCGCCGACTCGTCGAGCGCGACGAGGGTGCCGCCCGCCTCGACCCACGCCTTGATGCGCGCGCCGCCGGCGGTGCCGCCCTGGACGTCCGGAAGCGACGGCCCGCCCTTGTCGAGCCCACCGGCGTATTGCGGCGGCAGCCGCGCCGCCAGACGGTCGGCCGACTCGCGCTCCGGCCGACCCGTCTCGAGGATGTGGGCGTCGACCGCAGGGAAGACCAGCACGTCGGTCTTGGCGGTGAAGCGGCCGCTGCGGATCGACTCGTTGTCGAGGCTCGCGAACGGGAAGCCGTATTGCTCGAGCAGCCAGCGCGTCCACCCCTCGTCGGCGGTGGCGACCCACGGCTTGTAGAGGCCGACGCGCGCCGCGCGCACGGGATGGCGCGGAACCGCCGGCGCCGAGCCGAGCGGACGCACGGGCACGTGGAGCTCGGCGGAGAGCTTCGACAGCTCGGCGGCGGACACCGACGAGGACGGGATCCAGACGTCGCCGACCTGCCAGCGCTCGGGGGCGGCGGCATCGGGCGCCGCGGCGAGCCAGGAGAGTGGCGCACCCTTCGCCAGCAGCCGGTTCATCAGCGCGTAGACCGAGTCCGCCGCATGCGAGACCAGCCAGCCGCCCGCAGAGGCCGCGACCTCGCCACCGGGCCACGGCGCCCCGGCGATCGGCTCGAGCGCCCCGGCGATCGGCTCGCCCGCCTCGAGGACGTCGACGCCGAGCGAGATCGGCAGCGACCACGAGGTCACGTCGTACGGCTCGAGAATCGCGCCGCCGCTCGAGCCCTGCACCTCGGGGTACCGCTGCGGGCGCAACATGGTGAGCAGGAAGGCGCGATACGGCTGCGCCGCCGGCACCACCACCGTGCCCGCCGGATATTCAGCGAAGCCGACCCGGATCGGCGACGCCGCCCGCGTCACCGTCACGCCGTGACGCAGCAGCAGGTCGACGAGCCGTGCCGCCGCCACCTCGTCGTGTTGCCCGGGCGGCACGATCCAGGCGTACGGTGCCGAGCCGCCGCCGGCGGCGATCGCCTCGCTCGCCATGCGGTGCACGTTGCGCAGGAAGTCGCGGCGGTTCTCGGCGAGCGCCTCCACGTAGGCCCAGGTGGCGATCCGCTCGTAATCGATGATGTCGGCGAGCCGCCACCAGCCCCCCGGCCAGGGCGAGGGGAAGTTCGAGCGGCGGCCATATTCGGGGAGCCCCTTCTCGCCGCCGCGCAGCTCCCCCGGATCGACGTAGATCGGGGTCGCGATGCGGGCGCTCGCCACTTCGGTGAGCAGGCCGGTGACGTTCTTCCACCAGGCCGTGTTGCGCGTGCCGCCGGGCCAGTAGGAGTCGAAGATCATGTCCTGGCCGACGCCGAGCTTCCCCGCCTCCTCGAGCCGGCGCGCCATGTTGGTGCCGAGCAGGTCGGCCTGCCGGAAGATCAGGGAGTGCACCTCGGGGGCCAGCGGGTCGGTCTGCGGCGGCACGAACATGCGCGGCCCCGTGGAGCCCATCTGGTGTTCGTCGAGGAAGGCCTGCGGGTGCCACTTCTTGTAGAGCACGTCGTTGACGACCTGCGTCTCCTTCTGCGTCAGCATGTAGAAGTCGCGGTTGTTGTCGTGCCCGACGTACTGGTGGTAGAGCCAGGGCATCGGCCCGCCTTCGTATGGCGTCCCCTTCTGCTTCTCGTACCAGTCGCGCACCATCACCTGGCCGTCGGGGTTGATCGACGGCATGAGGAGCAGCACGACGTCGTCCATCCAGGCGAGCTTGTCGGGGTCGCTCGTCGTGGCGACCTCGTGGACGAACGACATCGCCATCTGCGTCGAGCCCACCTCGGTCGAGTGGATCGTGCAGGAGACGAGCGCGATGACCTTGCCCTCGTCGACGAGTGCCGAGGCCTCGGCGGGCGAGAGCCCCTCGGGGTGGGCCAGGCGGCGGGCGATCTCGCGATAGCGTTCGAGCTTCGCCTGGTTCGCGGGCGAGGTGAGGATCACCACCGGCATCTCGTTGCCGAGAGTGGAGCGCCCGGCGACCTCGATCGAGACGCGGTCGGAGGCGGCGTCGACCGCCCGCAGGTACTCGAGCACCTTCGGCCAGGGCGCGAGCTGACGATCGGCTCCCACCGGATGACCGACGAAGCTTTCCGGGGCTGGCACCGCCGCCGCGCGGGTGGCCGCGCTCGTGGCGAGACTCAGCAAGACCAGGAGGGAGGCGACGGTACGGACGCTCATGCGGGCTCCTCTCGCGTGGGATCGGGCCAGTGGTGGGCGCAATCTAACCGATCCGCGCCGCTGATCCCGTTTGTAGCGCAAGTCCGCTAGGGGAGCAGGAAGGAGAAACTCATGACCCCTCGCGGACCAATGCTTGCCTTCGGAACAGCCATCCTCATCGCCCTACCGACGATCGCGTCGGCCCAGCTCTCGACCGCGGGAGCGTTCTTCCTGCACCAGGGGGTCGCCGACGTGAACGGCAACCCCGACGCCGGCGACGCCTTCGGGGACTCGGTCGCGGCCGGCGACTTCGACGGCGACGGCCGCGGCGACCTCGCGGTCGGCGTCCCGGGCGAGTCCGTCGGCTCGTCGACCAGCGCCGGTGCCGTGCACGTCTTCCTCGGCGGCGGCACGCCCTTCGACCTGGCGACCGATGTCGTCTTCCATCAGGACACGAGCGGCGTGCCGGGCGTCGCCGAGCCTGGCGATCGCTTCGGCACGACGCTCGCCGTCGGCGACTTCGACGGCAACGGCATCGACGACCTCGCCGTCGGCGCGCCCAACGAGGACATCGGCTCGACGGCCGGCGCCGGTGCGGTCTGGGTGCTCTTCGGCTCGGCATCCGGCCTCAACGGCGGCCGCGCCGCGAGGCTCTTCGATCAGAGCAGCTTCGCGCCCGACGAGAACCCCGAGGCCAACGACCACCTCGGGGCTGCGCTCGCCGCGGGCGACCTCACCGGCGACGGGCTCGACGACCTCGCCATCGGCGTCCCCGGCGAGGACCTCCTGCCCTTCACCACCGACGCCGGAACGCTCCACCTCCTCTTCTCGTCGACGGGCGCCGACATCCTCGCCAACACCTGGACGATCACACAGGGAGAGATCGATCCCACGACCGGCAGCTTCGATCCGACTCCCGCCGAGGAGCCCGAGGTCGGCGACCAGTACGGCTTCGCGCTCGCGATGGTCGATTTCGACGGCGACGGGCGCGACGACATCGCCACCGGAGCGCCCGGCGACGCCATCGACGGCGTGAGCCACGCGGGCGTCGTGGAGGTGATCTTCGGCAGCGCCCTCCAGATCATCGACCACGACCGCTCGGCCGTGTTGCACCAGAACGTCGCCGCTATCGAGGGCTCCTGCGAGACCGACGATCGCTTCGGTTCCACGCTCGCCACCGGCGACTTGGACGGCGACGGCATCGGGGACCTCGTCGTGGGGATCCCGAGCGAAGGGATCGGCAACAACGCCAACGCCGGTGCGGTGGCGATCCTCTTCGGGCCGCTCAACGTCATCTCGGGGATCTCCGACCAGTTCTTCAGCCAGGACGACCCGACGGGCATCGGCGGCGTCGCCGAGGCCAGCGACCACTTCGGAGCCGCGCTCGCGGTGGGCGACTTCGACAGCGACACCTTCGACGACCTTGCCATCGGCGTTCAGGACGAGGACGTCGGCTCGATCTCGAATGCCGGCGCCGTCAATGTCCTCTATGGCGGCCCCTCCGGGCTCGGGTCGTCGGGCAACCAGGTCTTCGACCAGGGCACGAGCGGCGTCGCCGACGCCTCGGAGGCAGCCGACATCTACGGCGGCGCGCTCGCCGCCGCGGACTTCGACGGCGACGGCGACGACGACCTCGCCATCGGCGTCGCCGGCGAGGAGGTCGCCGGCTCGCCGTCGGCGCACGGCGCGCTGGTCCTCTTGCGCGGCAACTGATCGAAGGGCGCCGCCGGCGCCTCGCTGGTCCGCATCATTTGGCGGGGCGCCGCCGCCGGCGCCTCGCCTGGGCACGTTCGGGGCGCGGACCGGCCCGCCCGCGACGGGCGGTCTGGCAGGACGCACGGGAGAGCCGTAGAGTGGGGGGAACCGCCGGTCGAGCCGGCGGAACCCAGGCCGAGATCGAAGGAGTTCCTCGTGCGTCACTTCCGCCCGTCCGTCGCCGCTTGCCTCTTCGCCCCGTTGCTGGCTGCGAGCTTCCTCGGCTGCGCGTCCGGAAGGGGCGCCGCACAGGGCTCCGAAGCCGCCGCGCCGGCCGGCGACCTCGAGGCGACCTGCCGCGGCTACTCCGAGCCCAACAGCTCCGGCATCAACCCGCCCCGCCAGTTGAGCGCCCCGCAGCCCGAGGCCGGCGGCTGGCCGGCGGGCAGCTACGCGTGCGTGCGGGTGACGATCGACAGCGCGGGCTCGGTGGTCCAGCCCATGGTGGTCAAGACCAACAGCGACGAGTTCGCGAAGGCCTTCGTGCGCGCGCTCGGCAGCTGGCAATACGAGCCGGCCACGCGAGGCACCGCCAAGGTGACGTACCACACCGCGCTCCTCGCCCGCGCCCCGGGCGGTTGAACCCGCTGCGCCGCGCCGCGCCGCGAAGAGGGAAACAGCGGCGATCTCGCGCCGAGTCATAAACTCGTCGCAGGAGGCGCAGCCATGCACCAGCAGCCCGTCCATCGCGTCGTCGACCTCACCGACCCCGCGGGCCAGCAGCTCGTCGGCACGAGCGTGGAGGCGGCGCGCGCGCTGCTCGCCACGGGGCCGCCGGAGGCGGTGCTCGGTCTCCGCGGCTCCTTCGCGCTCGTCGCGCGGGAGGGGGACCCGCGGGCGCCGGGGAGCCGCGTCTTCCTGGCGCGCAGCCTCGACCGCCCACTCCGCTTCTTCCTCGCCAAGGAGCCTGCCGGACCGATGCTCGTCGTCGCCGAGCGCATCGACGCCATCCGCGACTGCCTCGAGGCCGCGGG
>Ga0075421_100002592_pt1 | contig 21605 bp, 26 predicted proteins | sample SoiMetdeltSBSDD5_FD_75292 | JGI IMG/M metagenome (GOLD analysis project Ga0075421, IMG submission 75292) | Bulk soil microbial communities from a Populus tree surrounding site in Tennessee, USA - Soil MetaG P. deltoides SBSDD5 | ecosystem: Environmental > Terrestrial > Soil > Tree plantation...
GTCCGGCCACGAGCCTCGAGCACGTCGGCAAGCTGAGCCGCCGTGGGCTGGGCATCGACGGCGCGCCAGATGTCGGGATGCGGCGTGCCGGCGCTCACCGGCCGCTCAGCCGGTATAGCGACGCGCGCAGTCGACGCTACAGAAGTACGGCGCGCCGTCGGCGCCACGTCGGAGAACGGCGCGCGAGCGGACGACGTAGGTGTGGCAGACGGGATCCTTGACGAGCTCGTCGCGCGGCGGACGCGAGCGGCGAGCGTCGGCGAGCGTGCGGCGAAGCAGCGGGGCGAGCACGACCACGATGAAGGTGGCCACGAGCAACAGCAGGACGACGCGCACGACTAGCGCTCCGGCTTGATCGAGACCGCTCGCAGGAACTCCTTGTCCTGGGCGGTGAGCTCCGTCGAGAACCCGCGGCCCTTGGCGCCGGCGAAGAAGATGCCGGTGTCGGCGCCGCGCTTGAGAATCTCCTGCACCGCATCCCGCGCGGCGTCGGTCGCGGCCAGCGACGCCTCGATCGTCTGCACGAGGCGCCGCAGTAGTGCGTCGACGTGCCGCTCCTTCGCCATAGCGCCTACGATAACATAGCGCGCGTGCGCGCCTCGTGGACGCCCCTCTCCTCCTCCGTCCGCTTCACGCACGGCAAGCTGGCGCTCCGCGAGGATGGGTGGCGGCTGCCCGACGGACGCGAGATCGTCTATCCCGTGCTCGTGGTCGGAGTGGCCGTCGGCGTGATCCCGTTCGTCGACGACACGCACGTCCTGCTCGTCGGGCAGTTCCGGCACCTGCAGCGGGCGATCTCGTGGGAGCTGCCCGGCGGTGGCGCGCAGCCCGGCGAGGATCCGGAGCGCGCGGCGCAGCGAGAGCTGCGGGAGGAGGGCGGCTATCGAGCCGAGCGGCTCGTCTTCCTGACGCGCTTCCATCCCTCGAACGCGTACCTCGACGAGGTCGGCTATTGCTACACGGCGCATGGGCTGAGCCCGGATCCGCTGCCGGCCGATGACGACGAGTTCCTCGAGCGCAGGGTGGTGCCGCTGGCGGAGGCGATCCGCATGGCCGTCGACGGCGAGATCACGGAGTCGTACTCGAAGGTCGCGCTGCTGCAGTACGCCCTCCTCGCGCGACGCTGAACGGATCTACCAAACCTGGGCAGCGCACACCCCTGCCTCCCGCGAGACCGTCGGCTAACCTGGCGGCGAGCGGCGAATTTTTCGAATGGCACGCCTTGCGCAATGACGATGGGCGAGGAGGACCTCACGCATGCTGTGGACCATCTTCGTCGTCCTGCTGGTGCTGTGGCTGCTCGGTATGGTCAGCTCGTACACGCTGGGCGGCTTCATCCATATCCTGCTCGTCATCGCGATCGCAGTGGTGCTCATCCGCGTCATTCAGGGACGGCGCCCCATCTAGTGACCGATAGGGGGCCGCGCCGAGGCCCCCTATCCAACGAGGCGCCCTATCTAATAGGTCGCCCGGCCCCCTGACAGGTCGTACACGGCGCCGGTCGAGAACGAGCACTCGTCGGAGGCCAGCCAGGCCACCAGCGCCGCCACTTCCTCCGGCTTTCCCACGCGTCCCATCGGAATCTTCGCCACCAGCATGTCGACCGTCGAGCGCTCCATCTGCTGCAGGAGCTCGGTGCCGATGACGGCGGGCGCGACGGCGTTGACGAGAATGCCCTCCGTCGCCACCTCCTTGGCGAGCGCCTTGGTGAGGCCGATGACGCCGGCCTTGGCCGTCGAGTACGGCACGAGCGTCGGATTGCCCTCCTTGCCCGCGATGGACGCGATATTCACGATCCGTCCGCTCCGGCGCGCGCGCATCAGCGTCACCGCGGCCCGGCAGACGAGGAACACGCTGGTCAGATCCACCGCGATCACCTGCTGCCAGTCCTCGTCGGTCAGCTCCCACGTCGGGAAGGAGCGGCCGGTGATCCCCGCGTTGTTCACGACGATGTCGAGACGTCCGTGCCAGTCGTGGGCCGCCTTCACCGCCGTGTTGACGTCGCTCGTTCGCGTGACGTCGGCGACGATGGCGCGCGCCTGGCTGCCGAGTTGCTTGGCCGCGCCCTCCACGAGCGGACCGTCGCGATCGACCATGGCCACGCGGGCACCGTCACGGAGCAGACGCTCGGTGATGGCAAGCCCGATGCCGCGGCCGGCCCCCGTCACCAGCGCCGTCCGTCCGCCCAGCTCGCTCACACGCCGGCCCCGAGGGCCTGGGCGAGGTCCTCGACGAGATCGTCGGGGTGCTCGAGGCCGATCGAGACGCGGAGCAGGTTCACCGGCGTGCTCGTGCCGGGACCCTCGATCGAGGCGCGATGCTCGACGAGGCTCTCGGTGCCGCCGAAGCTGGTGGCGCGGGTGAAGACGCGGACCTTGGCGGCCACGGCCATGGCGGCGTCGGCGCCGCCCTTGATCTGCACGGACAGCATGCCGCCGAACATCGCCATCTGGCGCCGCGCCACCTCGTGACCGGGATGTGACGGCAACCCGGGATAGTGCACCGTCTCGACGCGCGGGTGGGCGGCGAGAAATTTCGCCACCGTCAGCGCGTGCTCGGACTGCGCGCGCACACGATACGGCAGCGTGCGGATGCCTCGCAGCACGAGCCAGCAGTCGAACGGTGACGGCACCGCGCCGCCGGTGGTCTGGAGCAGGCGCAGCCGATCGAGGAGCGGCCCGCGCTCGCGCGCCACCACGGCGCCGCCGAGCACGTCGCTGTGACCGCCGAGGTACTTGGTCGTCGCATGGACCACCAGATCGGCGCCGTGCTTGAACGGCGACTGGAGCACGGGCGTGGCCGTGGTGTTGTCGACGACGAAGCGGGCGCCCGCCGCGCGCGCGATGGCGCCGAGCCGGCCGAGGTCGCTCACCTTCCAGAGCGGGTTCGACGGCGTCTCCGCCCACAGGAGCTTCGTGCTCGGTCGCACCGCGCGCTCGACGGCGGCGAGATCCGTCATGTCGACGAACGTCGTGTCGAGCCCCCAGCCCGCGAAGACCTCGCGCAGCAGCTTGGCGGTGCCGTAGTAGGCGTCGGTGGGCGCGACGACGTGGTCCCCCGGAGCCAGCGACTGGAAGATCGCCGACGTCGCCGCGGAGGCGGACGAAAAGGCGACGCCGGCGGCGCCGCCCTCCAGCGCGCTCAGGCACGCCTCCAGCGCGGCGCGATTGGGAGCGCTGCTGCGCGAATAGATGTGGCCGTGCGGGAACGAGCCGTCGGGCTCGCGCTCGAAGGTCGTGGACGGATGGATCGCGGGCGCCACGGCGCCGGTGGTCGGATCCACCGCCATGCCCGCATGAACGGCAACGGTCTCGATCTTCATGGCGACACTCCTTGGAGCACTACGGCGTCCTCGGGCGCCCACGCGAGCGCCACCGCAGTCTTGCGGACAAAGCCGGCCGCCTGCGCGTGCGGCACGTCGACCCAGAACGATCGCCCCTGGACGCTCACCTCCAGCCGGACATTGGCGCCCAGGAACGTCACCACGTCGACGACGCCGTCGAGCCGATTCTTGCCGTTGGACGGCGTGGCCGCCGCCAGCACGGTGAGCTTCTCCGGACGCACGGCGAGGGTGACCTCCGCGCCGTCGGCGAGGCCGTCCACCACGGCGCGCAGCCGCCGCCCCGCCCAGTCGACGACGCCGTCGGCGGCCGACACCACCCGGCAGGACACGAGGTTCGACACCCCGATGAAGTCGGCGACGAAGCCGGTGCGCGGCCGGCCGTACACGTCCTCGGGACGGCCGAGCTGCTCGATGCGGCCGCCGCGCATGACGGCCAGCCGGTCGGCGATCGACAGCGCCTCTTCCTGATCATGCGTCACGTAGAGCGTGGTGACGCCGAGCTCCTGCTGGAGCTTCCGGATCTCGGCGCGCAAGCGCAGGCGGATCTTGGCGTCGAGCGCGGACAGCGGCTCGTCCAGCAGAAGGATCTCCGGCCGCCGCGCGAGCGCGCGGGCAAGCGCGACGCGCTGCTGCTGGCCGCCCGAGAGCTGGTTGGCGTAGCGGGCCTCGAGCCCGTCGAGGTGCGTCAGGGCGACCAGCTCGGCCACCCGCTCGCGGATCTTCGGCGCCGCCCAGCGTGCCACGCGCAAGCCGAAAGCGATGTTCTCGGCCACGGTCATGGTCGGAAACAGGGCGTACGACTGGAACACGATCCCCACCCCGCGGCGGCTGGGCGGCACGTCGTTGACCACGCGGTCGCCGAAGCACACCTCGCCGGCGTCCGGACGCTCGAAGCCGGCGATCAGGCGCAGCGTCGTCGTCTTGCCGCAGCCGGAGCCACCGACCAGCGCGACGAGCTCTCCTGGATGGATGTCCAGCGAGAGCCCGTCGACGGCCGTGCTGGCGCCGAAGCGCTTGCTGACGCCACGCAGCGCGATGCGCATGGCTACTTCGAGTACTTCTCCAGCCAGCGCTTCACCAGCCGGTCCTTGTACGCGGGATCGCCGGCCTTCACGAAGTCGAGGTCGATCAGCTTCATGTCGGTGATCTTGGGACCGCTGACGGCGACGTCGCTCCGCGTGATGCCCGTCCCCCGCCACTCCGCGTACGAGGCCATGGCCGTCTTGGACACCGCCCAGTCGAGGAAACGCTTGGCGTTCTGCGGGTTCTTGGCGCCCTTGACGAGGCCGTTGGCCTCGAACGTCCACGGCACGCCGTCGGAAGGCCAGATGACGTCGATGGGAGCGCCCTGCTTCTTGGCCACCTCCACCTCGTAGGCGAGCGCGACGCCGATGGGCGTCTCGCCCGAGGCGGCCATGCGGCCCGGTGCCCCGCCCGACTTCGTCACCTGTGACAGGTTCTTGTCGAGCGCGTCGTAGTACTGCCACATGCGGTCCTCGCCGAGCCGCGCCGCGTGGCTCGCCAGCAGCAGATACGCCGTACCCGAGGTCGACGGATTGGACATCACCACGTGGCCCTTGTACTTCGGGTCCATCAGCTCGGACCACGAGTGCGGCGGCGGCAGCTTGAGCTCCGCCATCTTCTTCTGGTTCACCGCGAAAGCGACGGTCAGGAGCGTCACGCCCTGCCACATGTTCTCGGGGTGCTTGAAGCGGGTCGGAATGCTGCTCGAATCCTTGGCCGCATAGGGGTCGAGCAGGCCCTTGCTGGCGGCGCCCGTCATGTAGTCGTTGAACACGCCCCACACGACGTCGGCCTGCGGGTTCGCCTTTTCGGCTTCGAGGCGCGCGATGGTGGGTCCGGTCGAGCCGCGGATGTAGGAGGCCTTGGCCGCGAGGTCGGGCAGGTCCTTCTTGAATTGCTCCCAGAAGGTCTTGAGCTCGTTCTCCTCGTACGCGGTGTAGACGACCAGACGGTCCTCGGCAGTGTCGCCGGGCAGGGCGGCCACGAGCGGCAGCAGCGGCACGACCACGAGCAGGAGCAGCAGCAGTCGGCGCATCACGGTCTCCTTTCTACGACTTGAGGATCGCCACCCGGTCGCCGCCGACCAGCGCCCGCAGCAGCAGGACGGCGCCGATGACGATGGCGAGGATGATGGTACCGAGCGCGCAGGCCACTCCGGGGTAGCCGTTCTCCACCTGCGCGAGGATCGCCACTGATCCGAGGTTGAAGCCAGGATAGATCAGGAAGATCACCGCGCTGACCGTGACCATTCCGTTGACGAAGAAGTAGATGAAGATCGAGAACGCGGTGCCGGTCAGGAGCGGGAGCACGACCCGCGTGAAGGTGCGGACGCTGCCGGCGCCGAGACTCACCGCCGCCTCCTCGATGGCGGGGTCCACTTGCTTGAGGGTGTTGACGGCGGCCAGGAGCGCCACCGGGAACTTCCAGAAGACGACCGAAGCCACCAGGATCCAGACGGTGCCGGTCAGGAGGACCGGCGGCACGTTGAAGGCGAGGATGTACCCGACGCCGATGAGAGTGCCGGGCAACGCCGCCGGCAGCAGGCCGAGCCCCTCGATGAGCCGCGCGCCGGGGGGCCGACGGCGCTCGACGACGTACGCGGTCAGCAGCGCCAGCACGGTGCCGATCACGCCGGCGACCACGGCCAGCTTCACGCTGTTCCAGATCGGCCACGCGCCCTCGGCCGTCGAGCGGAACGCGTAGTGGGTCAGCGAGAGCGACCAGTCGGTACCCCACAGGCGCACCAGCGAGCCGAGGGGGATGAGCGCGTAGATGACCGCGATGGCCAGCGCGATCCCACCCGCGACGGCGGCCAGCGTCGCGCGCACTGCGGGCGGCGTCGGCCGCAGCGCCGTCCGCGAGCCCGCGGACACGGTGACGTACGAGCGGCGGCCGACCACGTAAGTGTTGAGGACGTAGGCGGCCAGGCAGGGCACCAGCAGCACCACGCTCATCACGGCCGCCGCCGCGAAATCGTTCATGCCGATGACCTGCGCGTAGATCTCGGTGGCAAGCACGTTGTAACGGCCGCCGACGAGGATCGGATTGCCGAAGTCGGTCATGCACAAGATGAAGACGATCAGACCCGCCGAGGCCAGCCCCGGCCGCGCCAGGACGAGCGTCACCCTGCGCAGCGTGGTCAGCGGCCCCGCCCCGAGATTCTCCGCCGCCTCCTCCAGGCTCGCGTCGATGTTGCCGAGCACGTTGGCGAGCAGGATGTACGCCTGCGGCAGGAAGGTGAACACCTGCGCGATCACGATGCCGTGGAAGCCGTAGATCGACCAGTCGACGCCGAGGGCGCGGGTGATCACGCCGTTGCGGCCGAGCAGCAGGATGAACGCGAGCGAGACGAGGAAGGGCGGCGAGATCAGCGGGAGCAGGCTCATGAGCGACAGGAAGCGCTTGCCCGGCACCGTCGTCCGCGTCACCGCGTAGGCGAGGATGAGCGCGATGACGACGGTGACCACGGTGGACGTGGCCGACACGAGGAGGCTGTTGGCGAGGATCCGGAAGAGCCGCCACGTGCTGAAGAAGGCCGCGTAGTGTCCGAGGCCGAGCCCCGTCGGTCCGACGAAGCTCAGCGCCAGCACGCGCACCACCGGCCAGACGACGAAGACGAGCAGCAGCCCGAGGAGGACGACGGCGGTGGCGCCCACGGCGAGGTCCGCCCGCGCCAGCCGCGGCAGCGGCGAAGCCGGCGCGCGGGCGACGGTCGCCATGCGCTCAGCCGGCCGTGAAGCCGCCGTCGACGACCAGCTCGGCGCCGGTCATGAACGATGACTCGTCACTGGCCAGGAACAGCGCGACGTAGGCGATCTCCCGGGGACGCGCGATGCGCCCGAGCGGGATGCCCGTCTCGAACTCCTTGCGGATGGCGTCGGTCAGGTACGGCGCCTGGAGCGGCGTGTCGACGATGCCGGGATGGATCACGTTGCAGCGGATGTTGTCCCTGGCGAACTGGATGGCGAGCGACTTCGTCAGCGAGATGAGCGCGCCCTTGGCCGCCGTGTACGCGTCCTGCGCGCGCGTGAACCCCGCCAGCGCCGAGACCGACCCCATCATGATGATGGAGCCGCCGCGGGCCGTGCGGAGGTGCGGGATCCCGTGCTTGGTCACCCAGAACACCGACTTGAGGTTGATCGCCATCACGCGATCCCACCACTTCTCGTCCGTCTCGAGCACCGACCGGTCCCGGTCCTTCCACAGCACGCCCGCATTGTTATAAAGGACGTGCAGCCCCCCAAACCTCTCCACCCCCCGCGCAATCATCCGCTGCACATCCGCCTCGACCGCCACATCCCCATCCACCGCCACCGCCTCGCCCCCGACCGCCTCCACTTTCTTCACCGTCTCCGCCGCCGCCGCCTTGTCAATGTCGGCCACAACGAGCCGCGCCCCCTCCTCCGCAAACAAAACCGCCGCCTCCCGCCCCATCCCCGCCCCCGCACCCGTAATGAAGGCAACCTTCCCGCGCAGGCGATCAGCCATTCCGCTCACCATTCGCCGGAGCGATCAAAATGGTCCAGATGCGAGGCGGCGAGGAACGGCCCGACTGAGGCGTAGGCCGCCTACGCCGCAGGGAGGGCCTGACGAGCCAACGAAGCAGATGGGCCATTTTCATCGCTCCGCCACCTTCCCGCGCAGCCGATCAGCCATTCCACCCCCCGATCCCGGAGCGATCAAAACGGCCCAGATGCGAGGCGGCGACGCAGCGACGACTGAGGCGTAGGCCGCCTACGCCGCAGGGAGGAGCGAGGAGCCAACGAAGCAGATGGGTCGTTTTCATCGCTCCGTCTATATCCGTTCGAAGTTACGAATCAGTTCCCAATCCGTCACGGCCTGATCAAACGCCTGCTGCTCCAGTCGCGCGGCATGCAAATAGTGCTCAAGCACACGATCGCCAAACGCGGCCCGTGCCACCTCCGAGCGCTCCAGCTCGCCAATGGCCTCGCGCAGCGTCTTCGGCACCTGCGGCAGCGTGGCGTCCTCGTAGGCGTTGCCTTCGTACGGCTTCGGTGGCTTGAGCCTGGCCTGGATGCCGTGCAGCCCCGCGGCCACGGTGGCCGCAAAGGCGAGATAGGGATTGGCGTCGGCGCCCGGGATGCGGTTCTCCACGCGGAACGACGGACCGTCGCCGCAGAGCCGGAAGCCGCAGGTGCGGTTGTCCCAGCCGACCGCGATGCGCGTGGGCGCGAAGGAGCCCGCCTGGTAGCGCTTGTAGGAGTTGACGCCCGGCGCGTAGAAGTAGGCGAGCTCGCGCGCCATGGCGAGCTGACCGGCCAGCCACTGCGCGAAGATCGGCGTCCAGGCGGTGCGCCCGTTGGCGCTCTTGGCGTGGCCGCGCGCGGGAGCGAAGAGCGCCTTGCGACCGGCGCGATCCCAGAGCGAGGAGTGGAGGTGGAACGACGAGCCGGCGGCGCCCATGTCGTACTTGGCCATGAAGGTCAGCGAGCAGCCCTGGAGATGCGCGATCTCCTTGGCGCCGTGCTTGTACAGCGCCGTGCGATCGGCCATCTCGAGCGCCTCGGCGTAGACGAGGTTGATCTCCTCCTGACCGCGGCCCCACTCGCCCTTGGACGTCTCCACCGGGACGTCGGCCGCCTCCATGCCGTTGCGAATGGCGCGGACGAGCGGCTCCTCCTTGGTGGTCTGCAGGATGTGATAGTCCTCCATGTAGTCGGAGACGGGGGAGAGGCCGTGATAGCGCTTGGCGCGCGCCTGCTCGAACGTCTCGCGAAAACAGTAGAGCTCCAGCTCGGCCGCCGTCTTCACGACGTAGCCCTGGGCCGCCGCGCGCTTCAGCTGACGCTTCAGCACCCAGCGCGGGGCCTCCTCGATTGGCTCCCCGTCCTCGCCGTACACGTCACAGAACACGAGCGCCGTCTTGGGCAGCCACGGGATCACGCGCAGCGTGGCGAGGTCGGGCACGAGCTTCATGTCGCCGTAGCCGCGCTGCCACGACGTGAGCGTGAATCCGGGCAGCGGCTCCATCTCCATGTCGACCGTGAAGAGATAGACGCACGCGTGCACACCCTCCTCGAGGACCTGATCCACGAAGTGGCGGCCGACGATGCGCTTGCCCAGCAAGCGACCATATCCGTCGGGCACCACGGTGAGCACGGTGTCGACATCGCCCTTGCGAACGAGAGATTCGAGACTTCGGGCGTCGACGCGGCCGGGCATGCCGCGGATAGTAGCGCATGCCGCGGCCGTGTGTCATCCTGCTGGCCGTGCCGTCCTCCGCGCGCAACACGATCGTAGCGTGGACGCTGTACGACTTCGCAAACTCCGCCTTCGCGGCCGTGATCCTCTCCACCGTCTACCCCGCGTACTACGCGAGCGTCGTGGTCGGCAATGCGGACGGCCGCGGGGATTTCTGGTGGGGCAGCGCCGTCTCGACGGCGATGGTGCTCGGGGCGCTCACCTCCCCCGCCCTCGGCGGCATTGCCGATCACGCGGGCACGCGCAAGCCGTTCTTCGTCGGCTTCAGCCTCGTCTGCATCGTGGCCACCGCGCTGATGGCCACCGTGGGACCGGGCGCGATTCTGTGGGGCTGGGTCCTCGCCGTCATCGGCATCGTCACCTTCGAGTCCGGCATCGTCTACTACAACGCGTACCTGCCTCAGATCGCACCGCCCGAGCGGCTGGGACGGATCTCGGCCATCGGCTTCGCCGTCGGGTACGCGGGCTCGCTGGCGGCGTTCGCGGTCGCCTATCCGTTCGCCGCCGCCCACGCGTACGGCGGATGCTTCCTGGCGGCGGCCGGGCTGTTCGCCGTCTTCTCGGTGCCGTCCTTCGTCGTGCTTCCGCGCGATGCCCGCCACGCCGTGCCGCTCTCGGTGGCGGCCGCCCGCGGGCTACGCCAGGTGCGAGACACGCTGCTGGAGATCCTCCGCAGCCCAGCCCGCCGCCAGATGCGCGGCTTCCTGGCCGCCTACCTCATCTACGAGGACGGCGTGAACACCGTGGTGACCTTCGCCGGCGTGTTCGCCGCCAAGACCCTCGGCTTCAGCTTCACCGAGATCATCGCGCTGTTCATGGTCGTGCAGGTGGCGGCCCTCGTCGGGTCGGCGGCGTGGGCGAGCCCCACCGACCGGCGTGGTCCGCACTTCGTCGTTCGCGTCAGCCTCGTGCAGTGGGCGGTGGTCACCGTCGCCGCGTTCTTCGTCCATGAGAAGTGGCACTTCTGGGTCGTGGCCGTGCTCGCCGGCACCGGCCTCGGCGCCATCCAGGCGGCCAGTCGCACGTTCATGGCCACGCTCATCCCGCGCCAGCGCGAGGCGGAGTTCTTCGGCTTCTACGCGCTCGTCGGCAAGACGGGCGCCGTGTTCGGACCCCTCGTGTTCGGCGGCGTGTCGTGGCTGATGGCGGGCAACCAGCGCGCCGCCATCGTGGCCGTCGGCTCGTTCTTCGTGATCGGCTTCGCGCTGCTGCTCCGTGTGCAGGCGGGAGGTCCCACCGCGCCGGGGCCCGCCGCCGCCTACGACGGCGCGATCACTCGGGCAGGATGAAGACGGGCGGCAGCATCAGCAGCACGAGCAGGAGACACGCGATGCCCACCACGCGCCGCCAGCGGCTGGGCGGCGTGACGCCGTCGAGAATCGGTCCCGCGCGATAGCCGATGAAGAAGCGGATCATCGCGGCGAGGACGAACCAGTTCAGTCCGAAGAGGGGCGCCAGCCAGCCGTCCCCGCGGAGCCAGGCCCAGGTCGTCATCGCCAGTCCGAGCGCGAGGAGCACCGTCACCGTGGCCCGCCCGATGGCGGCGTGGCGCGGCCCGAACACCGCGTAGGCGATACGTCCGCCGTCGAGCTGCCCCGCCGGCAGCAGGTTGATGGCCGTGACCAGGAAGCCGAACCACGCCGCATCCGCCACCGGATGCGTCATCACCATCATGCCGTCCGGAATGGAGCCGAAGCGCACCCAGTAGAGCGCGCGTGTCAGCACCGACTCGCCGAAGGCGACGTGGGGCGCCGCCGGCGCCAGCGTCGACCAGGCGAGCCCGAGCAGCGCCGCCGGCACGGCCACGGCCAGGCCCGCCAGCGGTCCCGCCACCGCGATGTCGAACATCTCGTTGCGATCGCGCGCGGGCGAGCGCAGGCGGATGATGGCGCCGAGCGTCCCCGCCATGAAGAGGAACGGCGGCGCCGGAATGAAGAACGGCAGGCTGACGACGGCGCCGTACGCGCGGGCCGTGAGGTAGTGCCCGAACTCGTGCACGACGAGGATGGTCAGCAGCGTGGCCGCGAAGGGCACGCCGCTCAGCACCCACGCCAGCTCCTCCGGCGAGCGTCGGAACGCGTCGAACATCGGCGAGCCCGAGAACGCGGTGCCCGCCAGCAGCGTGGTGAGGCACGTCAGCAGGAAGAGGACGACGTTCCAGACCGGTCGTGTTCGCCGCGGCGGGCGCCCGAGAGCGACGGTGCCGTGGCCGTTCACGTGAACCGCACCGTTCACGGCGAGTGGTGCCCTCCGCGAGGGCCAGAAGCCCATGGCGTCAGCCTATCACGCGCGCGATGGCCGCTCGGTCGGCGGCCTCACCAACCGGCCAGTCGCCCGACGGCGGAGCGCACGGCATCGAGGCCGCCCTCCAGGTACACGACGCCGAGCACGGCCTCGAGCGTGGTGGCCAGGATGGACTCCCGCTCGCGGCCGCCCGTCTGATCCTCACCGCGGCCGAGGCGCAGCAGGGCGCCCAGCTCGAGCGCGGCCGCCCAGCGCGCGAGGTTGGCGCCCGACACGATGGCCGCGCGCTCGGGCGTGAGCACGCCGACGGGAGCCGACGGCGTCCGAGCCAGGAGGCGCTCGGCCACGACCAGGCTCAGCGCGGCGTCGCCGACGAAGGCGAGCGGCTCCTGATCCGCCTCGGGCGGGTGCTCGTGGGCGTACGAGGCGTGGGTCAGCGCGCGCGCGAGCCGCGCCGGCTCGACGAACCGGTGGCCGAGCGCGGCCTCGAGCGGGCCGAGCCGCGGGTCCTCCACCGCGCGATCAGGCGCGGTACTTCCGAAACGCCAGCGTGGCGTTGGTGCCGCCGAAGCCGAAGGCGTTCGACAGCGCCACCTCGACCTCCTGCTTGCGCGCCTGGTTGGGGATGTAGTCCAGGTCGCAGTCCGGATCGGGCGTCTCGTAGTTCATGGTCGGCGGGAGCGTGCCGCGATGGAGCGCGAGGACGGTGGCGATGGCCTCGATGCCGCCGGCGGCGCCGAGCAGATGGCCCGTCATCGACTTGGTCGACGACACCGCGAGCTTGCGCGCGTGATCGCCGAACACCCGCTTGATGGCGATGGTCTCGAACTTGTCGTTGTATTGCGTCGACGTGCCGTGGGCGTTGATGTAGCCCACATCGCTCGGCTGGAGCCGGGCGTCCGCCAGCGCCCCCGCCATCGCCCGGGCGGCGCCGTCGCCCTCGGGGTCGGGCGCCGTCATGTGGTGCGCGTCACCGGTCATCCCGTAGCCGATCACCTCGCCGTAGATCCGCGCGCCGCGCCGCTGCGCGTGCGCGAGCGATTCCAGGACCACCACGCCGCCACCCTCCCCGCACACGAAGCCGTCGCGGCCCGCGTCGAACGGCCGGGACGCTTTCTGGGGCTCGTCGTTCCGCGTCGACATCGCCTTCATCGAGCAGAAGCCGGCGATGGTGAGCGGGACGATGATGGCCTCGGCTCCGCCGGCGATCATCACGTCGGCCGCCCCGCGCTGGATCAGCTTGAAGGCATCGCCGATGGCGTGGTTGCCGGTCGCGCACGCGGTCACCACCGAGGAGTTCGGGCCCTTGGCGCCGAAGCGCATCGACACCAGGCCCGAGGCCATGTTGATGATGAGCATGGGAACGAAGAACGGCGAGACGCGGTCGGGCCCCTTGTCCAGCAGCGTCTTGTGGTTCTCGAGGAGGGTGGTGATGCCGCCGATGCCGGAGCCGATCAGGGTGCCGAAGCGACTGCCGTCCACCTTGCCGGTGTCGAGGCCGGAGTCCTCCACGGCCATGACCGCGCACGCCATGGCGTACTTGAGATATGGATCGAGGCGGCGCGCTTCCTTCTTGTCGACGTACTTCAGCTCGTCGAAGTTGCGCACCTCGCCGGCGATCCGGGTCACGAACTGAAAGTCGCCGCTCTCGCTCTTGACGTGGGCGTCGAACTTCGTGATGGGTCCGATACCCGACGTGCCCTGCATCAGCGCGGACCAGAATTCCTCGACGTTATTGCCGACCGGGGTGAGCGCTCCGAGCCCGGTCACCACGACGCGCGGTGTCTCCACGATCGACCTACGAGTTATCCTTGATGTACTGGATCGCGTCCCCGACGGTCACGATCTTCTCGGCGTCCTCGTCCGGGATCTGGATGTCGAAGTTCTCTTCCAGGGCCATGACGAGCTCGACCGTGTCGAGAGAGTCGGCGCCCAGGTCCTCGATGAACTTCGCGTTGGGGTTGACGTCATCGTCCTCGACCCCGAGCTGCTCGATGATGATTTCCTTCACCTTCTCCTCGACTGACTTCGCCATGAACCCCTCACCTCCGGAAAGAGAATTTGAACCGCGTCGTCCCTCACATATAGAGGCCGCCGTTGACGTGGAAGACCTGGCCCGTCACGTAGGCCGCCCCGTCTCCGGCGAGGAATCCTACCATTTCCGCAACTTCTCGCGCGGTTCCGATACGCTTGAGCGGCACCTGGGCGAGCAGCGCGTCTCGCGCCTCGGCCGGAATGGCCGCGGCCATGTCGGTCTCGATCAGGCCCGGCGCCACCGCATTCACGAGAATGCCCCAGTGCGCGAGCTCCCGCGCGCTCGCTTTGGTCAGTCCGATGAGTCCAGCCTTGGCCGCCGAGTAGTTCGCCTGGCCGGCGTTGCCCATGGTCGCGGCCGTGGAGGCGATGTTGATGATGCGGCCACCGGTCTTGAGGCGCACCATCGCCTTGGCGCCCGCGCGCGTCATCAGGAACGCCCCGCGGAGGTTCGTCTCCATCACCCGGTCCCAATCGTCGTCCTTCATCCGGATGAGTAGCCCGTCGCGCGTGATGCCGGCATTGTTCACGAGTACATCCAGGCGGCCGAAGCGCTCGCGCGTGACCTCCACCAGCCGATCCGCGTCCTCGCGCTTGCCCGCGTCGGCGACCACCCCTAGCACCGGCACGCCGTGGGCTTCGAGCTCCTTCACCGCCGTCTGCAGCCGGTCGGTGTCGCGTCCGGACACCGCCACGCTGGCCCCGTGCTCGGCGAACCAGCCGGCGATCGCGAGCCCGATACCGCGGGTGCCGCCGGTGACCACGGCGACCTTGCCGGCGAGCGTGCTCACGCCTTCGGTCCCGCCAGGGCCTTGTCGAGACTGGCCGGGTCCTCCACGGCAAACGCCTTGGCGCCCTCGACAATCCGCTTGCCGAGCGCGGTGAGGACGCGCCCTGGTCCGACCTCGACGAAGGTCGTCGCACCCTCGGCGGCCAGCCGCTGCACGCAGTCGGTCCAGCGCACGGGGCTCGCCACCTGGGAGAGCAGCAAGGGCACGACGTCGCTCGCCGCGCGCGTCAGGCTCCCGTCGACGTTGCGCACGACGGGAATCTTGGGGTCGCGCACGGTCACGCGGTCGAGCTCTGCCGCGAGCCGGTCGGCGGCCGGCTTCATGAGCGCGCAGTGGAACGGGGCGCTCACGGGCAGCAGCACGCTTTTCTTGCCGCCCCGCTCGCCGGCCAGCGCCACCGCGCGCTCGACGGCGGGCTTGTGGCCGCCGATGACGATCTGCGCGGCCGAGTTCACGTTCGCCACCTCGACCACCTGTCCCTGGGCCGCCTCCCGACAGACGGCTTCGACGGCGTCGAGCGCGAGCCCCATCACGGCCGCCATGGCGCCCGTTCCCACCGGCACCGCCTCCTGCATGAACTCGCCGCGCTTGCGGACCACCCGCACCGCGTCGGCCAGCGCGAGCGCTCCGGCCACCACGAGAGCCGAGTACTCACCAAGACTGTGGCCGCCGACCAGCACCGGCGTGAGCCCGCGCTCGGCACACGCCGCCGCCGCCGCCACGCTCGCCGTCAGCACCGCCGGCTGGGTATTCGCGGTGAGGGCCAGCTCCGTCTCCGGGCCCTGGAACATCACCCGCGTGAGGTCGAAGCCGAGCGCGGCGTTGGCCTGCTCGAACACCGCGCGCGCCGCGGGGGAGGCATCGTGGAAGGCCTTGCCCATGCCGACGGACTGCGAGCCCTGGCCCGGAAAGACGAATGCGATCATCGCTACCAGCGCATCAGCGCGGCGCCCCAGGCGAAGCCGCCGCCGAAGGCCGCCAGGAGCACCAGGTCACCGCGCTTGACCCGTCCGCCCGAGACCGCCTCCTCCAGCGCCACGTAGACGGAGGCGGCGCCGGTGTTGCCGTAGCGGTCGACGTTGACGTAGACGCGCTCCATGGGCAGGCCAACGCGCTTTGCCGCCGACTCGATGATCCGGAGATTGGCCTGGTGCGGAATGAACAGGTCCACGTCCTTGGCCGTGAAGCCGTTGCGCTCGAGGATGCGCGCCGTGCACTCGGTGAACATGCGCACGGCCACCTTGAACACCTCGCCGCCCTTCATCTTCGCGTAGTGCATGCGCGCGTCGACCGTCTCCCGGGTGGCCGGATGCCGGGAGCCGCCGCCCGGCATGTAGAGCAGCTCCCAGTACTGACCGTCGGAGTACAGGTCGAAGTCGATGATGCCGCGGTCGTCCGTCGACGGCGCCAGCACGGCGGCGCCGGCGGCATCAGCGAGGAGCACGCAGGTGCCGCGGTCGGTGAAGTCGGTGATGCGCGACAGCGTCTCCGCGCCCACGCACAGCACACGCGAGTACTTGCCGGTCTGGATGAACTGAGCGCCGATGGAGAGGCTGTAGATGGAGCTCGCGCAGGCGGCCAGCATGTCGACCGAGCCCGCGCGCCGGCAGCCAAGGCGGTGCTGCAGGATGTTGCCGACGCTCGGGAAGTACATGTCGGGGGTGGTGGTGCCGACGGCGATGAACTCGATGTCCTCGGGGACGAGGTTGGCGCGCTCGAGCGCCTGCTGGGCCGCGCGCAGGGCCAGGTCCGACGTCGCCTCGCCCTCGTCGACGATGTGACGCTCGCGGATGCCGCTCCGCTGCACGATCCACTCGTCATTGGTGTCGACCATCTTCTCGAGGTCGGCATTGGTGAGGATCCGCTTGGGTGCGTACGCGCCGACGCCGATGATCTTCGCGCGTGTCATTCGCGGCCTCCCTCCCGGCCCCCGCGCGCGACTTCCGCCTCCAGGGCGGCCTTGATGTGCTCGTTCAATCCGGCCTTCGCCCACTCCGCCGCCACGCGCACGGCGTTCTTGATCGCCTTCACCGGCGAGGCACCGTGACAGATGATGGCGGCGCCGTCGATGCCGAGCAGCGGCGCTCCCCCCATCTCCGTGTAGTCGACGCGCTTGCGGAAGCGGGCGAACGCCGGCATGGCGAGGGCGGCGCCGAGCTTGGAGCGAAGATCCCGCGTCAGCTCCTCCTTGATCATGGCCCCGAGCATCTCCGCCAGGCTCTCGGAGATCTTGAGGGCGACGTTGCCCGTGAATCCGTCCGTCACCACGACGTCGCAGGAGCCGTTGTAGATGTCGCGGCCCTCGACGTTGCCCACGAAGTTCAGCGACGATTCCTTCAGCTGCTCGTACGTCTCCTTGGTGAGCTCGTTTCCCTTGCCTTCTTCCTCGCCCACCGACAAGAGTCCCACACGGGGCCGGTCTACCCCTAGAATGCCGCGCGCGTAGACGTGGCCCATGAGCGCGTACTGGAAGAGGTGCCAGGGCTTGGGGGCGACGTTGGCGCCGACGTCGAGGAGGACGGTGTAGCGCTTGAGGCTCGGCAAGACGGCCGCGATGGCCGGGCGGTCGATGCCCCGCAGGACGCCGATGACGAACATCGCGATGGCCATGGCGGCGCCGGTGTTGCCGGCCGAGATGAACGCGGAGGCGTGGCCGTCGCGCACCAGCTCGGCGGCGATCCGCAGCGACGAGTCGCGCTTGCGGCGAAGCGCCACCGAGGGCGACTCCGCCATCCCGACCACCTGGGAGGCGTGACGGATCTCGAGGCCGAGACGTCCGAGGTTGAGCCGCGAGATCTCGCGCTCGATCGCCTCCCGGTCGCCGACCAGGATGACGGACGCGCCGAACTCCTGCACCGCCGCCGCCGCGCCCTCGACGACCACGGCGGGGCCGTGGTCGCCGCCCATGGCGTCGACCGCGATCTTCAGCTAGCTACCTTCGGTCGCGACGATCTCGCGACCCTTGTAGTACCCGCAGTGCGGGCACACCCGGTGCGGCAGCTTCGCCTCGCGACACTGGGGGCACACGGCCCGGGTCGGATCGTCGAGCTTGTAGTGGGTGCGGCGCTTGCGCCCACGCGTCTTCGAGTGCCGTCGTTTCGGCAGCGGCATGGCAGTCTCCTCCGGAAGATTAGTTGCGCAGGCGCGAGGCCAGGTCGCGGAGAGCGGCCAGACGCGGGTCCGGCGCACGCTCCGCGCACGAGCACTGCACGAGGTTGCGATTGCCGCCGCACGCGGGGCAGAGGCCCCGACAGTCGTCACGACAGAGCGGCTTCATCGGCAGGGCCAGCGTGGTTTCCGTCTCCACCACGCGGTCGAGATCGAGCTGGTCGTTCTCGTGGAAATCCACGTCGAGGTCGTCGGCGCCCAGCTCGATGGGGTCGGCGCTGGCCGGGCGCGGAATCAGACGCACATCGACCGGGACGTCGACGCGCGCCGGGAAGGATTCCAGGCATCGGCTGCACGTCTGCGGAACCGTGGCGCCGAGGCGGCCGTGCACGAGCACGTCGGCGCCGTCGGGATCGATCTGGAGCGACACGGTGTCGAGGCGCCACGAGGGGTCGCTGAACGCTCGCGCGAGCACGCTCGGGTCCGTCACGCTGACACCCTGTTCTTCGAGCTCGGACACCTTGATGATCATCGCTATTGAACCCGCGTAAGTCTCTGTCACTGAAAGATTTTTCTTGAGAACCGGCCCAGTATATCGACGGGGGTACGGTGAGTCAAGGCCGTTTGACCCCTTTCGCCCGCTCTGTTACGCTTTTTCACGGCGTTTCTGACGTTTCACCGGCCTCTCAGGGAGGGGGGTTCGCCGTGTCCAATATCTTCAAAACCGGACTATTGCTTGCGGTCCTGACCGCCATGCTCGTCCTCGCGGGCGGCGCCATCGGTGGTCAGCGCGGCATGATCGTCGCGTTCTTCTTCGCAGTCGCCATGAACTTCTTCAGCTACTGGTTCTCCGACAAGATCGTCCTCAGGATGTACGGCGCCCAGCCCGTCGACGAAGCCCAGGCGCCGGGACTCTACAACATGGTCCGCCGGCTCGCCACGCGCGCCGGGATTCCGATGCCGAAGCTCTATATCATTCCGACCGACACGCCCAACGCATTCGCCACCGGTCGGAACCCGCAGCACGCCGCGGTGGCCGTGACCGAAGGCATCATGCGCGTCCTCGACGAGGAGGAGCTGGAAGGCGTGCTCGCCCACGAGCTGTCGCACGTGACGAACCGTGACATCCTCATCTCCACCATCGCCGCCACCCTCGCCGGCGCCATCACGTACCTGGCCCACATGGCGCAGTGGGCGGCCATCTTCGGCGGCCGCTCCAGCGACGACGAGGAAGGAAGCAGCAACCCGCTGGTCATGATGATCTTCGCCATCCTGGCGCCGATCGCAGCCATGCTCGTGCAGCTCGCCGTGTCCCGTGCCCGCGAGTTCCAGGCGGACGCGAGCGGCGCGCGCCTGGCCGGCCGTCCGTGGCCCCTGGCCAAGGCCCTCGAGAAGCTCGAAGTCGCCTCGCACATGCAGCCGATGCCGGCCAGTCCGTCCACCGCGCATCTCTTCATCGTCAACCCGCTCACGGGTCGGAGCCTGATGCGGCTGTTCTCGACCCACCCGTCGACGGAAGAGCGCATCGCGCGTCTCCGTTCGATGCGGCTTTCCTGACGTTGGGTCACGAGCGTGACGGGCAGTCGCCCGTCACGCTCGTCCGTCGGCGACGCTTCCTTGACCGTCCTCATGCGTCAAGGGAGAATGAGCCGGCTCGACAGATGACAGCGGCACCCCTCATTCGAACCAGCGGCGTCCGCAAGTTCTTTGGCGCCCAGGCGGTGCTCGACGGCGTGAGCCTCGACGTTCGTCCCGGCGAGGCCGTCGCCCTCCTTGGCGGCAACGGGGCCGGCAAGACGACGCTCCTGAAGATCGTCGCCACCGTGATGCGACCGACCTCGGGCACCGTCTCCGTAGCCGGTCACGACGGCGCGCGCGAAGCCGAGGCCGTGCGCCGCGTGCTCGGCTTCGCCGGCCACGGCGCCTGGGTCTACGACGACCTCACCGCCCGCGAGAACCTGAAATTCTGGACGACGCTGCACGACCGGCGGGCGAGCGAGGACGAGCTGGCCGCCGCGCTGGCGGCGCTCGACCTGGAGCGCGCCGGCGCCGCCCGCGTGCGGACGTTCTCCGCGGGCATGAAGCGGCGGCTGTCGCTGGCGCGGCTGACTCTGTTCCGTCCGCTCGCCCTCCTCCTCGACGAGCCGTTCGCCGGTCTCGACCAGCGGGCCAAGAAGTGGCTCGAGGGTTATCTGGAAGCGTTCAAGGCTCGCGGCGGCGCCCTCCTGATGGTCACGCACTCGTTCGGCCGCGAGCTCGGCGTCGCCGACCGCATCGCCATCCTGGCCGGCGGCCACATCGTGCTGGACACGCCGCGCGCGGGCCTCGACCCCGACGATCTCCAGCGCCTCTACGCCGCTCACGCCGAGGACGTGGCGTGAGCTACGCGCGCCGCGCGTTCGTGGTGGCCTGGAAGGATCTGCTCGTGGAGCGGCGCTCGAAGGAGACGCTGAACGCCCTCCTGTTCTTCGCGCTGCTGCTGCTGTTCGTCTTCCAGTTCGCGCTGGGCCCCGATCGCGAGCGTCTGGCCGGCGTGCTGCCGGGCGTGCTCTGGCTCGGCTTCATCCTGAGCGGGCTCCTCGCCCTCGGCCGCACCTTCCTGGTCGAGCGGGAGCACGACTGCTGGGAGGGTCTGCTGCTCGCGCCCGGCGACAAGTCGGCCATCTACGTCGGCAAGCTGGCCGGAAACCTGGCGTTGATGGCGGTGGTTGAAACGCTGGTGCTCGGCCTCTTCGTGATCTTCTTCGATATCGATCTCGCCCGCGCGTTTCCCGGCCTGCCCGTCGTGGTGGCGCTCGGCACCATCGGCCTCGCCGCCGTCGGCACGCTCTTCGCCGCCATGACCGCGCACATCCGCGCCCGCGAGGTGCTCTTTCCCGTGCTCCTGCTGCCGGTCCAGGTTCCGGTGCTGCTTGGCACCGTCAAGGCGACCGAGGCGCTGCTCCTCGGCGAGTCGCTGGCGTCGGTGGCGCACTGGATCAAGCTGCTGGCGGCCGCCGACGTCGTCTATATCGTGGTCGGTCTCCTCCTCTTCGACGTGATCCTCGAGGGATGAGCGCGTGATGGTGCGCGCGCTCGGCTGGCTGTCGGCGGTGGCACTGGCGCTCGGCCTCGTCATGGCGTTCGGCGTCGCCCCGCGCGAAAGCACGCAGGGCAACGTGCAGCGCATCATGTACGTGCACCCGCCGCTCGCGTGGGTGGCCTACCTCGCCTTCGGCGTGGTCGCGGTGGCCTCGATCGTCTACCTCGCGCGCCGTCGGGCCGGCGCCGACCGGCTCGCCCATGCCTCGGCCGAGGTGGGCGTCGTCTTCACCGGCCTCGCCATCGCCACCGGCTCCATCTGGGGCAAGCCGACGTGGGGAACGTGGTGGACCTGGGACGCGCGACTCACCAGCGTGGCCATTCTCTTCGTCATGTACCTCGGCTATCTCCTGCTGCGCGGGACGATCGAGGACGGCGAGCGCGCGGCGCGCTACTGCGCGGTGCTCGGCATCATCGCCGCCCTCGACATGCCGCTCGTCCACTTCTCCGTGTACTGGTGGCGCACGCTTCACCAGCCGCCGTCGCTCATGAAGCCGGGCGGCTTCAGCGGGTCGGCGACCATCCTGTGGCCCCTGCTCGTGAACCTCGCCGCCTTCACCGTCCTCTACGCCTATCTCGTGGCCAAGCGCGCGCGCCTCCTGCGCGCCGAGACCGAGGCGCTCGCGTGATGCCCGACAACTGGGGCTTCGTCGCCGCCGCCTACGGCCTCACCGCCGCCGTCCTCCTCCTCTACTGGCGCCGCCTCGTGCGCAAAGAGAAGGAGCTCACGGCCATCGGAAAGAGAACCCGGCACGAGC
>Ga0075421_100002593_pt1 | contig 21605 bp, 14 predicted proteins | sample SoiMetdeltSBSDD5_FD_75292 | JGI IMG/M metagenome (GOLD analysis project Ga0075421, IMG submission 75292) | Bulk soil microbial communities from a Populus tree surrounding site in Tennessee, USA - Soil MetaG P. deltoides SBSDD5 | ecosystem: Environmental > Terrestrial > Soil > Tree plantation...
TCGTAGGTTCAAATCCTATCGCCCCGATTAATCAAATCGGCAATTTAAGGCTCCCGACCGGGAGCCTTTTCCTTCGATGTCCCACCTGTTATCCCACTTTAAAAGTCAAAAAAACATCCTCGCGCTGGTCTGGTTCCTTTCTGTTTCAGGTTCCGCAATCCAATCGTTTATTGCGTTCGCTGCCTTGAAAAGAACTTCTCGAAGAACTCGAACCGCGCCGTGTCTGCGATGGCACGCAGCCCGGTCTTCTCGCCGAGTTCCATCGTGCTTCGTCTGCTCGCGTCGAAGGCTGGCCAGTGCGGCAGCCCTTCGCCGTTGGGATCACCCGCCGTCGCAAAGTTCACCCAGTACGCCATCATTGTGGCGGAGAGTTGGCGGTCAACCGGCTCCCACGGACGGTTCAGGAGTTTGAAATTGCCGAAGACGTAAGGCACCTCGGACGTGTGGAACGCGCCGTATTGTGGCTGCTCCGGCCAGGGAATGGCGCGCGAGAAGTAATATGTCCACGCCTTCGCTTGGCTCGTGCGTGCGCGCTCGGCGGCCCAGAGGTGCATCGAGATCAGGCCCTGCTCGCGTGCGCTTTGCTTCTGCGACACGCCGGCCTGCGCGTCGTCATCAGGCGGATAAAATTTCAAAAACGTCTCGGCCAGCTCGCCGAAACGCTGCTCCATCTGCTTCTTGAATTCGTCGGCCTTGAGTTCGCCGTAGGTCGGCGACGCGCTGCCTTCATCGGCGGTCAGGCCGGTCAGCATCGGCACGTCATTCTGTCTCCCCTGGGCGAAGATGGCGGTCGCGTCCGCAGGCAGGAACCAGCCGTCAACGACTGGCCCGAAGCGCATTCCGCCGCCGACGGTCAATTCCTTGGCTGACATGGCACGCAATTCCCGAATCGAATGCGCGCCCTTCGATTCGGCGAACTTCACACCATCATTCTCCGTCTCCACCAGGCTGCGCGTTCGTCGCTCGACGCCGGAGCCACTTTCGGCAATCGCGCGATGGAACAGCTCTTTTGCCAGCGGCGACGCCGTCAGCGCATGCACCGCGGAGGCGCCTGCCGATTGTCCGGCAACGGTCACGCGCAGCGGATCGCCGCCGAAAGCCGCGATGTTCTTCCGCACCCATTGCAACGCCGCCACCGCGTCGAGCAGGCCGTAATTGCCCGAAGCGTTCCGGCCCGATTCTTTGGTCAGTTCGGGATGCGTGAGGAAACCGAAGACGCCAAGGCGATAGTTGATAGTGACAACGACCAAGCCTTTGCTCGCCAATTCCGCGCCATCATAGACCGCCACTTCGCCTGAGCCTTCAGCGAACGCGCCGCCGTGAATCCAGACAAGGACGGGCCGCCGCTCGCTGGCCGCTTTCGCCGCCGTCCACACGTTGAGGCAGAGGCAGTCTTCGCTGGCCTGGTTCTGCACCATAAATTCCGCCGTCCACGGATTGCGCGACCGGGCGAGGTTCTGGACGCAACTGTCGGAGAACCGGTCGGCTTTGCGCACACCCTCCCATTTCGCGGGCGGCTGCGGCGGACGCCAGCGCAGGTCGCCGACCGGCGGCGCGGCGTAGGGGATGCCCTTGAAGGCGCGGACTCCCGGCGTCGCGGTTGAAACGCCGGAGATCAAGCCCGTTCCAATCTTGACCGGCTTCTGAAGAATGCCAGTTTGTTGCGCAACGATTGGGATGAGTAGAGCTGGAAGCGCGCCAGTGATCAGAAGTATGCGGGAGACGTGATTTTTTTGATCGGACATACGGTATTTCGTTGTGCGAAAATGTCGATGTCAAGCGCTCGGCAATCGTGCGAAGCGCATACTCATCTCACCAGTCGAATGGCAGACCGGTGTAATTTTCCGCAAGTGCCGTCGCGGCGGCTCTCGAACTCGTCACATATTCCAGCTCGGCGAGTTGAAGACGCCGCTGGAAAGGAGTTGCTTCGGGGAAGCAGTGCAGCAGCGAAGTCATCCACCACGAAAAATGCTCGGCGCGCCAGACGCGGCGCAGACAGGTCTCGGAATATCGCGCCAGCAGATCGGTTTGCCCGCTTTTGTAATACGTCGCGAGGGCGCGCGACAAGGCGCGCACGTCAGCGACGGCCAAGTTCATACCCTTCGCCCCGGTCGGCGGCACAATGTGCGCGGCGTCACCGGCCAGAAAGAGCCGGCCCCACTGCATCGGCTCGACCACAAAGCTTCGCATCGGCGTGACGCCTTTTTGGAGAATCGGCCCCTCTTCAAGCTGAATGCTCTCGTCCACGCCCAGCCGCAGTTCCAGTTCCTGCCAGATCCGATCATCGGGCCAGTTGGCGATCTCCTCATCGGGGGCGCACTGAATGTAGAGCCGCGTAATTTCCGGCGAGCGCATACTGAAGAGGGCAAAACCGCGCTGGTGACCGCAGTAGATCAACTCTGTGGACGGCGGTTTCGATTGGGCGAGGATGCCGAGCCAGCCAAAGGGCCAAGCCCGCTCGAACACCGTCAATACGCCTGCCGGTATCGAAGTCCGGGAAATCCCGTGAAAACCGTCGCAGCCGCCGATGAAGTCACAGGTGATCTCCTGCGGCTCGCTATTTTTACGAAAGCGGATCTTCGGCGCGTCGGTGTCGAGGTCGTGAATGCTAGCCTCCTTAACTTCAAAAAAGATCTGCCCGCCCGCATCAAGCCTGGCTTCGACCAGATCTTTGACGACCTCCTGCTGGCCGTAGACCGTGATGGCGCGCCCACCCGTCAGTTCATGCATATTGATGCGATGGCGGCGGCCGGCGAAACTCAACTCAATGCCATGATGAACCAACCCCTGCCGCCGCATCCGCCCGCCGACGCCGGCGTCGTTGAGCGTGTCCGCCGTCCCCTGTTCCAGCACGCCCGCGCGCACGCGGCTTTCGATGTACTCGCGGCTGCGCTTTTCTATGACGATGGATTCGATGCCATGCTGTTGCAGCAGGCGCGCCAGCACCAGCCCCGCAGGGCCCGCGCCGACGATGCCAACCTGGGTTCGCATCAGGCTCTCTCCGCCGTTAGGTCGCTGCGTGGAGGGCAGCAGCGCGGCCGTGCGCACAGCCCATGGCGAGCAGCGGCGCAATCTCTATGTCCGGGCGCGTCAGCAATTCACGGCGAGGAATGATCCGTTTGAGTCCAATCCTGCTTCGCTTCCTCGGAAATGCTGTCGTTCCAGACCTCCCCGCATTCATTATTCCATGCCGCTGATCCGGATCACATCCGCCACCGAATCATCATACAAACGCTCGACTAGCGTAGCGCGACGTCCAAGCACGGCGCGCTGATTGATATAGCCCTTGTCGGTGATCTCGCCCGCGTCAATTGCAGGCGGCTCGGCTAAAAACAGCGCGCGGGCCGCCCAGGTCGAACTGCCGCCGCCTTCCGCTTTCAATCGCCGCATCCCTTCGCGCACGAGGTCGCGCACGCGCGCATCTGCGAGCAACATTGGTAAGGGCGCGTCCTCACCCAGATTCGGGCACAGACTACGGCAGCCGGCGAGGCTCGGGAAGATCAGGAGTCCGACCTGACTGCGGTCGTGTCCCGTGATGACGATGTCCTGGGCGATAGGGGATAAAGCCGAAATCGCGCGCACACGCAGCGCCCCGACGTGCACCCATGTGGCGCTCGTCAGCTTGAAATCTTCGGCCATGCGCCCGGCGAATTCGATGCCCCGTGCGGGGTCGGCGGGATCCACCAGTCGCGCGGCATCGCCCATCCGATAGAAGCCTTCTTCGTCGAAGGCGGCGGCGGTCAGGTCGTCCCGCTTCCAGTAACCGGGAGTGACGTTCGGCCCCTTGACACGCAATTCGTAGTTGCCGCTGCCGCCCAACGGAATCATTTTGATTTCGACACCGGGAATCGGCAGCCCGAGCACGCCGGTGTGCGCCGTCTCGAAATGCACGAGCGTCACGCCCGGCGCAGTCTCGGTTGCGCCGTAGCCCGCGGTCAGGTAGATGCGCCGCCCGAGTTCGGCCACGGCCACGCAGTTCAATCGCTCCCACAAGCTCGCGGGGAGCGCCGCGCCGCCGTACACCATTGCCTTCAGCCGGGCGAAGAAGCTCTGCCGCAGGGTGGTATCGCTCTCAAAATATGGCAGCAGCGCCTCATAGCCGCGCGGCACGTTGTAGTAAACGGTCGGCGAGATTTCGCGCAGGTTGCGCACGGTCTTTTCGATCAGCCCCGGCAGCGGGCGACCTTCGTCAATGTAATACGAGCCGCCGTGTACGAGCGCAGTACCGAAGTTGTTATTGCCGGCCATCGTATGATTCCACGGCAACCAATCCACGATCACTGGCGGCTCGGCAGTCAGAAACGGCCAGCACTGTGCGTGCGCCCGCTGGTTGGAACAGAGCATCCGCTGCGTGTTGATGACGACTTTCGGCTCGCCCGTGGAACCGGAGGTCAGCAGGAACTTGGCGATCGTCTGCGAACCGACGCTGGCGAACGCGCGATCCACCGCTTGTGCGTCCTCACCGTCCTGCAGCGACGCGAAGGATTCCGCCGGTCGCGCCAGAGCCTCGCCGTTGCGCGCGACGACCAGCGAACAATCGTAGTCGCTCAAGGCCGAAAGCGTGGGAGCAAAACGCCCCCCGTCATCCACGAAGACCAACCCGGGTGTGAGCAGCGAAAAGATCGTCCGGAGTTTTTTGAAGTCCCGCGACAATAGCGAATACGCTGCTGAAATCGGCGCCACCGGAATACCCACGTGCATCCCAGCCAGCGTCAGCAGCCCCTGCTCAATCGAATTGTCCGAAAGAATCGCGACGGGCCGCGAGGGAGAGAGGTCGCGCTTGAGCAACGCCGTCGCAATCGCGCGCACACGCTTGCGTGCATGAGCATAGGTCAGCGTACGCCAGCGTTCAGATTCGGCCCCGTCGCGCTGTGCCAGGTACACCTGATCAGGCCGCGCTTTCGCCCAATATTCCAAATACTCGCCGAGGCAGCGGGCGTAAGGCCCAAGCGGCTCCGGCGAGCGCAGCACGAGCGCGCCATCCCGGCGTCGTTCGGCCTCAACCTTTGCCGGGAGAAAATTGACTGGGACGAATTCAGGTGACGCAGTCGAAACCGGGTCAGGCATTTTTCCAATCTCGAATCTCAAATTTGAAATTGCCAATCACCCCCACACCTCACGCGCAGTTTCCGCCACCAGCCGCAACTTGGCTTCCTGATCGGCCGGCGTCACCAGATTGCCCTCAAGCGTCGAGGCGAACCCGCATTGCGGGCTGAGCGCCAACCGATCGTGCGAAATGAATTGCGAAGCTTCATTGATGCGGCGCTTCAACTCGTCTTTGTTTTCAAGCTCGGGCTTCTTGGAGCTAACCAGGCCAAGCACCACGACACGATCATCTGGCACCTCGCCGAGCGGCTCGAACCCGCCCGACCGCGCGTCATCGAATTCCAGCAGGAAGCGATCAAATTTCGTCTTTCGGAAAACCTTCGTGATCGGCCCGTAGTCCCCCCGCGCGTAAAACTTGCTCTGATTGTTGCCACGACACAGGTGCAGTCCGAATTGAACGCCGGGATGCTGCCCGATGATAGCGTTGTCCATCTCGACGGAGAGATCAAGCAACCGGTCGGGATCGTTGCCGCGTAGGCGATAGCCTTCGCGCAGGTCGGGGTCGAGCAGCGCAGTGTATTGTGGTGAATCAATCTGAATGTAGCCGCAGCCCAGGCGAATCAGTTCTTCAATCTCGCCGCGCAGGATTTCCACGAGATCAGCCAAGTAAGCATCAACGGTGGCGTATGCCCCCTTCGATTTGTCCGCATCGTAGTAAGCGGCAGCCTGTTGCGCGCTGATGAGCGTCGTCTTTGCCGGAAGCGTCGTCCTCGCACGCAGCCAGGTGAACTCTTCGGCGCACATGTGCCGTTGGCGGCGTAGCCTGGAAACGACCACCGGACGTTGCAGCACCAACTCTTCGCCCTTTTCGTCGCGGAAAGGGATCGCCCAGCCGCCGTATTTGTCGAAGCCTTCGATGGCGTCAGTCAAATGGCCGTAAAAGGCATAGCGCCGCAGTTCACCATCGGTGACGACTTCGATTCCGGCGCGCTCCTGCAACTCGATGGCCTCGGCGATGGCGCGGTCTTCGACCTGCTTGAATAGCGCGTCTGAAAGCTCCCCTGCTTCGTGGCGCGTCCGCGCGTCTTTCAAATGAGCCGGGCGCAACAGGCTTCCCACCACATCGCTTCTGTACACTGTTGATCTCTCCTTGGGGGCTTCAGGCTTTGGTGAACGAGTCAATCACCAATCCGGTCTTGCCTGCGATGGCTTGCACGACCGCGCGGTAATCTTCAGGCGCCTTGCCGCCGAATTCAGGCAGGAGGTCGAGCTTCGCGCACCAGTCCTGCCGCCTGACTGTCGCTTCAGCCATCATCGGCTCGACGCCGACGGCGCGCAGCGTCGCAGCAACTTCTTCCAATTCGCGCGCGCGCCGTTCCCCATGTTCGACGACGCGGCCCACCATATAGCTCGCCAGCTTCTTCCAGTTCATCCCCGGCATTGTTTCGTCAAGCGTGGCGAAGACGCGCTCGTCCGCGCCGTAAGGCACCGCGCCCAAGACGCACTCCAGCAGCAACGCTTCCAGCCCTTTGACGACGATGCTGCGGCACATCTTCGTCGCCGAAGCCACGCCAATCAGCTCGGAGATCACCTCCAGCTTCATGCCGTAAGGGGCGAGCCGGTCAGCGAACGACTGTGCGTGCGCCCCGCCCAGAAACATCGGCACGCGGTGGCCGTGCGGCGGGACGGGCGACATGATCGCAATCTCGACGAAGCGTGCGCCGCGCGCGGCGATTATCTGCCCGACGGTTTGTTTGAGGGCGGGCGAGACGGAGTTCAGGTCGGCGTACGTGTGTCGCGCTTCCAGAAATGGCGCGACCTGTTCGGCAGCCTCCAGCGCCCGATCAGCCGTCACGGTCGATAGCAGGATGTCACTCGCTCGTGCGATTTCCGCATTCGATTCGACGAGGGTGACTTCGCTTTCACCGGCGCGCCGCTGAATCTTTTCCCCCAACCCCGGCGTGCGCGTGTTAATGTCGTAGGCCGAGATCTGCGTCAGGCCCGCGCCACGCAGGCCCCGTGCGATGTGAAACCCGGCCTCGCCGAAACCGACAAAGCCGACCTCTAGCCCGCTATTCATCGTCACTGCCCCCATGCATCTGGGCGTAATGCCTTCGGTAAGGACTCCAGGTAGCGCGAAACAAAATCGCCGACAGCAGCGAGGCCAGCCCGACAGTCAGCGCCAACGACCAGCCGACCATCGTCGCATCCTTGAATAAATAATCATTGAAGAAGCCCGGCAGAAAGGGCCCCAGAATCAATCCGCCGAGATTGAGTGTAAAAACCTGCAGCGCTCCGACCTGACCGCGTACCTGGTTAGGCAGGATCAATTGTAAAGAGGCGTAAGTACTGCCGATGGGCATGGCCAGGAAGAAAAACGCCGGGACCAGCAAGGCGAGCTGTAGCTTGAGCGCAGGCGCCGCCATCGCCAGACTGAAAAAGACGCCCGCGCAGGCCGTCGCCAGTACGCCGACTCGCAGCGGCGCGTCGGTCCTGCCACGCCGTTGCCAGCGGTCGCAAAGCATGCCGCCGAGATAGGCGCCCAGCAGTCCGGTGGCGAGCGACATGACGCCGAGCGTCAGACCGGCCTGTCGCGGCACCCAGCCGTGCGCGCGAAAGAAATACGTCGGCAACCACGCCTGCTGCGCGTAATTGCAGAGCGCCTGAAACGAAAAAGCCAGACAGATGCCGGCGACCGATTGCCAGCGCAGTCTCACCTGATCAACGACTTCGGCGAGGCCCAGCTCTGACGCTTGACCGCCCGTCGTGCGCAATAGATCTTTCCGCTGCGGTTCCTTAATGGTGAAAACCAGCAGGCCGGCGAGCAGCCCCGGCAGACCGACAATCAAAAACGTCAAGCGCCACGACCCGACCGTGCCAATCACCAGGCCGCCCACAATCAGCGCCAGCCCGGAGCCAAAAAAGATGCCCATTGAGAAAATGCTCAATGCCGTGCCCAGCCGCTCTTTCGGGAAGTAGTCTGAGAGCAGCGAGAAGGCCGACGGCGAAAGCGTCGCCTCTCCCACGCCGACGCCCATGCGCGCCGCGAACAAAGTCCAGAAACTGCGCGCGCCCGCGCATGATGCCGTCATCAAGCTCCAGCAGAAAATTCCAGCGACAACCAGATTGCGTCGGCTGCCGCGGTCGGCGATGCGGCCCATCGGGATGCCGAGCAGCGTGTAGAAGATGCCGAACGCCAACCCTTGCAAGAGGCCGATGCGCGTATCGCTGATCCCCAGCTCCAGCTTGATCGGCGTCACCAGCAATCCCAGAATCTGCCGGTCAATGAACGAGAGCGTATTGCAGAGCATGAGCACGATGGCGACGTACCAACCATACCTCAGACTCGCTTCGCTTGGCTGCCCGACGGTGGCCGCTGCCGGCTCGATTTCCGCTGCCATTTTCCGGCCCCTCGTTTTTCTGCCCGACGTTTTCCGGTCCCGCCTCTCACCAACGGGAGCATGCCGGACGGGAGAATGTTGACGTCATCAGTGCAGGTAGCCGCCACCGTCGCAGAGGATCATCTGCCCTGTGATGATCTCGGCATCATCGCTGGCAAGAAAGGCGATCAATCCGGCCAGGTGTTCCGGCTTGCCGCGCTTCTTGATCGCCTGATTCTGCATGACACGGTCGAAGGCCTCTTCGTTCGAGTGCGCCAGCGTGCCTTCGGTGGCAATCATTCCCGGCGCGACGGCATTGACCGTGATGTTGTCTTCACCCAGCTCTTTCGCCAGCACGCGCGTGAAGCCCATGACGGCCCCCTTCGCCGCGACATAAGCCATCTGCCCCGGATTGGCCAGAAAGTAGGTGCGCGAAGCGACGTTGATCACGCGACCGTGTTCGCTCTTTTTGAGCAGCGGGTAGATCGCTTTCGAGACGAGGAAGTATCCGATGTAGTTGATCTGGACAAAGCGATTGACTTCTTCGTAGCTGAGCTGGTGCCAGGGCGTGCGGCCGGACAAGACCCCGGCGTTATTGACCAGAATGTCCACATGATCGTGGCGCGCGGCGATTGCGGCGACGGCCCTGGCGATTTGCACTTCGTTGGTGACATCGCAGATTTCGGCGCTGGCGTGCCCACCTGCCGCGCGGATTTCGTCGACGGTCTCCGCCGCGGCTTTGATGTCGAGGATTTCGACGAGAGCGCCTTCAGCAGCGAGGCGTACCGCCGCGGCCTTGCCCAGCCCGGCAGCCGCGCCGGAGACGACGGCGATGCGATCCTTCAAACGATCCATGCGTGCTCCCCTCTGACTCTGACATATTCCAGCCCGAACATCAAAACTGCAGCTTCAGCGCGAACTGAATCTGGCGCGGCGTGTAGACACCCGCCGTGCTGGTGATCTTGCCATAGTTCGCATTGCCGAAGCTGGCGTTCGGGTTGCCGAAGACCGGGTGATTCGGCACATTGAACACTTCCGTGCGGAATTGCAGGTTCCAGCCTTCAAACAGCCTGAAGGTCTTGAACAGCGACGCGTTGATGATGCTTTGATTCGGCCCGTAACCCTGGTTACGTGAGGAATTACCGAGCGTCCCGACGGCGGGCAAGGCAAAGGCGGCCGGATCGAGCCATTGCCCCCCCACGCCGACCGTCGGCTTTGAGACGCGTAGGTTGTCACTCACGCGGTTCGGACGTTCGCCGCCACCGCCGATGATGCCGCTGACGTTCTGCTGGTCAGTAACCGTGAACGGCAGGCCTGTTTGCCACGTCACAGTTCCATTGAGTTGCCAGCCGCCGAACACCTGTCCGGCAACCCCCCGGAGGTCCTTGCCCCACGGCAGTTCGTAATTCGCGCCGAGCGACCAGCGATACCTGATGTCGAAGTCGCTCGTTGCGCGGTCGTAGCGCTTGGTGTTTTCAATCGCTTGCACGAGCGGCCCGACCAGGTTGCCGTAGCCGCCCGTGCTCGTGCCGAGGCCTGTAATCTCGTCTACGCCGTGCGCCCAGGTGAAACCGGAGGTCACCCCCAGGCCCTTCGAAAAGCGGCGATTGAAGCTGAGCTGCAGGGCATTGTAACTGGCACTGCCGCGGGGCGTCAGATAGGCAATCGTGGTGACGCGCGGCGCGCTGGCAGCGAAGGGGCGCGGATTTGGCGTCGCGGTTCCGCTCGGCAACGCGCGGTTGATGTCGGGCAATGCCATTGCCATTCGGCGGCCTTGTGTGCCGATGTAGCCGATGCTCGCCACGTTATTGCCGAATTGTTTTTCCAGCGTCAGGTTGAATTGAATGTTGTAGCTGGCCTTGAAATCCAAATCCATGGCGCTGAAGGAGGAAGGAATGATCTGCGTGAGATCAAGTGAGTTATTGGCCGTCGGGAAGGCGCTCGGCTCAATCGGCCGCGGCGCGCCTTGTGATAGTGTCCCAGTACCCGCCGGGCAGCCCGTGGTGGTCAGGCTCCCTGTGGTGGAAGTGCCGCAGGTCAGCGCGGCGGTGAACGGCGGATTTTTCAGCAAGCCGTTCGAGGCATAATCACCGGGGAAAAAACTCCAACCGATGCCGCCGCGCAGCACCATCCCTTGCCCCAAGGTCGCGGCGAAACCGAAGCGCGGCGCAACGTCGCCGTAATCCGTCCTAATTCCGACGGACTCATCGCTATTCACGCCGGCAATCAGCACGCTGACTGTGGCGGGATCGAAATTCGACAGACGATTATGCTGCTCTGCCTTCGCGGTGAAAATGTCGTAGCGCAAACCGAGATTGAGTGTCAGCCAGTTGTTGACGCGCCAGTCATCCTGCAGATACGTGCCAATCTCCCACGTGCGGTAGCCTGGCTTGTACAAGGTCGTCACGCGCGCAATCGTGACGGGCGTACCCAGAATGAAGTTCGCCAGCCCGAAGTTCAGCGGCGCAGGCGCATTGCCCGCCGAAGCGTTGAAGGTGAATGCGCCGCGCGCCGACGAGCTCTGGGTAAAGGAAAATTGACGGCGCAACGCAAGGCCGCCGATTTTGATGTTGTGCGCGCCGCGCGTCCAGGTCAGCGCGCCGTTGTATTGGAAAGTGTTGCTGAAATTGAGCAGCGGCACAAAGACCGCGTCACCCAGATCGTTGAAGCCCTGAATCAACGCACGCGGCAACCCGTAGGTCTGCTGATCGCCGATATTGACACAACTGACCTCGTTGCATGGGAAGCCTAGATCATTGGCTGAATTCTTGCCGTCATTGACCGTCTTGGATTGAATCGCGACGCGGGTGTAACCCGCTCTCAGCTCGAGCAGCAGGTTGGGGCGAATCATGCGCACCAGGTTGAGTTGCAGGTTCTGCGCCCGCGATTCATTCGGGCCAGCAAAGGCGAACAAGCCGCCGGGATTGATGCCGTTGACCGTCGGGAAGCCCGTCGGCTGTACGGTCGTCACGTCGTTGAAGGAATAACGCCCGAAGAGGTTCATCTGATCGGTGAGGCGATGATCCAGACGCACGTCGAACGTCGAAGCGTCCTGCGGGCGAACCGGCGACGCAGCGTAGTTAGTTGTGTTGATCCCCGGACCGGTCGGCGACGGCAACAACGCGGCATACTTCAACGCCAGCGGGTCGCGCAAGCCGGCATACGCGCCCTGATCCAGGCGATTGAACGGCACTGCGCCCGCCGGCGCGCCGCCGACCGCGTTGGCGAAGCTCAGTTGCTGCGCGGCGTTCGCACAAATACCGCCGGCATTGAAGCCCGCCGTGCAGTTTTCCGAAAAATCGCCGACGCGTTGTTTGGCCGTCGGGATCGTGGCCGTAATGGCCACCCCCTGCCGTATCTTCAAGGCCTCGTAATCGCCAAAGAAGAATGTCTTGTCTTTGCGTACCGGGCCGCCGAGGCTGCCGCCGAATTGGTTCTGCCGGAATTTCTGTTTCGGCAGGGTCGCGCCACCGGTGAAATTGTAGTTCCCATTGGCGTCGAACTTGTCGTTACGCACAAATTCAAAGAGCGAGCCGTGAAAACTATTTGTCCCCGATTTAGTCAGGATGTTGACGACGCCGCCTGAGGTGCGGCTGATTTCGGCGCTGTACAAGTTGGTCTGCACTTTGAATTCCTGAATCGCGTCAATCGAAGGACGCACGCCGATGGTGCCGATGACCCGCTCGTTGTTATCCATCCCGTCAATCATATTGTTGTTGACGACCGGGTCTTGTCCGTTGACGGAATATGACGAACTCAACCGACGATCATCCGGCCGCGTGCCGGTCGCCAAGCCATTGGCCGGCCCCGGACTCACGCCGGGAGCGAGCAACGCCAGTTGAACGTAATTCCGACCATTGAGCGGCAATTCCTGGACGAGCTTGTCCGTGATGGCGGTGCCAACTGTGGAAGTGTCCGTCTGCAACACCGAGGCCTCCGCCGTGACAGTCACTGTTTCCGAGGTCTGGCCGACCTCCATCCTGGCATCGACACGTGTCCGGTCACCCGCCACCAGGGTGAGCGCGTTCACGGTAAAGCCCTTGAACCCGCTCGCCTCGACGCGGACGGAATGCTGACCTATCGGCAACAGGTTGATGACGAATTCGCCTGACGCGTCGGTCACCGCAGTGCGGGCAATATTCGTCCCCAGATGCGTGACGGTGACTTTGGCGTTGGGCAAGACGGCGCCCGCGTTATCTGTGACGGTACCCACCACATCCGCGGTTGTGACCTGCGCGTTGACCACGCCTGCGCTCGGGAAAAGGCCGATCAGCAAGAGTAACAGCGCCAGCTCAACCCTTGCGCAAGGTCCGCTTTGTTGTGTCAGCAATGGGTATTTCATGGAGCCTCCCCTGATGAGCAACACTTGTATGGGTCGATCAACATGTGTCAGGTGGTGAACCGCAAAGACCGGCAGGCCGAATCCCTGCCGGCCGACGTCCGCACGGGACTTCTTCAGACCGCAAAGCCAGGAGTTATTGATTCGTCAGTTCGCGCTGCAGGCGTTTCATCTCGCGATGTACGGCGTGCAGTGTCATGAGCGCGTGCAAGGGGTGCGCGCCGGCCGCGACGATGCGCCCGGCGTTGTCGCTAATTTTCGCCGTCGTGCCGACTTCAGCCAGCGCGCGCGCCGCATCCAGGCAATCTTCGCGCAGCTGATACTCCGCCGTGACGCCGTCGAAATCGGTCAGCAGGCGGCGGCGTAATGCCGCATCGTGGCGCATATCAAAGAGCAACTTGTTCAAGCTATAGGCTTCGGCGGGCGGATGTTGGTAAAACCTAAAGCCGCCTTCATTTTTGAAAACATAGGGCGGCGGAGCCGTCGCGGCCGCGATGACGCGCTCACGGGCCGGCAGGAATCGCATCATCGCGTGGCCGTGATGCCAGGTCGGTGTGTACTGCACAAGTTCGCCCGGCACGGGGCCGGTGGCGCCGAGCAGAATGGCCCACGGCAGCAACTCGGTATTGCCGACCTCGTCCAGTTGCTCAGTCGTCAGCTCAAACAGCGCCTCGACGTTACCGCGCTCCAGTTCGGCGATCATCCACTTATCAAAATCGAACTCGGGGTACTCATATTTCGATGTCCCGGGGTAATGCGACATCCCTCCGCTGGCAATGATCGCAACTCGCTCTGGCCGCGACGCGATCACTCTCGCCAGCTCGCGTCCGAGCGCGGCGCAGCGCCTCGGGCTCGGTAGCGGCGGCATATAAACGTTCGTATGAATCGGAATGATAGAAATGTCGCGCCCCGCAATGACAAACTCGAAAGGCACGGCGAACGTGTGGCCGAGCACGGCATCTTCCGAATAGGCGAGATCAAAACCCGCGCCGACCAGATGGTCAAGCAGGCCCTCGGCCATCCCGCGATGAACTGGCAGATCATAGTTCCGCCCCGCAAACTCCGCGCGGGCGCGATTCCCGGCCACAATCGCAAACGTGGGTACGCAGTTGATGGAAAAGGTTTCGAGATGATCGCTGCCGAGAAAGATGATGACATCCGGTCCCGTTTCGTCGAGCAGCTTGCCCAGCTCGCGCATGCCCGCGATGGAAGCGTCGAGTTGCGCCGGGTCTTCGTCCGGCGGATACATGAACAATTGCGGCGCGTGGCAGGTCGCCATTGCGGCTACGATTTCCCCCAAGATTCCCCCCTTGCTGCGGCTGACTATTCGTCAACGTATTTGACACCGGGTTCGCTTAACTTGGCGCACATAATCGCCCGCATCAAAGCAGCGAATCTCCGCGCCCAATACCTCGGCGGCCCCGGTCGCTTCTTCGTGGCGAATCTGCTTGACGCGGTCGAGCGTCATTCCTTCCCTCTTCCACAAGCCCTGCGATTCGCCACGCTCGCCATAAGGCCAACAGAGCACGCGCACGCGAGCGCCGCGCGAAGTGTAGAGCGCGATCGCCCCGCCCGCCCGCCAGGCGAAATCGGTGGCGTGCGCGCTGACCACAAGCAACCATTCGTCCGGTAAGCCTATGTCCGCCTCCGTCTCAAATCTGGAATCTTCTATTCGATCAGACTATGCGGAATGGTCGCTGCCATCCGATTGATTTCGGACACGGTAAAGTCGGCGTCCAGCAGTTGCTGAGCAAACATCGCGTAGCCTTCGGCCACGGGCGGATTTGTCTTTTGTCCCAAGTCCGTCGCCAGCATGGTCCGCTCAACGCCCACGGCGCGGATGTTGGCGAAGACGGTTCCCCACGGGCATTTGTTGGTGTGATACGTCGTGAAGCAGTGCTCGATAATTGCGCCCAGATCGGCCAGCGCGACTTGCTCTTCGGCAGCCAAATTTTGAGAAGGAAATTCCGCGTGCGTGACGATGATGCGTTTCACGCCTGCGCCGCGCGCTTCCCTGACCAGCGGGAAAATTTCGTGACGGCCAAGATGCCCGGTCGCCAAAATCATGTCGTGCTTGGCAATCAGCTCGAGGCACTGCTGCGCGTCCTCAGAAATCTTCCCCTCGCCGTCGAGCACGGTCATCGGTGGGCGTGTGATCCCTGCGGCAGCAATTTCGCGCTGAATCTTCGCCCAGAACGGCAGCTTGTCATTGCTGCCGCCCGGGCGGCCTGCGGTCTCGTTCGCGGCATCCACCGTAGGAAACCAAACGATCTTGTTGCCCGAACGTCCCGCGATTTCGAGCGCGACGGGATTCAAACCGCCGACGCTGTGATTGAGCGTAATCGCACCATAAGCCTCAATGCCCGGCACGGCTTTGGTGACCACCGCGGCGCGTTCCGCCGTCGGGATGTAATGCGATTTCAGCACGAAGCCTTTCAACCCGCGCGCGAGAAATTCTTTCGCTAAATCAAGATCGTCAATCCGCCGTTCGATCACATCGGGCGCGACGTGGACCTGCAGATCATAGGCGCCTTGAATCGCTTCCCAAGCAGCCTCGGAAACCGGCGTGGCCATAGCACTAGCATCTGTTGCGCTCATCAATGCTCCTAAATTTGGGGACGAGAAAACACAAATTCCCCGACTTCAGTGTCATTGGCTCGGTAGGGCGCCTCATGAGGCCCCCTCGTGACGGACGACTCGCCGGGCGCCGGTTCCCTTGAGGAGCCCGCCGTTAGCTACGCTGAGCGAGCCGCCAGGCAGCCATCAAGACCTCGTGGACGTCCTCGTGGAAGATGATCCGGAAGCCGCCGCCGAAGCGATGCGCAAAGCATATAAACAACGCCTTGAAAAACACCCTGACCCGGCTAGAATCCCATTTCCAGATGCGTCAAACCAACGGGACAACTTTTACCAGAAGCGAGAAGAAACAGGCCAATTGCTGACACGTCAATCAAAGGCCATCCTGATTATCAGGGGTGACGAGTCACGGTCGCAAGTTTTGTTTGAGCCCAATTTTCTAGCATTCGGCCTTCGCCCCCCTGGATCCACGAATTGCTGGGGCACTCTAGAGACCCCACTCCTCATTGAAGAAGCCGGCGAGCACGATTTTGCCAGGGTAGCGCTGGTTGGGTGGCGTGCTGGTATCCACCACCGCGTAATCGGGCAGTTTCGGCGTCTGCCGCGCGTTGTTCAGATAGTCGAACTCGCGGAACGTGACGCCGCTGTTCAGCACGACGTACCGCCTGGGATTCAGGGGATTGGGGTAGATCAGGATCGGCGCATGCCGGTCTGCCGAATAGCGATTGTTCCCGATGACCACGCCTTCGGCATTCCACCTCACCGGCAACTGGTCCGCGATCCGCGCCAGCAGCTTGTTGCTGCCGGGGTCACCCCACAGGATCAGGTTGCTCGAAGCGATCTCGGCCTCGGTGACCTCCGTGTCCCGGCGTACTTGTGCGTCGCCGCGGAAGTGGCGGCGCCACTCGGCAATCGCGCGCTTCTGCTCGTCCGCCACCCACTTCGCCACCCCCGGGGCGAGCGGCGCACCGGTCGGTGAAACGAAAACGAAGCTGTCGAGGAAAGCATCATCCACGGGCCCTTGCAAGCCGTGGCGCTTGCGGAGCCCGGCCGCAGCGGCTGAATCCGCGACGGCCCACTGTCCCCCGGACTTTCGGAAATGCACTTTCCAGGAACGGTCCGACATGGGCCCGGCCACGATGAGCTTCTGTCCGTCGACGGTGACTACCGGTTTGTGCGCTCCGTCCAGGGGGCAGCCGCCCGGCCCCATCTCGAGGGTGAACGCGGTGACGTTGGCGGTCTCGACCTTGACGGCGCTCTGACCTTCAATCTCCGCGTTCAGGCGCGCGCGCTCCCAGTGTTGCCCGAGCGCATCGACGACCACCCACTTCATCCGGTGGTAGGCGAGGGTCCAGGTGGTGAACCGCACCTTGCGGGGGTAGCGATCGCGCCCGCGCTCGACGATGGCATCGAGCATGCGGTCGATCTCAACCTTCGAATCCGGATGGTAGCTGTGTCCGATGTTCGGGCCGATGACGCGCGTCAACCGCAACCCCTCTTCGGCCATGGCGCGCTCCATGACATCGGCGGCCTGCTTCTGCCCGTCTTTTTCGCCGTGATAGGCGACCACAGGCGTATTGAACAGATTCACCGCGTAGTCGGTGGCGTCGTAGAGGTGAAAGAGCTTCTGCTCCCACCACGGCGGGGCGTTCGCGCCGGTGAGGTTGAGCTTGAGGAACTGCGCCGACTCGCTGAACCCCGCGCCGGGCGCGATCGCAGCCCAGAGCCCGGCGTAGTGCGTCCCGAACTGCCAGGCGGAGGCGCCGCCCATGCTGAAGCCGCGCACCACGATCCGGTTCTCGTCGATGCGGTACTGCTCTTTCACGGCGTCGAGCGCCTCGAAGAGATCTACTTCGCCGGCGAACTTATTGGCATTGCAGAAACGCCCGTAGAGGTGAAGGACGATGGTGTCGCGCGGCGTGAACTCGCCGGGTTTGCTCTCGCGGTCGGCGAGGAAGTTGACCTCGCTCAGCGTCTCACCGCGCCCGTGGAACCAGGTGTCGAGCCGCCAACGGTGCGGCGCGTGCGGCGCGAATGACGGCGGCACCACCAGGCCAAAGGGCTGCACGCTCTTGTCGATCTTTGAAATATAGCCGCGCACCACCAACCCTGTGGCGGTCGCCCAGGGCGCCTGACCTTCGGCGAGTTGTCGGGCGCGCTGCTCGCCGTGTCGGAGCAATGTTTTGGCCTTGGCGATCTCGTCGGGCTTGAAGAACTCGTTATATTGGAGGGCATAGCGGACGGCTTCGTGGTAGATGAGCACGTCGGGGAGCAGAGGATTATCCCGCAGTTTATCAATCGCCGCCCGCAGGCGTTGCAGACCGGTCTCGAGTTCGGCGCGATCCTGCGCTGGCACCTCGATTCCAGGCGGCGGGATCGGCCTGACTGCCGGCGGCCCAGCAGGCTGCGCCGCCGCCGCCGCTGTAAGGAACAGAAGACAGAACAAGCTTTTCATGTTCAAGTGATCTTCCTGGGGTTATCTCTCCCGGGTCGGGCTTAATTCATTTTCTCCTGACAGTAGGGGCAATCATTGCTCGCCCCCTTCGCCCGGTGGCAGTTCATGCAGTTTGCCATTGAGATGGTGAGGCGCCAGTAACCGCGCTCACGTTGCCGATTCCTTCAAGCAACTGACTGCATCTCGAACCGGCAACCGGTTCGATTTCATCGGAAGCAGCCCCTTTCCCGGGGCTTTTTTCTCACACTTCCGGTCGTCCGAAATTCCGGGGGCACGTCGGTCGGAGTTGCCTTTTTCATAGGCTCGCCAACGGCAGCAGCACGACGAGGCTCAAGAATCTATCCAAGGCACCTCCCGGTTCAGGCGTTCTTCAGGAACAGGTCGACGTTTTCTCCGGTGACGGTGAAGGTGCCGGTGTCATAGTTAACCGGCACTGGCCAGACGCCGGCGGCCCTGTCGTCCGCCGTGAACTTCAGCTTCGAGTGATTAATCTCGTAGAGCGCCTTGACGCCCAGGTAAGTAAACAGCTCACGCTTCTGGCCGATGCAAGCCGCGAGCGCGCCCTCTTTCAGCAGTCGCAGGTGCTGCTCCTGCGTCTCGACGCAGGTGGCGATGATCTGCCCCGTCTTGCCGGCCTCCTTGATGGCTTGCCCAATCCCTGGGCCGCTCTCGGAGTCGAAGCCCGCCATGCCAACCAGGTCTGGGTGAGCCTGAATGATCGCAGCGGCGGCGCGGTTAGCCTCGGCGACGTTGCCTTTGTCCTGTTGTGGCTCCAGGCACTCAAGCCCGGCCCTCTCGGCGACGGAGCGGAAGCCCGCGAACGCGGCTTGATCAATCGCCTGCTCGATCAGGCCGAGGAGCGCGACTTTGCCGCCTCTGCCCCGCAAGGCTTTGACCATCGCCTCGCCCTGCCGCACGCCGATGTCGCGCCAATCGGTGCCGATGAAGGCGATTCGTTTGCTCGCCGGAACGTCGGCATCCACGCAGACTACCGGGACCCCGCTCGAGACCGCCCTGTTGATCGGCGGGACCAGCGCCGAGGCGTCCCAGCCGACGACCATCATCCCGGCAGGCCGCCGCGCCGTCGTCTGCTCGATGGCGGCGACCAGCCCCGGAACGTCCACACTGTTCGGCCCGGCGATCGTCACCTTGACACCGAGTTCTTCGCCGGCCAGCCGCAAGGCCGGGTGATCGTGCGCCGTGAAGAGCGGCAGGCTGGCGTTGGCTGAGAGCCAGACGTACTCCTCGTTCGGGTCAACCGCCTTGCCGCCAACAGCAGCCGAAGTCGGGGCCGCTCGCTCGTTCGGCCTCTCGCAGGCGAGGAGCGAACCGAGCAGCCCCGCGCCGGCGAGCGTCCCCGCCGCCGTCAAAGCGTCGCGTCGTGTCACATTCTTCCCCATAGGTTCTCTCCGTCAGTCAACCCCGCCTGCGCGTCATGACCGAGTCGAGCGCCACCGCCGCCACGAGCACGCCGCCGAGTACGATGCCCTGCCACTCGGACGAGACGCGCGAAATGATCAGCACGTTCTTCATGAGCGCCATAAAGAAGACGCCGATCATGGCGCCGCGGATCGTCCCCCGCCCGCCAGCCAGGCTCCCGCCGCCGAGGATGACGGCGGTGATCGCCTGCAACTCCGCGCCCACACCGACCGTCGCGCTGGCCGTTGCGATGCGCGACGAGTAGACGATGCCGGCGAGCCCTGCGGTCACGCCCGCCAGCGTGAAACCGAGCATCTGCATCCGCTCGACGTTGATGCCCGAAAGCCGCGCCGCCTTCTCGTTGCTGCCGATGAAGTAGTACTTCCTGAAGAACCGCGTGTGGGCGAGCGCGTAGTGCGCGGCGACAGCGAGCGCCAGCAGCAGCCAGACCGGCATCTGCAAGCCGAGCAGTTCGGCCTGCCCGACCCGCGTAAACGATGCAGGCAGGAAGGTGATTCCCGGCCCGCCAATGAGCAGCGCGACGCCCTGAAAAATGCCCATCGTGCCGAGCGTCGTAATCAGCGGGTTGACGCGCACCCGCGCCACGACGAAGCCGTTGAGCAGCCCGCCCGCCGCCGCCACCGCCAGACCGCCCAGAATCGCCAGCGGCACGGGCACGCCCGCATACTTCATGAGCCAGCCCGTGACGACGCCGGCCAGCGAAGCCATCGCGCCGACCGAGAGGTCGAACATTCCGCCGACGATGAGCAGCATCATCCCGACGGCGAGCATACCCTCAAAGGCGAGGTTGCGCAGGATGGCCGAGAAGTTCGCGGCCGACAGGAACGTGATGTTATAGCCAACAGAGAACGCCGCGAAGATGACCGTCGTGAACAACAGCAGCCACGTCTCGCGCGTCAACACGGGCAGACGCCGAAACCCGCCGGTTTCGTGGCCGGCCGGTCGAGTGCCTGGGTTTTCCGTTTCAGTGATCATGGCAGCCATGGCTCCGCGCCGACCGAGGCCAGCCGCATGATCCGCTCTTCGGTCGCCCCCGGCCCGTCGAGTTCGCCGCTGACGCGCCCTTCGCGCATGACGATAATGCGATCGGCGAGGGCCAGCGCTTCGGGGAAGTCAGACGAAATGACGATCACGGCCTTGCCCTGCCGCGCAAGGTCAAAAAGCAGTTGGTGCACTTCGGCCTTCGCGCCCACGTCAATGCCGCGCGTCGGCTCGTCAACGATGAGCACGCGCGGGTCGGCGAGGAGCCACTTCGCCAGCGCGACTTTCTGTTGATTGCCGCCGCTCAGGGTCTGCACGGTCTGGCGCGGGCCGCGGCAGACGATGCGCAGCTTCAGCCGGAACTCTTCGGCCACTCGCTCGCCGCGCCGGTCGTCGAGCCACCACGAGCCGAATTGGTCGAGTTTTGCCACGGCTATATTCTCGGCAATCGTTCGGTCGAGGAACAGCCCCAGTTCCTTGCGGTCCTCCGAAGCGTAGCCCAGCCCGGCGCGAATCGCGTCGGCGGGGGAATTGATGCGCACCGGCCGGCCGTCGATCAAGATTTCGCCTGCCGCGCGCGGGCGCAGGCCGAAAAGCGAGAGCGCCAGTTCCGTGCGCCCCGCGCCTGCGAGTCCGGCGCAGACCAGGATTTCACCGGCGCGCACGCTGAAACTGATGTCGCGCAGGAAAGGCCGCGCGTGGTGCAGAGCGCCGGCGTCACTCAGGCCGCGCACTTCGAGCAGCGCCGGGTTCGCGTCCGCCACCCGATCCACACGCCGCTGGTGGAGCGCGACTTCGCGCCCGACCATCCGCCGTACCAGATCGTCCGTGCCCGTTGCGGCGACGGAGAGCGTCCCTTGCAATTTGCCGTCGCGCAGCACGGTCACGCGGTCGGCGATGCAGAAGATTTCTTCGAGCCGGTGCGAGATGTAGATGACGCCCACGCCGTCCGCGCGCAGGCCGAGGATGACGCGGAAGAGCGCCGATGTTTCCGCCGGGGTGAGTGCTGCCGTCGGCTCGTCGAAGATCATCAGTTTCGCGTCGAGCGAGAGCGCCTTGGCGATCTCCACCATCTGCTGCCCAGCGGGCGAGAGCTCACTGAGGGGCGTCGCCGGGCTGACCGCGCCGAGGCCGAGGCGGTCGAGCAGCGCGCGGGCTTCGGCGAACATCCGCGCGCGGTCAATCCGGCCAAACCGCCCGGCGGGCTGGCGCGCGGCGAAGATGTTTTCGGCCACGCTGAGCGTCGGAAAGAGGCTGCGCTCCTGGAAGACGATGGCGATACCGAGTTGCTGCGCCGCGTGCTCGTCGGCAAGCATCACGGCCCCGCGCCCGTTGAAGCTGATCGTCCCCGCGTCGGGCTGGTGTACCCCGGCGAGGATGTTCATGA
>Ga0075421_100002594_pt1 | contig 21599 bp, 29 predicted proteins | sample SoiMetdeltSBSDD5_FD_75292 | JGI IMG/M metagenome (GOLD analysis project Ga0075421, IMG submission 75292) | Bulk soil microbial communities from a Populus tree surrounding site in Tennessee, USA - Soil MetaG P. deltoides SBSDD5 | ecosystem: Environmental > Terrestrial > Soil > Tree plantation...
TAAGACCCTGGACACGGGACCGATCCACAGATGCCGCCCACCGCCGCACCACGCGATCTGGCCTACACGATGGCTTTAGCGGAATCGAATCTGCATTCGATACCCTGCGGATTGCCTGCTCGCGTGGGAATGAGAGAGCCTCGGAGTTTGCCGCACAATGCGCCATTCTCCGAGGCGCTGTTGGTGCTTCTGTCGGAACTTGTTTCGACTGTCGGCGTGGGGGTATCGATTGCGCGACCCTGTCGGCGAATCCCAGGATGATCAACTGTTCCCTGCCGGCGGGGTCGCCCTCTGGTCGGAGCGGGGGCATGTGTGAAGGAGTGGGTGGGTGAGCAGACACCGGCGTTCCGCGACGCGATCGAGATCGTGGTCATTGACCCATCGGCGCCGCCCGGGGTGTGCAGGAGCGGCTCCGGCTGCCGCTGACCGAGCAAGAGCCGTCCGAGATCCGGCGGCGGCTGGCCGACTTCTACGACGCCGCGATAAGACCAAGCGCGGCTGCGGCTATCGCAACATGATCATTACCAGCGCCGAATCCTGAGCCACATTGTGGTCACCCGACCGCACAGATCAGCAGCATGAACAGGACCAGTCCCGCTCAAACTCGTAGAGCCTGATTAATCGCCTCCTGCCCACCGTCACCGGCTGCCGTCAGCCACCGCCACCGAGGGCGCCGACGGCGCGGGCGATGACGAGCAAGGAGGTGAGCAGCGCGGCGGTGGCTTGTAGCCCCATCAACGCCTTCGCGCGAGTCGTAAGGGGCATCGTGTCGGTTGGACTGAAAGCGCTGGAGTTGGTCAGGGAGACGTAGAGGTAGTCGACAAATATTGGGACCCACTCGGATTTCTTGCTCGAGCCGGCCGCGACTTCGACCACGGCGTCGTCGTTCTCGTCCTGGGAAAATCGCCAGTCCGCTGGCGGCAGCTCCTTGCGGCGCAGGTTCCTTCGAGCTACGGGACCGCCGCGGTCGAGTTCCCAGAACAGTAGGCCGAAACCGATCACGTTGGTGATCCACACCTGCATCGCCCCCAGCAGCAGCGAACCGCCGGGCGTGCCCGGCACGACGAGCCTGGCGATCAGCAAGCCGAGTGCGGCCAAGTTGGCAACGATGACGAGTCCGGCCAACGCAGTGGCAACGATCCGCGACCACCGGCTTTGCCGTACCATCCGACGCGGATTCGTCGCGATCAGCGCCGCGAGTAGCGCCAACTCGATGATCGGGATGGCGAACCGCGGGCCGAGCAGCAGCGACTGCGGGAGTAGTGCGTAGACGACCGCGGCGACCAAGACCGCCACGGCCGGCGGAAGCCGGTTCTCACCCGCGGCAGTACGGCGCTCAGATAACTCCTTATCGAGCGGGCCGGAAGTAGTCACCGAGTGAGTATCCCAACCGCTGGCGCCCCCGCCCACTCATTCCTGCCCAAGACATTGAGTCAAAGGACACCGAACGGCCTTAGCGCTGGCAGTCGGTCCGCTGGTTGGGCCTACGACGCATATGGGCAGTCCTCGCTTCCCACTGTGCGGGCAATCGGCACATCAAGCCAGTCTCGGCGACTCAGCCGCTCTGCGATCGCGGGGCTTTCCGTCGTGACGTCTCGAGACGATATGGCGAACAGTGTCGCCCAGTCAGGATGTCGGCTAGTTGAACAATGTCATTGGAGGTCGGCGATGTCCTTGTAGTTTGCGGCTAACACCTTTCGCATGTCTGCGGGCAATGCCTTCACCTGGCCTGACGCTTCCGGCTGAGACTCGCTACGGTGTCGCGGTGGACGTTAATGCGTGCAGCCGACCTCTCGCCCAGGGCTGGACCCTGCGCGAGATCAGTGCCGAGCTGGGCGTTCATTCGAACACGATCGGCGAGCAGCTCCAGAGAGCCGGCATCATCAGGCGTTCGGGCGGTCCCCGCCCCATCCCGCCTCCGCCCAGCAGATCCGGGAGCTGCGCGAGCAAGGCCCCACCTGGAATGAGGTGGCCAAACAGGTCGACATGACGGTTCCGGTGCCTGGAGCCGCTAGCGGAGGGCCCAGCCACCGAAGCCCCCACGCTTAGGCCGATGGCAGCAGGTGCTCGCCGACGCCCTCGACCGACACCTTGCCATTGGCGCACGAGCAGCCGTTGCCGATCACCTTGGTCGAGCCCCACCCGTGCTTAGCTCACCGCCGGACGAAGAGCCGCCCACAGTCTCGCCGCCCTCAACCATGCCCGGGTGCTGCACGTGCCCGGCGAGGATGCCGAGGCCGATGCAGGTGATCGCAGCTATTTGGTGCTGGCGAAGCCGAATGTGATCATGAACGACATCCGAATCCGAGGGCTGGCGGTTACGGGCTGTCCCACCCACATCGGAGCGTTGTCCTGCTGTGACACGGGACATGTAGACCCGCACTGCTGCCGCCTTGAGCCCGACGAGGGGTTCCTTGCTCAGCTCCAGTTCGAAGGGCCATCCGACCCGGCGGCGTACTCATCCATTGGTACTTTTCCATCACGCCAGGCTTGGAGTACCGGATCCACAATGCGCCAGCACTCCTCGGCGGTGTCACCGCGCACTGACAGCAATGGATCGCCATCCAACACGCCCGCCAGGACCTCGCCGTACGCGGGCAATCGTCCCGGAGTGAGGTCGGTATCCAGCGCGATTCGTTCCAAGACCAGCGGATCGTCGGGACCGTTGACATTCATTTCCAATGCCATCCGATCGGGATCCATGGTGAGCCGCAGTTGATCGGGAATCGGCTGTCCGCGCAATCCAATTGGCAGGTGAGGCACGGGCCTGAAGGTGATCAAGGTTTCCTTGCGCCGCTCCCGAACTGCTTTGCCCGATCGCAGCCGGAAGCGCACTCCCGACCAGCGCCAGTTGTCGATCTCCACGACCAGTTCGGCCAGCGTCTCGGTATTCCTCGCCGGATCAACCCCCGGCTCCGCGGTGTAGTCGGGCACATCACGATCATCAATCGAGCCGCGGGTGTATCGGGCCCGACGTCCGGCACCGACCGGGTCGTTACCCCAGGGCCGGCAGGCGCGCAGTACCTGCGCCTTGGCGTCTCCTAGATCCATCGCGTTGGCGGCGGCAATGGGCTCCATCGCGGTCAGTGCCAGCACTTGCAGCAGATGGCTTTGGATCATGTCCATCAACGCGCCGGCACGATCGTAGTAACCCGCTCGGTTCTCCAAGGTGAGCTGCTCGTCGAAGACGATGTCCACGCGTTCGATGTGCTCGTTGCTCCACACCGGTTCGAACAGGCAGTTGGCGAAACGCACCCCAATGAGGTTGAGGACGGTGGAGCGTCCGAGGAAGTGATCGACTCGATGCACCTGATCCTCGGGCACCAGCTCGGCGAGCAGCTGATTGAGGCTGGCGGCGCTCTGTTGGTCAGTGCCGAACGGCTTCTCCAACACGAGCGCCGTGCCGGCTGGCAGCGATAGCTGTTGGAGCGCCCTACAAGCAGAAACGGTCACCGATGGTGGAAGCGCGAAATAGAGAGCGGGCGCCGACGGGCAGGAATCGATCAATGACTTGAGATCCTGCACGTTCGTCACATCAGCCTGCTTGTAGCGGGTCTTGGCCAGTACGCTCTGCAGCGTCTCGTCAGAGACCTCCGCAGTCGCGAAGGACGTCCGAACTCGCGCTCGCCAGGCATCGGCCTCCCAATCCTCGGCGCCGGCACCCACCAGGACAACGCCGCGACGCGATTCCTGTTGATCAAGCAACTGTCCGAAGGCCGGCAACAGTAGCCGTCCGGAAAGATCGCCGCTGGCACCCAACAGCAGCAAGCTTCCGATCGAACGAGCCATCGTGCCTCCTCGTCGTACAGAGCAGGCAACTGCCCACACTGAGGCCGGTACCCGCTCGGACCTGTCGGCAAACTCGCGTACCAGACGTGACAACCACCGACGATACGTAAGGGCTATACCAGCCGCTCGCTCGGCCGCACCTCATGGAACGACCCGTAGAAGGCGGCTATCTCCTCTCCGTTCCTCAGCGCTGTATAGCGATAGTTTCCTTCGGAATGAGCGTCCCACTGGTCGAGTCGCAGTCGGTACCCTCGCTCCCAGCCACCGCACAATCTGATCTGGGTCACAAGGCTTTGAAGACCTTACGGGCAGCCGTCGCTGACCCTCTCGGTCGACCCACCCGTGCTGGACTCACCGCTGCTCGACGAGTAGCCCAGAGCTTGGTCGTGCTGGGTCGTGCCCGCGTGCTGCGTTTGCCCGGCGCGGATGCGGATGCCAATGCGGGCGACCGCAACTATCTGGACCGACCTCTCCGCCATGCGGCGCGCAGCGCCGCTTTGATTTGAAGGAGCCAGATTCGGCAGTGTGCTGTGTGTCCTCATGTCCTGCGGTCGCCGCGTGGCGTGCAACTTAATGTCTGAGCGCCGCGAGTGACGACTGGGGTGTGCTATCGGCGGGGCGCGGACGGCCCCGTCGGGCGCCGTTCGGGTTTTTGGTATGGGCGTTGCCTGTCGTCGTAGCTGCTAAGCGCGGCGTGTGCTGCCTGTCGATTGTCGGCCCTCGCATCTGCTGGCGGGTCGGTGGCACGCGCGATATCTCGGTCGAGGCGTTGTTTCCACAGGGCCGGGAGAGTTTCGAATTGGGTTCCACTTGCGGTTGGTCGCGGGTCTTGGGGATTGATGCCGTTGGCGGCCCGCCACACTGCGATCTCGCCGATGAGGGCGGTGCTCAGGTGGGTTTCCGGTGCAGCCCAGGCTGGCTCCGCGTCACCGTCGCAAGCGTGGTCTTGGACTTGGTCGGCGAGGTCTGCGACCAGCTGGGATCGCTTCGCCAGGTAGGGCCCCCAGACGGGATGGGCCTGGAGCCTTTCTGGAATGCCCCGGAGCCAAGGCAGCGGCCCTGGGTCGGTAGGCGCGAGGGGAGTGAGGCGCCAGTAGAGGACGGCGGCCATGTCGCCTGCGGTAGAGAGGCCGCGTCCGCTGGCGGCTTGCTGTAGGTGGCGGAGTGGATGCTTGCCGGTTTCGGCGGCGAGGGCGAGCAGGTGCGGCTGTGCCGGACGGTGAGACCACCGCTGCGGTCGACGTGGGTGATGGTCCACCGGTCGCCGTTTTTGACCCAGTCGGTGGCCGAGAGTCGGAGCCGGCGGTCGTTGCTGCGGGTGATGATCACATCTCCGACACTGGCCTGATTACCGTCTCCTAGACGCACCTACGGGTCGGGGTCGTCGGTGATGACCGCTCGACTCATACGAACGGCTTAGGACTGAGTGGGAGGCCGGTGTCGATAAGGGAGATGTGATGAGTCAGCAGTCGGTACGGCAGGCGGCGCGACGCACAGCGTTAGACACCCGGGCCGTCCTGCGCAAGGAACGCGCCGACCGGGAACGCCGGCTCGAATCTCTAGCGGTCGCTGTGCTAACCGCTAGGTGAACGCGATGCTCTCGTCCGGAACACTGAGCAGCGCGCCGGGCAAGCTCTCCGGACAATGACTGACAACGAGGGTTTGTCGGTCCGGGAAGCCGTCGACTGGTGCAGCGGCGGCCTCACTGTGCGAGAGATAACCCGGCTGCTGCGGCTCGACGGCAGTTATCAGGGCGCTCGAGATGAACACGTCGGATGAGCGCCAGGCCGGGCCGGGAGGCGCCCCGTACTGGGCTGTCTGTTGGGACGATCGCCAGCACGGCGTACCTGCCTTAGGGATACGGAAGGTACGCGGTTTCCACAAGTGTGTGTGGTTCGAGCGGCCTGTCGTCGTTTCTGGCTCGATAACTCATGGGAGGTTCCACTTGAACAAGCACTCGATAGATGTCGATGCGGCAGAAACCCTTGCCGGCGTCGTGCGTCTACTCCGACAGGCAGCGGTACTCACCTGGGCTGCGCCGCCCGGCTACTGCGGGTTCGAGACGCTGAATTGGTGTCAGGGTTGGACGGCGAACCCGCCGGTCCAGGAGACCTTCTCCGCGGCTGCCAGGGTGATCGACAGGAAGCCGACCGACTCGAGCTCCCGGGCCCGGCGCAGCGACCCGGCGTCGATGGCGCGCAGACCAGCGGCGGTGACCACGTCGGCAAGGGTGTTCTTGGCGTCGGCGTCGTCGCCGGCGATCAGTACGGTGGTCGGCTGGTCGCCGATGGTGCCGGAGGCCAGGGTGGCGGCGAAGGTGGTGTTGAACGCCTTGAGCACCCGCGAGTTCGGCAGCGCAGCCGCGATCTCAGCGGTCGCCGAGGAGTCCGCGGGGACGACCAGCCCGTCGAAGGTTTCGACGTTCAGCGGGGTGGTGATGTCGACGACGATCTTGCCGGCCAACTGCTCGCCGCGCTGGGCGAGGATCTCGGCGATCGAGGAGTAGTACACGGCGAGGATCACGATGTCGCCGGTGACCGGCTTGTCGACGTCGGAGTGGCTGAACAGCTCGGCGGTGTTGCCGCCCTTCTCGACGACGCTGGCGATGGCCGGGCCCATGTTGCCCGTGCCAAGGATGCTTACGGTAGTCATGAGGATCTCCTAAGTAGTGCTACAGACATTTGGTTGTCGTTTCAACTAACTGTAGCAGCAGAACAGTTGTTCCTACAACTTTCTGCGGCAGAATGGTCGTCATGGATGTGAAGTGGCTGACCAAGGACGAGCTGGCTGCCTGGGTGCGACTTGTCGCGGTGCTGGAGCTTCTGCCCGGCGTGCTGGACGCGCAGCTCCGCCGTGATGCGAACCTGACCAACTTCGACTACTACGCACTCGCAATGCTCTCCGAGGCCCCAGACCGGACACTGCGCATGACGGAGCTGGCGGCCCAGACGAACGCGACGCTGCCGCGGCTGTCCCATGTCGTTCGGCGCCTGGAGGACCGTGGCCTGGTTGAGCGATTCCCCTGCCCAGAGGATGGCCGAGCCACCAACGCTCGGCTGACGAGTGCAGGTTGGCGCAAGGTTCAAGAGGCTGCTCCCGGCCACGTAGCCAACGTCCGACAACACGTCATTGACCAGCTGACCTCCGAGCAGCTTGGCCACCTGATCGCGATCGCCGACGCGATGCTGCAGCAACTCGACCCGACCGGGGCGATGACTGCCATGTACCACCGCCACGATGATCCGGTCGTACTCCGCACCGGGTGACACGTCGAGCGCCCTGGCGCGGTGCTACCGCCGCGAACAGGGGTGACCGGCGATGTGCTGCACCTACGCCAAGGTCCGGTTGGCAGAATCGCCTACTCGACGTGGACCCCGTCTCCTCCGCAGCTGGTAAACGCAGAAGCCCGCCTTGCGACGTCGAGTGCTATCGAGCTTGGCCGAGTCCGAGCTGGATGGCTTGGCCGAATTCAGCGCGCGGGCGTACTCCTCGGCGACGCCATTCATGTCCTGCGATCGGGGTCCGGTCAGCTCGATAACCCGGCCGATGTACGGCTCCGAGTCGGTCAGAATAGTGGCGACGACCCGCGCGACGTCGTCGGTCGTGATCGGCGAGGTGCGACCGGTCCCGAATGGGAGCCGGATGGTGCCGATGTCGGCGATGGAGCGTGCGGCCAGGGTCGTGAACAACGGACTGTCCAAGAAGACAGTCGGACGAACGTGTACGACTGGAAGCCCAGACCAGTTGAGCACCTGCTCCGAGAGCCAGTGCAGCCGCTGATGGTGTGACTCGCTCATGCTGAGCGCGTCCATCTGGGACACGGTCATCTGGGAGATGGCGACGAGTGCATCCAGGTTGCCGACGGCACGGGCCACTGTCGCAACTGTGGCGGTCGCCTCGAGGTAAGACGGTGCCAGGCTCATGCTGAAGAACATCCGTTGGACCGAGTCGAGGGCCATCGCGACATCTGCTGGCCGCGTGAGATCACCAACGACGATGTCAGCACCGAGCGCACGCAGAGCGTCGGCGCGGTCGTCGTCGTGGTGCGCCATCGCTCGTACGGCCCGGTCGCGCTGACGCAGCAACGCCACGACCTTGCCGCCCACGCCGCCGACTCCGCCGCCGGCACCGGTCACCAGGATGAGACCAGGCTCAGCCATCGTCCGCCTCCCTTCGTGATTCCTGCGAGGTTACGGTGATATCGGGCACACGAGATACCACTTCGTGGCAATGCCATCCTGGCCAGTCTCGTGGCAATTCGCGTTCCGCTATGTGCGCTGTGGCGTGATGAACTGCGGCTATTTGTGTGGCATCCCACCGTTGGCCGAATGCGCCGCTGAGGCTGGCTGGTGTGGTGGTGTAGCGTTGTCCTCGCTGGAAGCAACAGCCGTCCTCGGGCTGGAGATTGCCGTCTCCGTTTGGCCGCTTCTCCACATAACTCTCGCGCCGAGGTAGCAATCGGGGAAATTTTCCACTCCCAGGCTCAGCCATGGCCCAAAAAGAACAGCTTCCAGCTCTCATCGGATCCGACAGGAACGCTGACGAGATCGACAGCGAGGCCCTGAAAGGTCTGTTCGAGGCGTTCGTTGCGTGCAGGACCACCCTCGACGACCTCTCGAGCCGAACGGCCGCGATGGGCGAGAACATCAAGGGTCCCGTCATCGCTGGGCATCTGACCGGAAGGTCCTGCATGTCAGGTCGGAAGCACAACGTCATTGCAGCTGCCATCAACGCTCGCCTAGGCGAGCTGTCAATGCCTGCGGCAGCTCCCTATACGACAGATCCCAACCAGCTGAGGCCAGCCCGTCACCCCCACTCGAGCTTCGCTGAGAAGGCTATCCGCTGACTGGGGCCTTCGCCCTGAGCACTTCGATGAACTCGCGCATCCACGCCGGATTGTCTGGCCATGCGCGTGCAGACACCATCTGCCCGTCCACGACGCCAGCACCGTCGACGTACTCCGCGCCAGCGGCCTTCACATCGGCCTCAAGTGCGGGGTATGCGGCGGTGCGCCGGCCCTGCAATGTGCCGGCCGCTGCGAGCACCAGCGGCGCGTGACATAGCTGAGCCACGGGAAGGTCGCCCTCCATGAAGTGCCGTACGATGCGCTGCACGTCCGGGTCGTTACGAATGTATTCAGGAGCCCGCCCGCCTGGTATCACAAGAGCGACATACTTCGACGGGTCGACATCGGCGAACGCCACGTCCGCCGGCCACGTGTAGCCAAGCTTCTCGGTGTAGGTATCGAACTCGTCGACGAAGTCGTGAATCACAAACTGCAGTTTCTTGGCCGTCGGGGCGGCGATGTCGACCTCGTATCCCTCCTCGATGAGGCGTTGATACGGATACATCACCTCGAGCGACTCCGCAGCGTCTCCCGTTAGCAGCAACACCTTTGGCACGGCAACCTCCTCGTTCAGTCGGACGTTTTCTCGTTCCAGTCCAACTCGCAAACAGGGGCGCGTCAACCAATTGATCGCAAACAACTCGATCATTTGGGTCCCGACAGTCTCGAGTTGGCATCAGGTGCTTGTAGGTCGCATCGGGTGCCGACGGCGCCAAGATCAAGTTAGTGATGCTATGCGGCAGTGCGGCCCGATGGCGTGGCTTAGGCAGTCCAGCCCAACCAGGCGGAGCCCGCGTTCATGCCGCCGAGCCAGAACGCCGCGGCGAGGAATGGCAAGGGCACTACCCACAACGGCTTGCGTCTGATCCAGAAGCACCCGAGCCCAAAGAGCACAAGCCATACGGTGATGAAAATCCCTACCGCCCAGCCTGGTGCCATCAGCCCGGAAGCGAAATAGAAGGGTGCCAGGACCAGCATCGCCGCGAGTGCCAAGCCGGCAACAACATACTTGACGACCGTACGGGGATCTCGCGGCATGGGCGAATCGTCCCACCTTCGTGGCGTGCTGTCAGGCGAGCAACGTCGCGCGTTCCCCTCGCGGTTCAGGCGAGCGCTGTGGTTGACCTCGCGCTCGAGTTCTTCGCCGGGCGAAGCGACTGATGCTGGGCTTTCGGTCGTGTGGGAGTCTGAGGACGAGCCGCGTATGAGGGAGAACCTCGATGACCGAATCCAGGAATCAGGCTGCTGACGCGAACCGCTATGCCATCCATTACGAGCCCCTGTTCCAACCTCTACAGATGATGGATGTTCAGCAGCTCATCGACACGGTGGAAGAGCCCTGGTACAACCAGACCCTGATCCAAGTTGGTGACGTGCTGATCCGCCTCGGCGTGATGCAGGGGGAGTTCCACTGGCACAAGCACGAGGGGCAGGACGAGTTCTTCTATCTCTTGCAGGGCGAGTTCCATATTGAGCTGGAGGGCAGGGATGCCGTTGTCCTCAGGCCCAGTCAAGCCTTCAGCGTTCCTGCCGGCATGCTGCATCGTCCGGTTGTACCGATACGCAGCGCCGTGATCATGATCGAAAAGGCCGGAATCGTAGCCACCGGTGACTGAGAACCCCATCGGCGCCGACAGCCGGCCCACGTTTCTGGTGACCGGCGCGACGAGTGGCATCGGTGAGGCCATCGCGACCCAACTCGGTGAGCGCGGTGTACGGGTCGTCCTCGGGGCGCGTACGTCCGAGCGCGGTCAAGCTGCGGCCGACCGAATTCGGCGACAGCTGCCGGATGCCGATCTCCGTGTTGTGGCGGCGGATCTGTCGCTTATGAGGGAGGTGCGGGCGCTCGCGTACGAGGTGAGGGACACAACCCCGCGGCTCGATGGACTGATTCTCAACGCAGCGGAGGCGCGGAGCGACCTGGTGCTCACCGACGAAGGAATCGAGACCAACTTCGCCACCAACCACTTGGCTGGATTCCTGCTGACGCACCTGCTGTTGCACACGATCCGTGCTTCTGCTCCGTCACGCGTAGTCGCGGTCTCGTCCTCGATCCACGCTCGGGTCAAGATGGTCGATCTGACCAGCGTGGCGACCGGCGCCCCGCTGACGCCGGATAGCTATCAGACCAGCAAGCTGTTGAACGTCTTGTTCGTCCGAGAACTCGCCAGGCGCCTGGAGGGCACTGGGATCACTGTCAACGCCGCCGACCCCGGCTTCGTACGGACCAACCTCGGCCGGTACGCCACCGGTGGACGTCGCATGCTGCTGACAGTCACCCGAGCGATGCAGTCCACTCCCGAGCGGGCCGCAGCGACTCCGGTCTATCTCGCAACATCAGATCAGGTCGCAGACGTGACGGGGGCCTACTACGCGAACGGAGAGCCAAGGGAGCTGACTGGGCTAGCAACGAATGCCAAGCTCGCCCGGCGGCTGTGGGCGGTGAGTGCCCAGACACTCGTCAGCCGCGGACTCGCAACTCTCAACGAGATGATCGCCTTTGGCGCCTGAACGGAAACGCACGTGCAGGTGCGCTCCTGTCACGATGCACACGTCGCAACGCGTGCATCGTGCAAGAAAGGAACGTGCACGTCCGTTTCGAGCGCGTTAGCTGACGACCAGATTGGTGCCGTCGACCTTGATCGTCTTGGGTGGCAGCGGCTGCGGTGCCGGAGGATTCACCACCGAGCCGTCGGTGATCGAGTATTTGCTGCCGTGGCAGGGGCAGTTGATCGTGTTCGTGATGCTGTCGACCACGCAGCCCATGTGCGTGCAGATGGCGCTGAACGCCTTGAACTCTCCCTTTTTCGGCTGAGTGATCACCGTTTGAGCGTCGGGAAAGATCTTGCCGCTCCCGACGGGTATGTCGGCTTCCTTGACAGTGAGTGGTCCGGCTGCCGGGCTCGATCCACCCGAGGTTGCAGTAGAAGGCGCGCTAGCCGGTGCGGTTGAATAGTTCGTGCATGAGCTAAGGCCGGCGATGGCGGCGGCTGCCAGCCCGGAAGTCATGATCACTGTACGCCGGGAGATCGGCAGCGAGTCGGTCGGGCGGCGGTCGTAGGGATTCATGATTGCTCCGTCTCGTTGGGGATAACTCCTGATGATCATCAAACTAAGAACCACAGCACCCCGGTAACCCAGAGGGCGGTCAATCCGGTGAGTACCAGTCCGCCGGCCAAGGGCAGCGCCCACTTCGGCGAGTCATCGCGGGTCAAGATCAACATCTTGAACACGAAGGCTCCGTAGAAGAAGCAGCCGAAGAGCGAATGCGCAACCACTCGGCCGTCATAGGTCTGGAAGCCGAGCGCGTACAGGCAGTGCACTGCCACCGGCACCGAGATCAGTACCGCGAGGCGGCCCGACCAGCGGTGTACGGTCCCGACCCAGGCTCCCCGCAGCGGGATCCGTCCATAAATTCCCATTGCCGTCACTGTCTGGACGATGACCAGGGCCATCACCACTGAGGCCAGCGCTGCCTTCGCTGCCGCGCCGGTGGAAAAACCGGCAATGTTGACCGCATGGCCAGACGGCGTATGCAGCCGTCCGTAGACCCCGAGTCCAAAGGAGACCGCGGTGCCGATGACGAACGCGATCACTACGGGGCCGATCTTGGTGCCGCTCGGTTCGGCGGGGGCGGCCTCTGCAGCGGGAACTGGAACGCTGGTCACGAGATCTCCTCTGCTTACAGCTCGCCGTCGCCGTTAACTGGCACTGCGTCGAGCTTGTCGCCGTCAACTGTGACCTCTGGATTCTCAGGGTTCAGCTGCGGTGACGTGCTTTCCTCGGTGCTTCTGCTGGCGCTGGCCGGCGCGGGCGGCGCCCACGTGGCTACTGGTTGGGCAGAGCTGGCGCCGGGCGGGCCGGCAAGCACATCGACGGTGAACATGATGATGAAAGCCAACGCCACTGCGGCAAGTGTGAACAGGGGACTGCGATGCTTCACGGCACCTCCTCCGCCAGGCGGCTGCGCATGCTGGGGATGAGTGCCCCTTCGATCGTCCGATACGCCACCGCCGACATTCTCGCCGGATGTCGGGTGCGCCACAATGGCCGACACTAATTCGAAATCACCCAGCCGCACGGATTGGCGTCGTGACTCGCCCTCATGCGCTGCTACGCCAACGTTGAGGAAACCACCTAAGGTGCCTGTGGAGAGCCGAAGCGCCACATGAATGTGTTGCTTCTCGCGTGTTCGCGAGAAAGAACACATCAAGCCTGAAAAGGAGTCTCGTGTCTGAGTTGCCGTACGCCAACCGCCCCCTTCGGGTGGGAGTTCAGCTCCAGCCGCAGCATGCCGACTATGCAGACCTGCGGCGTGCCGTCGACGCTGCCGAGGAGGCCGGTGTCGACGTGATCCTGACGTGGGATCACTTCTTTCCGCTCGGTGGCAATCCCAACGGCAAGCATTTCGAGTGCTGGACCATGCTGGCAGCCTGGGCCGAGCAGACCGAGCGCGTGGAGCTCAGCGCCCTGGTGACGTGCAACTCGTACCGGAACGCCGAGCTGCTGGCCGACATGGCGCGCACGATTGATCACATCAGCGGCGGCCGTATCATCCTCGGAATCGGCGCCGGTTGGTTCGAGAAGGACTATGCGGAGTACGGCTACGAGTTCGGGACACCTGGTACCCGGATCGCCGCTCTTGGCGAGTCGTTGCCACGGATCCGTTCCCGGTGGAGCCAGCTGAATCCGGCGCCGACGCGCCCGATCCCGATCTTGGTAGGCGGTGGCGGCGAACAGAAGACGCTTCGCCTTGCGGCCGAGCACGCAAACATCTGGCACGGGTTTGGAAGCGCCGAGACGCTGGCTCGGAAGAATCGGATTCTCAACCAGTGGTGCGGGCAGGTCGGCAGGGATCCCGGCGAGATTGAACGATCGACGTCGGCTCACAGGGGACCCGACGAGCTGGGCGAACAGCTCATCGCCGTCGGTGAGCGGCTGATCACCGTCGGCACCGACGGAACATCCGGTTTCGATCTTGCTCTGATCCGCGACTGGCTCCAGTTCCGCGATGAGCAGAACGCCGACGGGTCATAAGTTGGATTGGTGATCACCGCGCTCGCCGATGCGCTTCGCCAGGGTCCGGTCGTACTCGATGGCGGGCTGGCGACCCAGTTGGAAAACCAAGGCCACGACCTCAACTCTGAGCTCTGGTCGGCGCGGCTGCTCAATGACGATCCGGATGCCGTCGTTGCGGCACATTGCGCCTATTTCGCGGCCGGCGCCCAGGTTGCGACCACTGCGTCGTATCAGGCCTCGATGGGTGGATTCGCCAAGGCCGGCATTGGCCGGACCGAAGCCATTCAGTTGATCAAGAGGAGCGTACGGCTCGCCGAGCAGGCGCGAGCGAGCTGCGACGACGCGAAGCAGCGCTGGATAGCCGGCTCGGTTGGACCGTACGGGGCGGCGCTCGCCGACGGCTCGGAGTATCGCGGGAACTATGGCCTATCGGTGGCCGAGCTACGCGAATGGCATCGGCCGCGGATTCAGTTGCTCGCCGAAGCGGGTGTCGACATCCTCGCCCTCGAAACGATTCCGTGCCTTGCCGAGGTCGAGGCACTGCTGACTGAGGTTGCTGGCAGCGAACACCCGTGCTGGCTGTCGATGACCTGCGTCGGCGATCGTACGCGCGCGGGAGAACCGGTGACCGAGGCCTTCGCGCTCGCCCGCGATGTCGAGGAGATTATCGCCGTGGGAGTCAACTGCATCGATCCGGCCAAGGCGTGCGCGTTGGTCCGCATCGCCGGCGAATCCACTGGCAAGCCGGTCGTGGTTTATCCCAATGGCGGTGAGCAATGGGACGCGTCGGCTCGAGCCTGGGTCGGCCCGGCAACCTTCCATCCCCAGGATGTGGAGGACTGGATCAGCGGCGGCGCGCGCCTGGTCGGCGGCTGCTGTCGGGTCGGCCCTACCGAGATCAAGGCGATTCATGATCTTGTCCTCGAGCGAGGGCTAATTGTGCAGGACCGCAGCTCCGCTGAATCGCCCATGCCTTAGGTCGGCCAAAGCTCGTGGTGCCTCGCTCATGGGATAAGCCACCGTCGTCGCGCGTACGCCGAGCCGCTCGGCCAACCGGAGGAATGTCTCACCATCAGCGCGGGTGTTCGCCGTCACCGACCGGAGCCTGCGCTCCTGGAAAAGCGTGTCCTCATAAGCGAGTACCGGAATGTCGGATAGCCAGATCCCAGCGACCGCAAGCGTCCCGCCCCTGTCGAGCGCTCGCAATGCGGTCGGAACTAGTTCGCCAGCCGGAGCAAACAAGATCGCTCCATCGAGCGGCTCCGGCGGTGCATCATGGGCCTCACCAACTGAATCCGCGCCAAGTTCGGCGGCCAGCATCCGGTTGGCTTCGCCCCGAGTCAGGACGTGCACCCGAAGCCCCTGCGCCAGCGCTACCTGTGCCGTGAGGTGGGCGCTGCCGCCGAAGCCATAGATGCCGAGCGAGCCGCCCGGTGGCACCGCCGCACAGACCAACGCCCGATAGCCGATGATGCCAGCGCACAGCAGCGGCGCGAGGTGCTCGTCATCGATGCCAACCGGTAGCGCGTACGCGAATGCCTCGTCAACCAAGCAGCAGTCGGCGTAGCCCCCATCCCTGTCCCAACCGGTGAACGTTGGAGTCGTGCACAGATTCTCCGCACCGCGGCGGCAGAACCTGCAGCTGCCGTCGGTACCGCCGAGCCAGGCGACACCCACGCGGTCACCGAGCGCAAACCGGCTGGCGTTCTCACCGAGTGCATCGATGATGCCCACCACCTCATGGCCGGGCGTGACGTCGGGGTGCTTAGGAAGCAAGTCCCCCTCGGCCAGGTGCAGATCGGTTCTGCAGACCCCGCAGCAACTGATCTGTACGCGAACCTGCCTGCCAAGCGGAACTGGCACCCCGCGTTCCAGCCGCTGGAGAGGTCCGCTGTCGATCGGTCCGGGCTGATGCACGACCCACGCGTTCATCTCGCCATTCTGACGAGTCGGTGGTCGCGAATGAAATCGTGTGGAGGCCGTTTTCTTCAGCGAAAGGCGACGTCAGATAGATGCTTTTCAAAGCTCCCCGCGCCATGATTGCCATGTGGACACCATCGAGCTCTTGATCACGGCCGTCGCCGTTGTCGGCGTCATCGTGGTCGTGCTGCTGGCGATCGTTCCATCCCTGATCGACTATCCCCGAGGCCGCGACCAGGGCGAGTCCGATCCGCCGGTACCAACCCCGCTCAAGCCCGACGATCGCAAGGGCGACGACTCAATCGATCTTGCCGCCTGACGCGCGTCTGAATGCACTGCACGCGCGACCGACGCTCGCAGTGCGGGAACGAGTTTCCTTCAGCGCTTGGGCAAATGCAATCGGTCATCCTGCACGAGCTTGATCAAATCGCCACTGCCGATGTCAAGTGTCTTCCCGCGCTGCGTGTTCCGGGCGATCACCGTAATTACTTCGTCGCCCCGCGGGCAGTACTGAACTTCGATCCCCCGATTGGCCACAGTCGAATCGGTCAGCAGGTAGCGGTTACCGTCCATGAAGCGAAGTGCCATGCACCGCTGGTGCGTCGTTGCGCCGCAGGGTACCGCGAACTTCCGGCCCGTCGCGATCTGCACATAGACCTCCGTCGCGCCTTTGTTGAGCCGGAACATCTCAAAAGCGAGCGCGCCGCCTTGGCCGCTCCAGAAGCTCGGCGTGTCGTAGCGGGCGGTGTACCCGTAGCCAAATCCACTGAAGTACTTCCCCTGCGGATCCAGCTGAGAGGTCGCGACCTCGGCCATCTCGGACCGCCATTTCAAGAGGATCTTCGCTCGGCAGATCGCGCTCGATGGGTCACGACCATCAAGACGATCATGACCTCGCCCACAGACCGTGGTTGTTGTGGAGATCGGTTGCGATGGTGCCGCCTGGGGGACCGGAGGCCGTGTGGGATTGACCAGGATGGCGGCCACGACGACCAGCGCCGCCGCAACGAGGGCCGCAGATCCTCGCTGGAGCCAGCGCCGGCGGCTGAGTTGGCGACCATGGACGACGTCAGCTGCGCTGCCGAGCGACTCGCGCAACTCGTACGGGATCGCGTCTTTGAGTTCCTCGGTGAGTGTTTCGTCGCTCGTACGCTCCGGGTGCCCAGCGGCCAGCATCGCCTGGGCACGCTGAGCAAGGCTGAGATCGCCGACGGGCAGCTCGAGGATGTCAGCGATCTGGGCACTGGACAGTCCGGTGTAGCGGTTCAAGACAACGGCCGCGCGTTGGTCGTAGCTGAGCGTTCGGAGGTCAGCGACGATTGGCTCGGCAGCGGCCACTGGCGGCGGGCCATCGATCAGCTCGACGCGCTCCCGATATTCCCAAGGCAGGTTGACCGGTACGCGCGCGGTTCGGACCACCGCTCGAATCGCTTCCAGCTGAGGATGCGGCTCTCTCGGCCAGCGCCTGTACAGCTGGGCAACGACCAGTTGGACGACCCGCGCCGCCTGTACTGGATCACCCGTGAGGAGGTATGCCGTCGCCTGCATGAGCGGACGCTCACGCTCGACCACAGCCGCGTACTCCTCATCGTGGATCGTCGGCATGCTCCACCTCTTTCTTGATGATAATTCGGGCACGTCACCCTGATCGATGGGAGGGCGGCCGAGATGATCTTGCCTAGCAGCGCAAGAATCAGGTGTATGACAGCGTTTCGTCGCTATGTGGCAATTGGTGACTCCACCACAGAAGGACTAGAAGATCCTGACGGAACCGGTGGCTACCGCGGGTGGGCTGACCGGCTGGCGCAGCACATTGCCGATCATCAGGATGAGCCGTTGGAGTACGCGAACCTCGCCATCCGCGGCTTGCGGATGAGAGAGATCCGGATCAGCCAGTTTGGGGCCGCGCTGGCCATGGAACCCGAGCTGCTTTCGGTGTTCGGAGGCATGAACGATGTCATTGCGCCGCGCTGCGACCTCGATTCGATTCGCGCCGACTACGTCATGATCTTCGGCCAGGCGCGCCGCCAAGGCATAACGGTGCTCAGTTTCACCGTGCCCGATCTTGCGTCGATCAACCCGCTGGGCATGACCTTTCGGGATCGGGTGATCAAGCTGGACGACATCATCCGCACCGAGGCTGAGCGACATGGTGTCGTGGTGATGGACTTCGAGCAGTATCCGGTCGCGCAGGATCCACGCTTGTGGTTCGCGGATCGGCTGCACAGCAACGAGCTCGGCCATCGGATTGTGGCGGCCGCCTTGGCGTGGCGGCTGGGCATCGAGGGCTCCGACGATAGTTGGACTACGCCTCTGGAAGGCGAGCCGATGAGGCCGCGAGGTCGTCAACTGCTGACCGGCGACCTCGAATGGGCAATGCACTACTTGGGGCCATGGTTGGGAAGGGGAATCCGACGGATCCGTACCGGATCTGGGATTGCGCCCAAGCGGCCCATTCCGACCGTCCTGCCGAAATCCAGCGTTCTTGAGGCGGGTTCACGCGAGCCTTAGGCGAACATCGCCTGGCCGACGTGCTCGCCCTGCGCAATTCCGGGCGGGATCGCGAAGAGGGCAGAGCCCGTGTGTTGCACGTACTCGCTCAGCCCGTCACCGAGACCGAGCTTCATCTGGATTGGGATGAAGTGGGTACGCGGGTCCAGAACGTAGGCGAGGAAGAAGAGCCCCGCGTCTATACGGCCCAAGCCGTCACTGCCATCCACGAAGTTGTAGCCGCGCCGCAGCATCTTGGCGCCCCCGTTGTTGCTCGGATGCACCATGCGTACGTGCGCATCGGTCGCCACAAGTGGTTCGTCGTCGCTGCCCATGGCATGGAAGTCCGGTTGACTGAACTCGCTGCCACCCGACAACGGTGCGCCTTCGGCCTTGGTTCGGCCAATGACGCGTTCCTGCTCGCTCAAGGGCTGCCGGTCCCAGATCTCGATGGTCATGCTGATGCGACGCGCAACAAGGTACGAGCCTCCAGCCAGCCACCGGCCTTTCCTGTCGCCGGTCGCTGGCACCCACACATGCATGTCGATGGCTGCCGGGTCCTCAGCCTTGAGGTTCATCGTGCCGTCTTTGAACCCCATCAAGTTCCGCGGCGTCGCCTGGCTGGTCGATGTCGATGAGGTCCGGCCAAAGCCAAGCTGAGACCAACGGATGGCCGCACGCCCGAACGCGATCCGGGCGAGATTGCGTACCGCATGCACGGCAACTTGCGGGTCGTCAGCGCACGCCTGGACGCACAGATCGCCATCGGATTTCCACGGGTCCAGCTTGTCGGCCGGGAAGTGGGGTAGCCGTTGTAGCGCCATGGGCTGCTGGTCCGCGAGCCCGAAGCGGTCCTTGCCGTCCTTCCGGAACAGCGTCGGACCAAATCCGAAGGTGATAGTCAGACCCGCCGGTGGCAGGCCGATCGCTTCGCCGGTGTCGTCGGGGGGTGCGCCGTACGGACCCGAGGTCGGTCCGACCGCGCCGGCACCGAGACCCTGTGTCATCCGTGCGGCGGCAGCGGTCCAGTCCTTCAGAAGCTGCACCAGCTCCGCTCGGGAACCGGTTGTCACATCGAACGCGGCAAAGTGCAGTCGATCTTGGACTGGTGTCAGGATGCCCGCCTGATGCTCACCGTAGAACGGGTAGGTACGGGTGCCGGCCAACTGTGTTGATGCCGGAGAGTTCTCGTCGCTCCCGATCGCGAAGCCGGCGGCCGTGCCCGCAGCGAGTCCGGCCAGACCAGCGCCAGCCGCGCCGAGTAGCCCGCGTCGAGAAACCCCTGATTTATGCCTGGAAGGCTCGAGCGAGGCGATGTCAGCTTCGGTCTCGGCGGGCTGCTCGCGAACGTGCTGAGTCGATGTCATGCGGGCCGAATTCTGATTCAGACGACTGCGGCTGCCAGGTTGGACAGTGGCTCCGACAGTGCGTTGACTGCGTCGGAGAGCTGCTTGATCTCGGCCTTACTCAGTTTGTCGTAGGTCTTGAACCCGTCGCCCACCCGTTGAGCATCCAGCAGCGCCTGGACGTCCGCGAACCGCGCAGCGATCAGGCGATCCAGATCGGGATCCCGCTCCTTGAGCAGTGGGCGAAGGCCCTCGAAGCTGACCAATGCACCCTCGATGTTGGCCTGGAAGTCCCACAGGTCGGTACGGGACCAGTACTCCTCCTCACCGGTGACCTTGCCCGTCGCTACCTCGTCCAGCAGACCACGCGATCCATTGGCGATCTCATCGGCGTTGTAGGTGAGCTTGCCGACCCGGTCGTGGAGGACGTTGGTGTTCTTCATCAGATCGTCGGCATACACCGCACGTTGTGCCTTGGTGAGTGGCTCGTAGTTCTTGGCGCGTGCTGGCCACAGGTCCTTCTCCAGCCGATGCCACCCAGTCCATTTCTGGCCCGGTTCAAGATCGGCTTCCCGTAAGTCGATCTTGGGATCGATATCGCCGAACGACTCTGCGACGGTCTCAATCCGCTCCCAGTGCATCCGAGCCACCGGGTAGATCGTGCGGGCCTGGTCGTCCTTTCCCGCCTTGTACGCGGCGACGAACCTTGCTGTCCCCGCGACCAACTGCTCGGTCTGATCTTCCACGTACTCGCGGTACTTCGCGTTCGCCTGGTCAACCAGCTCGGCATCACCTGCCGCGGTTCCTTGCTCCTCGCCGGAATCAGACACGGCGAACGGGGCGCGGATGCCCTCGCCGGCCATGCCGGGCTTGCATGCTGTGAGGTAGTTCCCCGGCTCGATCTTCAAGACCAGCTCCCGAGTGATGCCGGGACCAATGTTCTCTACCTCGCCCACGATGCGCTTGCCGTCCTCGCCGTACAGGTAGAACTCGGTCACCTTGGTGCCGCCGTTTGTCACCGCGAAGGTGAGAGTGCCCGAAGGGGCGCTGGTGGCGGAAAGGTTGCACTCAGTGTCGGTCGCCTGCACGGTCAGGGCACGTGGGTTGGCGCTTGCCGTGGCACCGGAGCTACCGGTTGGGCTGTTCTCAGTGCATCCGGCCAGCAAGGGCATGCCGAGAACAGCGCAGCTCGACGCGAGCATGAGGACGCGCGCGGGCAGGGCGAAGTCGCCGGCCCGACGGGTCGGTCGGGTCATGATCATTTCCTTCCGGATGCCCCAACTGGCTCGGGCGTAGGACGCGAGGCAGCACGCGTACGCTGCCGCTTCTGATAGAGGAAGATCGTCAGCGTTGGTACGAAGTAGAGGATCCAGGCGCTCGCCTCAAGGACGGTAGTAGCAGGCGAGAAGTTGAATATGCCCTTCAGCAGCGTTCCGTACCACGAGGTCGGGGGGATTGCTTCCGACACATCGAAGGCCAGGTTGTTCAAGCCGGGCAGGAATCGAGCCTCCTGCAGGTCATGCACACCGTACGCCAGCACCCCGGCAGCGATGACGATCAGGAACGCGCCTGTCCAGGTGAAGAAGCGACCGAGGTTGATCTTCAGAGCACCGCGGTAGATCAGGTAGCCCAGGACGACAGCGACAAGCAAACCGAGGGTGGCACCGAGCAATGGGCCGGTCGTGGTGCCGGTGTTCTGCGCGGCCGTCTGGGTCGCGGCCCAGAGGAACAATGCGGTCTCCAAGCCCTCCCGGCCAACGGCCAGCATGGCGACGATGACCAGCGACCATCGGCTCGCGTCTGCGGCCTGGTCAATCCTCGAGCGCAGCTCGCCAGACAGCGAGCGTGCGGCCCTCGCCATCCAGAAGATCATCCAGGTGACGAAGCCGACGGCCACGATTGACAGCAAACCGCCGATGAGCTCTTGCGCCTCGAAGGTGAGTCCCCTTGGACCGAAGGTCAGGGCCGCGCCGAAGCCAAGTGAGATGGCGATCGCGATGCCAACGCCAATCCAGATCTGCGGCAAGAGCTGGCGCCGGTCGGACTTCACAAGGTACGCGATGAGGATGCTGACGATTAACGCGGCTTCCAGGCCTTCTCGTAAGCCAATAAGGAAGTTGGCTAGCATTTCTCCTCATTCCCCGCGGTGCTGGTGAAGCCTCCCTCGCCGTCAGACACATGCAGCCCAA
>Ga0075421_100002595_pt1 | contig 21595 bp, 16 predicted proteins | sample SoiMetdeltSBSDD5_FD_75292 | JGI IMG/M metagenome (GOLD analysis project Ga0075421, IMG submission 75292) | Bulk soil microbial communities from a Populus tree surrounding site in Tennessee, USA - Soil MetaG P. deltoides SBSDD5 | ecosystem: Environmental > Terrestrial > Soil > Tree plantation...
CGCCGCCCGGTGCTGCGGCCGTTCGACTGGCCTCTGATGTTCCTGCGCGCGGTCTGATATTGCGCATGAGCCCTCACGAGTATTGCCAGACGAAAGCCGCCGGTACACGAGCGCGGCGTACTGCGATTACGGCGATCGCGTTCACATCGGTGAGCGGCTTATGAGCCCTCATCAGTATTGCCAGACGAAAGCCGCGCAGAGCGGCTCGAGCTTTTACTACGCGTTTCTGTTTCTTCCCGACGAACGCCGCCGCGCGATCACGGCGCTTTATGCGTTCTGTCGCGAAGTAGACGACGTCGTGGACGAAACGAGCGACGCGGGCGTGGCCCGCGCCAAGCTCGCGTGGTGGCGCAAGGAAATCGAGAGCGTCTACCACGGACGACCGCAGCACCCGGTCGCACGGGCGCTCGCCGAGGTGGTGGGGCCTTATGGGCTCGAGGAGGCAAGGCTCCACGAGGTGATCGACGGGATGGCGATGGATCTCGAGTACAACGCGTATCCCGATTTCGATTCGCTGCAGGTCTACTGCCATCGTGTCGCGGGTGTCGTGGGCATCCTTTCCGCGAAGATTTTCGGCTTCCAGAACCCGCAGACCCTCGACTACGCAGCCGATCTCGGCCTCGCGTTGCAGCTCACGAACATCGTTCGTGACGTCGGTGAAGACGCGCGACGCAACCGCATTTACCTGCCGCTCCACGAGCTCGCCGAGTTCGGTGTCACCGCAGAAGACATTGCGCAGCGGCGGGAGACGGAAGCGTTTCGCAAGCTGATGGACTTCCAGATCGCGCGCGCTCGCAGCTACTACGATCGCGCACTGCAAAAGCTGCCCGCCGTAGACCGCAAAGCGCAACGCCCAGGGCTCGTGATGGCTGCGATTTACCGCACGATACTCGAGGAAATCCGCAACGACGGCTCGCACGTGCTTACGCAACGCGTCGCGCTCACGCCGATCCGAAAGCTGTGGATCGCGTGGAAGACCTGGCTGAAAGGCTGATTACCGCGAAGGACGCGCAGGACGCAAAGGACACTGCTGAAGGGGACTCGCAATGGATCTGCAGCTCAAAGACAAGACGGCGCTGGTAACGGGCGCGAGCATGGGCATTGGACGCGCGATCGCGAAAGGCCTCGCGGCCGAGGGCGTGAAGCTCGCCGTCGCGGCGCGCCGGCGGAATTTGCTCGAAGCGCTCGTCGAGGAGATCGTCGCGGCCGGCGCGGCGCGGCCCGCCATCATCGAAATCGACGTGATGCCGGACGGCGCGCCCGCAAAGCTCGCGGAGGCTGCGCGCAAAGCGCTCGGCCGCGTCGACATACTCGTGAATTGCGCAGGCGGAAGCCAACCGCCGATCGGCGTCGATGCACCGGAAGAAGCGTGGAACCATGCCATGACGCTCAATTTCATCCGCGTGAGGCAGCTCACGCATGCCGTGCTGCCGGACATGATCGAGCGGCGCTGGGGCCGCGTCGTCAACATCACGGGGAAATCGGAGCCCGAACGTCTCATTGCCACCACGCCCGCGAAAGCCGCCGTTCACGCGTGGTCCAAAGGGCTCAGCCGCGAAGTGGGCAAGCACGGCATCACGGTGAACTGCATACCGCCTGGCCGCATCATGAGCGAACAGATCCGGCGCAAGTACTCGGAGGAGTATCGTGCTCAGCAATCGGCGAACGAAATTCCGGTTGGCCGGTACGGTGAACCCGAAGAGCTCGCCGCGCTCGCCGTGTTCCTCGCGTCGCCGCTCGCGCGCTACATCACGGGCGCAGTGCTGCCCGTCGATGGCGGATTGCGGCGGTATGCGTTCTGAAACGGACAAGCGCACCGGCGTATAATTTTTGCCCTCTCCTACGAGGATCTGCCACATGCAAACCTCCATTCCCTGCGTCATCATGCGCGGCGGCACGTCGCGCGGCCCGTTCTTTCTCACGACGGATCTTCCTTCTGACGCGCAACTGCGCGATCGCGTACTTCTCTCGGTCATGGGTTCGCCGCACGATTATCAGGTGGATGGCATCGGCGGCGCGCGCTCGCTCACGAGCAAGGTGGCGATGATCTCCCGATCGACGCAGCCGGGCGCCGACGTCGATTACCTGTTTGCACAGGTGCTGATTACCGAAGCGCTCGTCGATACGAAACCGAACTGCGGGAACATGCTGATCGCGGTAGGGCCTTTTGCGATCGAAGCGGGTCTTGTCCCGGCGAAAGATCCAGAAACCACCGTGCGCATCTACAACGTCAACACGAGGACGCTGGTCGAGGCGATCGTGCAGACGCCCGGCGGGAAAGTGACCTACGAAGGAAACGCTGCAATCGACGGGGTGCCCGGCACGGCAGCGCCAGTGAAGATCAATTTCAAGGGCGGCATCGGCTCCGTGACGGGTAAGCTCCTGCCCACGGGCAAACCTCTCGACGTGATCGACAGCACCGAAGTGAGCTGCGTGGATGTCGCGATGCCGACCGTGTTCCTGCGCGCCGAGAAGCTCGGCAAGACGGGCTACGAAAGCGCGGCCGACCTCGACAGCGACAAGGCGATGATGGAGCGCATGGAAGCGATCCGGCGCAAGGCCGGTGTGCTGATGGGCATGGGCGACGTGTCCAAAGGCGTCGTGCCGAAAATCGCGCTGCTCGCGAAGCCCGCGAAAGACGGCTCGATTGCCGTGCGCTACTTCGTGCCGGATGCCTGCCACAAGGCGCTTGCGGTGACCGGCACAGTCTGCCTTGCTTCGGCGTGCGCGATTCCCGGCACCGTTGCGTCACAGCTCGTCACTCTGCCGCCGGCGCCGCAGGGCATCATTGAGATCGAGCATCCCTCGGGCAAAATCTCGATCGATCTCGATGCCGATTTTACGAACGGCAGGCAGGAGCTTCGCCGTGCAGCGCTGATCCGCACCGCCCGCAGGATTTTCGAAGGTCGCGTGTTCGTGCCGAAACACGTGTGGGCGGGTCCCGATCGCCTCGAAGACGAGCGGGAGATCGTGCGCGAAATCGCCGCGGCCTAGTCTCGCGACGTGAGCGTCGCGGTCATTGGCGGCGGATACGCCGGAATGGCTGCGGCCGTGACGCTCGCGGACGCAGGCGTACGCACGACGGTTTACGAAGCCGGAAGCGAGCTCGGGGGCCGCGCGCGACGCGTGGTCGTGAACGATGCCGTGCTCGACAACGGCCTTCACATCCTGGTCGGCGCGTACACAGAGACGCTGCGACTCATCCGCGCAGTGCACCCCGAGCCGGCGAAAGCGCTGTACAGGCTGCCGCTCGACTGGCGCATTCATCGGCGCTTCCATCTGAAGACCTGGCCTCTGCCGGCTCCACTGCATGTCGGGATGGGCCTGCTTACGTCGAGCGGCGCACGCTGGTCCGAGCGCATCAAAGGCGCGCGTTTCATGGCAGCCATGCGGTCCTCTGGATTTCGGCTGCAGCGCGACACCACGGTGAGCGCGCTCCTCGCCGGCCACCACCAGGGGCCCACGCTTACGCATTACCTCTGGGAGCCGCTTTGCGTTGCAGCGTTGAACACCCCGCCGCAGATCGCGTCGGCCCAGACATTTCTCAATGTCTTACGAGACGCGATGGATGGCAGCCGTGCAGCCGGCGACATCCTGCTCGCGCGAGTCGATCTCTCCGCTCTCTTCCCCGATCCGGCGGCCGCCTATCTGCGGGCGCGCGGCGGTAAGGTGATCGCCGGCACTCTGGTGACGGGCCTGGATGAGCGACCGAACGGCAGCACCGTGATCACGCGTGCGGGCGAGGACCACTACGAGCACGTGGTCTGCGCAGTCTCGCCGCACCGTGCCGCCGCGCTGCTCTCACGGCTTGCAGGAATGAGCGACATCGTCGCGACGCTGGAGCGCTTGCGATATCAGCCGATCTATACGGTGTTCCTGCAGTTCTCGCAGGCGGTCGAGCTCCCGGCGCCGATGCTCGGTCTCGATGCGACCGCCCACTGGATTTTCGATCGCGGCGCGATATCGGGACAACCGGGGCTCGTCGCGGCGGTGATCAGCTCGGCGGGCGAGCATCAGCGTCTCACGCTCGAAGAGCTCGCGATGCTTGTACACGGCGAGCTCGAACGCGAGCTCGGCCCGCTGCCGCCGCTCGCGTGGCATCGCGTGATCGCCGAAAAGCGCGCAACGTTCGAGTGCGCCGTAGGCGTGAAGCGCCCGGCGACCCGCACCCCGCTCGCAAACGTGCATCTGGCCGGCGATTACACGGCGAGCGATTATCCGGGAACGATCGAAGCGGCCGTGCGCAGCGGCATCGCTGCTGCGCACCAGGTGCTGGAAATCGGCGCAGTGCGCGAGCGAGCCGAGAGCGTCGCGTCCGACCGCGTCGATCACGTGCGGACGCTATAATCCGGTCCACTTACGACCGAAGGAGAACGCGGGTGTCGGAACGCGAATCGATGCAGTATGACGTCGTGATCGTTGGCGGAGGACCCGCGGGTCTCGCTGCAGCGATTCGCTTGAAGCAACTCGCGGCGGAGCGCAACGCCGAAGTCGGTGTGTGCGTGCTCGAAAAAGGTTCGGAGATCGGAGCGCATATCCTTTCGGGCGCGGTCATCGATCCGCGCGCGCTGAACGAGCTTATTCCCGACTGGCAACAGCTGGACGCGCCGCTCAATGTACCGGTAACCGAGGACCGCTTTCTCTTCCTCACCGAGGGCGGCTCGCTCAAGATGCCGGAAGCGATGCTTCCCGGCTGCTTCAAGAATCACGGCAATTACGTGGTGAGCCTCGGAAACGTCTGCCGCTGGCTGGGCCAGCAGGCCGAAGCGCTCGGCGTCGAAATCTTTCCGGGTTTTCCCGCAGCCGATGTTCTCTATGACGAGAACGGCGCCGTCAGCGGCGTGGTCACCGGCGACATGGGCGTCGATCGTGAGGGCAAGCCGACCGACGCCTATCAGCCGGGCATGGAGCTCCACGCGAAGTACACCTTCTTCGCCGAAGGGTGTCGCGGGCATCTCGGCCGCAGGCTGCAGGAGCGCTTTCGCCTGCGAGCCGGCGTGGACCCGCAGGTCTACGGCATCGGTCTCAAAGAGCTGTGGGAGCTCAAGCCCGAGCATCACCAGAAGGGCCTCGTGATGCATACGGCGGGCTGGCCGCTCGCCAGTGACACCTACGGCGGCTCCTTCTTCTACCACCTGGAAGATAATCTCGCGTCCGTCGGGTTCGTGGTCGGCCTCGGCTACTCCAATCCGTATCTGAATCCGTACGAAGAGTTTCAGCGCTACAAGACGCATCCGGCGATCCGGACTTTCCTCGAAGGCGCGAAGCGCATCGCGTACGGCGCGCGTGCGATCTCGGCGGGAGGACTGCAGTCACTGCCGAAGTTCGTTTTTCCGGGCGGATGTCTGATCGGCGACGACGCCGGTTTCCTGAACGCGTCGCGGATCAAGGGCAGCCATGCTGCGATGAAGTCCGGCATGCTCGCCGCGGAAGCGGGTTTCGACGCGCTGCAGGCGGGACGCGCCGCCGACGAGCTCACCGCATACGCCGACGCGTTCCGTGCAAGCTGGCTCCATGACGAGCTCCATCGAGCGCGCAATTTCAAGCCGTTCATGAGCAAAGGCTTGTACACGGGCACGTTCATGGTGGGCATCGACCAGGTCCTCTTCCGTGGCAAAGCCCCGTGGACGCTCCACCACAAGCACGCCGATCACGAGACGCTCGTGCCGAAAGACCGCGCGCAGCCGATCGCCTATCCGAAGCCGGACAACGTGCTCACGTTCGACAGACTCTCGTCCGTGTTCCTGTCGAACACGAATCACAGCGAAGACCAGCCGGTGCACCTCACGTTGAGAGATCCGGCCGTGCCGGTCACCGTCAACCTGCCGCTATACGACGCGCCGGAGCAGCGCTATTGTCCGGCTGGCGTATACGAGATCGTGCGCGATGCCGACGGCGCCAACCCGCGCCTGCAGATCAACGCGCAGAACTGCGTGCACTGCAAGACATGTGACATCAAGGATCCCACGCAGAACATCGTGTGGGTGACGCCCGAAGGCGGCGGCGGTCCGAACTATCCGAACATGTAGGGCGGGTGCAGCGAAGCGCAGCCGGAGCACGCCGGAGCGGCCGCCGCCGGGATCGCCAACGCCGACATCGGTGGGTTTTGCGATAACGATGGCAAATCGAGGAGCGGCGCCGATCGGGGCGACAAGGACGTGACCGAGTCGGCGCGCTTTCCGCCAGCCTCTCGCGGTGATTACGGCGTACGCCGGAAGGGACGTCAGAACGCTTCGAAAATGCCGGCCGCGCCCATGCCGGTGCCGATGCACATCGTCACCATGCCGTATTTCTTCCCACGGCGTCGAAGGCCGTGCATCAGCGTTGCGGTGCGGATCGCGCCGGTCGCCCCGAGCGGATGACCCAGCGCGATCGCGCTGCCGAGCGGATTCACTTTCTCGCGATCGAGACCGAGCTCCTGGATGACGGCGAGCGTCTGCGCTGCGAACGCTTCGTTCAATTCGATCCAGTCGATGTCGTCCTGCCGCAGGCCGGCGAGCGCCAGCGCTTTCGGAATCGCTTTCACCGGGCCGATCCCCATGATGTCCGCGGGAACGCCTGCGACGGCATACGACACGAACCGGCCGAGCGGCGTCGCCTTGTAGCGCTTCACGGCGGCTTCGCTCATCAGCACGACGGCGCCGGCGCCGTCGGACATCTGCGAGCTGTTGCCCGCGGTGACCGTGCCTTTCAAGGCGAAAGCCGGCTTCAACTTCGCGAGGGCTTCGGGCGAGGTGTCGCGACGAGGCCCTTCGTCGTTCACGACTTCCCTCTTTGTCGTCTTCACTTCGCCCGCCTGGAGGTCCGGCAGTCGTTCGACGACCGGATATGGCGTCACCTCGTCGCGAAATTCACCGTTCTCGATTGCATGCACGGCGCGACGGTGGCTGTCGGCGGCGTAAAGGTCCTGCGCTTCGCGGCTGATCTTCCATTGCGCCGCGACTTTCTCGGCTGTGATACCCATGCCGTACGCGATGGCGACGTTCTCGTCCTTCTCGAAGATCGCAGGGTTGAAGCTCGGCTTGTTGCCGCCCATTGGGACCATGCTCATGCTTTCGGTACCGCCCGCGATCATCACGTCGGCTTCGCCGAGCCGGATCCGGTCGGCGGCGAGCGCGACCGCCTGCACGCCCGAGGAGCAGAAGCGATTGATCGTCATACCCGAAACGCGATCGGGAAACCCCGCGAGGAGCAGCCCGACTCGCGCGACGTTCATGCCCTGTTCACCTTCCGGCATCGCGCAGCCGACGATCACGTCTTCGGCCGCGCCGGGCTCCAGTCCCGGGCAGCGCGCAACCGCGGCTCTCAGCACGTGGGCGAGCATGTCGTCCGGCCGCACGTGCTTCAGCATGCCGCGCGGCGCTTTGCCGACCGGCGTTCGCGTCACGGCGACGATGTAAGCGTCCTGGATCTGTTTCATGGCTGCCTCGTCAGTTTCTGAGCGGTTTACCCGTCTTGAGCATGTGCTCGATACGGGCCTGCGATTTTGCAGTCGCAATCAGCTCCATGAAATGTCGGCGCTCGAGATCGAGGAACCACTGTTCGTCCACGAGGCTACCGCCTTCGACGTCGCCGCCGCACATCACTTCGGCGACCTTCGATCCGATCAGATAGTCGTGCTCGGAGATGTGGCCGCCTTCGCGCATGTTCACCATGTAAGCTTTGATCGTGCCGATCGCGTTGCGGCCGGCGACGGGAACGGCGTTCTGCCGCAGCGGCGCGCGGTAACCCGCTTCCGCCAGGGCGCGCAGTTGCGCTTTTGCGACGTGCAGCAATTCGTAACGGTTCATGACGACCACGTCGCTCGGACGGAGATATCCGAGCTCCTTTGCATGCTCTGCACTGCGCGCGACTTCCCCCATCGCGACAATGCGGAAGTAGCGTTGTATCGCCGGTCCGATGTCGCCGCTTTTCGCTTCCGCTGCCGCACGCACGGCGAGCTCCTTGCAGCCACCGGCCGCCGGAAGCAGCCCGACGCCCACTTCGACAAGCCCGATGTAGCTCTCCAGCGTCGCCACAGCGCGATCGCAATGCATGACGAATTCGCAGCCGCCGCCGAGCGCAAGACCGTCGACGGCCGCAACGGTCGGAATCATCGAGTACTTCAGCGCCTGTGTGGCCTGCTGGAAATCGCCGAGCAGCTGCTCGACTTCAGCGAGGCGGCCCGCCATCAGCTGATCGGCGACACCGATCTGCCGCGCGGCCTTGAGCGCCAGCGATTCAGCTTCACGGCGTACCGTCCTGAAGAGCCTTCCGAGCGTCGATGGCTGGTCGCGCCTCTCTGCGCCGCCCGAGCTCTTTTTCAGGTTGGCGCCGATCGAAAACGGAGGCTCGGTCTGCCAGATGACGAGGCCCATCCAGTTGCGCTCGGCTTCGTCGATCGCCCGCAGCACGCCTTCCAGAACGTCACCCCCGATCGCGTGCATGCGCGACTTGAAGCTGACGATCGCGATATCGTCTCCGGTGTGCCAGCAGCGCACGCCGTCCGTCTCGAATATCGTCTGGCCGTAATGCACTTCCTCGCCGACGAGTGTCGCGGGAAACGGCTGGCGCTTGTACACCGGCAACGCCGGGCGCGGCTCGTAGGTTCTCGTGACCGGCGAATACGAGCCCTGCGGCGTGTGAACGCCGCTGCGACCGGCTTCCGTCACCCACGCAGGCAGCGGCACTGCGGCCATCGCCTGCCCCGCAGCGATGTCCTCGGCGATTCTTCGGGCGATATGCTGCCAGCCGGCGGCCTGCCACATCTCGAAGGGCCCGCGATCCCAGCCGAAACCCCAGCGTATGGCGAGGTCTAGGTCGCGCGCGTTGTGCGCAATCCCGGCGAGCTGCACCGCGCAGTAATGCCACGCATCCCGGTAGATCGACCACAGGAACTGCGCTTCGCGGCTTTTCGCCGCGCTCAACTGCTCGAAGCGCTCCGCGATGTTCTTGTTCTTGAGGACCGCCTCCAGCGCATCGTCGACGCGGCCTTCGCTCGGCCGATACTCTCCGCTCGTCGCGTCGAGCACGTGAATATCGGAACCTGCTTTCTGGTAAACGCCGCGGCGGGTTTTCTGGCCCAGCGCGCCTTGCTGGATGAGACGATCGAGCCAGGCGGGCACCGCGTAGTAGCGATGCCACGGATCGTCCGGCAGCGTCTCTTTCATCGTATTCACGACGTGCGCGAACGTGTCGAGCCCGACAACGTCGGCGGTCCTGAAGGTCGCGCTTTTCGGGCGCCCGATGAGACTGCCGGTGAGTGCATCGACCGTATCGAAGCCGATCCCCAGGCGTTCCGCGTGATGAATGGTGGCGAGCAGTGAAAAGACCCCGACACGGTTCGCAATGAAGTTGGGCGTGTCTTTCGCGCGCACCACGCCTTTACCGAGCGTCGTGACGAGGAAAGCTTCGAGATCGTCGAGCAACGCCGGATCCGTGCGCGCGGCCGGTATCAGCTCGACAAGATGCATGTATCGCGGCGGATTGAAGAAGTGCACGCCGCAGAATCGGCTGCGCAGCGTCTCGGGGAACGACTCCGCCAACCGGTTGATCGAGAGTCCCGAGGTGTTGCTCGCGAAGATCGTGTGCTCGCCCAGGTGCGGCGCGACCCGGCGATAGAGGTCGGATTTCCAGTCCATCCGCTCGGAGATCGCCTCGATGACTAGATCGCAGTCCTCCAGGAGCGGCAGGTGCTGATCGTAATTCGCGGGCTCGATCTGCGCGGCGTGCGAGGCCGTGGCGAGGGGGCTGGGCTCGAGCTTGCGCAGATTTTCGATCGCGCGGCGTGCGTTACCGCTCGGGTCGCCCTCTTTGGCGGGCAGCTCGTAGAGCAGCGCCGGCACTTTCGCATTCACCAGATGCGCGGCGATCTGCGCGCCCATGACGCCGGCGCCGAGAACTGCGGCTTTGCGGACAACGAAACGGGAGGCGGCCATGAATCCTCGGCAATACAACCGAAAATTCTAGCACTTGGTGCGACGCTCCGGAGTGAATGTCTGGGACGGTCTGAAGCTGTGTAGGCCGCTCGCGTTCTGCTCCATCAACTGGAAGCCGCCGGCGGCGGTGCCTGCAAACGTCGACAGCGCGGCCGCCGTGCGGGTCCTCCTAAAACGCGTGCGAGTACTGCACGGAAATGATATCGGCTTTGTTGTCGAATTGGCCGATCAGACTGCCCGGAGCCGGAGGCACTGATACGTTGACCCGCGCGTCCCGCATAAATTCGTGCGCATACCCGAGTTCCAGCGTTCCTGCTTTTGTCGCCTTGTACTGGACTCCCGCCGCCACCCACCGCCGATCCTGGTCGGGCAACCGCGGCGTGCGCGTGGCGTCGTTGGTCGGTGTCTCGTCATAAGCGACGCCGAACCGCAGCTTCAAGGCGTCGTTTAGCCGATAATTCGCGCCGATACTGTAGCGCCACGTATCCTTCCACCCGAATGATAGCGTGCTAAAGGTGGAACCCGCTGGTGCACCGACCACCGGCGTGGTGCGCTGGACCACGAGCTGCTGGACGCGGTCCCAGCCTGTACGCGTGACATCGGCCATCAGTTCCAGCTTACCCATAGTGTGGAGCGCGCTCACCGACCAGCTCTCGGGCACTCTGAGGTCCGCTCGGATGTCGCCATTGAATCCCGCCGCCCCCGGGCCGCTGAATCTCACGGTGCCTTCCAAATCGTACTTGATCGAAGAACGATAACTCACCCCTATATGCGTGCCACGCATCGGCTGGAAGAGGACGCCGAAATTGAACCCGTAACCGATGTCATCGGCCTTCAGTGTGGCGTTGCCGAGCGCCGCCAATCCGGAAAATGAGGAGAGCTTGGCCTCGAGATATTGCGCGCTCACGCCTACGCCGATGGAGAGCGTATCGCTGATCTTGTAAGCAATCGACGGATTGAGATTGACCGATTTGATTTCGGAAACGAGCGCGGTCAGCTGGCCGCGCCATAAGGGGTCGTAATCGGTCTTCAGTCCAAACGGCACGTTCACGGCCAGTCCGGCATACAAGCCGCCGCCCAAAGGTGTCGTGAAAAAGGCGTTCGGGACGACTGCCCAGTCGCCTGCGTCTCCACCTTCACCTGAACCTGGTGCCGCGAAAATTCCGGTCGAGCCCGTGTTCGAAAACTTAAACGAGGGCTTGAGCACGTGTAACGCGCCAGCGGCCTGACGCGGCGCCTCCAGCGCCGTCATCGCCGCCGGGTTATACCACGCGACGCTCGCGTCCTCGGCTGCGGCGGCGCCTCCGGCAAACGCGTTGCCGGTACCGCTACCGCTTTGCGTGCCGATCCCGAATCCTCCCGCGTCCGCAGTGCCGATACCACCGGCAAGCGCGACCGCGACGGCCCATGCGATTACGCGATTCTGCTGTGGCTTCATCAGGCGTCCTCCCTTCCACTCGGCGCTGCTCTTTGCGCTCGCGGTAATATTACCGCTTGACCACGGCGACACGAGCAAAAAACGTGGGGAGACAAGCGCTATTGTTGCATCGATACAACACGCGGACGGCGATTCTCGTCCACGGCGACGTAGGTCAGCACGGCCTCCGTCACTTTCACGCCGGCCTCGCTCACCGCCCGATGCTGCGCATAGACCTCGACGCTCACCGTGATCGACGTACGGCCGACGCGGGTCACCTCTGCATAAAGGCTTACGATATCGCCCACGAAAACGGGCTGCTTGAACACGAACGAGTTCACCGCGACGGTCGCAACACGGCCCTTCGCGATGCGCATCGCGGGGACAGCGCCGGCGAGGTCCACCTGCGCCATGATCCATCCGCCGAAGATATCTCCAGTGTGGTTCGCGTCCGCCGGCATCGGAATCACGCGCAACGTGGGCTCTCGGCCCACGGGCAGCGACGTGGTCGGCCGCGGATCGCTCATTTACGGACTCTCAATGCCCCGTGTACATGCGGTCGATCTCGGCATTGAATTTCTCCATCACTTTTGCGCGCTTCAGCTTCATCGTCGGCGTAAGGAGCCCGTTCTCGATCGTCCAGGGTTCCAGCGTCACAGTGGCCCGCCGAACATCCGCGTAACCGGGCAATGCCTTGAGCTGTACCCGTATGCGCTCGAGCACGAGTGTTTGTACATCCGGCCGCGCCAGCTCCGTTGCCGCCGCGCCGACGCCGCGTTCGGCTGCCACTTTGTTCCATTCCTCCGCGTTCAGCACGGCGATGACGCTGAGGAACGGCTTCGCTTCACCCAGCAGTATCACCTGATCGAACAGCGGATCGCGCACGATCGCCGTCTCCACGTCGATCGGTGCAATTTTCTCGCCGGTGGACATCACGATGATCTCCTTGAGGCGTCCCGTGATGTAGACGTGACCCTGCGCGTCGATGTGCGCCATGTCCCCGGAGTTGAGCCAGCCGTCGGGGGAGAGAATCTGCCGCGTGGCGTCAGGGTTCTGCCAGTAGCCGAGCATCACGTTAGGTCCGCGGATGAGCAACGCGCCGTTTCCGTCCAGCTTCACCTCGACGCCCGGCACGGCGGCGCCGACGCTCGCCGGTACGTTATCGTGCGGGCGATTCGCACACGCGACCGGCGCACACTCGGTCATGCCGTAGCCTTGCAGCACGGGCAGGCCGAGGCCGATGAAAATGCGGGAGATCTCCGGCGGTAGCGCCGCGCCTCCGGAAAGCGCGGCCTTCATCCTGCCGCCGAGCCTTGCCAGCACTTTGGAGGCGACCAGCTTGTCGAGGAGCGGCCAGAGCAGGAACGAGGGTTTCCAGGGCCCTCGCCCCTGAGCGTGCTCGAATCGTGCAAAGCCGACGTCGACCGCGAGCAGGAAAAGCTTCTTTCGGAATGCGGGGCCTTCGTCGAGTTTCGCGCGAATCGCGCCCCATACCCGTTCGTAGATCCGCGGCACCGATACCAGCACTGTGGGCCTGATCGTCTGCAGGTCCTCGCCGAGCTGCGGAATCGAACGCGCGTAGGCAGTCGCGGAGCCTGCCATCATCGTGAGGTAATAACCGCAGGTTCGCTCGAACGTATGCGACAGCGGGAGAAACGAAAGAAACAGATCGTCCCGCGATGTCGTCATGACGCCAATGAGGCACGCATGAGCGTTCGTGAGGATGTTCCGGTGCGAAAGCATCACGCCTTTCGGCCGTCCGGTCGTGCCGGACGTGTAGACGATCGTCGCAAGCGTGGTGCTGCCGCCCGAGCGCGGAGTGACCGGGCGAGACTCGCTAGGCAGCCACTGCGCGACGGACTTGAGGCGCGGCTCGGCTGCGGCGCCGTCGATCGGTTTCGCGCTCAGTAGCCGCACGAGACCATCGAGCTGATCCCGCACTTCTGCGAGCGACGTCCATTGCTCGGCCCCTTCGAAGAACAGGACCTTGCAGCCCGCATCCCTGAGGATATAGGCGATGTTGTCGGCGCGATCCTGCGTGTAGAGCGGAACGACGACGAGACCGAGCGTAAGCGCTGCGATGTCGAACATCACCCATTCGGGCGAGTTTCGGAGCCACACTGCAACGCGATCGCCCGGGTTGAGACCGTCGCGTTCGAATCCGGCCACCCAGCGCAGCACGTGCTCTCTCATCGCCGCCCAGGTGTGGTCGCGCCAGACGCCGGCGGCGTCGTCGAAATAGCGGTACGCGGTGAGCTCGGGCGTGCGCGTCACGCGCTCGCGGAAAAGCCCGTCGAGCGTGACCGCAGCTTCCACCGAGATGACATCGTCGCTTCGCGCCGCCTCCGCCATGCCCTCCTCCTTTGTTCTCGTCACTCTTTGCTCATCACTTCTTTTCGTCACTTCTTCTCATCAGCCGTTCTGCTACATGACAGGCTGGGTCGTCTGGTAAATCTCGGTTTTTCGCAGGTCCCTCGGAAAATCGTCCACCATGATGGCTTTCCGGCGCAAGGCGCGAGCGCGCTCGACGATCTGCGCTTCGGCTTTGGTGACGATGCCCAACGCCGCCGCGATCTCGATGTCATGGCGCAAGCCGGCCGCGGCGAAGCTGCCCGACCGGCGGGCGGCGCGTATCTTCTGCTCGATCGGCTCGGCCTCCTCCGCCGCGGCGAGCGCCGCTTCGAGCACGCCGACCGGATCGTTTTCATCGCGCGGAACGAACATGCCGCTGGTGAGCCGCTCGCGTGACGCCGTCGAGGCGAGCACGAGGCGTGACACGTCGCGTCCAAGCTCGTCGGGGGGCGGCTTGATCTCGCGGCCCCACGGGAACACGGCGAAGCGCAGGAACGCACGTACTACGCCATTCGGCAGGTTCTGGAAGAGGCCATAGAACGCGTCCTGCATACGTGCAAGCGCGTCATCGAGCGACCAGCGCAGGAGAGGCACATCTTCCGCGGGCCGGCCGTCGTCCTCGAAGCGTTTGAGCGCGCACGAGGCGAGATAGAGCTGGCTCAGCACGTCACCGAGCCGCGCAGAAATCCGTTCGCGCCGCTTGAGCGCACCGCCCAGCACGAACATCGCCATATCGGCGGCAGCAGCGAACGCGCTCGAGAACCTTGTGAGCTGCTGGTAATACCTGCGCGTGTGTCCGGTACCGGGTGCGGCGACGAATCGCGCGCGCGTGAGGCCCATCCAGAGTGCGCGCGTGATGTTGGATGTCGCGAACGCGAGATGCCCGAAAAACGCAGCGTCGAACGCTTTCAGCGCAGCGTGCGGGTTCGGGTCCGCCACGGCTTGCGTCTCGCGAAGGACGTATGGATGGCCGCGCAGCGCCCCCTGCCCGAAGATGATCATGGAGCGCGTGAGGATGTTCGCGCCTTCCACGGTAATACCGATCGGCGTCTGCTGATAGGCGCGGCCGAGATAATTGCTGGGACCGAGGCAAATAGCTTTGCCCCCGTGGACGTCCATCGCGTCGTTGATGATCTCGCGGCCGCGCTCGGTGAGATGGTATTTGACGATAGCCGAGACGACCGACGGTTTTTCACCCAGATCGACGGCACCCGCGGTCGTCACACGGGCAGCGTCCATGATGTAGAGGTTGCCCGCGATACGCGCAATCGCTTCCTCCACGCCTTCGAAGTACCCGATCGGCATGTCGAACTGCTGCCGCACACGCCCGTACGCGCCGGTGGTGCGCGTCGCGAGCTTCGACATCCCGACGGAGCTCGCCGGCAGCGAGATCGAGCGCCCTGCGGCGAGGCAGTTCATCAGCATTTTCCAGCCCTGGCCGGCGTACGCCACGCCGCCAATCACGAAATCCATCGGAACGAACACGTCCCGGCCCCAGTTCGGGCCGTTCATGAAAGCGCCGTCGAGCGGCAAGTGGCGCCTGCCGATATGGACGCCCGGCGTATCCGTAGGAATCAGCGCGAGCGTAATTCCGAGCTCTTCCGTCGTGCCGAGCAGGTGATCCGGGTCGTACAGCTTGAAAGCGAGACCCAGCAGCGTCGCGATCGGGCCGAGCGTGATGTAGCGCTTCTCCCACGTGAGGCGGATGCCGAGCACGCCGCTTTGGCCCTGCCATTCGCCGCGCGTGACGATGCCGTAGTCCGGAATGTTGCCGGCATCGGACCCCGCATCGGGACTGGTCAACGCAAAACAGGGCATCTCCAGCCCTTTCGCGAGACGCGGCAGGTAGTGGTCCTTCTGCTCGCGAGTGCCGTAGTGCAGAAGAAGCTCTGCCGGCCCCAGCGAATTGGGCACCATGACGGAGACCGCAGCCGTGCCGCTTCGCGTGCTCAACTTCATGATGACCGCGGAATGCGCGAGTGCCGAGAAGCCAAGGCCGCCGTACTCTTTCGGGATGATCATCCCGAGGAAGCCGCGCTCCTTGATGAACGTCCACGCGCGCGGCGGCAGATCGAAGGATTCGTGCGTGATCTCCCAGTCATCGAGCATCCCGCAGAGCTCTTCGACGGGACCATCGAGGAAGGCCTGTTCTTCGGCCGTGAGCCGCGGCGCGGGACACGCGAGAAGCTTCTTCCAGTCCGGCTTTCCGCTGAAAAGCTCTCCATCCCACCAGACGGTTCCCGCCTCGAGCGCTTCCCGCTCGGTCTGAGAGACGGATGGGAGCAGCCGGCGAAAAACGCCGAGCAGCGGCCGACTGAGCACCGCGCACCGCACCGGAGTCGGATTCAGCAGCAGAGCACCGACCGCAAAAACGGCGACGAGCGCGATCAGCATGGGACGCGGCAGCAGGTCAGCGTACGCAGCCGCCGCGAGGAAGCCGCCGATGACGAGCGTCCAGACCGGGGCGCCCAGTCGGTGGTAGGCGAGCACCCATACGATGGCCACCAGCACGAGGAGCACGACCAATGCGATCACGACGCCGCTTTCCGGTTGCGGATATCTCGCGCGATTCTACGACAGCGCGCGAGCGTGGCCCGCGGGCGCACAATTTGCCGCCGACTGTTGGCACAGCATTCCCGCCGACTGTTGTCGTACCATGTTGCAGGTGAATACGCACATATCATGACGGACCCCTGGATCGGCATCGCACTCGTCGTCGCGACGTTCGCGGCGCTTCTTGCGATCTTCAGCATCATCGGACCGCAACTTCAGCCGGAAGTGCTGCGCAAGGGCCTGCATATTTCCATGGGCCTCACGACGCTCAGCTTCCCGTGGTTGTTCGAACACCCGTGGCCGGTCGTCCTCGTCGCCGCTGCAAGCACGATGGCATTTGTCGCGTTTCGCACGCGCTTGCGGCTCTTTCGGCGGCTCGCCGACACCATGCGGCGAATCACGCGTGTATCCGTCGGCGAGTATTGCTTCGTCCTCGCGACCTGCCTCGTGTTCGTGCTCGCGGCCGACGATCCTCTGCTCTATTGCATTCCCATGCTCCTGCTGACGCTCGCCGATTCCGCCGCTGCGCTGGTCGGAACGACCTGGGGGCGTCACCGCTATCTCACGATGGGCGATTACAAAACGCTCGAAGGAAGCGCGGCTTTTTTCATCGTCGCGTTCGCGTGCATCGCCGTGCCGCTCGCGTGGTTCACCCCGGCATCGAATCCCGAGTCCATGGCGGTCGCGGCGCTCGTTGCGTTCGCGGTGACAGTGCTGGAAGCCGCGCTGGGCGGGGGCTTGGACAACCTGCTCGTTCCGCTGGGCGGATTCGCCGCCATCAAGGCGACGGGGCTCACCAGCGGCCAGCCCGGCGCGCTGGAGAGCGGGTCGCCGCTCGTCGTGGCCGCGCTCTGCGTCGCGGCTGCGCTGCTCATCCTGCTCGTGGCGGTGCTCGCTTCGTGGCGACGTGAAGCGTTAGGTGACAGCCCCGGCGGGCGCGACTAGAGCGCCGCTTCTTCGAACTCCAGCACGCTCGCCGCACCGGACACGACGATATCGGCATGCGCGCGCGCGCGGGGCAGTATGTGCTCGCCGTAGAACCGCGCGGTGGCGATCTTCGCAGACAGGAATTCCCGGTCGCTCTCCGGCTCGGTGAGCTTGCGCTGCGCAACGAGGGCTGCGCGCGCCATCAGCCAGCCGCCGAGCACGGTGCCGAAAAGCTCCAGGTACGGCACGGCAACCGCCGCACCGGCTCTCGGATCACGCTGGAAGTTATCGACGAGCCATCGCGTCGCCGCTTCGAGCGCATCCAGCGCGGCCTCGAGGTTCCGATGCGTCGCCTCGTAAGGTTGACCTAACGAGGCAAGCAGCGGCTCGACGCCACGCATCTCTTCGATCGCCGCGAACGCGGTCGCACCTTTTTCAAAAGCGACTTTGCGACCGACGAGATCGTTCGCCTGGATGCCGGTGGTGCCTTCGTAGATCGTGGTGATCCGCGCGTCCCTGTAATACTGGGCCGCGCCGCTCTCTTCGATGAAACCCATCCCGCCGTGCACCTGCACGCCCAGCGACGCAACTTCGATACAGCGTTCCGTGCACCAAGCTTTCACGATCGGCGTGAGCAGATCCAGGAGGGCCTGGTGGCGGCGCTGCTCCGCGCGATCGGGATGGCGCTTCGCGCGATCGAGCGAGCCGGCCGCGACATAGGCAAGCGCGCGCATCGCTTCAGTCAGCGATTTCATCGTGAGCAGCATCCGTTTCACATCCGCGTGACGCACGATCGGCACGCGCTCACCGGTCGGTCGTCCGAGCTCGCGCCCCTGCACGCGCGTACGGGCGTACTCGAGCGCGTGCTGGTACGCGCGTTCGGCAATGCCCACTCCCTCGACGCCGACGCCGAGCCGCGCGTGGTTCATCATGGTGAACATGTATTCGAGGCCGCGATTCTCCTCGCCGACGAGATATCCCACGGCACCTTCGCTCTCGCCGTAAACCAGCATGCAGGTCGGGCTCGCGTGTATGCCCATCTTGTGCTCGATGGACACGCATTTCACGTCGTTGCGTGCGCCGCGGGTGCCGTCCTCGTTGACGAGATATTTCGGCACGATGAAAAGCGAAATCCCTTTCACGCCTTCGGGCGCGTCGGGCGTGCGCGCCAGCACGAGATGGACGATGTTCTCCGTCATGTCGTGCTCGCCCCACGTGATGAAAATCTTCGTGCCGCGGAGCCGGTAATGATCGCCTTCGGGTACGGCGGCCGTTCGCACGGCGGATAGATCCGAGCCCGCCTGCGGCTCGGTGAGATTCATCGTGCCGGTCCATTCGCCGCCCGTGAGCTTCGGCAGATACAGCGCCTGCTGGTCAACGGAGCCGTGAACTTTCAAGGCTTCCTGCACGCCCGAGGTGAGCATCGGCGCGAGACAGAACGCCATGTTCGAGCTGTTCCAGATTTCCTGGACCGCCGTAGAGACGACGTGCGGCAACCCCTGCCCGCCGTACCGCGGATCGCCGGTGAGACTGTTCCAGCCGGCGTCGACGAACTTGCGATACGCCTCGGCGTAGCCCTGCGGCGGCGTCACTTTGTTCTGCTCGAGGCGCGCGCCCTGCGTGTCGCCGACGCGGTTGAGCGGGTCCAGCACTTCGCGGCCGAACTTGCCCGCTTCCGTGAGCACGCTCTCGACGAGCTCGGGTGTGACGTCTTCCCAGCCGGGCAGTGCGCCGATCTCGCCCAGGTTCGCGAGCTCCTGCAGCACGAACCGCATGTCTTTTACCGGAGCGTTGTAGATGGACATGGCGAACCCCGTCAGCTGTCAGCCAACAGTCGCGTGCGGTGCGCTATGAACGCATCGCCCCGCCGTGCTGCTTATGGGCCTACTTGAGCTCGTCCGTAAGCTCCGGCACCGCCTTGAACAGATCTTCAACCAGCCAGTAATTCGCGACCGAGAAGATCGGCGCTTCGGCGTCCTTGTTGATCGCAACAATGACCTTGCTGTCCTTCATCCCCGCGAGGTGCTGAATCGCGCCCGAAATACCGACCGCGATATAGAGCTCGGGCGCGACGATCTTGCCGGTCTGTCCGACCTGGTAGTCGTTGGGCATGAAGCCGGAGTCGACCGCAGCGCGCGACGCACCGACCGCGGCGCCGAGCTTGTCGGCGAGCTGTTCGAGGATCTTGAAGTTCTCGGCACTGCCCATGCCGCGGCCGCCCGATACGACGATGCGTGCAGCCGTGAGCTCCGGCCGCTCGGATTTCGAAATCTCGGCGCCTTTGAACTGCGTGAGCCCGAGATCGGGTCCGGGTGCGAGCGATTCGACGGGCGCAGCACCCTGCTCACCCGCAGGATCGAACGCCGTGCCGCGAACGGTGATCACGAAAGTGCGGTCGGTCGACTGGACCGTCGCCATCGCGTTGCCGGCGTACATCGGCCTCACGAAGGTATCCGGCGCGACGACCGAGCTGATGTCCGAGATCTGCTGCACGTCGAGCGAAGCCGCGACCCGCGGCGCGACGTTCTTTCCGAAGCTCGAGGCCGGCGCGAGTATGTGGCTGTACTGGCCCGCGATCCCGACGACGAGCGCGGCGAGATTCTCCGCCGCCGAGCCGTCGTAATGAGGCGCTTCGCAGACGAGCACCTTCTTCACGCCGGCGACCTTTGCCGCGGCCTGTGCCGCTTCCGCACACTGCTTGCCGGCGACGAGCGCGACGACGTCGCCACCGATCTTCGTCGCTGCGCTGACGGTATTCGTAAAACCGGACTTGAGCGCTTTGCCGTCGTGGTCGGCTATCACTAATACGGCCATCAGATCACCCTCGCTTCATTCCTGAGCTTCGCAATGAGCTCTTTGACATCGGCAACCTTCACACCGGCACTGCGCTTCGCCGGCTCCTCGACTTTGAGCGTCTTCAACCTCGGTGTGATGTCGACGCCCAGCGCTTCGGGTTTCACCACTTCGAGCGGCTTCTTCTTCGCCTTCATGATGTTCGGCAGCGTGACGTAACGCGGCTCGTTCAGTCGAAGATCGGTCGTCACCACTGCCGGCAGCTTGATCGTGAGCTTTTCGAGGCCGCCGTCGATTTCCCGCGTCACGTCCGCGGAGTCGCCCTTCGGCTCGATCTTCGAAATGAAGGTCGCCTGCGGCCAGCCGAGCAGCGCGGAAACCATCTGGCCCGTCTGATTCGAGTCGTCGTCGATCGCCTGCTTGCCCATGATCACGAGCTGCGGCTTTTCTTTCTCGATGACGGCTTTCACGAGCTTCGCCACGGCGAGCGGCTGCACTTCGCCCGCCGCCTCGACCAGGATGCCGCGGTCCGCGCCCATCGCCATTGCCGTGCGCAGCGTCTCCTGGGATTGCGTCGTGCCGACGGACACCACCACGATCTCGGTCACGGTGCCGGCTTCTTTCATGCGCACCGCCTGCTCGACCGCGATTTCGCAGAACGGATTCATCGTCATCTTGATGTTCGCCGTCTCGACGCCGGTGCCGTCGGATTTGACGCGAACCTTCACGTACGGGTCGATCACACGCTTGACCGTGACCAGCACTTTCATGGATAGGCCTCTCGGGTGGATGCAGAACTGCGGGAAAGGCCGCTATTTTAACGGCGAGCGGGGACTCGTGACTAGCCGGCGGGGATTGGAGCCAGCGCCACGGTGCTGGCTCCGGCATGGCTTCTCGCCCCACTCGGCGCCGCTCTCTCCAGAGCGGATCTCAAAAATCCGTTCGTCCTGAGCTCATCGAAGGATGGAGGCGGGATTTTTTGATCTACGTCTAGTTCGCAGCGGCAAACCCTGCGCTGCTCGCCAGGACCGGCGGCTGCGGTCATTGGCTCGCCGCGCTCGGTGACAAGGACTTGAGCCGCCTCGAAACAGATCGTTTAATCTAGGAACGCCAGATGACCATCGTCTACGAATCGGTTCATTTCGAGATCGTCGTTCCCGAGCGCCCCCACGTTACGCGTGGCGACGGCGGGCACCTCATCATCAATCCCAAAGTAGCGATCGAAGATCGCACGAAGCTCGCGCCCGACCAGGCGGTCGAGCTCGTGAAGCTCACGATGGTCGCGGGCGAGGCAATGAGGACCGTGCTTACGCGCAAGGGAATCCCGATCGGCCGCATCAATTACCAGGACAACGGTAACTGGCGGCACGAGCTGCATGTGCACCTGTACGGGCGCTCGCGTAACGCGACGATTCAGCGGTGGGGCACTTTCCTCCAGATCCCCCCGACGCGCGAAGCGTTCAACGCAAGAATGGGAAATCTCGAACCGCTGAGCGCGGAAGACGTAGCCGACCTCACGGCCGAGATCGAGCGGCTGCTGGCCACCGAAAAGTACCGCGAGTTCTGACTCGCGTGCGCTACTCCGGCTGCAGGCCGGACGCCTTCACCACCTTTGCCCATTTTGCGATCTCGAGCG
>Ga0075421_100002597_pt1 | contig 21589 bp, 26 predicted proteins | sample SoiMetdeltSBSDD5_FD_75292 | JGI IMG/M metagenome (GOLD analysis project Ga0075421, IMG submission 75292) | Bulk soil microbial communities from a Populus tree surrounding site in Tennessee, USA - Soil MetaG P. deltoides SBSDD5 | ecosystem: Environmental > Terrestrial > Soil > Tree plantation...
CGTTGTCAAGGCGCTTCCGGCATACTCGGCCGAAGTGATCGACTCCGTGGTCCAGCAGCTCGCGTGGGTGCAGAACCCCGTGGTGGTAGCGCGCCAGCTGCTCGCCGGCGTGTCGAACGGCATGCTGCTGTTCCTGATCTCCGCCGGGCTGTCGCTGATCTTCGGCGTGCTGCGCATCATCAATTTCGCGCACGGCGCGCTGTTCATGCTCGGCGCCTTCATCGCCGTCAGCCTGACCGCGCTCGCGCCGGGCGCGAGCGCGAGCTTCGCCGCGGCGCTGCTCGGCGCCGCCGCGGGCCTGGCGCTGCTCGGCATCGCGCTCGAAACCGGACTGCTGCGGCGGATCTACCGCGCGCCGCACGAATACCAGCTGCTGCTCACCTTCGCGCTGGTTTTCATCCTCGGCGACGTGGCGAAGCTGATCTGGGGGCGCGAGGACAACTCGGTCGCGGTGCCGGCGCTGCTCGCCGGCAGCGCGCACGCCTTGGGCCTCACCTTCCCCACCTATCGGCTGTTTCTCATCGTGGTGGGCGTCGCGGTGGCGCTCGGCCTCTGGCTTCTGCTCCACCGCACGCGCTGGGGGATCTTCGTGCGCGCGGCCACCATGGACCGCGACATGCTGAGCGCGCTCGGCGTGAATACGCGCCGGCTGTTCACCGCGGTGTTCGCGCTGGGCGCGGCGCTCGCCGGGCTGGGCGGCGCGCTCGCGGCGCCGATCGTCGCCGTCGGCCCCGGCCTGCACGTGCAGGTGATCATCGACGCCTTCGTCGTGGTGGTGATCGGCGGCATGGGCAGCGTGCTGGGCGCGCTGGTCGCCTCGCTCCTCGTCGGGCTGGTCAACGCCTTCGGCATCCTCGCGGTCCCGGGCGCCGCGGTCGTGCTGACCTTCGCGCTGATGGCGGTGGTGCTGATCGTGCGGCCGCACGGCCTGTTCGGCACGCCGGAATGATCCGTCTCGCGCTGCCGGCCGCGCTGCTGCTCGGGTTGCCGTTCGCGCTGTCCGAGTTCTGGATCTTCATCGCGATCGAGGTGCTGGCATTCGCGCTGTACGCGGTGAGCTTCAACGTGCTGCTCGGCTACGGCGGCATGCTGTCGTTCGGCCACGCCGCGTTCTTCGGCGTCGGCGGCTACGCCGCCGCAATCCTGATCAAGAAGGCCGGGCTGCCCGCCGCAATCGCCTTCGCGCTGGTGCCGTTCGCCGCGCTGGCGGTCTCGGCGGCCCTGGCACTGCTGATCGGCTTCTTTTCCGTGCAGCGCTCTGGCATCTACTTCGCGATGCTGACCTTTGCGTTCCAGATGCTGCTCTACACCATCGCGCTGAAGGCGACGCCGATCACCGGTGGCGACGACGGCATGACCGGTCTCAAGCCGCCCGGCGCGCTCGCGCAGCCCTTCTATTACTACTACTTCGCGCTGGCGCTGGTCGTCCCGGCGCTTTTCCTCCTGCACCGCCTGGTGAGCTCGCCGTTCGGCTTCACGCTGCGCGCGCTGCGCGCCAATCCGCGCCGGGTGCAGTACGTCGGCGTGAACGTGCGCGCGCACCAGCTCGCCACCTTCGTGATCAGCGGCGCGTTCGCCGGCCTCGCCGGCGCCGTGTTCGCGCTCTCGAGCGGCAACGTGTTCCCCGGCTGGCTCAACTGGACCGCGAGCGCCACGCCGATCGTCATGGCGGTGCTCGGGGGCGTGCACAGCTTCCTCGGCCCGGCGCTCGGCGCGGCGGTGTATGTGGTGCTCGAGGTGCTGATCAGCGGACGCACCGAATACTGGCCGCTCGCGATGGGCTTGATCATCGTCGCGCTGGTGCTGCTGATGCCCGCGGGGCTGAGCGGCTTCGCCCGCAGGAGAGCGGCATGAGCGCCGCGCCGATCCTGCGCGTCGAGGGGCTCGCCAAGCGCTTCGGCGGGCTGGAGGCGCTCGGCGGCATGGACCTGAGCGTTGCGCAGGGTGACTTCCGCGCGATCATCGGGCCGAACGGCGCCGGCAAGAGCACTTTCTTCAACACCATGACCGGACTGCTGCGCCCCGACGCCGGGCGCGTGGTGTTCGAGGGGCGCGACGTCACCGGCGAGCCGCCGCACCGGCTCGCGCGCCGCGGCGTCGGCCGCACGTTCCAGATCACCAGCGTGTTCCACGACCTGAGCGCGCTCGAGAACCTGCAGGTCGCGCTGCTCGCGCACGCGCGGCGCAGCTGGAGCGTGTGGCCGAAGGCGCGTCCGCTGTACGCCGCCCGCGCGCGCGAGCTGCTGGCGCTGGTAGGGCTGGCGACGAGCGCCGAGCGGCTCGCCGGCACGCTGTCGCACGGCGACCAGAAGCGCCTCGAGCTCGCGATCGCGCTCGCCGGCGAGCCGCGCCTGCTGCTGCTCGACGAGCCGACCGCGGGCATGGCGGCGCAGGAGCGGCTCGAGTCGATCCGCCTGGTGCGCCGCGTGGCGGGCGAGCTCGGCCTTTCCTGCGTCTTCACCGAGCACGACATGGCGGTGGTGTTCGCGGTCGCCACGCACATCACGGTGATGCACCAGGGCCGCGTGCTGGCCGAAGGCACCCCGGCCGAGGTGCGCGCGCGGCGCGAGGTGCAGCAGGTGTACCTCGGCGAGGCGGCATGAACTTCGAGCGCGTGCCCGAGCACGAGATGCTGCGCGACGCCGTGCGCGAGTTCTTCGCGCGCGAGCTGCCCGAGGAGCGCATCCGCGAGATGGACCGCGCGCGGCGCATTCCGCGCGAGCTGTGGAAGCGCTTCGCCGCGCTCGGCTGGATGGGGCTCTCCGTGCCCACCGAGTTCGGCGGCAGCGGCGCCGACGTGTCGGCCGGCGCGGTGCTGTGCGAGGAGCTGGCGCGCCGGTTCCCCTCGCTCGCCACCGACTGGCTGCTGGTCTCGATGACCGCGCGCGTGCTGCGCGAATCGGGCAGCGCGGCGCAGAAGGCCGAGCTGCTGCCGCGCCTCGCGGCGGGCGACTTCCTGATGAGCTTCGGCATGAGCGAGCCCGGCGGCGGCACCGACGTGCTCGCGCTCAAGACGCGCGCCGTGCTGCGCGACGGGCAATGGGTGGTGCGCGGCCAGAAGCTTTACACGTCCTTCGCCGACGATGCCGACGCGATCCTGGTGCTGTGCCGCACCGACCCCGCCGAGGGCGCGAAGCGCTCGCGCGGCCTGTCGCTCGTGCTCACGCCGCGCCGCCAGCCCGGCGTCCAGGTGCGGCGCCTAGAGCTGATGGGCCAGCGCGCCGCCTGCACCTGCGAGGTGTTCCTCGACGACGCGCTCGCGCCGACCGACGCGGTGGTGGGCGAGCAGGGGCGCGGCTGGCACACGCTGCTGCGCACGCTCGACGAGGAACGCATCCTGTGCGCCGCGATGTACGTCGGCATCACCGCCGCGGCGCTCGACCAGGCGCTGCAGTACGCGCGCGAGCGCAGCGCCTTCGGCCGGCCGATCGGCACCTTCCAGGCGGTGCAGCATCCGCTCGCCGAGACCGCCACCGAGCTGGAGCAGATCCGCCTGCTCACGGCGAAGGCCGCCTGGCTGCAGAGCCGGGGGCTCGACTGCGCCACCGAGGCCGCGATGGCCAAGCTGGCCGCGAGCGAGACCGCGGTGCGCGCCACCGACCGCGGCCTGCGCGTGCTGGGCGGCTACGGCCTGGTCGAGGCGAGCCCGATGGAGCGCCTGTTCCGCGACGCGCGCCTCGGCCCCTTCAGCCCGATCTCGAACGAGATGGTGCGCAACTTCGTCGGCGAGCGGCTGGGCCTGCCGCGCAGCTACTGATGAGCCTGAAGCGCAGCGCGTGCATCGCCGGCGCCTTCGAGCATCCGACGCGCAAAGCGCCGGACAAGTCGGTCGCCCAGCTGCACGCCGAAGTGATGAACGGCGCGCTCGCCGACGCCGGCTTGTCGAAGGGCGACGTCGACGGTTATTTCTGCGCCGGCGACGCGCCCGGCCTGGGCGCGCTCTCGATGCTCGACTATCTCGGGCTCAAGGTGCGCCACGTCGATTCGACCGAGACCGGCGGCTCGTCCTACCTGGTGCACGTCGCGCATGCCGCCGCGGCCATCGCCGCCGGGCGCTGCGACGTCGCGCTGATCACGCTTGCCGGTCGGCCGCGCTCCGAAGGCTCGAGCGGCACCCAGCCGCGCAACTACGGCGCGTCGGCGCCCGACGCGGCGTTCGAGCAGCCCTACGGTCCCGCCACGGTGAACATGTACGCCATGTGCGCGATGCGCCACATGCACGAGTTCGGCACGACCGGCGAGCAGCTCGCTTGGATCAAGGTCGCGGCCTCGCACCACGCGCAGCACAACCCGAACGCGATGCTGCCCGAGGTGGTGAGCGTGCAGGAAGTGCTCGACTCGCCGGTGATCGCGGATCCGCTGCACCGCCTGGACTGCTGCGTGGTGAGCGACGGCGGCGGCGCGCTCGTCGTCACCCGGCCGGAGATCGCGCGCGATCTCAAGCGCCCGGTGGTCAACGTGCTCGGCACCGGCGAAGCGGTCAAGGGCCAGGCCGGCGGCAAGGTCGACCTCACCTACTCCGCCACCGCATGGTCCGGGAAAGCGGCGTTCGCGGAAGCGGGCGTCAAGCCGGCCGACATCCAGTACGTCTCGATCTATGACAGCTTCACGATCACGGTGCTGATCCAGCTCGAGGACCTCGGCTTCTGCGCCAAGGGCGCCGGCGGGCGCTTCGTCGCCGACGGCAACCTGATCGCGGGCAGCGGCCGGCTGCCCTTCAACACCGACGGCGGCGGGCTGTGCAACAACCACCCGGGCAATCGCGGCGGCATGACCAAGGTGATCGAGGCGGTGCGGCAGCTGCGCGGCGAAGCGCATCCCGCGGTGCAGGTCAGGAACTGCGGGCTTGCGCTCGCCAACGGCACCGGCGGCCACCTCGCTTCGCGCCACGGCTGCGCGACCCTCATTCTGGAGCGCGCGTGAGCAACGCCGAGAACAAGCCGTTCTTCGATGCCGCCCGCGAGGGCAAGCTGCTCATCGGCCGCTGCCAGGCCTGCAACGAGGTCCACTACTATCCCCGCGCCGTGTGCCCGTTCTGTGCGAGCGATCGCACCGAGTGGGTGGCGGCAAAGGGGCGCGGCCGGATCTACTCCTACAGCGTGATGCGCCGCGTGCCAAAGCCCTTCGCCATCGCCTACGTCACCCTCGACGAGGGCGTCACCATGCTCACCAACCTGGTCGACTGCGACTTCGAGCGCGTGTCGATCGGCGACCCGGTGCGCGTCGTGTTCAAGCCTGCCGAAAACGGCGACCCGATGCCGATGTTCACTCCTGCATGAGCTTCACGCTCCTCAAGCCGAAGCATTTCCCCTGGTTCGACTACTCGCGCTACTCCTTCTCCATGGGGTTGCAGAGCGCGAGCGGCACCTACCTCTCCGGAAATACGGCTTCCGAGTTCGATCCGGCGGCGAAGCGCATGGTGGTGAAGGGCGGCATGACCGACCAGGTCCGCACCGCCTGGGCGAAGATCGGTGCGATCCTGGAGTCGGGCGGCCTGTCCTACGCCGACGTCACGCGCGTGGTCGAGTACGTGAAGCCCGAAGGCATCGAGCGCTACGGCGAGGCCAACGCCGTCCGCGATGAGATATTCGGCTTTCACAAGCCTGTTGTTTGCACCGTGCCGGTCAAGGCCTTGCTTCGGCCCGACGCGTTCATCGAGATCGAGGTCACGGCCAGCCCGGTGCCGGGAAAGCGCGAGACTTCCGGCGTGGTATTCCTGCCGACGGTGCAGCCGGTCGACGACCGGGGAAATATCATCGGCGCAGGCGACGTGGTGGCGCAAACGCGTGCGATCTTCGAGCGCGCCGGAGAAATGCTCGCCGCGCTCGGCGTCGGCTTCGATCGCGTCGTGAAGACCTGCGACTACATCACCCCGGCGGCGCTCGCCGCTTACAAGGGAACCGGCCGGGTGCGCAAGGAGCATCTCGGCCCGGTCTATCCCGGCGCGGCGGGCATCCTGATGCCGCGCCTGATGCATCCCGAGGCGCTGATCCAGTACGACTTCATCGCCAGCCGCGACACGCCGGCCGCTGTCAATCCGGGGTGGACGCGTTACCAGAAGCTCACCTACAGCCCGGCCGTGCGCGCCGGCAAGCTGCTCTTCATGTCCGGCCAGGGGTCGCTCGATCCTGCGACCGAGCGCGTGGTGTTCGACGGCGACGTGGTGGCGCAGGCCGAATACACCTACGGCAACGTCCTCAAGGTTCTGGAGGCGGCCGGCGGCGGGCCGCAGCATCTGGCGAAGACCATCGAGTACGTCACGCCGGCCGCGCTCCCGCGCTACCGCGACGTGGCGCGCGTGCGCGAGAAGCTGCTGCGCGAGCCCTGGCCGGCCTCGACCGGCCTGGTCTGCGAGGCGTTGCTGCGGCCCGAGATGCTGATCGAGATCGACCCCTTCGCGGTGCTGGCGTGACGCTGCTCACCGACGAGGTCAGGGCCTGGATCGGGCGCGAAGCGCACTACGCGGCGCGCGAAGAGCTCGGCCGTGCCTCGATCCGCTACTTCGCCCTCGCCCTGGGCGACGGCAACCCGCTCTATTTCGACGACGCCTATGCGAAGGAAGCCGGCTATTCCTCGGTGATCGCGCCGCCGACGCTGATCTGCGAAAGCTGCCAGTACGCCCACCAGCCGCCGAACGCCGACGGCTACATCGGCCACGAATGGCACCTGCCGGTCTCCGGCTGCCGCCTGATCCGCGCCGGGAACGAATACGAGTTCATGCGCCCGGTGCTGCCGGCCGACCGCATCTCGGTAACCTGGACGCTCGAAGACATCGTCGAACGCTCGAGCTCGCGCGGCGGCACCCAGCTCTTCGTCACCTCGGTGGCGCGCTACCGCGACGCCGCCGGCGAAGTGGTGGCCGTCAACCGCGAAACCCTGGTGTATCAGCCGCTGTGATCCGGCCGACGCGCAACGCCGCAGACACCAGGCCGGGCGAGGCGCTGCCGCCGCTCGAGCGGCGCTTCACGGAAGTCGACCTGGTGGCCTATGGCGCGGCGACCTGGGACTGGCACCGCGTGCATTACGACCTGGAGTTCGCGCGCAGGATGAAGCTGCCGGGCGTGCTGGTCGATGGACAGGCGTTCGGCGCGCTGCTCGCGCGCGCCGCGCTCGAGTGGGCGGGACCGCGCGCCTTCATCACGCACCTGTCGCTGCGCATGAAGTCGATGGCCTTCGCCGGCGACACGCTGCGCGCGGAAGGCACGGTGGCGGAGGTCGCCGGCAACGGGATCGTCCTCGCGCAGCGGCTGCTCAACGCCGGCCGCGTCGCCGCCGAGGCGACTACGCGCATCCGCCTGCCCGGCTGAACCAGTGCTGGAGATCGCTTTCGCGTCGCTCGCGTGGCGCAGCGCGCCGATGCCGGGTGCGGGCCCGGTCGAGATGGCGCTGCTGCCGCGGCTCCCGGACAGCGGCTTCCGCGCTTTTGTCCGCTTCCCCGCCGGCTGGTCGCGTCCCGACCGGGGGCACTACGCGGTGCCCGAGGAGTTCCTGGTCCTGGAGGGCGAGCTGAGCCTGAACGGCAGGAACTGGAAGGCCGGCGACCTCGCCTGGGTTCGGGCATGGCAGTTGCGCCGCGACCTGCAGTCGGCGCCCGGGTGCCTCGTCTTCGCCTGGTTCGGGGGGACGCCGCGCTGGCTTCCCGGCGCGCCCGCCGCAAGGCCCGGCGATGGCCCCGCGCATCGCACCTCGATCGAAGGCCGCGAGCTCGTGCGGCTCCTGCCAGGCGCAGTGCGCGAAACGCTGAATCTCGACGACTACACCTGGCGCGCTACTCCGGCTTGATGTTGGCGGCCTTGATGATCGGCCACCACTTGTCGATCTCCGCCCGGTGGAACGCGTCGAGGCCCTCCGGGGACTGCTGCTCGCGCGAGGCGATCTCCAGGCCGAGATCGGCGAAGCGCTCCTTCACCTTGGCGTCGCCCAGGGCATGCACCGTCGCGGCGTTGAGCTTCGCGATCACCTCTTTCGGCGTCGCGCGGGGCGCGAACAGGCCGAACCAGCCGGAGGCGTAGAGGCCGGGGATCCCGCTCTCCTCCGAAGTCGGAACATTGGGAATGATGGACGAACGCGCGGGCGACAGATTCGCCAGAATCTTTACGGTCCCGGCGCGCGCCTGCGGCAGCGTGACCGCGGCCTGCACCACCATCAGGTCCACTTGGCCGCCGAGCATCGCCTGCATCGCGGGACCGGCGCCGCGGAAGGGAATGAACTCGACCTTGGTGCCGGTCGCCTGCATCATGAGGATGCCGGTCAGCTTCGCGGCGGCGTTCTGGTCGACGAAGGTCGCCTTCCCCGGATTCGCCTTCGCATAGGCCACCAGCCCCTTCAGGTCGTCCGCCGGAAAGCCCTTGCGCGCGATCATCAGCTGCGGATTGACCGACATCAAGCCGATCGGCGCGAAGTCCTTCTGCAGATCGAAGCTGATCGGGTAGAGGATCGCGCCGACGTGGGTGTCCCATTGGCCGATGTCGATGGTGTAGCCGTCGGCCGCGGCGCGCGCGACGCGCGCCACGCCGATGGTGCCGCCCGCGCCGCCGACGTTCTCGATCACCACCGGCTGGCCGAGCGCCGGCCGCATCGCCTCCGCGATCAGGCGCGCCGCGGTGTCGGTCGAGCCGCCCGGCGGGAACGGCACGATCAAGGTGACCGGGCGCGTGGGATAGGACTGCGCCGGAGCGAGGGTCGCGAACGCCGCGAGCGCAGTTGCAATGACGAGCCTTTTCATGCTTCTCTCCTCCTCAATGATGAACAAAGTCTACAAGTAGTGGCGAAATTCCTGTTCGTTTCCTATGAAGGGCTGATCGCCGACATCGCGTGGCAGGTGGTGAAGGAAGGCCACGAGGTCAAGCTCTGGATCCAGAACCCCGAGGAGCGCGGCATCGGCCAGGGCTTCGTGCCCCAGACCGACGACTGGAAGCGCGAGGTCGACTGGGCGGAAGTCGTGGTGTTCGACGACGTGCTCGGCATGGGCCCGATGGCCGAGGAGCTGCGCGCGCGCGGCAAGCCGGTGGTCGGCGGCTCCACCTACACCGACCGCCTCGAGGACGACCGGGCCTTCGGCCAGCAGGAGCTGAAGAACGTGGGCGTGCCGATCATCCCGCACGAGAACTTCACCTCGTTCGACGAGGCGGTGGCCTACGTGCAGGAGAACCCCAACCGCTACGTGATCAAGCCGAGCGGCGAGGCGCAGAACATCAAGCGGCTGCTGTTCGTCGGCGAGGAGGACGACGGGCGCGACGTGATGCAGGTGCTGCAGGACTACAAGCGCGCCTGGTCGGACAAGGTGAAGGAGTTCCAGCTGCAGCGCCGCATCATGGGCGTGGAAGTGGCGGTCGGCGCGTTCTTCAACGGCAAGGAATTCGTCACCCCGGTGTGCATCAACTTCGAGCACAAGAAGCTCTTCCCCGGCGACATCGGGCCGCCCACCGGCGAGATGGGCACCTCGATGTTCTGGAGCGAGCCCAATCGGTTGTTCAACGCCACGTTGAAGAAAATGGAAGCAAAGCTGGCGGAGGCGCGCTACACGAGCTACATCGACATCAACTGCATCGTGAACAACAACGGCATCTATCCGCTGGAGTTCACCTCGCGCTTCGGCTACCCGGCAATCAGCATCCAGCAGGAAGGCCTGCTCACGCCGATGGGCGAGCTCCTGCGCGACCTGGCCAACGGCGCCACCAACCGCCTGCGCGCGCGCAGCGGCTTCCAGATCGGCGTGCGCATCGTGGTGCCGCCCTTCCCCTACAACGACCCCGAGACCCTGGAGAACACCTCGAAGGACTCGGTGATCCTTTTCAAGACGCCGAGTCGCGAGGGCTATCACATCGAGGACGTGCGCAGCGCCGAGGGCGAATGGCTGGTGACGGGCACCTCGGGCGTGGTGCTCATCGTGTGCGGAGCCGGGCCGACGATGAAGCAGGCGCAGCGCCAGGCCTACAACCGGGTGCGCAACGTGATGATCCCGCACATGTACTACCGCGACGACATCGGCGAGCGCTGGTACGAGGACAGCGACCGCCTGCACGCCTGGGGGTACTTGAGGGAAGTGTAGGCCGGTGCCCTACCGCCTCGCCTTTCGCGCTTCGCTCGGGATCGCTTTCGAGCACGCCTCGCTGCGCGCCATTTGTGAAGAACTGCCGGAATCGGCGCGCTCGAGCGCCTGAGCGTGGCGCTTTTGGTTTACTGCGCGCTCTTTCAGCGTAAGATCCTTTAGGAAGTCGTTGTAGAAACTACAAAAAGGGGCTCAGGGGATGCTCGCACTCTTTCGCGAGCTCGAGGGGAGCGCATATCTCGCGCTGCACGCCGTCCGGCGGCTTGGGGTGCTGCGCCTGCCCCCGGTGGCCGAAGAGCTGATGCGCCAGATCTACTTCACCGGCGCGAGCGCGACCGGCGGCATCGTGCTGCGCGGCGCCTTCATCGGCACGCTGATCATCGCGTACGTGATCGAGGTGCTGAACGCGGACGCCGCGCTCGCCGTGAAGATGCTGCTCTGGGTGGTGCTGCGCGAGGTGGGTCCGCTCATCGCCGCGGTGCTGGTGATCCAGCGCAGCGGCACCGCGGTCGCGACCGACCTCGCGCTGCGCGAGATCTCGGGCGAGGTCGCGAGCCTGCGGCGCCTGGGCATCGACCCCTACGACTATCTCGTGGTACCGCGCGTGGTCGGCATGGCGCTCTCCAACGCCGCGCTCACGCTCTACGTGCAGCTGATCGCGGTCGGCGGCGGCATGGTGCTCTCCTCGCTCATCATCCAGGTGCCGCTCGACGAGATGCTCGGCGTCTTCTTCCTCCTCGCGAGCCCGCTCGACCTGATTTACTCGCTCATCAAGAGCGTGCTGTTCGGCGCGGTGATCGCGGTGATCGCCTGCTATCACGGCCTGCGCCCGCGCGGCCATTCGATCAACGCGGTGCCGCAGGCCGCGATCCGCGCGGTGACCGAGGCGCTGCTCGCGGTGATGCTGCTGAACGTGGTGTTCGCCTACCTGGTCTACGGTGTGGCGCTGTTCGGGCTGGTTACCGCCGAGCAATGAGCTGCGTACTGGGCTACGAACCGGTGGCCGACGAGAAATCGCCCGAGCGCGTGTGGCTCGAAACGCCGGGCGAGCACCTGCTGAGCTCGCTGTACAAGGACCAGATCCTCGCCGCCATGCACGACCTGCGGCTGCGCAACGGCGCCCGCCTGGTGCTGCTCGGCGCCGACGTGCGCGCGCTCGGCGACGCCGAGCGCGCGCGGCTCCTGCGGCGCGTCGCCTTCGTGCCGGCGAACGGCGGCCTGATGAGCAGCCTGAACGCGTGGGAGAACATCTCACTGCCGGTCGCCTACCACGCGCCGGAGAAGCTGGAGGCGGCGCTCGCCGACGTGCACGCGTTGCTCGACGAGCTCGGCGGGGTCGACGATGACCTGCTCGCCAAGCTGCCCGAGCACATGACGCTCTACGAGCGCAGGCTGGCGGCGTACCTGCGCGCGCTGCTCGAGCGGCCCGACCTGCTGGTGGTGGAAAGCCTCGCCGCCGGGCTCGGGCCGGTAAAGCGAGCGCGCATCGGGCGCTTCGCCGAGGTCTATCGCCGGCATTGCCCCAACGGCACGTTCGTCCAGTTCGAAGGATGAGGGAGGACTCCATGGAACAGAAACCGGAAGAGAAGCTGGTCGCGCCGCGGCGCTTTCGCGGCATGCGCAAGCAGGTGAACGCGTTCCTGTTCACCGCGCTCCTCGGCTTCGCCGGCCTGGTCGGCCTGGTGGCCTACAAGCAGGGCATGTTCGTGCAGCACACCCAGATCTCGTTCCACGCGCCCGACGCCACCGGCATCCACAAGGGCATGTCGGTGCGCCTGCACGGCGTGCCGGTCGGCGCGGTAAAGGACGTCGAGCTCGCCGACCGCGGCGCGCGCGTGCGCCTCGCCATCAACAATCACCACATCGCGCGCGTGGCGCGCGGCGCGCAGGCGCGGCTGGTGCGCGAAGGCTATGTCGGCGCGGCCTCGATCCAGATCCTGCCGGTGAGCGCGGGCGCCGACCGCACGCCGGTGGCGGAAGGCGACGAGATCCGCTTCCTCGCACAGAAAGGCATCGCCGACATGCTGGACGAGGTGCGCCAGCAGATGACGCCGGCCTTCATGGAGCTGCGCCGCGCGGCGAGCGAGATGTCGGACCCGAACAGCGACTTCCGCCGATCGGTGAGCTCGCTGCGCGAGCTGATCGAGGAGCTGCCGGGCACCACGCGCGACCTGCGCCAGCTCGTGCGCGACACCGACCGCACCATGCTCACGGTGGGCCGCCAGGCCGAGCAAACGCTCGCCATCCTGGCGCGCGTCGGCACCCAGACCGAGGAGCAGCTGCCGGCGATCGCCGGCAGGCTCACCACCACGCTCGACTCGCTCAACGCCACCGCGACCCAGATGCGCGAGACCACGCGCACCAACGGCGAGGCGCTGCGCGAGCTCCTCACGCAGGCGCCCGAGCTCGTGCGCGGCAGCGGCGAGCTCGTGCGCGACACGCAGGAGCTCACCACCGCGGCGCGGCGCACCTGGCTGCTGCGCGACTACATCGAGCCTTCGCAAATGCGCACGCTGCCGGTGGACAGCTTCGAGTCCTTCGGCAAACGATGAGGGTTCAGGTTTTGTTGTGCGTGATGGCCGTCGGGCTTGGTGGATGCGCGCCATCTCCCAAGAACACGACGGCGGCGCGGCAGGAAGCGGCGCTCGAGGCCAACCGCAGGGGCGAGAATTACGTGCGCCACGGCGAGCTCGAGAACGCGGCGCGCAGCTACCGCGAGGCGCTGCGCCTGTCGCAGTCGCTCGAAGACCCGGAAGGGATCGCCGCCAACGCGATCAACCTCTCGATCGTGCGCCAGCGCCAGGGGCGCTTCGCCGATGCGCGCGCGAGCCTCGGCGCGGTGATGGAGCAGCCGAACCTGCGCTTCTCCCCTTTGCGTCTGTCGGAGGCGGCGCTGCGGCACGCGCTTCTGGACTTGGATGAAAGGCGATTCGGAACCGCAGGCAAATGGCTGACTCAAGCTCAAACCCATTGCGGCGAGCGCTGCCCGCTCGCCGGCGCGATCCACAACGTGCGCGCCCAGCTTGCGCTGCAGGCCGGGCGCGTCGATGACGCGGCTGCCGCCGCGCGCAGCGCGCTCGAGGCGAGCCGGGCGACCGGCGAGCGCAGCGAGACCGCAAACGCCCTTCGACTCCTCGGAATCAGCGCGTTACAGCGTGGCGAGGCGGCCGCCGCGCGCGCCCACCTGGAGCAGGCGCTCGCGCTCGACCGCGAGCTCGGCGCGCCACGCAAGATCGCGCTCGACCTGCTGGCCCTTGGCCGCGCCGCCGCGCTGAGCGGCGAGCGCGACGCGGCCCGGGCCTATTACGCCCGGGCCCTCGCAGTGAGCGAGGCGGACCGCGACCATGCCGGGGCGGCCGAGGCCCGCGCGATGCTCGACGCCGCCACCGGCAAGTAGCTTCTCAGTGATACTCGAAGTACTCGCCGTCGTCGGCGCCGGGCTGAATCTCGAACTGCGCCGGAAAGTACACCGCGGGGTCGACCGAGCTGCCCGATAGCGCGACGGCCTGCGGCGCGATCTGCATCTCGTCGCCTCCCTGCATGCCCATCCACCCCGTGGCGAGCACTGCGGCGGCGAGCGAGGCGACGGCGGCGGTACGGAGAAGGTACGGGTTTCTCATGTTGACCTCCTTGTGAAAGGGTGCGTCCAAGGTACGTCGGCTGCAGTGCGGGGGAAAGTAACCGCGGCATTGCAGCGCGGTGCGTTATTCACCGAGCGCGACGGCACCTGGAAAAAAAGAGGGCCGCTTTCGCGGCCCAGGAGGAGGAGTCTTGAATTCTGGAAACCACTCTACCGCCGGCGCGGTGCGAAGGGCTATTCGGGAAGGCACAGCGGGGATGTGCGATCTTCACGTCCCCGGCAACCTCTGCCGCTACCAGCGCGCGGGCGGGGCCTTGTTGATAATGATGCGGCCGTCCTCGACCGAGACATAGCCGCCGGTGGTGAGGTCGCGCAGGATGCGGTTGATCATCTCGCGCGAGGCGCCGACGCGCGCCGCGATGTCCTTCTGCGTGAGCTTCTCCGGGATCACCAGCCTGCCGTCGCGTTCGACCGCCAGCTCGAGCAGGGTGCGCGCCACGCGCCCGTAGACGTCGAGCATGGCGAGGTTGCGCGCGCTGCGGTTCAAGCCGCGCGCGACGCGAATCAGGTTCTCGATCAGCTGCAGCGCCACCTCGGCGTGACTGAGCAGGAAGGCGCGGAAGTCCTCGCGCGAAAGCACCGCGAACTGCGACGGGTCGAGCGTCATCACCGAGGCCGCGCGCGGCTCGCCGTCGAGCGCCATCTCGCCGAAGTACTGCCCGGGCCCCTTGATCGCAAGGATCAACTCCTTGCCGTGCTCGTCCGCGAGGTACACCTTCACCCGGCCGCTCAGGATCAGGTAGAGCGAGCCGCTCTCGTCGCCCTCGTTCACGATCATCGCCTGCTTCGGGTAGTTCCGCGTCACCGTGCACTCGGCGAGCGCGCGCAGGTCGGCCTCGGGGACGCCCTCGAAGAGCGGGATGGCTTTGAGGTCGGATGGCATGCGCTCGCGCGGCAATTCTAGGCGCCGCGCCGGTTAAGCTACAAGCGTGAATATTCGCTCAGTCTATGGCCGCGTCATGCAACAGGTCGCGCAGCGCGGCCGGCTGCACGTGCTGCGCGTGTTCTCCCGCCCGCTCGCTCCGCTCGCCCGCAGCGTAGCGCCGCCGGGCTTCGAGCTGAGGCTGCTCACGCCGGAGGAACTTTTCCGGCACAGCCGGGATCCCAGGCTGGAGCTGCGGGAGCCGATGATCCGCGAGACCTACCAGCGCGGCGATCGCTGCCTCGGCGCATTGGCAGAAGGCGTCCTCGTCGGGTACGTCTGGTTCGCTTACGCGGTCGCACCGCATGTGGACGGCATCTGGGTCAAGGTGCCGCCGCGCGCGGTCTACCGCTTCAAGGCATTTGTCCGGCCATCGCACCGCGGACGCGGAATCGCGGCTGCGCTCTACGGCTTTGCCGACCCTCTGGTCGGCAAGGCCGGCCTCGACACGGTGGTCGACTGCGTCGCCGCGCAGAACCTGCCTTCAATAGCCGCCTCGCTGAAGAGCGGCAGCCGGCCGCTTGGCATGCTCGCTTATTGGCGGACGGGCCGGCGGTTCCTCGCGCTTCATTCGCCCGCGGTCCGGCGGCTGGGACTGCGCTTCTATCTCCCTGCGACGATCTGAACGCTCGAGGCCTGCGGTCCCTGCTCGCCGTCCTGCGGCGTGAAGCGCACCTCGGTGCCCACGGCGAGCCGCTCGAAGTCGCCGTGCAGCACGCTGTTCCGGTGGAAGTACACCTGGCGGTCGTCGTCCAGCGCGCGCAGGAAGCCGTAGCCTTCGTCGAACAGCTTCTCGACGATGCCGTGCGGCTGCCCGTCGGGGCGCGGTTCCTTGACCTCCCCGCGGCGCAGCTCGGCGGTCTTCTTCAGCTGGCGCTCGATCGCGCCGAAGGCGAGATTGATGAGCGCGGGAAGCTGCGTCGACAGCTCGCGGATGACCTTGGCCTTGCGCGCAGCCAAGTCGTGGTTGGGCGGCATGCGCACCTCGACCATCACGCTGTAGCGGTTGCCCTTGTGGTGCGAGGCCTGCTCCTGAGCGAGTGAAACCCGGCAGGAGGTGATGCCCTCGGCGAACTTGTCGAGCCGCCCGACACGCTCGAGGATGTAATTTTCGACCCAGGCGCTGCGGTCGACATCGTGGAAGATCAGCTCTGGCGCGGTTTGCATAAGGGTTGGACACCCCGATGCAAGCCGTATTCCCGGTTTTTACAACCGGTGGGACACCCCGTTGCGCAGCCGCACCATCTTCCAGAAGAGATTCACGCGCGAGACGTCGCCGTTCTGCGCCGCGGGCACCAGGCTGCGCAGGTCGACCTGCGGGTCGAAGCCGATCTGCGAGGACACCGTACCGAGCATGCGCTCGATCGCGCCCATCACGCGGTTCTCGGACTGAAAATGGTTGACGATGAAAATTTCGCCGTCGGGGCGGCATACGCGGTGCAGCTCCTCGAGCAGGCGCGCCGGCCGCGGCACCACCGAGACGACGTACATCGCCACCACCTTGTCGAAGCTCGCGTCGGGGAAGCTCATCGCCTCCGCGTCCATCTCGAGCAGCGCCTCGACGTTGGGGAGCTTGGCTCGCGCCACGCGCGCCCGAGCACGCTCGAGCATCTCGCGCGACACGTCGATGCCGGTGATGCGCACCTCGCGCGGATAGAGCGGCAGGGAGATTCCGGTGCCGACGCCGACCTCGAGCACGCGGTCGCCGGGCTTGAGCTTGAGGGCATCGAGCACCGCCTTGCGGCCCGGCTGCAGCACTGCGCCGAAAACCATATCGTAGATTCGCGCGTAGCGCCGGTAGGCCGTTTTGACGGCTTCGATCTGCATTTTGCCGAATTCTGCCAGCAATCGGCATTCCCGGCACGCGGATTGCACCCATGTTTCGACCTGCATGAAGATCGCGCAAATAGCTCCCCTGGCGGAGAGCGTGCCGCCACGGCTCTACGGGGGCACGGAACGGGTCGTTTCCTATCTCACTGAGGAGCTCGTCCGCCTCGGCCACGATGTCACGCTGTTCGCAAGCGGCGACTCGAGCACCAGCGCGCGCCTCGTCGCCTGCTCGCCGCGCGCGCTGCGCCTGGACGAGCGGGTCAAGGACGCATTGCCCCATCACCTGCTGATGATCGAGCGCGTGCGCAGCCGCGCGCACGAGTTCGATGTGTTGCACTTCCATATCGAGCACGTGCACCTGCCGCTGTTTCGCTCCTTTGCCCGCAAGAGCGTCACGACGCTGCACGGCCGGCTCGACCTGCCCGACCTCGTGCCACTCTATCGCGAATTCGACGACATGCCCCTGGTATCGATCTCCGACGCGCAGCGCCGCCCGCTCGCGCACGCCAACTGGGTCGGCACCGTGTACCACGGCCTGCCGGCCCCCGTCTGCCCCTACAACCCGGCCCCGCGCGGCCAGTACCTCGCGTTCCTCGGCCGGGTCTCGCCCGAAAAAGGCCTCGAACGCGCGATCGAGATCGCGCGCCGCGCCGGCAAGCGCCTGCGCATCGCGGCCAAGGTCGACCGCACGGAAGTGGGCTACTGGCGCAGCCGCATCCTGCCGCTACTCTCCGACCCGCTCGTCGAGTTCATCGGCGAAGTGAACGAGGAGCAGAAACCCACCCTGCTCGGCAATGCCGCCGCGCTGCTTTTCCCGGTCGACTGGCCCGAGCCCTTCGGCCTTGCGATGATCGAGGCCATGTCCTGCGGTACCCCGGTGATCGCCTGGCCGAACGGCTCCGTGCCCGAGATCGTCGAGCACGGCGTGAACGGGTTCGTGGTCGATTCGGTCGAGAAGGCCGTAGCCGCGGTGCACGACATCCCGCGCATTGACCGCGCGCAGGTGCGCCGGCGCTTCGACGAGCGCTTCAGCGCGGCGCGGATGACGCGCGACTACCTGGGTGTATATCGAAGCCTGGCAAGGAAACCTCTCGTGAGCGCCGCATGAAACGCGACGGCACCGTTGCCGCCCCCACCGTCTTCGTCCCGGGCGTCGTCTCGCTTGCCGCCTCGAGCCGGCGCACGCTCAAGCATGGCGACAGCTTCGCCATGTTCGACGAGTTCGGCGACGTGCTCGAGGTGGAGCACGGCCCGCAAGGCCTTTTCCACCACGACACGCGCTTCCTCTCGCGCCTGCACTTCACCCTCGACGGGCACCGGCCGCTGATGCTGTCCTCCACGGTGCAGCCCGACAACATCACGCTCGACGTCGACCTCACCAACCCCGACATCTTCGCGAACGGCGAGCTCGCGCTCTCGAAGGACACGTTCCACGTCGCGCGCGCCAAGTTCCTGTGGCAGGCGAGCTGCTACGAGCTATTCACCGTCACGAGCTACGCCGAGCGGCCGGCGCGCCTGCGCCTCGCGCTCGCGTTCGACGCCGACTTCGCGGATCTGTTCGAGATCCGCGGTTACCAGCGCACGCGGCGCGGGGCGGTGCGCGCCGAGCTGCGCGGGCCGGCCGAGGTCGCCTTCGTCTATGACGCGGTGGATGGCATTCCGCGCACCACCCGCATCTGCTTCTCGACGACTCCGACCACCTTGACCACCGAGAACGCCGAGTTCGCGCTCGAGCTCGCCGCGCGCAGCCGCAGCTCGCTCACCCTCGCGGTCCATTGCGAGCACGGCGCGTCGCCGGAGCGCGAGACCCGGTTCTTTGGCGCGCTGCGGCGGGCGCGGCGCGCGGGCGCGGTCGCGCGCGCCGCGACGCCGGCGATCGAATCCTCGAACAACGTGTTCAACAGCGTGCTCTCGCGCTCGAGCGCGGACCTCGCGATGCTGATGACCGAGACCGCGAAGGGGCCGTACCCGTACGCGGGCGTGCCGTGGTTCTCCACCGCGTTCGGACGCGACGGGATCATCACCGCGCTCGAGATGCTGTGGTTCGACCCGACGATCGCGCGCGGCGTGCTGCGCTTCCTCGCCGCGCACCAGGCGCGCACCGAGGACGCGGCCGCCGACATGGAGCCGGGGAAGATCCTGCACGAGATGCGCGAGTGCGAGCTCGCGCGCCTGGGCGAAGTGCCCTTCGGCCGCTACTACGGCTCGGTCGACTCGACGCCGCTGTTCGTCGCGCTCGCCGGCGAATACTGGCAGCGCACGCGCGACCGCGCCACGCTCGAAGAGCTCTGGCCCGCGGTGCGCGCCGCGCTCGACTGGATCGCGCGCTTCGGCGACCGCAACGGCGACGGCTTCGTCGACTACGGCCGGCGCCGCCAAAGCGGCCTGCGCAACCAGGGCTGGAAGGACTCCGAGGACGCGGTGTTCCACGCCGACGGCCGGCTCGCGGAAGGGCCGATCGCGCTGTGCGAGGTTCAGGGCTACACCTTCCACGCCTATCGCGAAGCCGCGCTGCTGGCGTTCGACCTGGGGGAGAAAGCGCTTGCCACGGACCTGGAGGAAAAGGCGGAGCAGCTGCAAAGCCGCTTCGAGGCGGCGTACTGGTGCGAGGAGCTCGGCACCTACGCGCTCGCCCTCGACGGGCTGGGCGAGCCCTGCCGCGTGCGCACCTCGAACGCGGGGCAGGTGCTCTTCAGCGGCATCGCGCGCCCCGAGCGCGCGATTCGCGTGGTGCGCGACCTCTTCAGCGCGCAGTTCTTCACCGGCTGGGGCATCCGCACCGTGGGCGAGCGCGAGCCGCGCTTCAATCCGACCTCGTACCACAATGGCTCGGTCTGGCCGCACGACAACGCGCTCATCGCCCTGGGCCTCGCGCGCTACGGACACAGCACCGAGGCGCTCGCGCTTACGACCGCACTGTTCGACGCCGCCGCGCACATGCACTTGCGCCGGCTGCCGGAGCTCTTCTGCGGCTTCGACCGGCGCCGTGGCAAGGCGCCCACGCTCTACCCGGTCGCCTGCGCGCCGCAGGCGTGGGCCGCGTGCACGCCCTTTGCTCTGATCCAGGCCTGCCTCGGCATGGAAGTCGATGCCGCATCGCAGACCGTGCGGCTGCGCCAGCCTCGCCTGCCGGCGTTCCTCGACTGGCTGGTGGTGCGGCGCCTCTGCGTCGGCGAGAGCCGCGTGGACCTGTTGCTGCGGCGCCAGGATTCGAGCGTGGCCGTTAGCCTGCTCTCGCGCGACGGCGGCGCGGACGTCGAGGTCCTGCTCTAGTCCGGTCGGACTATGCCGGTTCCGGGATTTTCCTGACACCGCGGTGGCTGCGCCGCGCGTAAGTTAGCCCAATGCCAGGGCGTCACCTACTGACGTTCGAGCTCTCAGAGGAAGGCGACGAGCTCACGATCCACGGCGACCCGCCCGGCCTGCGGCTTTTGGCCGAGCGGGTCGCCACCCTCGCCGAAAAGGCCGAAACCCAGAGTAACCCCGGCGTCGCGCAGCTCTCCACCAGCGTCTGGGGCGGCAACGAGCTCTCGCTCGAGCCGCAGGGCACCGACACGCGGCTCATCTACCAGGTCAGGATCGTGGCGCGGCGGCCGGGAAAGAAGTAGCCCCGCCTACCTCTTCTTCGATACCAGGTGCGCGCAGCCCGCGCGCGACGCCCAGTACTCCCAGGCGCGCCAGGTCTCGGGCGAATAGGGCTTGTACCCGGCGTTGCGCGCCTCGATCTCGCCGCGCGACAGCGCCTTGACGTCCCCGCCGAGCCGCGCCGCGTTGAGCTGCACGCGCGCGTTGCGCGGCACGTAGACCGACATCCGCACCACCTCGATCAGCGAGCGCGCCGCGGCGACGAAGCCATGGCCGCGCATCAGCGCCACGTTGCTTTTTCCCAATGCCTTCGCGAGATCTCTTCCCTGCGCGACGTTGGTCACCAGGAGATTGGTGTCGCCGAAGCGGTCGCGGATATCCCACACCGGCACCTGCTCGCCCATGAAGCTTCCCGAATGGATCACGGGCTTCAGCGCCTCGGCGGTGATGCCGAACGGCAGCACGTCCTCCGCGTGCGCATGCACCACCGACATGACTTCCGGCCGCGCCTCGTACACCGCGGCGTGGATGAAGCGCTCGAGGTAGGGCTGGCGCGCGTCGCCGCCCACCGCGTTGGCCTCGAGGTCGAACTCCATGATGTCGCCCGGCTCCACCAGCTCCGGCGCGAGCGAGCGCGCGAGGAAGAAGCGCTTCGGGTCGTCCGGATGGCGAACGCTGACGTGGCCGTACGCGTCGACCACGTTCTCGTTGGCGAGGATGCGATTCGCGACGACCAGATCGTTGAATTCCACTCTCATAACGGTGATGATAACCGCCGACATGCCAGCCGCATGCTCGTATTGCCTCCGCATCGCCGCACTGGTCATCGCCGGCTGGGTCCAGCCGGCGGCGGCGCTGGATCGAGGCGGCGCCATCGAAGCCGCCCGGAAAGAGATGAAACGCGACTGCACGCCCCAAGCGCCGTGCAAGTTCACAGCGTGGTCGGAAAAGGACAAGTGGTATGTCCGCGTTGAATCTGCCGATCGCAAATCACCGCACGCCATCCTCATCTTCAATCAAACCGGCAAGGTCGTCGGTCGGATCGCTGGCAAATGAGCCTTGCGAGGAAGCTGAACCTCAAGCCCGGGATGAAGGCGCGCGTCGTGGGCAAGCCCGCCGACGTCGATCTCTCGGACGTTGCGGTTGGCGCGTCCGCCGCGGAAGCGGTCATCGTCTTCGCGCGCACGCTCGCCGAGGTGGAGGCCAAGGCTGCCCCGGTGGTTAGCGCGGGCAAGGCGGATCGCATCGCGTGGATTGCCTATCCCAAGGCAGGCAAGCTCGACACCGACCTCAACCGCGACATCCTGTGGCGGCACATGCTGAAGAAAGGCGTGCAGGCGGTGCGCCAGGTCGCGCTCGACAACGTGTGGAGCGCGATGCGCTTCCGGCCGGCTGGCAAATGACCAAGGTCGCTGCCTCGAGCGCCTGCGCGTGCGTCGGGGTGCTGTTGCTCATTTTCGCCTCGGTCGCGCCGGCCGAGTGGTATCCAATTCCCGCCTTATTCGCCGGCCTCGCCTTGCTCGTCGTGTCGCACGTCCTTACACCTTGCCTCGACCGGATC
>Ga0075421_100002600_pt1 | contig 21574 bp, 17 predicted proteins | sample SoiMetdeltSBSDD5_FD_75292 | JGI IMG/M metagenome (GOLD analysis project Ga0075421, IMG submission 75292) | Bulk soil microbial communities from a Populus tree surrounding site in Tennessee, USA - Soil MetaG P. deltoides SBSDD5 | ecosystem: Environmental > Terrestrial > Soil > Tree plantation...
AGAGGAGGAGTGCGGGGGTCTGATCTGCAAAGCGAGATTGAAACGCTTGATAGAGCCGGGCGCGCGTGCCCAGATCATCCGTAATCCGCGCCTGCTCCAGCAATTCGCTCAGGATGCGATCGGTGAACCCGCCATAGTTCTGCCCACTTTCGGCTTGCGTCTCGTGCCAGAAGGGATACGGGTCGGGGTCGGGCGTGCCCGCAAAATTAAAGTCCACCAGGATCGCTTGAAAAGCGCGCGGCTCAAGATACTGCGTCCGGAGAGTCGCCGGATCAACCGGGCTGACTTCGACCTTGACGCCCAACAAAGCCCAGTTCGCCTGCGCGGATTTCGCAATCGCGAGATGCACCGGATCATCCGGCGTGAGGAGCGTGAAGCTGAACGGCACGCCGCCTTTTTGTCGCACATAGGTGTCTGTGTCAGCGACGGCGCCCTCGGGCAAAACCCAACTCGAGCTTTGGAGTAAATCGGCGGCGGTGTCCGGGTCATACCGGACCGTCGTCAAATTCTGATTGTAGGCCCACGACCCCGGCAGCACCGGCGAGTTGGCGACCACCGCCTGCCCTTTCAAAATATCGGCGACGATGGCTTGACGATTGAGTCCCAGCAGCAGCGCTTGCCGAACTTTCTTCTCTTGGAAAAAAGGCAGTTCTTCGCTCCGCAGATTCAGAAAAATCAAACTGTACTCCGGGAGCAGCGAGGTATACAGCCCCAGTTGCGGCAGGGCCGCCGTGGCTTCCAGTTCGGGCGCTCCCAGTTGGCCTACTCCCAGAACTTTTCCGCTCTGATAAGCCGCCAAGGCGGAGGCCGCATCCGGATAAAAATTAAACTCAACTTGACTGAGCAGGGGCCGCTCACCGGCATACTCCGTAAAAGCGTCCAGCGCGAGGCTGCTAATGTTCTCGCCCTCAACATTTATATTTTTAAACTTGAATGGCCCGGCGCCCACCGGCTTCAGGTTGAAATCCTGGTTCGCCAGATTGGCCGCCGAGACGCCGGAGAGCAAATGTTTGGGGAGCAAGCCAATCGCCGTGTAGTCAAGGAAAGGCGCAAACGGCTCGGGCAGCGTGAACTCGATGACTTGCGGATTGACGACCTTGACCTGCACCGATTTCCACAACCGGCCCACATCCACCGGGCCGGGGTAAGCCGCATCTTGCAAGAGGCTCACAGTAAAAGCGACATCGTCGGTCGTCAGCGGCATTCCATCGTGCCATTTTAAATTGGGGAAGAGGATAAACTGGTACGTTCGTTGATCATTGGCGATGATCCAGTTGGCTAAATCCGGCGTGGGCCGGCCGGACGAATCGAAGCGAGTCAAACCGCTGAAGATCAGCCGGTCAATATCCCGATCCACTGGATTGAAGGAGTCAAGCAGGGGGTTAAGCCAATGTGGCGCGCCGACCAGCGCTTCAATGTAGCTGCCACCCGGCGCGGCGCGAGGTAAGAAGTCCAACCGGGAGCTCTGCCCAATCAACAGCCCCCCGACCAGCAGCATGCCCAGGATGGCAATCAGAGCCTGCCAGCGCAGATGTCGCATAAGATTAGGCTTTCTCGGTTTTGAGTCGGTCAGTTAATCACGAATAAAAATATTCGCGACTTCACCGCAAAAAGCTTTTTTTACCGCAGAGCGCGCGGAGCACGCAGAGAACAAAAGGGGAAACTCCGCGCACTCCGCGCGCTCCGTGGTTGAATCGCCTTTTTTTAGTGGAGTCATTCGTGATTGATCTGTAAATCCGATCTAGGTCAGGACCACGTTCGCAATCGCCACCCCGAAAAACGCGACGGACAGGCCGATGGTGATGAAGAAAAGCGTGCGCTCCACACCGCGGCGGGCGCGGAAGACTCCGCCGGTATCGGCGCCGGTCAAGCCACCCAAGCCGGCAGATTTGGATTGCAGGATGATGGCCCCAATCAGCGCAACGGACAACACGATTTGAGCAATACTGAGATAGTCACCAAGCTTCATAATCTTTAGACCTCCATTGAGAATTGAGCGCAGGAGATTATAACAGACGGCGCTAGACCTGGGAGGTCTGTGAGACCTCCCAGGTCTAATTATGCGGGCAAAAAGAAAAAAGCCAGGCCCAGGATCAAATAAACCGCCAGCAGTTCCGCCCCTTCCAGCCAGTTCGTCTCCCCATCCGAAGAGACTAAGGCCGCCGTCAGCACGGCGGCAATCAAAGCAATTAACTCGAACTGATTGAAGACTAAGTTGAGTTGCTCGCCAAAGAGCAGGCTGATAAACACAAGCACCGGCGCGACAAAGAGCGCGATTTGCAAACTGGAGCCAAGCGCAATCTCGACGCTCAAGTCCATGTGATCCTTGAGCGCCACTTGAACCGCGACGATATGCTCGGCCACATTGCCGATAATGGGAATCAAGATAATTCCCAAAAAGAACTCGCTCAAGCCGGAGGTGGCAATCACCGCCTCCACACTATGGACCAGGACCTCGCTCAGCCAGACGACGCCAATCGTCGCCCCGCCCAGAACCAGGCTCGCTGTCCGGGCCGACCAATGCGGCGCTTCACTCGCCGCGCCGCCACCTGTCAACGCACTATCACTGACCCGCAGGCTGTATAACAGCCCCAGCAGATACAAGATAATCATCACGCCCGCCACGCCGAGGCTCATCGCCTCCGTGATTGGCCCGGGCAGGGCCTCACCTTCCAAGGTGTGATTAAGCAAGGAAGGAATGCAGAGCGCCACGACGGCCAAGACCAGCATGGTCGCATTCGTTGCGGCGTGCTCCCGATTAAAACGCTGCCGGCCGTTTTTCAACCCGCCCAGCAGCAAGCTCGCGCCCAAGACCAGCAGCACATTGCCCAGAATAGAACCGGTAATCGAAGCCTTGACCAGATCAAGGAGACCGGCCCGAATGGCGACGATGGTGATGATTAACTCGGCCGCGTTGCCGAGCGTCGCATTCAGCAGCCCGCCAATTTTGGGGCCGGTGAAGACCGCCAAGACTTCCGTCCCTTCCCCAATCAACCCGGCTAAGGGGATCAGGCCCACGCAAGCTGCAATGAAATTCAGCATCGGATTCCAATGCAGCCAACTGCCCAGAATCGCCACGGGCAAACCAATCAAGAGATAATAGGTGATGGGTATTGTTTTTAAAATTTTTATCAATTTTCAATCCTTCGTAAATAAGCCAGCGGGAGCTTCGGGCGGAACCAGGATGCGCAAAACCTGGGGGACCACTTCAATTGAGAGATGGTCTGTCGCCGCCAGCGGTTCTCCATCATTATGAATTAACTGTGGCAGGGGAGTATAAATTTCTACCTGCCCGCCTGTCAAGCAAGTCAACTGCGGGTGCGCCTGCTGCCGGCCGGTCGCCAGCCGGGCGGTATGGGCCAGTATGTCGCCATGCGTCTGTCCCGCAAATAACCAGACCTCCAACTGCCCATCGTCCAAGCGCGCATCGTTCGTCAGTTGAAACAGCCCGCCATACCAACTCACATTCGCCACGACCGCCATCAAGTAATGTCCGGTAACTTCCCGACCTCCGACGACGACGCGCATCCGAGCGCCAGGCCACGCCCGGCTATGAAAAAAAGCGGCGGTCACGTTGTAAAGCAATCCGAGCCGCCGCGAAAGCAGTTGCCGCCGGGACTCGAGGTGTTGCATAACAAAGGCATCCAGCCCGATTCCCGCCCACAGGAGAAAAAGTCGTCCATTGCAGCGGCCCATATCCACGTGTCGGGCGCGGCCTTCCATCAAACGCAGGGCGGCCTGTTCCAAAGCCTGAGGCCGAAGCCAGGAAAGTGTCGGCAGGTTCAACTCTTTCGCCCACACATTGGCTGTGCCGGCCGGCAGAAAACCGAGCGCGACTTGGCTACCGGCGAGTTCGGCGGCGATAGTCCCCAAACTACCATCGCCGCCCGCCACGAGGACCGCGTCTGCGCGCTCCCGAACCGCTTCCCGCGCCACCTGCCGCAAGCCGTCAATTGTCAACGAGCGCTCCAAACGCACGGCTAGGCCGCGCCGTGTCAACGCCTCCGCCACGCGTTCGACTTTAGCCCGATTTCCCGGATGACCGGCCAGCGAGTTGTAGAGAATCCAAACGTGATTCACAGGTGGGATTATACTGGGGACTGGTGATTGGTTGTTGGTAGCTGGCTGCTGGTAGTTGGTTGCTAGTTGTTGGCGGCTGGCTGCTGGTAGTTGGTTGTTGGTTACTGGTTGTTGGTTACTGGTTGTTGGTCATTGGAATTTGGAAATTAGGATTTTGCTCTTGGCCCTTTGTCCTTGAACCTTGGGATTTGGAAGTTGGGATTTGGGATTTTAATCCTTTGTCCTTGGTCCTTCGTCATTTGTCATTCATGCCCCTTCTCTTCGACTCCCGTACCCTCACCCCTCGTTATCCGGGCATTGGCCGTTATGCCCTCGGCCTGCTTAATGCACTGGCGGATATTCTTCAAGACGATTTGACGACTCTCTGCCACATGTCCAATCCTCTTCAGGCCGCTCAACTCAAACGCTTTACCCTCTCCAGCGACATTCGCACGCTTTCAGATCAAATCATCACGCCTCTCACATTAACTAAGCATTTCAGCCCTTCGAACGTCGTTTACCATTCGCCGTTCTATATTTTCCCTTACCTACTTCCGCACCCGACCGTTGTCACACTCTACGATCTAACCCCCGTTCTCTGGCCGGAAGGTTTCACATTCCTCGCCCGCCAGCTTTATTTACTCGCTCATCGTCTGGCCGCCACCCGCGCGCAGCATATCATCACTCTCTCTTCTGCCGCTCGGAATGATCTGATTCAACATCTCCATATCCCGCCCACAAAAATCACCGTCATTCCTCCCGGCATTTCCTCATCACCTCACGCATCACGCGTCACGCGTCACGCCTCACGTGTCACGCCTCACACCTCACCTCCTTACCTCCTCTATGTGGGTATCAACAAGCCTCACAAGAATCTTCCGCGCCTGATTCAGGCTTACGCTTCATTAGATCGCGCTACGCCGCCGCTGCTCATCGTCGGGCCGGTAGATACGCGCTTTCCGCAAACGCAAGCACTAGTCGAACAACTTGACTTGGCGGACCGCGTCCGCTTCCTCGGCCACGTTCCGGAGGCCGAACTTGAGGCACTTTATGCGAATGCGACTCTGTTCGTCTTTCCTTCACTCGCCGAGGGCTTCGGCTTTCCGGCTTTGGAGGCGATGACGCACGGCACCCCCATTGTGTGCTCTGACATTCCGGTTCTGCGCGAACTCGCCGGAGCAGCGGCTCTCTATTTCAATCCCCTGTTAAGCGATTCGATGGCCTCGGCCATGGTTGAAGCTCTCACTCACAGCCACTTGCGCGCCGACTTACACGAACGCGGCCTGGCGCGCGCCAAAGAATTTTCGTGGACGACGGCGGCGCAACAGACAGTGGAAATTTACAGGCAGGTGTCCCGTGCGTGAAGCCCTCCCTTGGCTATGGTTGGCTTACTTTACTGGAGCCGCTTCCATTCATTTAGGAACAGCGCTCCTGCGTTTAAATAGCTTTTTCCCGTTTCCCCAGGCGCTTGATTTTTCGTCCTATTATGCTGGGGCTTGGTCCGCTCGGTTGGGATTATCGCCCTATCCCTGGCCAGAAGAATTGCTCAAGTTCTTAGCCCAAACCCAATCTTTAGCATTCACGCCGCCACCCCATAACAGTTCCCCTCTTTGGTCATGGCTCCTGCAGCCTCTCACCCTCTTGCCGTTTCCGGCAGCGGCCACGCTCTGGTTATGCCTCCTGCTCATACTTGTGGTAGGTTGCCATGTGATGCTGACGCGAATGGCCGGCTACGACAACTGGAAGATTGTCGCTTTAACTTTCCCCCTGACGCTGACATTTGGGCCGTTATTTTTGAATTTGACGCTGGGACAGAGTGGAGTATTCCTGTTGTTGAGCGTATTGCTGCTAGGCGAAATTTTGAAAAACAGGTCTGGGTATCTCGAAATTTTCGCCTTGACCATGTGGGTCATCGCCAGCGGAGCAAAAATCTATCCGGTCTTGTGGATTGGCTGTTTCCCGCTGTTGAAACGTTGGCGCACTTTTATAATCGCCGGCGCGCTGTGCCTTACGGCCTTTGGATTAGTGGCCTTCTTGAGACCTAAGGCAAACGCCGATTACTGGTTTCACTTTCTGCCTAATCAAACCCGGGAGTTCGCCAGTGGAATCAGCGTGGACGACCAATCACTCTCCGGCTTTCTGAGCCGGATCATGACTTCCAATAGCTATACCCTTCCCGGCCTCGATGTTCAAGAGAGGCGAGAAGTTAAATGGGTTTTGCCGTGGGATTTCTCCGCTCAATCTATTCGATATTTTTCTTTGGTTCTAATACTCCTCCTGGGAGCGGGGGTCGTATTTTCTTGGATCAGGAACAACGGCCAAACCCCGGAAGGGATTCTCTACTCGGGGGTGCTATTCAGTCTATTACTATTTCCTCACATGGAGCGTTACAATCATATCGTGGTCCTACCGGCCTTGGTTTGGCTGTGGAAGCAGAAAGCGCTCTATCGTCATCTGACAGTCATTGTCTACGGGTTGTTTGGCCTCTCTCGACTAAACCATCTCTGGGCTTTATTGCCTTCACCGATAGGACCTCTCGCGTCTGGTTTTGGATTATTGGGTGTCCTTATGTTACTAGGGGGACTTTCATTTGCTCTCGTTCATTCTAAAAATCCACTGGAAACCAAAGAAGCCGTTGCTCCACCGACCGGCTTATGAGTATAAGTTGATGATCAGACTGTATATAAAGACGGATGAAGGGGAAAGGGCCAAGGGCCAAGGACCAAGCAGCATTCGTCATTCGTCCTTCGTCTTTCGTCCGTCTCGCGAAGCGGTCCTCCGTCCTCCGTCGTTCGTCCTTCGTCGGTTCTCCCCTTGAACATTCTCCACGTCTACAAAGATTACTTCCCCGTCCTCGGCGGCATCGAGAACTACATTCGTTGGCTGGCCGAGGCGCAGGTTCGGCGCGGGCACACGGTCACGGTGCTTGTCACAAATCGCGGGCGGCGGACAGTCGAGGAAAACTTGAACGGCGTGCGCGTCCTCAAAGCCGGGCGACTCGCGACTGTGGCCTCTGCGCCGCTCAGCCTCGAGCTGCCTCGACTGTTAGCCCGCGAAGCCCCGGACATCACGCATCTGCACTTCCCCTACCCTGTCGGCGAAATCAGCCAATGGCTCGTCGGGCACAACCGGCCTTACGTCATTACTTATCATGCCGATCCTACGCGGCTCGCGCAACGGGCTATGATGTTCTTTTATACTCCGCTGTTGCGCCTGATCTTGCGCCGCGCCCGAGGCGTGCTCGCCACCAGCCCCAACTATGCCGCCACCTCGCCTCATCTGCGCCGCGTGCCGGAGCGCACGGTTATCGTGCCCATCGGTGTTGATGCCCAGCGTTTCACCCCCGCCACGAGAGATGCTGAGACCAGCCTCCTGAGCGGAGCCCCGCACGTCCTGAGCGATAGTCGAAGGATGGCGGGGCGAAGTCGAAGGACCGGCCTCAGCATGACAAACTCGCGTGAAATACTCACCATCCTTTCCGTCGGGCAGATGCGGCACTACAAAGGCGTAGATGATTTGCTGCGCACGCTGCCCCATCTCCCAGACTCGGCGCGGCTGGTCCTGGCCGGCGACGGCCCCAAACGCGCGGAGTGGGAGGCGTTGAGTCGCCAACTTGAACTTGGAGAACGGGTCACCTTCCTCGGCGACGTGCCCGACGCATCATTGCCCGCGCTCTATCAATCCGCAGATATTTATGTGCTCCCAGCCAACACGCGCGCCGAGGCTTTTGGGATAGCGCTGCTCGAAGCGATGGCCTCCGGGCTGCCATGCGTAACGACGGAGGTTGGGTCCGGCACCTCTTATGTGGTCGAAAACGAAGTGACCGGTCTGGTAACACCGCCGCACTCACCAGAGGCATTAGCGCAGGCGCTCACTCGCCTGATCGCGGATTCCGCTCTCCGGTCGCGGATGGGCGCCGCCGGACGCGAGCGCGTGCTGCAACACTTCACGCTGGAGAAGATGATTGAGAGGGTGGAGGAAGCGTATGAAAGGATGAAGTCGGAAGGATGAAGGATGAAAGAGTGATGTAGCAAGTGGCAAGTAGCAAGTGAAAATTTACTTGTCACCTGCCACCTTTCACTTGCCACTTTCATCCTTCATAATTCATCCTTCATCCTTCTCCTTCAGTTGTCTATTGCCCATTAAACAGGTAACATACCCGCCATGCCAAACCGATTAAGCCAATATTGTGAAGGGGTCATGGAAGCCGGTTGGCTCCTGGCCATCATCGTCACCCCACTGTTCTTCAATATCTACTCCTCGCGCGTCTTCGAGCCGGACAAAATCGCGTTACTCCGTTCGCTGGCGCTTATCGTGCTGGCTGCCTGGCTCATCAAACTCATCCACGAGCGCGGGCCACGCTTCGAAAACATTCCCGCGGAGAAAACCCACCCACTCACAGGTTTCTTCCGGCTGCCGCTCATCGCCCCGGTCAGCGCGCTCGCGGCGGTTTACCTCATCGCCACGCTGCTCTCCATCTCGCCGCAAGCCAGCCTCTTCGGTTCCTATCAACGCCTGCAAGGCACCTTCACCACCTTCTCCTACTTAATCATGTTCGCGGCCATCGTCGGCAACGTGCGCCGCCGCGCGCAAGTGGAACGCGTGCTCACCACCGTCGTCCTCACCAGTTTGCCGGTGAGTCTCTACGGCATCATCCAACACTATCACCTCGACCCGCTCCCTTGGGGCGGCGACACGGTCACGCGCGTCGCGGGCAACATGGGCAACGCCATCTTCCTCGCCGCCTACCTGATCATGTCCATCCTCATTACGCTCGGGCGCGTGGCGACGACCTTTCATGCGATCCTGACCGAAGCGCAGAACTACGCGCGCAATATGGTGCGCGCGACCATTTACGTCTTTTGCCTCGCGCTCAATCTGGTCGCCTTCTGGTTCGCCAACAGCCGCGGTCCGCTGCTCGGGTTGTTCGCCGGACTCTTCTTCTTCTTCATCCTGCTGGCGCTGTATTGGCGCGTCCGCACCCTCGCCCTCGCCACCATTGGCCTGACAGTGCTGCTCGGGGGGTTTCTCTTGATTCTCAATCTGCCCAACGGGCCGCTCACCTCGCTACGCGAGTCGCCCACGGTCATTGGTCGTCTCGGTCACATCCTGGATGAAATCGAAGGCCGCACCGGAACCGGGCAAGTCCGTATTTTAATCGCCAGCGGCGTCGTCAAACTCTTGCAGCCGCATCCGCCGATCGAATACCCGGACGGAACACCGGATACCTGGAATATTATCCGGCCCCTCATCGGTTACGGGCCGGAGTCGCTCCTCGTCGCCTACAACCGCTTCTATCCCCCGGCGCTCGGACAACTGGAATCGCGCACCGCCTCACCCGACCGCTCGCACAACGAAACCTTCGACGCGCTGGCTTTCACCGGCCTGCTCGGCCTGGGCGTTTATCTGGCGTTGTTCGTCACCATTTTTTACTACACCTTAAAGTGGTTGGGCCTCGTCGAAACAGCCCGCCGCCGAAACGTGCTGCTCGGTCTCATTCTTGGGACGGGCGCCATCAGCGCGATTGGTTTTGTCCTCTGGCAAGGGCCGGAATTTTTTGGGGTGGGTCTGCCTTTTGGGATGCTGGTGGGCCTGATCATTTTCATGACCTTGCACGCGCTGTTTGCGGGGCCGAACCGCTCGGCGGAACCAACCGGCACGGAGCCGAACCCGAGCAACATCCAGGAACCCTGGCGCGCCATTGGCTTGATTAGCCTCGCCGCCGCCGTCGTCGCCCACTTCACCGAGATACACTTCGGGATCGCCATCGTCTCCACGCGCACGCACTTCTGGATTTTTACCGCGCTGCTCATGATCCTCGGCTTTGTGTTTCCGAGGCTGGCACAACCCGCCGCCGCCACGTCTGCCCAGACCGCGCCAATCGAATCAACTCCCGTTTCACCGGCCGCGCCTCGACGCAAACACCGCGTACCCCGACGCTCCACGTCGAGCAGCAGCGCGATGCGCGAAACGTGGGGGCCGATCGCCGTCGGCGTAGGACTGTTGCTGGCGGTGATGCTCATCCTCGGCTTCGATTTCATCACCAACAGCGCGCGGACCACCAGCCTCCAAAAAATCCTGTTCGCTTCGCTCGTGCCCGTTTTGAAAGAGAAGCAAACTTTCGGCATTCTTGGTCTGTTCCTGTTGACGTGGCTCGTCGGGGGGACACTGGTTTACCTGGAAGAAATGCAAAATGCACGGGGCCGCCCGAGTTGGGCTTACTTGGGCGCTCACCTGGGATTGATTCTGGTCCTAACCGGAATTTTCTGGGCCTTGTGGAGTGCGCGTCTGGCGTCCAACGTGACCGCGGCCGCTTCGACCATCGAAATGCTCGTGGCTTCGGCAGAAAAGTTGGCCGGAGTGATGACGTTCTTGTACGGCGTGCTGTTTGTCATCCTGCTTGGCCTGGCAGCGGCGCTTTCGGCGCGCGAAGCGTGGTCGGGTGGCGCGTTTACCCGCTCCCCCTCCGGGCGCTCGACTAGCCCGGAGTGGGTTTTTCTGGAGCTCTTTGGCTACATCGGGCTGCCGCTCGCGGCATTGTTCCTCGTCTTCATCTTTAACTTGCAGGTCATCCAGGCCGACATCGTTTACAAAGTCGGGTTGCAGTTCGAGGATCAGGGCCAGGCGCAAGTCGCCATCCCCCTCTACCAGCGGGCGAACGCGCTTTCGCCGGGTGAGGATTATTATTACCTTTTCCTCGGGCGGGCCTACCTGAACGTGAGCAGCGCCTTGACCGACCCAGCCGAGCGTGACCGCCATCTTCAGGATGCGGAGAACGGATTGCTGACGGCGCGCAAACTTAATCCATTAAACACCGACCACACGGCCAACCTGGCTCGGCTCAATCGTCAATGGGCCATGCTCACGAACGATCCAACGCTTCGCGCCGAAAAAGCTCAGACCTCCAACAATTACTACCAACAAGCGTTGAGCCTCAGCCCAAACAGTGTGGTGCTGATGGATGAATGGGCCGCGCTCGATCTTCAGGTGCTAGAAGATCCAGAGACCACACAGGCGCGGTTGGACAAATCGCTCAGCATTGACGACACCTACGAGCAGACCTATCAACTCCAGGGCGACTTGTATGTGTGGCGCGCGCGGCATGAAACGGACGCGACGAAGCAGCAAGCGTATTATCAAAAAGCGATCGAGGTCTACGTGAAGGGGATTGAAGTCGCCTCACGCCGCCAAGCGAATGCGACCAACATGCACGTCGGTCTCGCCAGCGCGTATATTGCCACGCAGCAGTTGCAGCCCGCGATTGATGAATACCGGCGACTGATAGAAGCCGGCGCGCCCGGCCTGAACAAATGGCAGATCTATCAAGCCATCGCCGAGCTTTACCGCCAGTTGGGCGATACCGCCCAAGCGCGGATTTATGCCCAGCAAGCACTCGACTCCGCACCCGAGGACAAGAAAGCGGAGTTACAGAATTGGTTTAATGGGTTTCAGTAAAGAGGGAATATCGCATGAGGGTTTCCTTTGACTACGCCGCCATCGGCTAAAAGCCGACATAATTCCAACAGCATCAAGGTACGGTACTTATGATTACATTGCCTTTCGACACCAACAAACTGATCGAAATCTGCCGCCAGAATGACGTGTCGCGCATCGGCGTCTTCGGCTCGATAGCGCGGGGTGAGGCGAACGCCCAAAGTGACATTGACTTATTGGTCGAGTTCTCCAAACGCAAGAGTCTGCTCGCGCTCGTCGCCTTGGAACGACAGATTTCTACTGCCCTGGGCCGCAAAGTAGATTTGTTAACGGAAGCCGCGATTAGTCCTTATCTACGTGACCGCATCAAACGTGACGTGCAAATTATCTATGAAGCGTGATGAGACGGTTTACCTCCAGCACATTTTGGACGCCATTGCAAAGGCCGAGGCCTATTTGCAGGGCATAGATGAAAGCGCCTTTTTCCAGAACAGCTTGGTTCAAGATGGCGTTATCCGTCAAATAGAAATTATTGGCGAAGCCACTAAAAATCTTTCAGAGGAACTGTGCTTCAAATATGCGCATGTTCCCTGGCAAGACATCGCGGGGATGCGCGATAAACTCATCCATCAATACTTTGGCGTAGACCTTGATAAAGTCTGGTTGACCGCTAAGGAAGATTTGCCTGCGCTCAAATCTGAAATAAAGAACATACTTTCAGACTTACAAACATAGGGCGTCACGACCATCGCTTCAGCCTCTCTTTCTTTCATTCGCTTCATTCGTCATTTTGCATTCGTCATTTGTCATTTTTTAATTCATCCTTCGTCGTCCGTCTTCCGTCCTCCGTCCTCTCTCCATCCAGTGTAAAATACACACATCCCATCCCTAGGAGGCCCCATGGCTAAAAAATATTCCGCTCCACCGCCGATGACGATTGATCCCAAGAAAAAGTACACCGCCACGTTCAAAACCGATAAAGGCGACTTCGTCGTCGAGCTGTACGCCGACAAAGCGCCGCAGACGGTCAACAACTTCGTCTTCCTCGCCCGCGATCATTTCTATGATGGGGTCACCTTCCACCGCGTGATCCGCGATTTTATGGCACAGGGCGGCGATCCCACTGGCACCGGCTCGGGCGGGCCGGGCTACAAGTTCGGCGACGAGTTCCATCCGTCACTTAAGCATAACGGCCCCGGCATCCTGTCCATGGCCAACGCCGGGCCGGGCACCAACGGCAGCCAGTTCTTCATCACGCATGGGCCGACGCCGCACTTGGACAACAAGCATACGGTCTTCGGCAAGGTGACTCAAGGAATGGATATCGTCCTCTCCATCCACGACCGCGATCCGGGCCGGGCGACACAACCGGGGACGAAGATCAACTCGATTGAGATTAGTGAGTCGTAATTGTCTACAAGATTTTTAACCACGGATTACACGGATTTCACAGATTTTAAAAATCTTTCACAATCCGTGTAATCCGTGAAATCCGTGGTTGCATTTAAAACCATGCCTGATACCAACGAACCGCCACCTCAAACCCAAACACCTCCCAACGCGCTCGGCCTCACGCTCGTGCGCGTGGGCATGCTGCTCTTCGTCATCGCGCTGACCGTCTATATCTATTACATCCGTGACCGCGCCGCCGAACTCGCGCAGTACGGTTATCCGGGGATTTTTCTGCTCTCCATCCTCGCCAACGCCACAATCATCCTCCCCGCTCCGGGGCTGGCGATTGTCTTCGCCATGGGTGGCGTCTTCTCACCAATTGGGGTCGGGTTGGCGGCTGGGGCCGGAGCCACGCTCGGCGAGCTATCCGGGTATCTGGCCGGGTTCAGCGGCCAGGCGGTCATCGAAAATCGCGGCATCTACGACAAAATCGAAAGCTGGATGAAGCGTTATGGTCCGGCGACCATCGTCGCCCTGGCCTTCATCCCCTCCCCCGTGTTTGATTTGGCGGGCGTGGCCGCCGGCGCGCTGAAAATGCCAATACAGGAATTTCTCCTATGGTGCGCGCTCGGCAAAATCCCCAAGATGTTGTTGTTTGCTTACGCCGGCGCTTACTCGGTGGAGTGGGTTACACGCTGGATCAAGTAGATAAGGCTAGGTGACTGTCACGCGGGCGACACGGTATTGGAATTGCCTGTGTTCACTCGCCCGCGTGACAGTCACCTTAATTGTTAGACTCATGACCTTCCCTTCCCACGTGACCGGCACCCTGTTAGTCATTGATGACGACGAAGTCATCCTGCGCCTGCTCAAGGTTAATCTAGAGAAGAGCGGCTATGCCCTGACCCTGGCGCGCACCGCCGCCGAGGGCTTCGAATCCGTCTTACAGAATCTGCCGGACCTGGTGTTGAGCGACGCCCTCTTGCCAGACATGCAAGGGTTGAAAGTGTGCGAACTGCTAGCGGAGAACAGCCGGACGCGCCACATCCCCGTCATCCTCATGTCCAGCCAGGGAAGCAATCGGGACATCGTCGCGGCGCTGGAAGCGGGCGCGGATGATTATCTGGTCAAGCCCTTCAACTTTCGGGAAGTGGTCGCGCGGGTTCACGCGCACATCCGGCGCGCGCAACTCAAACCGGCGCTCAATCCGCTCACCGGCTTGCCCGGCAACCTAATCATTGAACACGAAGTCCGGCAGCTCATCACGCCGGGCCATGCGCCCTTTGCGGTTCTCTACATAGACTTGAATCATTTCAAGTCCTACAACGATGTCTATGGCTTTCCGGCCGGCGATGAAGCCATTCGCTTGCTCGCGCACGTCCTCACCACGGCGCTGGCCGAACTGGGAAATCCCACCGACTTCCTCGGGCATGTGGGCGGGGACGATTTTGTCATCATCTCGACGCCTGAACGTTGCGATGCGATTGCCCAACGCATCATCGCGGATTTCGACCGCCAGGTCCCGAACCTCTACAATCCCCGCGACCGCCGCCAGGGCTATCTCACCGCCAAAGACCGGCAGGGGATGATCAAGAAATTTTCGCTATTGAGTGTCGCCATCGCCATCGTCCACAATCAATACCATCCGGTCAGCAGCCATTGGGAAATCGGGGAATTAGGCGCGGAACTTAAACACTTCGCCAAAGTCCGCGGCGGCAGCGTCTATGTAAAGGATCAACGGCGTGGTTAACACGGCGGAGGAGGCCTCCGCCGCGCTCAAAGCCATTGATCCTGACCAGCGGCGGAGCGCGGCCATCTTCCTGGCGGATCACCCCAGCCCCGCCGTCGTTGAGATTCTGCTCAACGCGCTGGGCGATCCGGACGCGGACGCCCATGAGGCGATGATCCTGGCCTTGGTCCGGCAAGCCACCCCGGAGCTGGTCGCCCGCCTAGTCACCCTCCTGCGGGAAGAGGACTCTGCGCGCCGGAACGCTGCGCTCGGCACGCTGATTGAAATCGGCGCGCGCGCCCCGCACATCCTCCTCGCGGCCCTAAAACATCCGTCACCCGAGGTTCGGCTGCATGTCACCGAGGTCCTGAGCAATTTGCAGGATCCCCAGACCATCGCCAGCCTGCTGGAACGTCTCTCCGACAACGCCGAATTTCCAAATGTGCGCCATGCCGCTGCCCAAGCCTTAGGCAAGATCGGCGACCGCGCGGCCACGCCGGCGCTCATTCAGGCCGCCGAACAACACGACTTCTGGGTCAGCTACGCCGCGGTGGAAGCGCTGGGCCGTATCGGCGATGAGCGCGCGGTCGACGCGTTGCTGCGCTTGATGGAGAGCGACGTTTGGATTCGGCCGGCCATCGTCCAGGCGTTAGGCAACATTGGACAAGTGGAAGCGGTAGAAGCCTTGGCCACGGCGCTGGAGGATACGAATGAAACAGTGCGGACCGCCAGCGTAGAAGCACTGGTCAAGATCGTCATGGAGCCGGGCGCCTCGCGCCACCGCAACATAGATAAACTCGCCGAATTCAGCCGCGTGATTCCCCTCGCGCCGCTGCTGCACGAACTCCATGCGCGCGTCGCGCCTCGCAGCGCCTACGCCGCGCACCTGCTCGGTTGGCTCGTGCAACCGGAAGCACTGCCGGACCTCATCGCGTTGCTCGGCGAGAACGACGAGACGCTGCGTTACGCCGCCATCGAAGCCATCCTGCACTACGGCCAGATGGCTGCCCCAGCACTGCTGGAAGCGCTGACTCAGCCGCAGGCGCTCATCCGCGAGAACGCCGCCGAAATGTTGGGCATGCTGCCGGATTCGGGAGCCGTGCCGGCGCTGCTCGAACGTCTGGCGGATGAGGATCTCGCCGTGCGCCAGGCCGCCGTGCGCTCCTTAGGCTCGCTGGGCGGCGAGGCCGCTTATCAAGGCTTGCTGCAAGCCTTGGAAGATCCGGCGACTCAAGACACCGCCATGGGCGTCCTGGGTCAGTTGCACGACGCCAACCTCATCAGCCACTTGCAGCGTTTTCTCTACGAGGGCAAATCGGCGATGCGCTGGACCGCTGCCCAGGCTTTGAGTCTGTTCGGCGACGAAGCGGCCGTGAGCATTCTCCTGAACGCGATGCGCCTACCTGACGAGGCGATCCGGCGCCCGGCGGCCGAGGCGCTGGCGCGCGTGCGCAACCAGCGCGGCGTTACAGTCCTCATCGAAGCCTTAGGCGACCGAGATGGCCTGGTTCGTCAAAAAGCCATCGAGGCGCTGGGCAACATCTCTGATAGTCGGGCGGTCGCCGCGCTGCTGCCATTGACACGCGATCCGGAATGGCGCGTGCGCCAGGCATTAGTCACTGCCTTGGTGCACGTGGGTGATATGCGCGTTTACGAGCCGCTGCTGGAACTGGCGCGCGATTCCGACCATTGGATTCGGCGGGCGGTAATGGATTTATGCATGTCCTTGGAAGACAGCCGGATGGCGAGGATTCTGATGGTCGGCCTGGAGGATGAAGAGCCAAACATTCGCCAGGCGGCGCTGATTTCACTCGGGCGGCGGCGCGATTTTTCGACGTTGGAGTTTGTCGCTAAATGTTTGACGGATCCTCACCCCGGCGTCCGCTTGGCGGCGGTCCGCGCCGTGACGCTCATCGGCGGGCTGGTCGGCATCGAGCGGATGGCGCTGCTCGTCCACGATCCGGAGGAGGAGATTCGTTTGGAAGTTGCCGATGCGCTGGGAGAATTTAACAGCGACGAAGCTTTCAGTGCGTTGGAGGTTTTGCTGCAAGACCAAGCCCCCACGGTGCGGACCCGGGCGGCCGAAGCCCTGGCGCACGTTGGCACCTTGCGCGCCGCCGAGGCGTTAGCTGCTTCCCTGAGCCATCCGTTGGCGAAAGCTCAAGCTCAGATGCAACTCGCGCGGCTCGGAGATCAAGCGGTCCGGGCTTTATTGGGAACGGCGCGCGCCGCCCAACCCGAACTGCGCGCCGCCGCTGCCGAAACGTTGGGGCAATTGCGGAATAAGCAAGCTGTTCCGACACTCAAGCTCCTCCTGCGCGACACCGACCTGCGCGTGCGGCAAGCCGCCGAGGCGGCGTTGAAGGCGATTGGTTCTTAAACGTCGCCCGCGAGTAAATTCGCGGGCTGAGATAACGAAGGTTGCTGAAGCAGCCTGAGCCAAGCTATACCAGCCCACTTCCAGCGGGCTTCGTCTTTTTAGCCCGATAGCGGAACGACCATCGAGCAGGAGAGTTCAGATTAACCGTTCCAGAATATCCTGAGGAACACTTGAGCGCAGATCGGGATAACGTTCCAGCAACCGCGCAATATCCGCTAAGTCCTTTTGGCGTTTGCTCGGTCGCCGGGTAGTGTCCTGCGCCGCCCAGATTTTGCCCCGGAGCACATCCCGAACATCGGCGACCGGCAACATGAGTCCCAGCACTTCCTGTGGGGAAGCGCGCTGGACAAAAGCTGCATAGCGCGGGTCCGTCTGAACTTGCGCACGTAGGTTAGAGCCAGGCTGAGAAGCATGCAAGCTGTGTGGGAAACGTTCCACTCTAAAATGCTTCCTCAGGAGAAGCTCCACTCTTTCTAAATCCTGCGTGGCAACCACCAAATCCAAATCGAGACTCACCAACGGGTCAACATAGGCATTCACCGCCTGCCCGCCCACAACGGCATAGAGGATCCCTTCCGCATTCAAAAGTTGGATAAGCTCAGAGAGAAAATCCGTCTCGTCCATAGTCACCCGTTTCCAAAAAGTCAGAGCGTGCATGACACCAGTATGGATGATTTCAAAGGGTTGTCAACCGGAAGGTTAGACAAAAATCCAACTCTATGAGATCAGTTACGGCGATAAACTTCACGCCGCATTGTTGCCCGCTCCAACCGCTCCAGCTGTACGTTCACTCCCAAGCCAATTCCAGTCGGAACGGAGAGGGTGCTGTCCGGGTTGAGGACAAACGGCGGATCAATTAAGTCCTCGCGGTAATAACGCGCGGAGGCGGAGATGTCGCCGGGCAACGTGAACCCCGGCAGCGAGGCCAACGCCACATTCGCCGCGCGCCCGAGGCCGGTCTCCAGCATGCCGCCCATCCACACCGGCACGCCACGTTCGCGGCAGTAGTCATGAATACGGATCGCTTCGTGCATTCCACTCACCCGCCCCGGCTTGATATTGATAATTCGGCATGCGCCCATCTCCAGCGCCCAGCGTGCGTGATCCACCGAAGTGATGCTTTCGTCCAGGCAGAGCGCCGTCTTGAGCCTCAGCTGAAGTTTGGCGTGATCAAAAATATCGTCATCCGCCAGCGGCTGCTCAATCAGCAACAAATCAAAATCATCCAGCGCGCGCAAATGCTCGGCATCGGAGAGACGATAAACGGAGTTGCCGTCCACTTGCAGCAGAAGGTTCGGGTGCGCATTCCGAATGGCGGTGGCCTCGCTCACGTCGCGGCCCGGTTTGATCTTCAGCTTGACCCGCCGATAGCCATCCGCCAGATAGCCATCCACAACACTTAGCAATTTATCTGTGGTCTCTTGAATCCCGACAGAGACGCCTACGCTCACCCGGTCCCCGCTACCGCCGATGAATTTTTGGAGTGAGACTCCAGCGCGTTGAGCGAACACATCCCACAGCGCCATTTCCATTCCGGCTTTAGCCATTGGATGCCCGCTGATGTGCCGGATCGCGGCGCGGTAGGCGGGAACATCTTCGAGATCAGTCGACAGCACCGCCGGAATGATGAAGTCTTCTAAAATGTGCCAATTGGTTTTCGTCGTCTCGTAAGAATAAGCACAGTTCGGTCCGGCGACGCATTCGCCCCAACCCGTCAGCCCCTCCGCGCGGAGGCAAACGAGCACGCATTCATGATGTCTCTCAACCCAGCGCGAGGTCTGAAACGGCGCGAGGTAGGGGAGTTGGAGGTGATAGAGGGTGATTTCTTCAACACTCATCCGAGCCATTTCATTGGCGCGCCCGGATGACGTGTGCTTTCATCGTCAAACGGAGTACCTGCGCCTCCAACGAGGATGATTGAAGATGAATTTGAATTGATCGAAGCGCCTATTCGCTCACCCCTCACAGGCGTTGCTTATGAGAAGCTTCAAAGATATTTCTTAGCGAAAAGCTATCCTCGGTGCTTCTCGATAAATGTCAGATTGTTCTTAGCCTTTAGGACTCCCTGAGATAGACCTAGTTTCTCAAAAATGGCTAAAGCCCGATGCGATAGGATTCGACCTTGTTCATAGTCATGCTGATTGACGGCAATACTTGTCAGGCTCAACAAAACTTGGCCGATTGAAGCCTCGTCGTTCGCAGCCTCAAAAATGAGCAGGCTTTCTTTGATATGCCTTTCCGCAGAGTCAAAATCACCTTGGCGTTTTTCAATTAACCCCATTTGGTGTAGCACGCTGGCTTGACCCAGCCTATTCTCATATTGTCTAAAAATATTTAAAGCAGTCGTGTGCCAATCGAGACCCTCCACATAGTGTCCTTCCTGAAAGGCAACGCTTCCCAACTCGCACATGACCGAGGCTCGCGCCTCGTCTGAGCCGATGTCTTCACAAACCCGTAAACTCTCTTGCAAGAAACTTCGTGCCTGAGTTAAATCCTGAATGGAGACTCGATACACCACCCCTAGGCGAAGCAGAGCGGTGGCCTCTCCCACTTTATCATTCAGTTGCTTGGCTTCCGTAACAGCTAACTGATAAGAGGCAACAGCTTGAGAGATGTCACCTTTGTTGCGCGCATTTTTACCTTGAGCTAATAGATTTGCGATACCAGGAGATATTTCAGTCATTGTTCTAGTCCAAATATCTCAGGATCATTGTCAAGTGTGTTTGCAAGTATAGCCGCCTTCTATAATTATTCAAGCGGTCAAGATCTATAACTTGGCAGTTATTCCCAAGTGTTCAGTCTCGTGTCTTCGCTCCCCGTCCGCCAGGGCTGGACGGGGAGCGGTCGGAGAGATGAATAATCACCAACCCGATCTAATCAATGTTGCGTCTTAGTCTATATGGTCATACCAAGACTTGGAGTCAAAAATGTCCTCGGAAACTAGTTCGTCATTTATGAACCACCGAGTCCTTTCAAATTTATACCTTCTGACTAAATCCCCGCCTATGTGAACTGTTTCTGGGGTCTTCAAGGTCAGGCCCCCCATATTTCCGATGACATCTTTGGCGACGGAGATATCCTGACTGGCTGATATGGTTGAATGTGTAGTACCTCCGAGCACACTCCCTTGACATTTAACACTGCCGCCACAGGCATGTAAACTCGCCCCATCCATCATGAGATTATCCATCTCCACGTCACCATCGGCGATGTAATCCCCATTCCTAAGCGTCAGGTCCTGAGGCGCTACATCATCAAAATGAGCCGCGGCCTCCATGACTTCGTCGGTATAACCGCTGGGGACATCATCTATCTTGCTCAATAAAGACGGGCTTGGACCTTGCGCCAATGCCATCTGAGCCAGGACGGGATCACAAGAATTCACAAGGCAATCGCCGGCTGTGAGAAGCCAATCTATTGGCTCACTCATCATAGCCAGCCCACTGGCAGCCACATAGGGATTCCCAGGTTCGCCGTGTAATTCAGTGTCCCCCGGAATCTGACTAAAGAATAAGATTGCGCCGACGACTGCCATAGCGCAAACAATGCCAGTTATGGGGTCAAGGCAGATATGCCCACTCGAATCAATGTACCTTAGCGGATTGTTAAACGTGTAACTGTAGTGATTGAACCCCTGCGGGTTTCCTGTTCCCGGCACCACTGTATCCGCACTAATGAATCTCCCGACAACCGATGAATAGTAACGAGCCCCATAATACATCAACCCCATCGCATCCAGTCGCTGGCCGGTGAAGCCTTTATCCGTTGGCAACGTGCCAGTCGTTGAGCGCACTTGGCCATAAGGCAGGTACATCTGCCGCGCGACGACGTTGCCTATGCCATCGGTCGTCAAACTGGTAGAGCCTAGATGATCGCCGTGCAGGTAGTAGAGCGCGCTCGTGCTGCTGCTCAACACACGCATAGCTACCGGCCCACTGCTGGCGTAGTAGTACACCTTCCACGTTTGCCCGGCGGGAATTGAGATCGGCAAAGGTGTCCCCGTTGGCGTCGGTGAGGGGCCGGGCGTGTTGGTCTTCGTCGGCGTGTTCGTGGGCGGCAGCGGCGTGTTGGTGCAGGTCGGAGTCGGCGATGGCGTCGAGGTCGCCGTTGGCGGGATGGGCGTATTCGTCCGCGTTGCCGTCGCGGTCGGTGTATGGGTCGGTGTGGGAGTCACGGTCGGCGTATTTGTCCGCGTCGGCGTGGCGGTTGGTGGCAACGGTGTGTGGGTCTGCGTCGGCGTAGCTGTTGGCGGTGCTGGCGTAAACGTTGAAGTACTGGTCGCCGTGGGTGTGTCCGTTGACGTCGGGGTCGGCGTCTCCGTCGGTCCTCCGGGTGTGGGAGTTTCCGAAGGCGTCGGCGTTTCGGTTGGCGTGCCGGCCGTCGGCGTCTCCGAGGGCGTTGCGGTATCGGTGGCCGTCGGTGTGTTGCTCGGCAAGGGCGTGGCGGTCCAGGTGTTGGTCGGCGGCGGCGTGTTCGTGACTGTCGGCGTGTTGCTCGGCAAGGGCGTGGCGGTCTGGGTGTTAGTCGGCAACGGCGTGTTCGTGACTGTCGGCGTGTTGCTCGGCAAGGGCGTGGCGGTC
>Ga0075421_100002601_pt1 | contig 21566 bp, 23 predicted proteins | sample SoiMetdeltSBSDD5_FD_75292 | JGI IMG/M metagenome (GOLD analysis project Ga0075421, IMG submission 75292) | Bulk soil microbial communities from a Populus tree surrounding site in Tennessee, USA - Soil MetaG P. deltoides SBSDD5 | ecosystem: Environmental > Terrestrial > Soil > Tree plantation...
CGCTTGTCAAGCGCGCGTTGACAACGCGCGACGCAGCGGCTACGGTGCCGGGCGGTGAATCCCGTCCTCCGCGCGCTTGCGTGGCTGCCCCCGGTCGCGGTGACGGTGCTGATGCTGGTGGCCATGGTCGACATGCTGGCCGGTGTCTTCCTGCGCTACGTGATGACCTGGGTCTCGGCGACGTTCAACCTGCCGTCGGTTCGATTTTTCTGGGTCGAAGAGATCGGCGAATATGCGCTCGCGTGGCTGACCTTCATCGGCGCCGCCATCGGGATCAAGCGCGGCACGCATTTCGCCGTGCACATCCTCACCGAGCGGCTGCCGGCGCCGCTCCGACGCGCCATCACGGTCGGGCACCACGTGCTGCTCGTCGCCTTCGGCGGACTCGTCGCCATCTACGGCTGGCAGGTCAGCGAGCTCAACAGCCAGTCGTACTCGCCGGCGCTGGACCTCAATCTGCGCTGGCTCTATCTGTCGTCGGTGGTGGGCGGCATCCTGATCGTGATCTACAGCCTGGCCGCGCTGGCGGAGTCCCTGCGCGGCGACGCGCCGGCCGGCGCCCACGAGACGTAGCCGGTGCTCATCGCCACCGTGGTCGTCACGTTCATCGTGCTGACGATCCTCTCGCTGCCCATCGTGTTCGCGCTCGGCATCGCCGGCTTCGCCGGGCTGCTCGTCGGCGATTTCTCCCTCCAGAAGCTGCCCTCGAGCCTGGTGGCCGGATCGCAGAGCTGGGTGCTGCTGGCCATCCCGACCTTCATCTTCGCCGGCAACCTGATGGAACGGTGCGGGATGTCGTACGCGCTGGTCGACCTCGCGCGCGCGCTCATCGGCTGGGTGCGCGGCGGGCTCGGCATGTCGGTCGTGCTGGCCGAGTATTTCTTCTCCGGCATCTCCGGCTCCACGATCGCCGACGTATCGGCCATCGGGTCGATGCTCACCCCGCCGATGCTGCGCGCCGGCTACAAGCGCGAGCACGCGGTGTCGCTGGTTGCCTCCGCCAGCGCCATGGGGATCCTCGTGCCGCCCGCCATCTTCATGATCGTGCTTGGCCAGGTCACCGACACGTCGGTGGTCGGCATCTTCCTGGGCGGATTCCTGCCGGCCGCGGTCACCGCGCTCTGCCTGATGGTGGTCGTCTTCGGCCAGGCGCATCGGCTGCAGTGGCCGAAGGACCGCCGGCCGACGAAAGCCGAGTTCGGGTCGGCGACGAAGGCGGCGCTGGTGCCACTCGTGGTGCCGGTGGTCATCGTGCTCGGCTTCTACTTCGGCGTCTTCACGGCCACCGAGGCCGGCGCGCTGGTGGCGGCGTACGCCGTGGGCGCCGCCTTCCTCTACTACCGTAACGTCAGCGCGCGCGAGATGGTGGTGCTGATCTACGAGAGCGCCCTCCTCACGGCGGCGGTGGTGTTCCTGCTCGCCGTGGCCAGCGTCTACCAGTTCCTCATGGGCATGCTCGGCGTGCCGATGCTGCTCGGCGAGATCCTGTTGCCGCTGCAGACCACGCCGTGGCTGTTCCTCCTCGCCGTGTCGGTGATCGTCATCTTCTTCGGCATGGTGCTGGAAGGCTTGCCGGCGGCCGTGGTGCTCGTGCCCGTGGTGTTCCCCATCGCCAAGCAGATCGGCATCCATCCGATCCACTTCAACATCGTCCTCACCGCCGCCGTCGGGATCGGCCTCTTCCTGCCGCCGATCGGCGTCGGTCTCCTGATGGCGCTGCGCTTCGGCAACATCTCGGTGGGCGAGCACTTCCGCGCGTACTGGCCATATCTGCTCGCCCTGCTGGTCGGCCTCATGGTCCTGATCATCTGGCCCGAGATCACGCTGTTCCTGCCGCGGCGGGCCGGCCTGGTGCGCTGACGAAGGAGGCCCGGCCGCCTCCTGATATATAAGGACCACGATCTCGGCGCGGGCCAGGACATCGCGCAGGCGTTCGGAGCCGTGCAGCTCGACGACCGCGCACCGGCTCAGCCACGTGACCATCTCCCGCGTGAATGTCAGCGTGACCAGTATGTCGACATCCGCGAACACGCTACACCAGCTCACCGGCGTCTGCGCGCGTGCCGAGACAAAGCGGCGCGAGGTCTGCGGTAGACTACCGTCCACATCGAGTCGACTCGCGAACCCGGAGGTCCCCATGTCTGTGCTCACGCTCGCCCTCGCCGCCGTGCTCGGCGGCCTCGTGGCCGCGGACCCGGCCCACGCTCAGACGACGCTGACGATGTCGTCGTGGGTGTCGCCACAGCATCACCTCACCAGCAACGTTTTGCAGGGCTGGGCGACCGAGGTCGAGAAAGCGACCGCCGGACGCGTGAAGTTCCAGATGCTGCCCAAGCATCCGTCGGCGCCGCCCGGCACCTTCGACGCCGTTCGCGACGGCCTCGTGGATCTTTCGTATGTGACGGCGAGCTATACGCCGGCGCGCCACATCCTGCCGCTGATGCCCGAGCTGCCCGGGGGCGGTGAGACGGCGCTGGCGAACTCGGTTGCGTATTCGCGGATCTACTGGAAGCACTTCCACAAGGTCGGCGAGTACAAGGGCGTGAAGCTGCTCGGCGTCTTCACGCACGGCCCCGGGCAGATGTTCACCAAGAAGTCTGTGAACGGCATCGGCGACGTGCAGGGCCTCAAGATCCGCACCGGCGGCGGCGTGGCGGAGGCGGTGGCCAAGGCGCTCGGCGCCTCCGCCTTCGTCAAGCCCGCCCCCGAGTCGTACGAGCTCCTGAAATCCGGCGTCGCCGACGGCGTATTCTTCCCGATGGAGTCGATCATCTCGTTCAAGCTCGACACCGTGCTCGAGCAGGCCACGCTCTTTCCCGGCGGGATGTACAGCTCGGCCTTCGGCTTCTTCATGAACGAGGACAAGTGGAACAAGCTGCCGAAGCAGGACCAGGCGGCCATCGAGAAGATCGCCGGCGAGCACATCGCGCGGCTGGCCGGCCAGTCGTGGGACGAGGCCGACAGGCGGGGCTTCGAGACGCTCAAGAAGTCTGGTGTGAAGATCGTCAACGCCAGCCCCGAGTTCGTGGCCGAGGTACGCAAGCGGTCGGCGCCGATCGTCGAGGACTGGATCAAGCAGGCGAGCGCCAAGGGCATCGACGCCGCGAAGATCCTCGCGGAGTTTCGTGACGAGCTGAAGAAACTCGCCAAGTGAGCGTTCCCGAGCAGGCGTGGAAGCGGCGCGTCGAGGCGCTCCTCGGCGTCGCCGCCTCCATCATCCTTCTCGGCATGATGGCGCTGACCACCGTCGACGTGGTCGCCCGCTACCTGTTCAACCGGCCGCTGCGCGGCGCCTTCGAGGTCACCGAGCTGCTGCTGCTCGTGCTCATCTTCGCCGGGCTGCCGCTGGTGTCGTTCACCAACGAGCATGCGGTCATGGACTTCATCGACCGCGTGCTCGGGCGCCGGGCACTGCGCGGGCTCGAGGGCGGAGTCGAGCTCGTCAACGCGCTGCTCATGTTCGGTCTCGCCTGGCTCATGTGGGGCAAGGCCGATCGCATCTGGGGCTACCGGGACGCCACCGACGTCCTCCGGATCCTCTACGGCCCGTTCGTCTATTTCATGGCGCTGGCGCTCGCCCTGGCCGGGATCATCCACCTCTACAAGATGGTCGAGCGCCGGTGATCGAGGGCCTGGTCGGGCTGACGCTCATGATGGTGCTCTGCGCCCTCCGCATCCCGATCTCCTTCGCCATGGCCATCGTCGGCTTCATCGGGTACGCCTACATGCGCGACTGGAACTGGACGGTCGCGGCGGCGATGACCCAGACGAAGCTGTACGAGACCGGCCGCAATTACACGCTCTCGGTCGTCCCCCTCTTCATCCTCATGGGCAACTTCGTGACGCGCGCGGGGATGTCGCACGAGCTGTTTCACGCCGCCTACGCCTTCATCGGGCATTTCCGTGGTGGACTGGCCATGGCCACCGTGTGGGCCTCGGCCGCCTTCGGCGGCATCTGCGGCTCCTCGATCGCCACCGCCGCGACCTTCGCGAAGGTCGCCTATCCGTCGATGAAGCGCTTCAACTATTCCGACCGGCTCGCCGCCGGGGTCGTCGCCGGCGGCGGCACCCTGGGCATCATGATCCCGCCCTCGACGATCATGGTGATCTACGGCGTCTTCACCGAGACGAACATCGGCAAGCTGTTCGCCGCCGGCATCCTGCCCGGCATCCTCGGCGCGATCCTCCTGTGCGGCGCCGTCCTCTACATGACGTGGCGCGACCCGACGTCCGGGCCACCCGGCGACCGGTCCTCGTGGCCGACACGGTTGCGCGCGCTGCGCGGCGTATGGACGGTGGCCGCGCTGTTCCTGTTCGTGATGGGCGGGATCTACGGCGGCCTCTTCACGGCCACCGAGGGAGCGGCCATGGGCGCGTTCGGGGCCATGGTTTTCGCTCTCGCGCGGCGGGCTCTCACCTGGCGGACGCTCTACTCCGCGCTGCTGGAGTCAGCGCGGACCACGGCCATGCTCTTCATGATCCTCATCGGCGCGCTGATCTTCTCCGAGTTCATCAACATCACGAGCATGCCGGCCGACCTCAAGAGCTGGGTCACGCGATTCGACCTCGGCCCCACGGTGGTGGTGGCCGCCATCTGCGCCATCTACGTCGTGCTCGGCACCGCCATGGAAGAGCTGTCGATGATCCTGCTGACGATCCCGGTCTTCTTCCCGGTGATCGTGCAGCTCGGCTTCGATCCGGTGTGGTTCGGGATCATCATCGTGTGCGTGGTCGAGATCGGCCTCATCAGCCCGCCCGTGGGCATGAACATGTTCGTGCTCCGCACGCTGCTGCCGCACGTGAGCACCGCCACCGTCTTCAGCGGCGTGATGCCGTTCATGGTCGCCGACATCATCCGCCTGGCCATCCTGATCGCCGTGCCGTGGCTGTCGCTGTGGCTGCCGAGCATGATGCGGTAGCGTCAGGCCATCGGATAGACGGTGAAGCTGATGCTGGCGCCCACGCGGCCGGCCCGCACGACGGTCTCGGCGAGGACGGTGAACACCTGGGCGCGCTCGGCTGCTTCGACGCCCACGTTGAAGTCGCGCTTGGTGGCTCCCTTCCAGACCGCGCGGGCGGTCGGCGGCAGCGACTCGATCAATGACACGAAGGCCCGGATGCCCGCGTCCGGGTCTCTCGGCTGCCGGCTCAGCTCGAAGGTCGCGACGTTGAGACCGCGGCGGCGGAACGCGCTGAGCTGGAATGCGCGCGGCGCGAGCGCCGCGATGAGCGGAGCGAGATCGGCACGCGACGCCACGTCGAGATCGACGTTCGCGAACCGGTAGAGAGGACCGCGGGCGTGCTTATCTGCCATTGCTCCGCGTGGCTTCATTCTGGCACGTCGCCGGAATCCGGCGGAATCGAATCGGCTGGCAGGGATGGCCGCTTGACACTGCCTGAGCCACGAGCCAATACTCGCGCCACTTGCGCACAGTCCGACGCTCACACAAGGAGGCGCGTAATGGCGCACGCACGGCTCACCCGACGACACTTCCTGGCCGGCGCCGTCGGCGCCTCCGCGGCGCTCACGCTCCCCGGGGTCGCCGCGCCGGCCGTCAAGAAGGGCACGAGCCTCCGCTTGTGGATCCTCAAGACCTACGTCGAGCCCACCAACAAGGCGATCGAGGCCGCGGCCCAGCGCTGGGCGCAGAAGCACGGCGCCCAGGTCACCGTCGAGTACTTCACCTTCGAGGATGTGCAGACGAAGTACGTGGCCGCCATCGAGAACAAGAACACGCCCGACGTCGGACAGCTCGAGACGGGAGCGCCCGCGCGCTTCGCCGGCATGGGGCAGCTGCTGGATCTCAGCGGCTTTGCGCGGCAGGTCGAGAGCGAGGTCGGCAAGCCGCCGGCCAACGTGGCCCCTGTGACCGTCATCGGCGGCAAGACGTACGCGCTGCCCTGGTACATCATGCCGGCGTTCTGGTACGTCTGGCGTGACGTCCTCGACAAGGCGAAGGTCAAGCTGCCGGCGACGTTCGACGAGGCCAAGGCGGCGGCGGCCGCGGTGAACCGGCCGAAGGACAACTTTTACGGCCTGGGCCAGAGCTGGAACCGCACGGCCGACGGCTACGGCGTGATGCAGAGCCTCATGTACTCGTACGGCGTCGGCTGGGCGAAGAAGGACGGCAAGTACCAGTCCGTCAAGAACGCCAAGATGCAGAGCGTGATGAAGTGGGCGACCGACATCTACAAGGACGGCATCCAGCCCGCCGACACGCTGTCCTGGACCGGCTCGCAGAACAACGAGAACTTCATCGCCAAGAAGATCGCGCAGACATCGAACGGGCCGTCCATCACGTTCGCGATGGAGAACGCGCTTGCCAAGGCCACCGACGCCAAGGAGCGGAAGGCGCGCGAGGAAGCGCTGGCCAACCACGTCGCCCTGCCGCATCCGGCGGGCCCCGACGGCCGGCGCATGCACGCCATCTGCATGAGCTTCGGCATCTTCAAGACGGCCAAGGACCCCGAGGCGGCCATGAGCCTCATCGCGCACCTGCTGTCACCGGAGGAAACCGTGCGCGTCATGAACGACTCGTACGGGCAATTCACGCCGGTGCTCGACAAGTCGCGCGCGGCCTCCAAGGAGTACTTCAACAAGAACGAGAACTACCGCACGTTCGGCCGCGCCGCCGAGTGGTTCGTGCCGACGGGGTGGCCGGGGCCGGTGACGGCGGCCGCCGCCGAGGTGCAGGCGAGCAACGTGCTGACCGACGCGCCCGCCAAGGTGATCGTCGACAAGTGGTCGATCGACCAGGCCATCGACTGGGAAGACAAGAAGATCAAGGAAATCTACGACACGCTCGGCGCCTAGGCGCCGTCACATGGATCTCCACGTCGCGGCGGGCGGGGCCTGTCGCCGAGAGTGGCCGGGCTGGCGGGGCTACGTCACCCATGGCACCCACACGCACCTCCTTCGGAAGAGCGAGGGTAGCGGGGGGTCCCACTTTCGCCCCGACAGCCCGGCCACTCTCGGCGCCACCCGCCCGGGATCGGGTGCTCGTTTCAGCTCTCGTCCGCGCTAGCGGCGTGCTTTCGCGGCGGCGGCGCCGGCGGCGGCATGATGCCCGCTTGGCGCTGCTGCTGCTGCTTCCGTTGCTGGTTCTCGTCGTCGCGCTGATCGTCTACCCGATCTATCGCGCCGTGTGGCTGTCCTTCACCGACAAGCTCGTCGGGTATCCCGAGCGATTCGTCGGACTGCGGAACTACATCTATCTCGCGAACGACGACGCCTTTCACCGGGTCGTGCGCAACAGCCTCGTGTTCACCGTCGCCTCGGTCGCGCTCAAGATCCTGAGCGGCCTCGCCATGGCGGTGGTGCTGCACGCCACGTGGCGCTGGCGGAACTTCTTTCGCGGGCTGATGCTGCTGCCCTGGATCACCTCCACGGTGATCGTCGCGCTCACCTGGCGCTGGATGTTCGACGCCTTCCCCGGTCGCGGCTTCTTCAACAGCGTGCTGCTCGACGCGGGGCTGCTCGCGCGGCCGCTCGCCTTCATGGCCACGCCGGAGGGAGCCATGGCCGCCGTGGTCATCGCCAACTGGTGGCGCGGCTTTCCGTTCTTCGGCGTGTCCTACCTGGCCGGCATGCAGTCGATCCCCGGCGAGCTCTACGAGGCGGCCTCGGTCGACGGGGCGGGGTCGTGGCGCCGCTTCTGGCACATCACGCTGCCCGGCCTCAAGCACATCATCATCGTCACCACGCTGCTGACGTTCATCTTCACGCTCAACGACTTCAACATCATCTACGTGATGACGCGCGGCGGGCCCGGCACCGCCACCCAGGTCTTCGCGACGTATTCCTACGAGGTCGCGTTCAACCAGCTGCGCTGGGGACGCGGGGTGACCATCTCGATCTACGCGGTGCCGCTCCTCATCGCCGGCATCGCGCTGGTGAGCCGCTATCTCTTGCGCGAGCGCACCGCATGAAGCCCTGGAAGCTCGCGACCGTGGCCGGCCTCGCCGCCTTCGGGCTCGTCGTCGTGGTGCCGTTCTGGTGGATCGCGAACATGTCGTTCAAGACCTACGAGCAGATCCAGTTCGCGCAGTCGATCTACGTGCCGCGGCCATTCACCTGGGAGAATTACACGGGCCTCTGGCTCGAAACACGCTTCCCGCTCTGGTTCCGCAACAGCCTGATCACGGCGGTGGTCGTCACCGGCATCACGACCGTCATCGCCAGCCTGAGCGGCTACGCGGTGGCCCGCCTGCGCTTTCCCGGGCGCGAGCTGGTCGCCACGCTGATCCTCGTTCTCTATCTCGTGCCGCCGGCCCTGCTCTTCATCCCCCTCTACCGGGTGCTGGCCGAGCTCGGCACGACGAACTCGCTGATGGCGCTGTTCCTCTCGTATCCGACCTTCACCGTTCCGTTCTGCACCTGGCTGCTGATCGGCTTCTTCAAGGCGCTGCCGACGGAGCTGGAGGAGGCGGCGCTGGTGGACGGCGCCACCCGGCCGCAGGCGCTGGTGCGCGTGCTGCTGCCGCTGGCGGCGCCGGGCCTCGTCGCCTCCGCCATCTTCGCCTTCACGCTGTCGTGGAACGAGTTTCTCTACGCGCTCATCTTCATCCAGGACGAGACCGCGATCACCGTCCCCGTCGGCCTGAATCTGCTGACCTACGGCGACGTCTTTCACTGGGGGCAGCTCATGGCCGCCTCGGTGATCACGACCGTCCCCGTTGTCGCGCTCTACATGTTCGTCCATCGCTGGATGGTGGAAGGTCTCGCGGCCGGCGCCGTGAAAGGCTAGTGGCCATGGCGCGGGCCGTCGCCGCGCTTGGTCTCGCCGCGCTGGTGATGCTCCCCCGGCTCGCGTCGCCGCAGTTCGGGCTGCTCGACGACGGGCACACGCTCCAGACCGCGCGGCAGGTGCACGGCCGATGGAGCAGCGTGCTGTACCTGATCCCCGAAACGGGCCGCTTCTTTCCGGCACACTGGCTCGCGTACTCGCTGATCTCGAGCCTCGTCGGCGTCCGGCCCCTGGCATTCTTCACGATCACCCTGTTCGTGTTCGCGGTTCTCATCGCGATGCTGGCCCGACTCGTCCGGCTCCTCGGCGGCACGCCGGTCGCGGCCGCCGTCGGCGCGATCTTCTTCGCGTCTTCCGGACCGGCCATCGAGACGTTCTACACGCTGTCGAAAGCCGAGCCGCTGCAGGCGGCGTGGATCGGCGCCTCGCTGCTCGGGACGGCCGCGTCGGCGCGCACGGCCGCCTGGTCACTGAAGCGTGGCGCCTGGCTGGCGCTGGCGATGGCGACGGCACTGCTCGCACACACAACCAAGGAGACGAGCATCGTCCTGATCCCCATCGGCCTCGGCTGGCTCGCGTTTGAGTGGCGAGCGCGGCCGCGCGAGTCATCGCGCATCCGCTTCGCCGCGTCCTACGTGGCCGTGTCCGTGGTGGCGGCAAGCGTCTTCCTCGTCCTGCGGTGGCAGTATGCCGCTCTCGGAATCGCCGAAGGGACGTACACACGCGCGTATGGCCTGCGACCCGCTACCATCGGCCCCGCGCTCTTCCGCATCGCCGCCTGGCTCGTCCGCGATTTCGCGTGGCTGCTGCCGGTGCTCGTCGCCGCGTGGCTACTCGGGAACAGCGGCGCGATCGCCACTCGCCGGCAGATCGCGTATCCCGGCATCTGGATGACCGGCTGGTTGCTGGTCTTTCTGCCGTGGCCCGCCACGTTCGAGTACTATCTCTTCCCGTTCACATGCGGAGCCGCGGCGCTGGCGGGCGCAGTCGTCGGTGAAGCGTGGGCTCGGCGACGCCGTGTGCGTCTGTCGCCGACGCCACGCCTCGCCTGGGCCTTCCTCGTGACGACTGGACTCCTGTGGTCTGTCTCGCTCGTCAACGCAGCGCTGGACGCGCGAGTGCAGCTCACCGTCGATCGCGCAAACGCGGACATGGTGCGCTTCCTCGCTACCCTGCCCCGTGACAGCCACGTCGTGTTCAACATGACGCCGGTGAACGAATATCATTTCGAGGTGCCGATGCATCTCTCGGAGATCATGGGACGCCGCGACCTCGTCTTCCTCCAACCGAAGGCGCCGCGCGAATCCGGCGCGCTGTCTGGCCCCCAGACGTACGTGCTCACCCCCGAGATGGTGAACCAGCCAGGCCCGACCGTTCGGATCGCGCTGCACGAGGCCGGCGTGCGACAGGACAACGGACGGTTGCTCGGGACGCTGGTGCCGGGGGGCATGGAGCTCGTGTACCGGACGGCGCAGCGGAGCCATCTCGTCGAGATCGGACTCCAGCGACTCCTGTGCCTGCTCGGCGGGGGTCTGATCGACGAGCCCGCGTACTGCCCGTCCGACCGCGGAGTCCTCTTCCGTCGGACGTTCGCTTATGGCTGGCAGGTCCATCGCGTCGTGCACCGGGCGCCGAACGCGCCTCGTTGACTTTCCGCGGCCCGCTCTTTATATAGTCGGGCATCTCGCTCGCGGGCGACGAGGCTTGCGAGGCTGCCGCTGGCTCTGTTCGCGCTCCACCCCGTCCCCGACGGAGGCGGAGCAGGAGAGGGTGGGACGCGTCCTATCGAGGTCAGTCACCGCATCACTCGCCACTGAGCACGAAACGGAGGCCGGCATGACAACGAAACGAGGAGCGCTGTACCTGGCCGCGCTGGCGACGCTGATGGTCGTCGCCACCGCATGCTCGATGTCGGACAGCCCCGGCGGCATGGGGACCGCCGGCGCCGCGATGACCGAGCCGGGCGGCAACGACTGGACGACGTATCACGGCTCGTACCGGTCGTGGCACTACAGCCCGCTCACGGAGATCAACGCCGACAACGTCAAGCGCCTGAAAGTGGCGTGGGTGCATCATCCCGGCCGTTCGACGCGCGGCCTGCAGTCGATGCCGCTCGTGCAGGACGGCGTCCTCTACTACACCGGCTCCTACAGTCGCGTGTGGGCGCTCGACGCCGCCACTGGACAGCCGCGCTGGTCGTACTTCCCCAAGCTCAACGACGATCTGGTGGCCGCGCAGACGCACTCGCCGTACACGCGGGGCATCGCGATCGGGCACGGCAAGGTCTTCGTCGGCACCGTCGATGGGCGGCTCATCGCGCTGGACCAGAAGACCGGCCAGCCGGCGTGGGACACGAAGCTCGTCAACTCAGAAAAGCTCACCGTCGGCTTCACCGGTGCGCCGCTGCTCGTGAAGGACAAGGTGATCATCGGCGCGCAGGGCGGCGAGTGGCCCGGACGCGGCCCGATCTTCGGGGTCGACGCCGCCAGCGGCAAGAAAGTGTGGGAGTTCCTGACCGTCGCCGGGACAGAGGAGGCGAAGAAGACGTGGGGCGGCGAGTCGTGGAAGACGGGCGGTGGCGGCGGCTGGATGGCCGGCGCCTACGACGCCGAGACGAACACCGTCTGGTGGGGCACGGGCAATCCGGCGCCGCTCTACGACTGGGCGGGCGGCGACTGGAAGACGAGCGGCCCGCGTCCGGGCGACAACCTCTACACGACCTCGGTGATCGCGCTCGATCCCGACACCGGCACGCTGAAGTTCTATCATCAGGAGCTGCCGCACGACGCGTGGGACTTCGACAGCGCCGTGGGCGAGTTCGTCATGCTCGACCGGGAGGGCAAGAAGCTGGTCGTGCATCCCAACAAGGGCGGCCACGTCTTCGTATACGACCGGGCCAACGGCAAGGTCGTCAACGTGTGGCAGCTCACGAAGAACATCAACTTCGTGAAGGGCATCGATCCGAAGACCGGCGCCCTGATCGGCCGGCGCGACCTGCCGCTCGGCAAGCACACCAACCTCTGCCCGGCCATCGCGGGTGGGATGAGCTGGAACTCGGGGGCCTACAACCCGAAGACCGGCCTCTACTACAAGATCGGCCAGGAATGGTGCATGGACCTCGAGGTCATCAAGACGACGCCGGTCCTCGAGCCGCAGGCGCAGCTCGACATCGGCGCCAATTTCACGCTGCGCAATCCGGAGGGCGGCAAGGCGCACGGCCACCTGTCGGCGCGGGATCCCGTCACCGGCGACAAGAAGTGGGAAGTGACATTCCCGGAGCCGCCGCTGGCGAGTCTGCTCGCGACGGGCGGCAACCTCGTGTTCGTGCCGGATCCGCGCGGCATGCTGCGCGCGTACGACGCCAACACGGGCAAGGAGCTCTGGTCGCACAACAACGGCATCGGCCACAACGGCGGCATCATCAGCTACGCGGCCAAGGGCAAGCAGTACGTCGCGGTGGCCACCGGTTGGGGGTCGCTGGTCGGTGACGAGTTCGGCGCCCTCTTCGGCGAGCCGTACAAGAGCATGCCGAAGGACGTCGGTGCGCTGGTCGTCTTCACGCTCGAGTGATCGACGCGCGGCGGAGGCGGGCGCGCACGCCCGTCTCCGCCGCGGTAGCATGTCCTCATGCAGCGCCTTCTGGTCGCCGTCGTCATCGCGCTCCCCGTCGTGACCGCTCCCTTGCCTGCTCGCGGCCAGAGCCCGCCGGCCGATCAGACCGAGACCGCCGAGCAGATCTTCGTGAACACCTGCGGCTTCTGTCATCAGGCCGGAGGCCGTGTGGCCGGGCGCGGTCCGAAGCTCGCCGGTACCGAGCGGCCCGACGAGTACCTCATCAACCGGATCCGTCTCGGCAAGGAGGGCGCGATGCCCGCCTTCGGTCGCGCGTTCACCGAGAGCCAGCTGCGCGCGCTCGTCGAATACATTCGCAGCCTGAAGGACGACGCTCGGTGACGCGTGGCGGCCGGCGCGCGGCGCTTGCCGTCGCGCTCACGCTCGGGCTCGGCGCGGCCGGGGCGACGGCGCGGCCGCTCGAGGCCATCCGCGACCGCGGCGTGCTCTCGCTCTGTGCGCACGCCAATGCGCTGCCGTTCGCGAGCAAGACGCAGGATCCCCCCGGCTTCCAGATCGAGCTCGCGCGCGCGCTCGCCGCCGCGCTCGGCGTGGGGCTCCACGTCGAATGGGTGGTGAGCGGCATCCAGTTCCGTGCCGCCGACTGCGACATCGTGCTCGACACCATCGCGGTGGCCGAGGCGCAGGCCGAGCGGCGGCTGCAGCTGTCGAAGCCCTATCAGCGTAGCGGCGTGGGCTTGGCCCTGCGCCCGGACGCGCGCGTCGCCAAGTTCGACGATCTGATCGGCCACCAGGTCGGGGTCCAGGGACGGTCGCTGGCGGCCATGCTGCTCGGGCAGCGCGGCGTGCGGCTGACCTTCTTCGGCTACGAGGAAGAGATGGTGGACGCCGTGGCGCGCGGCGAGATCGAGGCGGCCGCGGTGTCGCCGGCCACCGCGGGCTATTTCAACCTGCGTCACCCGCAGACGCCGGTGCAGTTCGTGCACGCCTACGACACGGAGCCGGAGCTCCGCTGGAACCTGGCCGTTGGCCTGCGCCGCGCGGACCCGCCGCTGCGGGAGGCCATCGACGCCGCCATCGACCGGCTCCTCAGCGACGGCACGGTGGCGCGCATCTACGCGCGCTACGGCATCGAGCACCGTCCGCCGGCGCCGGCCGTCCGCTGACGTGGCAGGCTCCGAGGCCATGATCCATCCGGCGCGGGCGATCGCGGTGCTGCGTATCGTCGTCGGCGCCTGGTTCGTCAAGGCCGTGTGGACCAAGCTCACGCTGGCGTACGCGGCGGGCGTCATCCCCTACCCCGTCGTGGCGCCGCGCTTCGTCGGCTTCCAGCCCAGGCGCGTGGCGGAGTTCGCGGCCGGCAATCCCGTCGGCTGGTACAAGGAATTCCTCGAGCGCACGGTGCTGCCGGACGCGGCCACATTCGCGACGCTGCAGGCGTACGGCGAGGCGGCGGTCGGGCTCGGGCTGACCCTGGGTCTCCTCACGGGCGTCACCGCGCTCGTCGGGCTGTTCCTGGCGCTGAACTACGGCCTCGCCACGCAGTGGATGAGCTTCGGGCAGCAAGGCTTTCACGTGCTGCTCGTCACGTCGATGATCCTCTTCCTGCTGACGCGCGCCGGGCGCGCGTGGGGTCTCGACGGCTGGCTGCTCGCGCGCGCGCCGAGCCAGCGCTGGCTGCGCGCGCTCGTCTGACGACGCGCCCGTCTCGTCTAGCGCTTCGTCTCCGTCTGCAGCTCGTAGATCGACGTGTACCCCTGCCGGAAGTCCGGCGGCAGCGGCATGTCGCCGGCCGTGCGCCGCGCCACCGCCGGCGGCGCGCCACGTAGCAGCGTGCCGACCAGCGCCGACCCCGTGGTGTCCGGCATGAAGCTCACGGCGTCGGCGGCGGTGTACGAGTTGATCAGCAGGCGGCGCTCGGCCGTCGAGGTATTCGGCGCCGACCAGTGCACGAGGCGGTAGTGGTGAATGTGGATGCTGCCGGCGGGCAGCTCCAGCAGCACGGCGTGCCGGCGGTCCAGGCGGGCGACGTCGTCCGCGCGGAGGCAGCCGACGAAGCGCCCCTGCGTGTCGTAGTGGGTGTGGATCGGCCCGCGGTGGCTGCCGGGCAGCACGGCCATGGCGCCGTTGACCTCCGTTGCATCGTCGAGCAGCAGTCCCACCGCCAGCACGTCGTCGTTCGAGTGCGGATAGAACGCGGCATCCTGATGGACCTCGACGGCGGCCCCGACCAGGCTGCCCTTCATGTTGAGCTTGCTGTGGTGAAAGCGGATCGATGGGCCGAGCAGCTGGGTGACGATGTCGGGAATCGGCGAGTCGAAGGCGACCCAGCGGTAGAGCGGGTCGTTGTCGGCCGGATTCTTGATGCGGCGGACCACCGGCGACGCCGCCGTGTGACGCGGATCGAGGTCGAAGACGGCGTCGCTGCGCGTCACCGTGCGCGAGCGCTCGACGAACGCGTCGGTGACACGGCGCAGGGCCGCCACCTGCGCGTCGTCCAGGAGGCGCGGCACGGCCACGTACCCGTCCCGGCGATATCCCGCGATCTCCTCGTCGGTCAGCGTCCGCGTCGGCAGCGTCGTCGCCATGTCCCTCTCCTCGACAGTCATGCTATCACCCGCGGCGACACGATGGCCGTCGAGGCGCGGGGAGTGATAGGCTTGCCGCGTGACGGAGCTGACCTCCCTGGCCACCCCGGTGGCGGCGCTGCTCCGGCAGCGCAATGAGACCATCGCCATTGCAGAGTCGTCCGCGGGCGGGCTCATCTCGGCCGCCCTGCTCGCGGTGCCGGGCGCGTCCGCGTACTTCCTCGGCGGCGGCGTCATCTACACGCAGCCGGCGCGGCGCGCGCTGCTCGACGTCGCCGACGACGACATGAAGGGCATCCGCTCGAGCACCGAGGAGTACGCGCGCCTCAAGGCGCGTGCGATTCGCCAGCTGCTGGGCGCCACGTGGGGTCTCGCGGAGACCGGGGCGAGCGGGCCGACCGGCAATCGCTACGGTGACGATCCGGGACACGCCTGCTTCGCCGTCAGCGGCCCCGTGGAGCGCGCGCTGACGCTCGAGACGCATGTGGCCGACCGTGAGAAGAACATGTGGTCGTTCGCGCGCGCGGCGCTGCTGCTGCTCGAAGCCGCGCTCAGCGAGACGCGCCCGCCATGACCGGGACGTGCCTCATCAGGGGCGGCCGGGTCCTCGTCGGTCCCGAGCTCGTGCGGGCCGACGTTCTCATCGAGAACGATCGCATCGCCGCCGTGGGCGCGGGCGTGGCCGCGCCGGCGGCTGCGCGCCAGATCGACGCCACCGACCGGCTCGTCGTGCCCGGGCTCATGAACGCGCATACGCATGCCGCCAGCCACCTCGCCCGTGGGCGCGCGGGCAGCTGGACGCTCGAGGATCTGCTCGTCCACGCGCCCGCGAACTACGCGTTCCGCTCGCCCGAGGACGAGTACCTCTCCACCGCCATCGGCGCCATCGAGATGCTGAAGACGGGCTGCACGGCCGCCTACGACCTCTACATGTCGGTCCCGGCCATCACGAGCGAGGCGATGGAAGCCGTCGTACGCGCCTACACCGACAGCGGCATGCGCGCCGTCGTCGCGCCTGCCGTCGCCGACGTCGTGTTCTATCGCACGGTGCCCGGGCTCCTCGATCTCCTGCCCGCCGATCTGCGCCGCGTGGTCGACGCGATGCAGCCGGCGCCCACGAAAGGGCTGCTGGAGCTGACCGAGCAGGTCATCCGCCGCTGGCATGGCGCTGCCGATGGCCGCATCCACACCGCGGTGGCCCCCACGATCCCGAATCAGGCCACCGACGAGTTTTTGGCCGGGTGCGCCCGGCTGGCGCGCGAGTACGGCGTCGGCGTCCACACGCACCTGGCCGAATCGAAGGTGCAGGCGGTCGAGAGCCAGCGGCGCTGGGGCAAGACGATCGTCGAGCGACTGGCCGAGCACGGCCTGCTCGACTCGCGCTTCGTCGGCGCGCACGCCATCTGGCTCACCGGCGACGACATCCGTCGGCTCGCCGACGCCGGCGCCGCCGTCGCGCACAACCCTGGCAGCAACCTGCGCCTCGGCTGCGGGATCGCGCCTGTCCGCGAGATGCTCGATGCCGGCCTTGCCGTCGGGCTCGGCACCGATGGCTCGATCTGCGCCGACAACCAGAATCTCTTCGAGGCGCTGCGCATCGCGTCGGTCGTGAGCACGATTCGGTTCCCGCACGCGACGGAGCGCTGGCTCGATGCGGGAACGGTCTGGCGCCTCGCCACGGCCGGCAGCGCGCGCGTGCTCGGTCTCGCCGCCGACCTCGGCGCCATCGCACCGGGCTGCAAGGCCGATCTCGTGCTGCTGCGCGCGGACTCGGTCTTTCTCCGACCGCTCGCCGATCCGGTGAACGCGCTCGTCTACGCCGAGACGGGCGCGAGCGTCGACACCGTCCTCGTCGACGGCCGCCCGGTGCTCGAGCACGGTCGCGTGACGACGCTCGACGAGGCGCGCATCTACGCGCGCGCCCAGGAGGCCGCCGACCGCCAGCGCGCCCGCAGTGCAGACGCCGCGCAGCTCGCGCGCCGGCTGGCGCCATACGTCGGCGCCGCGTGCCGCGCCGCCGTCGCCACCCCCCTCTCGATCAACAGGTACGCCGCCCCCACGCCGTAATCGTCAGAACTTCTCGAATGCGGCCGGCGCGCGGTCCATCTTCAGGCGGAGCTCGGCCATGAAGACGAGATAGGGATGCGCGCCGAGGCCGACCAGACGGTCGCGGTCGAACGCGGCCAGCGCCTCCCGCACCTCCGACGCCAGACCCGCCTCGGCCATGGCGGCCTCGCGGTCGGCCGCGAAGCGCTGGCGGTACTCCGGATCGGACTTGAGGCGGAAGAGCGCGCGGTTCAGCGGATAGGCGGCGGCGGGGGGAAAGAAGTAGTGCGCGTTCATCGCACCGGCCACGTCACCATGGCGTTGCCGTGGTGCCATGACGGCTCGTAGCACAGCACCTCGGCCTTCGCCTCCCCGACCGCGCCGAGCAGCGTGATCCACGTGCGCAGCTCGACGTTCCCGGCTTTGTCGAGCTCGTCGGCGGTGAGACGTGCCGTGTCCGCGCCGCGCCCTTCGCGCAGCGTCGTCAGCATCGCGCGGTCCCACTCGAAGTCCGGCGAGGCATACCGATGGGTGCCCGGATAGTGCGACATCCCGCCGGAGGCCATGAGCACCACGCGTTCGGGGCGCGCGTCGATGATCGCGCGCAGCGCGCGCCCCCAAGCATAGCAGCGACGCGGCGTCGGCTGTGGCGGCAGGTACACGTTGACGTAGAGCGGGACGATCGGCGCCGCCGGCGCCGGCATCGCGAAGTGCAACGGCACGTAGAAAGCGTAATCGAGACGCACGTCCTGCGTGTAGACGAGGTCGAACTCACGGTCGATGCCCTGCTCGACGATCGCGCGCGCGAGCGGCTCGTGCACGGGGAACGTGTAGTCGTACGGCCCGAAGTGGCCCGACACCGACGCCCCGACCGCCACCGCGAACGCCGGTACCGCATCGAGGAAGAAGCCCTCGACGTGGTCGCCACCGATCAGGCAGATCGCGTCGGGACGCGCCTCGGTCAACCGTTGCTTCACGCGCGCGTAGGCCGCGTGGACACGCAGCACCAGCTCGCGGTCCTCCGTCTCCGGTCGCATGAGGAGCTGCGGGGTGTGCGGACACGCCACGGCGGCCACGACGGGCATCGCGCGGAAGTGTAGCGCCGGTTGACCGCGCTCGCCACCTCGCCTACTGTTCGCTCATGCATCGACTCATGCTTGGGCGTCTCACCGTCGACGCCGTCGTCGAGCGCGCCGGGCCGACCCGCCCGACGTGGCTGCTGCCGGACGCCGCGCCGGCCGCGGTCGAGCGGCACCGGGACTGGCTCTCGCCGCACTTCCTGGACGACAGGGGCCGCTTCCTGCAGTCGATCCACGCCTTCGTCGTTCGCGGGCCGGGGCTGACCCTGCTCGTCGACACGTGCGTCGGCAACGACAAGGATCGCGGGGGTCGCCAGCCGTTTCACATGATGCACACGACGTTCCTCGAGGATCTGCGCGCGGCCGGCGTGGCGCCGGAGTCGGTCGACGTCGTGCTGTGCACGCACCTCCACGTCGATCATGTCGGCTGGAACACGCGCCTCGACCACGACCGATGGGTGCCGACGTTCCCGCGCGCCCGCTATCTCTTCGCCCGCCGGGAGTGGGAGCACTGGTCGACGGAGCGCGAGCCGGACACGGCGCGGATCATGGCGGACAGCGTGACGCCCGTTCTCGACGCCGGTCTGGCGACGCTCGTCGACACCGACCACAGGATCTCCGACGCGATCTGGCTCGAGCCGACGCCGGGACACACGCCCGGCCATGTGAGCGTGCGCCTCCGCGGCGGTGACGACGAGGCCGTGATCACCGGCGACCTCATGCATCATCCGATTCAGGTCGCCGAGCCCGACTGGTGCAGCCACTTCGACGTCGATCCGGACCAGGCGCGCAAGACCCGCCGCGGCTTCTGCGAGCGCTACGCCGACCGCCCGGTGACCGTGCTCGGCACGCATTTCCACGACCCCACCGCCGGGCGGATCGTGCGGCACGGGGACACCTGGCGCTTCACGGTCCGGTCATGGTGAAGCTCGTGTTCTGCGTGAAGCGCCTGCCGCATCTCTCCCGCGAGGACTTTCAGAAGTACTGGCGCGATCGTCACGGACCGCTCGTGCGCGAGGCGGCCCCGGCGCTCGCCATCCGGCGCTACGTGCAAACGCATACGGCCACGACGCCGCTCAACGAGCGGCTCCGGGCGGGTCGCGGCGCCCCCGAGGAATACGACGGTGTCGCCGAGCTGTGGTTCGACAGCCTCGATGCCCTGGTGGCGGCCGGCGGGACGGCGGAGGGCCGGGCCGCCGGCAAGCGCCTCCTTGAGGACGAGCGACGGTTCATCGATCTGGCGCGCTCTCCGCTCTGGCTCGCCGAAGAGCACGAGGTGATCTGACATGGCCATCGTCGAAGGCAAGAGGCCACCGAGCTTCACGCTGCCGGACGCGGGAGGAACGCCGGTCTCGCTCGACGACTTCAAGGGCAAGGACGTCGTGGTCTACTTCTATCCGAAGGACGACACACCGGGGTGCACCAAGGAGGCGTGCGGCTTCCGCGATCTCTGGAAGGACCTGCAGCGCGCCGGCGTCGCCGTGCTGGGCGTCTCGGCCGACTCGGCCGACTCGCACAGGAAGTTCGCGGCGAAGTACAAGCTGCCGTTCACGCTGCTCTCGGATCCCGACCGGAAGACCATGGCGGCGTGGGGCGCGTACGGGGACAAGATGATGTACGGCAAGAAGACGAAGGGCGTCATCCGGTCGACCGTGTGGATCGGGCCCGATGGCGTCGTGCGCAAGCACTGGAAGCGCGTGGCCGACGCGGCCAAGCACCCACCGCAGGTGTGGGATGCGGTCCGCGGAGGCGCGGCGTGACGGACTATCGCGGGCTCGAGAAGCGCGTCACGGACACCCTGCGCCTGGAGCGGCGCCCCGTGGCCGTGGCCTTTCGCGAGGCAGCGCCGAGCGGCGTGGCGAGATTCAGTGGCTCGATGCCGTCGGGCTGTAGCTTCTGGCCACTGGCCATGCGCGGTCGGGTCTTCTACACCGTGCCCTCCGATCACTACAACTGCGCGGTCGGCAGCCACACGCACAACATCCCGCTGCCCGCCGAGCGCGCGCAGGAGCTTCCGCAGACGTTGACGTTCATGACCGGCCTCGGCTACCTGAAGATGGACGAGGTGCCTGGCATTCCGCAGCTGCCGCGCACACCGGCCGCCGTCGTCTATGCGCCGCTCGGCGCCACGCCGGTCGATCCGGACGTCGTGGTCTTCGTCGGCCGCCCGGGGCGACTGATGCTGCTCCAGGAGGCGGCGCTGCGCGCCGGCGCCGGCGCACGGGTGCCGTTTCTCGCGCGTCCAACCTGCGCGGCGCTTCCGGCGGCGCTCGGCGGTGGCGCCGTGGCCAGCACGGGCTGCATCGGCAACCGGGTTTACACCGATGTCGCTGATGACGAGCTCTACGTGGCGATCGCCGGTCGCGATCTCGGCCGCGTGGTCGACGAGCTCGCCACGATCGTGCACGCCAACACGACGCTGGCCGACTACCATCGCGAGCGCCGGCGTACGCTCGCCCGCGAGTAGGAGCCCGTCGGGTTATCGAGGCGCGCGCTCCAGCACCCGCCTGGCGACGGCGCGCCCGAGCGTGCGGCCGGCCTCGAGGTCGCTCCGGAAGTGGATGCCGGCCCAGAGCCGTGACTCCGACGACTCCGTGGCGAGCGCCTCGAAGACGGCGGCGTCGCGCGGGAACAGATGCGCGAGCACGGCGGCCGCCGCGGCGCCGAAGCAGCTGTGGCCCGACGGATAGCTCGGATGGTTGGGAGTCGCGAATAGCGGAACGAGCCGGGGGTCGAGCTGTATGGGGCGGATGGCCCAGTACGTGTACTTTGCGTCCCAGCAGGCGACGGCCGCGTCGTACAACGCCACGTTCACGAGCGCATATGCACGCGCGGCGCGAGGGGCGTCGTGGTCCAGGCGATGCTCGAGCAGGGTGCGGCCGAGCAGCTCGTTCCAGAACTGGTAGCTACGCGTGCCACCGGCCGCATACTCCCAGAACAGCGCGGCGGCGGCGCGTCGGGGCGTGCGTTCGACCGCGTGCAGCTCTTCCAGGTCCCGGGTCATCCGCGCGGAGCCCGGCGCCGGCGGCGGCGGTGGCCGCAGCTCGTCGGGACCGGCCAGCGCCCACGGGCTCCACCGAGCGGCTTCGGGCAGGATCGGCTTGTCACCACGCCACCGACCCGCCTCGGCCGGAACGCGGCCGGACCACGCGACGGCAGTGCCATCCGAGAGCCGCCGCTCGATGACCCGCCGGGCCACCTCGCGTCCGAGGGCGAGCCCCGCCGCAACATCGCTCGGATAGCTGGCCCCGGCCAGCAGCCGCGACCGCGCCGCCGCCTCAGCGCGCTCGCGATGGAGAGCCGCCCGCTCGGGATGCAGATGCGCGAGCACCTCGGCCGCCGCGCCGGCGGCGACGGCGTGTCCGGACGGGTACGAAGGCGTCGTCGGAACGACCACCGCTGACCGCAGGCGTCGATCGATCTCGCCCGGGCGTGGCCGCCTGTATGCGTACTTGGCGTCCCAGGCGGCCACGGTCGCGTCGTGCAGCGCGACGTGCAGCAAGGCCAGGTGGCGGGCGGCCACGTGCGTATAC
>Ga0075421_100002609_pt1 | contig 21525 bp, 15 predicted proteins | sample SoiMetdeltSBSDD5_FD_75292 | JGI IMG/M metagenome (GOLD analysis project Ga0075421, IMG submission 75292) | Bulk soil microbial communities from a Populus tree surrounding site in Tennessee, USA - Soil MetaG P. deltoides SBSDD5 | ecosystem: Environmental > Terrestrial > Soil > Tree plantation...
CTCCAGAAAACGGTGGCCGAGAACCCGCACCGGCCGCTGCGCCTGCTCAAGCAGCCGGGCCGGGGCAAGGGCGACGCCGTGCGCCTGGGATTCGCCCAGGCGCGGGGGGAGGTCGTCCTCATCCTCGACGCCGACATGGGGGTGGCGCCGGAGGACGTGCCCAAGTTCGTGCGCGCCCTGACCAGCGGCAAGGGAGAGATGATCAACGGGTCACGCCTGGTCTATCCGATCGAGGGACGCGCCATGCGCTTCCTCAACCTGCTTGCCAACAAGGCGTTCGCCTTTCTCTTCTCCTGGCTCCTCGGCCAGCAGGTGCGCGACACGCTCTGCGGGACCAAGGCCCTCTATCGGTCCGACTACGCCCGCATCGCGGCCAACCGGTCCTTCTTCGGAGACTTCGATCCCTTCGGAGACTTCGACCTGCTGTTCGGAGCCGCGCGCTTGAACCTCCGCATCGTGGACCTGGCCGTCCGCTACCACGAGCGGACGTATGGTGAGACGAACATCTCGCGCTTCCGCCATGGGCTGCTGCTCCTGCGCATGAGCGCCTTCGCGGCGCGCAAGCTGAAGTTCCTCTGAGCGTATCCGCCCGCGATCCGCGCGCCGCCGTGCGGCGGGGGCTGGCGGCGGCGGGCGTCTTCGCCGCCTCCCGCCCCGAGTGGACGGCCCTGGCCGCGATGGGCGCCGTGGTCGCGGTCCTCTTCGCCGGGCCCCTGCTGCGCGGCGAGGTCTTCTACTACCGCGACATCCATCTTCAGTGGGTGGGACAGGCGGAGGCGTTCGTGCGGAGCCTGGCCGAGGGCTCGTGGCCGCTCTGGAGCCGCCGCTGGTCCTTCGGCCAGCCGCTCCTCGCGAACCCGAACAACCAGCTGGTGTACCCGCTCACCTGGCTGAACCTCCTGATGCCGCCCTGGCATTACTACTCGCTCTTCGTGGTCGTGCACTTCCTCCTCGCGGGCCTCGGCTTCTTCCTGGCCGCGCGCCGGCTGGGCGCTTCGGGTCGGGCCGCACTGCTGGGCGCCACCTGCTGGGTGGCCTCCGGTCCCTTCGTCTCCCTCGTCAACCTGTGGAACCACCTCTCCGGCGCGGCTTGGATCCCATGGGCGTTGTGGGCCGCGGACGCGGCCCTCCTCTCGCCGTCCGCGCCGAGGATCCTGGCCTGGGGCGCCGTGGTGGCCGCACCCGTGCTCTGCGGGTCGCTCGAAAGCGCGGTGATGGGCGCGGCGGCCACCCTCCTCGTCGTGGCGCGGCGCGCCGCCGAGGTTCCCCTCCGGCGCATGGCCGGCTCGGCCCTGCTGGCCCTTGCCTTCGGCGTCGCCGTCTCGGCCGCGCAATGGGTGCCGTCGGTCGAGCTCGCGTCGCGATCCATGCGGTCTCAGTTCGCGTGGCAAGCCGCCTTCTGGTCGATTCCGCCGGCGGGGTTGTTCCAGCTCGTCGTGCCCGCCTGGCTCGACCCCCTGCCGCTGCAGGACGACGTGCGCGCCGCCCTCTTCGATCGCCGCGAGCCGTTCCTCCATTCGGTGTACCTCGGCGCCACCACGGTGCTCTTCGTGGCCGCGGCCGCGTACGTGCGCACGCGCGTGGTGGCGGCCACGGCGGCCGTGGCCGTGGCCTCGCTCGTCGTGGCCCTCGGTCGGTACGCCGCGCCCTACCGGTGGCTGACCGAGTTCGTGCCGGGGGCGCAATCGCTTCGTTTCCCGGCCAAGGGACTCATCTTGTTCGCCTTCGCCTGGGCGCTCCTCGTGGCCTTCGGATTCGATGCCCTCCGCGAGCGCCCGCCGTCACGGATCCGCGTTCCCGAGCTGCTCCTGGCTCTGTGCGCGGCGGTGCTCGCCGCCAGCGCGGCCCTCGCGTCGCTGGGCGCGGACACCTGGGGCACGCTCCTCGTGGCCCCGGAGTACACCCGCCGCGGCGTGGTGGCGTCGCTCGCGCCCCTCGTTCTGCCGCTGGGTCGGGCGGCCCTCCTCGCCACCATCCTCTTGATCCTGGCTCTCCGGCGCCCGCCGGCCTCGCCGGCACGGCTCGCCCTCATGGGTCTCCTGGCCGTGGCCGACCTGCTCGCCGCGCACCACGGGCGCACACCCACGACCCCGGCCGAGCTCTATTCCCTGCGTCCGCCCGGGCTCGGGTACCTCGCCGGCGCGGCGGGCCGGCGTGTCTACTCGTACGACTATTTCAACCGCCCCTCCGCCCTGGCGCATCTCGGCCATCGCGGTTACCTGCTGAAGGTGATCCGCGAGGACTGGCAGGTGCCGTGGGCGGACGCCTTCGCGCTGCGCATGAGCCTGTACCCCTCGGTCCTCGGATACTGGGGCATCGAGGGCGCGTACCAGGTGGACAGCCTCGGCCTGTATTCCCCCGAGATGAACTGGCTGACCAGCTACATCCGCGTGCAGGAGGATAAGCCCGTCCACCTGCGTCTCCTGCAGATGGGGGCCGTCCATCGCGTGGTCTCGCTGCATCCGCAGCCCGACCTCGCGGAGGTCGCGGTGCTGGACACGGCCATGCTCGAGCCGGTGCGCATCTACGCCGTGCCCGATCCCGTGCCGCGGGCCTATGCCGTCGACGGCGTGCGCGTGGCCGACGGGGACGCGGCCGTGCGCATGACCGGCAATCCCGCATTCGACCTGCACCGCGAGGTGATCCTGCCCGCCGGCCCGGCGCGGCCGCCCGATCCCGCCTTCCACTCGGAGGTGCGGCTCGCCGCGTTGCGGCCCGACCGCACGGTCGTGGAGGCGACACTGAGCGCGCCCGGACACCTGGTGCTGGTGGACACGTTCGACCCGGGCTGGCGCGCCACCGTCGACGGAGAGCCGGCCGGGCTCCTGCGCGCGAACGTGGCCTTCCAGGCGGTGCCCCTGCCCGCGGGGTCGCATCGGGTGGAGCTCGTGTACCGCCCGCGGTCGGTGTTCCGGGGCGCGGTGATCACGATGATCGCGGTGGTGGCGGCCCTGGCCATCGGGCTGCGCACGGCGGCGGCGCGCCGGCATGCCTGACCCGCGTCCGCGGTGGCGGCGCGAGCTGCGGCTGCCCGCGCTCGGCGGCGACACGCCCGCTCTGGCCGGACTCTTCGCGCTGGTCTTCGTGCTCTACGGGCGGCCGCTCCTGGACGGCACGGTCTACTTCCAGCGGGACGTACAGCTCATGTGGCTCACCCACGCGCGTGCCTTCGTGGAGGCGGTGCGCGGGGGCGAGTGGCCCACCTGGAACCCGTGGATCGCGTTCGGCCAGCCCCTGTGGGCGGACGCGAATACCCAAGTCCTTTACCCGCCTACCTGGCTGCTCCTGGCCCTTGCGCCCTGGCGGTACTACGTCCTCTTCGTCGTCGGCCACCTGCTGCTCGCGGGCGCGGGCAGCTACGCCCTTTCGCGCGCCCTCGCGCTGTCGCGCACGGCCGCCTGGCTGACCGCGGCGACGTGGGTGTGCGCGGGACCGCTGGCCTCGCAGGTGCCGGTGTGGAACCAGCTCGCGGGCACCGCCTGGATGCCCTGGACCGTGCTCTTCGCCCTGCGCACATTGCGGACGTGGCGCCTGCCTCCGCTCCTCTTCTGGGGCTGCGGTCACGCCCTGCAGATCCTGGCCGGTGCGCCGGAGGCCGCTCTCATGACGCTGGCCGGCATCGGAGCGGCCGCGCTGGCGATGGTCCTGGCCGCGCGGCCACACATGGCCCAGGCCGCCTGGCGCGCGCTCGCGGCCGTCGCCGCCGCCGGCACCATCGCGCTGGGCCTGTCCGCCGGACAGTGGGTCCCTTCCCTCGAGACGGCGCGGCGATCGGAGCGCAGCCGGCTCTCCGAAGCCATGCGCAGCCAGTGGTCGGTGCATCCGGTCGCGCTCGCCCAGGCCGTGGTGCCCGTGGCCCTGCCCGACGTGCCCCTCGAGCCCGCGCAGCGCCGCGGGGTCTTCGAGTCCACCGACTTCGTCCCCTCGCTGTACCTGGGGGCGGCCGCGCTCGGCCTCGGCGCGGCCGCGCTGGCCGGGCCGCGCCAGCGGCTCGCGCTGTGGCTGCTCGGGGGCCTGGCCGCGGCCGTCGCCATCGCCCTCGGCCGTCACGCGCCCTTCGAGCACGCGGCCACGACGGTCCTGCCGTTCTTGCGCAGCCTGCGCTATCCGGTGAAGGCGATGGTCGCGGGTTCGCTGGCGGCGTCGCTGGCGTGCGGCCTCGGCCTCGACGCCTGGCGCGCGGGGACGGGCGGCCATCGGTGGCGCGCCCTCGCGCCGCTGGCGGCGGTGGCCGCCACCGTGCTGGCCGTGGCCGTCCTCCTGGTCGTGGCGGCCAAGGGGGCGCTCTCGCCGCCCGCGGCCGAGGTCCTCGGCGCCGAGGCGGCGCGGGCCATGATGCCTCCGGTGGCCGTGGCTCTCTTCGCCGCGGTAGGCGTACTCCTCGTCGCCGCGTGCGCGCGGCCCTCACCGCGGGCGGTGGCGCTCATCGGTGCCCTGGTCGTCGGCGACCTCGCGACCGCGCACGCGCGTCTGAACCCGACCGCTCCCCCGGCCCTCTTCACACGTCGGCCGCCGGCCGTGTCGCTCGTGGCCGGCGACGCGCCGCAGCGGGTCTACGTGCAGGACTACTTCCTGGGCGCGGAGGCATCGCGTCTCCTCGGCCGGCCCGATCCGTTCGCCATCACGCGCGCCCCCGTGGGCTGGAGCGTGCCCGCGGCGCGCGCGCTCGCCTTGAGGCTGTGCCTCTTCCCTCCGTCCGCGGGCGAATGGGGCCTCTTCGGCAGCTTCGACCGGGACACCGCGGCTCTCACGCCGGCGGCCCTGGCCCACCTCACGGCGGCGGTGACGGAATCGGCGGACACCCGGCAGCAGGCGGCGCTGCTGCGCGTAGGCGCCGTCCGGCACGTGCTGACCCTGCACGAACCGCCCGCCGGCCTCTACGAGCCGATGGCCACGGTCGATTGCCTGCTGCCCGCGCCCGGCCGCATCTTCCGTGTGCCCCAGCCCATGCCGCGCGCGCATGTCGTGGGCCGCGCGTGGCCGTCGGACGCCCTCGCCGCCCTCGTCGACCCCGCCTTCGATCCCCGGCGCGAGGTTCTGCTGGCCCCCGGAGGCCCGGCGCCCCTCGCGGCCGCCGGGACATTCGAGGGCGCGGCAACCGTCTTGTCCGAAAGCACCACCCGGGTCGCGCTGCGTGCGCGCGCCAGCGCGCCGGGCTATCTCGTCCTTGCCGATGCCTACGACCCGGGCTGGATCGCGACCGTGGACGGCCAGCCGGCCGAGGTCCTTCGCGCCAACGTCGCCTTCCGCGCGGTGGCCGTTCCCGCGGGGACCCACGAGGTGGAGATGCGCTACGTGCCGCGGGCCGTGCGCCTCGGCGTCCTCGTATCGGGCCTTTCGAGCGCGCTCCTCCTGGCCGTGCTCGTGGCGCCTCGTCGGCGCATCAGGGCCACCCCGAACCCCCGGCCCGAGAACGGAGGCGGCCCGACGAGCGACCACGGCTCGTACGCGTCCGACACCCACCGCATGAGTTCCACTCCGTAGTCCTGGCCGAAGTAACGGACACCGTAGTTCGAGGTGTCCTTGTCCACGAGGACGATCCAGTCCGGCGGCGACCGCCGGAGCGCCTCGAGCAGGAGCGGCTCGCCGTAGTGAGCCACCTCGCTCGGCATGTAGTCGACGTAGGGCGACGCGCTCCGGCGGCGGAGCACGTAGTCGAGGAGCAGCCCTTCGGGCAGCACGGTGACGGTATCGGTGGGCGCGGCCCCGCCTTGGAGGACGGCGGCGGCGGCGGCCAGCACGGCCGCTCGCTCGTCTCCGAAGACATGGTCCGCTCCCCCGCCCAACACGTGCCGCTGGCGCGAGAGCTGGAACGCGGTGGCCTGGAGATGGGCATGGACGAACAGGGCCAGGAGGCCAAGGGCGGCTCCGCGGAACACCGCGCCGTTCCACCCGCGGCGCTCCAGCGCGGCCGGCCACCAGTCCAGCACTCCCGCCACCAGGAGGAGCGCGGCCGGAGGAGCGAGGGCGAACCCGTAGTGATACGTCCGCGCGGTGAGGGCGATCTTGGCGATCATCAGGCCCGCATACGCGGCCAGCCCGATCACGGTGGCCGGCCGCAGGCGCGCCGCGCCTTTCGCCCGGCGCGCGGCCCACGCGTACGCGACGAGCACCAGGACCGTGACCAGGGGGAGAGGCCGCGCGGCGTCTGCCCAGGAGATGCGCGGCCACACCGGCCAGAGCGCGCCGAAGGTCAGGAGGGCCGCCGCGGCCGTTCCCCAGACCCAGCGCCACCGCTTCAGGAGCAGCGCGACCACCGTTCCCGCCGCCACCCAGCCCGCGTAGACGAGCGACCACCAGGCGAGGGCCCGCAGGTTCCCTCCGAGATCGGTGAGGCCCATGGAAAGGCGCATGAAGGGCGTGCCGACGTATCCGGGACTCGTGGCGGTCAGGAAGGTGGCGCCCGCGCCGCGCAGGGCCGTCCCCAGCGGAAGCGCCAGGCCCAGGACCAGCACCGCCGTCACGAAGACAGCGGCCGCGCCCGCGGCCAGGATGGCGAGAGGCCGCGCCCACGCACGCGGCCTCGGATCGGCGGCCACGATCATCGCCGCCACCCCGCCGCAAGTGGCGGCGAAGGGCTCGACCTTGGTGAGGGCGAGCGCGCCCAGGGCGGCGCCGCACCCCGCGAGCAGCGCCGGGCGGGCGGACTCGAGGTATCGCGACGCGAGGAGCAGCGCGGCCAGCGACAGCAGTGCACCGTGGGTCAGCTCGTGCCGGTAGGGGGCCACGAAGTTGAAGCTGCCCGCCCGCACGGGGCGGGCGAAGGCGAAGACGCAGAGGAAGACGACCAGGCCGGCGGTGGCCGCGAGGCGGGTGGTGATCCGCCGCAGCAGCATCCACATGAGGACGACGATGGCGGCCAGGACCGCGAGGTTCACGAGGCTGAGCGAGCGGATGCTCGTGCCCAGCAGCCGGAAGGCGGCGGCATTGAGGTAGGGCGAGAGCGGGCCGAACACGGAGTCCACGTCGCGATAGAGGACGTCCCCCTGGGCCAGGCGCCAGGGCACGTAGACCTCGCGACCGAAGTCGACTTGCGGATCGGCGCAGCGCGCCCACGTCCAGGCGGCCAGGAGGAGGAAGGTCTCGGTGACGGCGACCGCGGGCAGCCAGCGCTCGAGGAGGACGCGAGCGGCGGACGCGCGCGTCACGGGCAACGAGGACGTGCCCGTGGCTAGGGCCGGAACAGCTCGCCCATCGCGATTCCGTCGAGGAGACCCAGGGCCGCGCCCTCGACCCGCCCACCGGGAGCGATGCGCACGGTGTAGGGGACCCGCTTCATCTTGAAGGCGTCCGTCACCTCCTTGCCGGGCGATTTCAAGACGGGGAACGCGATCTGGGCGGCTTCCACGAAGCCGGGAGGCGCCTGGTCGAGCATGATGCCGACCATGGCCAGGTTCTTGGGGCGGCGCGCGAAGGCCTCGTTCCAGAGGGGAAGCATCTTGTGGCAGGTGGGACAGCCGCTCAGGAAGAAGACCACGACCGTGGTCGTGCCCTTGGGATAGTCGATGCTCTTGACGACGCCGTCGAGCCCGGTGGCGTGGAACGCCGGCACCGTGTCCCCGATGCGCAGGATCGGCTCGGCGGCGGGTGGGGCCGCCGCCTGAGCGGAGGCCGCCGAAGGATGGGCGAGGATGGCGGCGAAGGCCGCGGCCAGAACGACCCGTCGGGTGGACATCGACACTCCTATTTGAGGTTCGGGCGCCACAGCGATGAGCTCCGGGCGAGGGTCGCGCGACCCTGGCTCCGATCATAAGCGAAAGGCACGCCGACCGGATCCGCGAGGGGGCCCGGGTACCCGGCCCGGCGAATCTCGTCCAGGGCGGCCGGGCGTACGCCGGTGCGACGCTCGTAGGCGAGGATCACCTCGTTGAGCTTGTCGAGGGCGTCGAGGGCGTCGAGCTGCGCGAGGTGGATGGCCGCGTTGTTCTTCATGGGCCCCTCGTCCTGCTCGTAGATCCGGCGCCACACCTGGCGCGAGGTCTCGCGGTCGCCACCCTTCATGAGGACCTGGGCGGCCAGGGTGGCCAGGAACGGCGGTGATCCCGGCAGCTCGGCCGCCTCCAGGAGGATCTGCGACGCCCGCTGCGCATCGTCCAGGAAGTAGTAGTGGAAGAGGCCCAGGTCCTGCCGCAGGCGCCAGTCGTGGGGAAGGCTGCGCACGCCGCGCTCGAGCAGCTTCACCGCCGCCTCCGGCTGCCCGGCTCCGATGGGATAGGTCTCGGCCAGGAAGGTGGCGCCGTAGCGATAGGCGATCTGCATCCGCGGGTCGAGGGTCACCGTGATGTCCACCAGGGGCAGCAGGAGGTCGAACCGCTTGTTCGCCGCGTACACGCGCTGGCCGCCGAAGTACTGCACGGTGCGCAGCCAGTAGACGTCGGCCATGACGTCCTCGAACCCCGGGGCCAGGCGCCGCACCTGGTCGCCCGACCACAGGTAGAGGACTTCCTCCTGCGCGCGATGCCGGCCCAGCCGGGCGTCGATGCGGGCCTGCGTCCAGGGCACCGCCGCGGCCAGGAGCACGGCCACGAGGGCCAGTGCCCTCACGTCAGCTCGCGGCGCCGGAAGGCGATCACGGCCAGGGTGATGACCGTGCCCGTGTAGGCGGCCGCGTAGGCCGTGATCCAGCCGAGGTCGCCCAGGCTGACGGTGTCGCCATAGACCACGCGGTCCTTGAGGTCGAAGTTCCTGAAGTTCGGGATGAGGACCATGACCGCGCGCAGCGCCCAGGCGGGCATGCCGGGCACGACGTCGCCCAGGTTCAGGATCACGTCCGAATAGCGTCCGGCGATCACCAGGCACAGCGTGGAGACGGAAGCGACGACGGTGGAGGTGACGATGGAAAGGAGCAGGGCGAGGGCGACCGTGACCAGGAGCGCGAGATAGATCGCGAAGACCGCCTTGAGCAAAGCGGGATCGGCGCCGCGGCCCAGGGCCAGGAGCGTCGCGTAGAGTCCCACGGTCATGAAGCCGACGTTCACGAGCAGCGTGAAGCCGAGGCCCGCGAACTTGCCCAGCAGGAACTCGTCCCGCGACACCGGCTTGGCCAGCAGCGGGTGAAGGGAACGCCGCTCGATCTCCTTGCTCACCAGGCCCACTCCGACGAACAGCGCGATGAGGGTGCCGAAGAGATCCATGGCCGCCAGGCCCAGGTCCTTGATGATCTTCGCGTCCTGCCGGATCGACAGCTCCCCGAGCAGCAGCCCGGAGACGGTCATGATCACGGCGAAGAAGAGCAGGTTGTAGAGCACCCGCTCGCGCACCGACTCGCGGAAGGCGTTGCGCGCCACCGCCGCCACTCGCCTCATGCTTCGGCCGTCCAGGCTTCGGCGGGCGCGGGCTGCCCCATTTCCGCGACGAAGAAATCCTCGAGGGACTGGCGCACGGGCTGCACGGCGAGCACGCGCCCCCCGCGCTGCTCGACCGCGACCACGACCCCCCCGAGCTGTTTCTCCGGCACGTGGAGCACGAGCCGCTCGCCCATGGCCCGGAAGGTCTCGACTCCTTCGGGGAGGCCGGAGAGGTCCGGCGGCAGGCCGCTCACCAGCACCTCCATGTGCGAGACGTCGAGGCTCAGGATCTGGTCGAGCCGGCCCTTGGCCACCACCGACCCTCCGCGCAGCACCGCGACCTCGTCGCACAAGGTCTCCGCGTCGGGAAGGATGTGGGTGGAGAAGAAGACGGTGCTGCCCTCCGCCTTCAGGCGCAGGATGATCTCCCGGACGCTGCGCCGGCCCAGCGGGTCGAGCCCGGACATGGGCTCGTCCAGGAAGACGAGCTCGGGCCGGTTCACCAGGGCCTGGGCCAGGCCCAGCCGCTGGAGCATGCCCTTCGAGAACCGCCGCATCTGGACGTCGGCGGCGGTGGTGAGCCCCACGAGGTCCAGGAGCTCGCGCGCGCGGTCCTTTCGCGCGCCCGGCGGCAGCCCGAACAGGCGGCCCGCGTAGTCGAGGTACTCGCGCGGGGTCAGGTAGTCGTAGAAATAGGGGTTCTCGGGCAGGTACCCGAGGGACTGGCGGGCGGCCCGGGCCCCGATGGGATGGCCCAGGATCAGGGCGTCCCCCGAGTCGGGGAAGATCAGGCCCAGGAGGAGCTTGAGCGTCGTGCTCTTCCCGGAGCCGTTCGGGCCGAGGCATCCGAACACCGCGCCTCGCGGCACCCGCAAGGTCACGTCGCGCAGGGCCTGGCGGCGCTTCCCCCTGAGATGCCCGATGCGGTACGACTTCGAGAGTGCGCGGATGTCCAGGGCCGGAGGGGCTTCCGTCATCGGCAGGATTCTAGGGCAACGCTGCGGGATCGGCCACGGCGGCGATGTCGATGCTGGCGCGGACGGGGATCCGCTCGGTGTGATTGGTGAGGTCGATGGCCGCGCCACTCTTCGCGTCGAACAGCGCGTATCCGAGCGGGGCCAGCAGGCTCACGTAGTCGGAGAAGTCGATGCCGCGCTCGTCCATCACGTAGCGGGCGATCTCGAACACCACGACCGGCTTGTGCCGCGCCAGGAGGCGACGGGCGCCGCGCAGGACCTCGAGCTCGTGGCCATCCGTGTCGATCTTGATGAAGTCCACGCGGGGGAGGCCTCGCTGGGCCACGAAGTCGTCGAGGGACACGGCGCCGATCTCGTCCGCGGACTTCGCCGTCCCACCGTGCAGCGGGTGCGTGCCGGAAGAGGTTCCATCCACCCGCCAGCTCGCGTAGGCGGAGAGCCCGGGCCGAGCGTCGCTGGCCGAGGAGACGAAGGCCTGCACGGCCTCCACGCGCGCGGCGAGGTCGGGGTTGAGCTCCAGGTTCCGCTTGAGCCGGGCAAAGGCGTAGTGCGTCGGCTCGAAGGCGAAGACCCGGCCCGCTGGTAGGGCCTGGGCGAGCTGCAGGGACAGGATGCCGACGTTGGCTCCCACGTCCACCACGACGCCGTCGGCGGGGAGCCGCAGGAACCGGTTCCGCACCACCTCGGGCTGGAAGGACCCGAAGAGGAAGACGGAGAGATCGATCCCTTCCCCGAGGTCCAGGTCGTACTGGATTCCGTTGCGCACCACGGTGCCCCGCCGGCGGCCGAAGGCCAGCACGGCCGGGTAATAGAGAGCGCGCGCGGCGAGCAGCTTGAAGCGCGTCCAGGGGAGCTGCCACAGCCAGGACCGCAGCATCCGGCCGGGATGGCGGCCCGACATGGCGACTACTTGAGCGTGGCGCAGGCCGCCGTGGCCCCGGTATCCGAGCAGCAGGCCACCGTCCCGTCGGACGCGGTGAAGATGCCGGCGCTCTCTCCACCGAAGGCGCGCACGCCGGTCTTGTTCACCACGGACGGGTTCGCTCCGTAGCAGAAGGCCTGGATCGACCCGGGGCCGGGACCGGTGACGACCGTCTCCCACCACACGCGGCGGTAGCCCTGCTTCGTGACGTCCGGACCGGCCGCGATGGCATTGTCCAGGAAGGTCGGGGCGGCAGTGGGATAGCTGGGGATGCAGCCGGAGGGTGTGGCCAGGCACGTGATGCTGCCGTAGTACCCGGAGTTGGCCGCATGGAAGGCGGCCTCGGCGGAGATGACGGTCCGCGTGTCGCCGATGACCGCGGCCTCGTTGGCGGAGACCCTCGCCCGGAGCAGGCTCGGGATGGCGATGGCGGCGATGATCCCGATGATGGCCACGACGATCAGCAGCTCGATGAGGGTGAATCCCTTCTCACTCATCACCTCTCCCGCTGTCCACGCTCGTTCGTCGAGCGGACACAAAACGGGGGAGCGACGAGCGCTCCCCCGGTACAAACCGCGATCTACTTAAGAGCCGTGCAGGTGGAGTCCATCGTGGCGGCCGCGCAGCAGTCGGTCGCGGGCACGTTGGACACGCCGACCACGCCGCTGTCGTCCGCGCCGAACGAACGGACGCCGGTCTTGTTGGCAACCGAAGGCTTGGCGCCGTAGCAGAACTGCTCGATGGACGCCGTCGCGCCCGGGTTCGTCGCCGCGGGGCCAGGGCTGAACTTGCGCGCATAGCCCTGCTTGGTGCCCAGAGCCGTGATGGAGCTGTCCAGGAACGTCGGCGCCGCCGTGGAGTAGTTGTTGATGCAGCTCGCGGGAACGGACAGACAGGTGATGTTGCCGTAGAACCCGGAGTTCGCGGACTGGAACGCGGCCTCACCCGAGACCACGGTCCGGGCGTCACCGATCGCACCCGCCTCGTTGGCGGACACGCGGGCGCGGAGGAGGCTGGGGATCGCGATCGCGGCGATGATCCCGATGATCGCCACGACGATCAGCAGCTCGATAAGGGTGAAACCCTTCTGATTCTTCAATTTAAACTCTCCTTAGTTTGTGACATCGCGAGGCCTCACTGAAGCAAGCCTGGTGCCAGCATCGCCAAGCTCGTAAGTACTTGAACTGAAGTTTGTTATAGGAACGGGCGGGATGACAAAATTTGGACGCTGACAATTTTTGTCACTCGGCCGGACCATCTGCGGCATGCTTGCGGAGGAGATACCGAAGCGAGCGGGGGGTGATACCAAGGAGGCGGGCGGCCTCCGGCCGGTTCCCCGCCGCCTGCTCGAGAGCGAGCTCGAGAAAGCGGCGCTCCATCGCCTTGAGGTGCGCGTCGAGATCGAACCCCTCGCGGAGACGCGGGCTCTCCTCGGAGGCGGGAGCCTCTTCCACCGTCCGCGTCAGGTGCAGGGCCTCCGGCAGGTGCTCCACGAGGATGGCGGATGCCGTCTCCAGGGCGACCGCGCGCTCGATCACGTTCTCCATCTCCCGCACGTTGCCGGGCCAGTGGTACGCGACCAGCCGGTCCATCGTCTCGCTGGCGATCCGGCGCACTGGCTTCCCGATCTCGCGGCTGAACCGCTCACGGAAATGCTCGGCCAGGAGCGGGATGTCCTCGCGCCGGTGCCGCAGCGGCGGAACCAGGATGGGGATCACGTTGAGCCGGTAGTAGAGGTCCTCGCGGAACTGTCGGTCCCGCACGAGCTGCTCGAGGGGGCGGTTGGTGGCGGCGATCACGCGCGCGTCCACGTCGATCTCTTCCGCCGAGCCCACGCGGCGCACGCGCTTCTCCTGCAGGGCGCGCAGCAGCTTCACCTGCATGCTCAGCGCCATCTCGCCCACCTCGTCCAGCAGCAGCGTCCCGTGGTGGGCCGTCTCGAAGAGTCCCTTGCGGGTCTGGTGCGCGTCGGTGAAGGCCCCCTTCATGTGGCCGAAGAGCTCGCTCTCCAGCAGCGGCTCGGGCAGGGCGGCGCAGTTGACGGACACGAAGGGCGCGTTGCGGCGGGGAGAGAGGGCGTGGATGGCCTTGGCCACCAGCTCCTTGCCCGTGCCGCTCTCCCCCTGGATGAGAACGGTGGAGGTGGTGGAGGCGATGGAGCGCACGAGGTCGAAGAGCTTCACCATCTTCGGGGACACCCCGACCATCCGGTCGAGGCGATGGATGGAGCGGAACTCGGCTTTGAGGAGGAGGTTCTCCTCCTGGAGCTGCTGGCTGTCGAGGGTCTTGCGGACGACGATCTTGAGCTCCTCGACGTCGAAGGGCTTCACGAGGTAGTCCTGCGCGCCCAGCTTCAGCGCGGCCACCGCGCTCTCCGTGGAGCCGTAGGCGGTCATCACGATCACCACCGTCTCCGGCGCCGCCGCCTTCAGGTGGCGCAGGATCTCGATGCCGTCGCCGTCGGGGAGCTTCACGTCCGTGATCACGAGGTCGAAGGGACCGGTGGCCAGGACGCGGGCCGCGGTGGCGCGGCTGTCCGCCACCTCGACCGCGAAGTTCTCTCGCCGCAGCATGATCGCGAGCAGCTCGCGCATGGACGGCTCGTCGTCCACCACGAGGATCTTCTTCATCCGGCTCTCTTCCTCCCGCCGGCCAGGACGGCCGCCACCGCCGCGCTGGCCAGGGACAGCCCCGCCCCGGATGCGACGGCGGGGGGACGGTATCGCAGTTCGACGAGATGGCGGCCGGCGGGCACCCGCACCGCGCGGAACACACCGTTCGCGCGCACCACGGGCGCGGTCCGGCCGTCGATGCGCGCACGCCATCCCGGAGCGAAGGCCCCGGTGACGGTGAGCCAGCCGGGGTGGTTCGCGTCCGTCTCCGCGGTGAGCGCGTCGGCCCGGAACAGGAGGACGCGCGCGGAGCCGGTGAACCCGGGCGCGTCCTCGTCCGCGCCCCCGTCTTCCACGAGCAGCTCCGCCGCCGGATCCACGGCGCCCGCCGCGATCAAGTCCACGGCGCCTCCCGCGGCCACGTGGCGCGCCTGGCCCACGAGCCTGACCGGCGCCGCCGGCGTGGGGACGCGCAGCAGGCGGATGGGATCCGCGAAGACGGACGGCAGCTCCGCGACCGGCGCCAGGCCGGGCGGGGTCCGGCGGTCGAGGGCCACCACGTCGGTGACCCCGGCCATCTCCAGGAGGCGCAGACCCAACGCGTTCGAGCGGTTCTGCTCCATCACGCTCGAGAGCTGCGCCGCCGCCAGCGGCGCCATGCCGGTGAAGTCGGCGTCGTAGCTGCCCCGGAAGCCCCAGCGGCTGCCGATGGGCGCCTGAAGGGACTCCTGCAACCCGAGGGCGTAGCTCCACTCCTGCCGCCAGCCCGCGGGGCCCCGCACGAGGCCCTGATTCAGGGTCGGCATGGAGGGCGACGCCGAGAACACGCGGTGCTCGCCGGGCTCGGCCACGATGGCCTTCACGATCGGGGGCACGTGGGTCAGGAGCTCGCGCGGGGCCACCGGGTTCACGGACTGGCCGGCGACGGCCAGATCGGCGGCGGCCAGGAGCCCGAGGAGCGCGGGCAGAGCGGGGTGCGAACGCTCGCCCAGGCTGCGCCAGACCACGAGCAGCGCGGCCAGCGCGCACAGTCCCGCGGCCAGCTGGAGCTTGGCCGCGAGCGGCTCGTAGGCGGCGGTGCGCCACCCCGGCGGTGCGGACAGGGGCGCGCCCAGCGCCTCGGCGTGGGCCACCAGGAAGCGGGCCAGGGCCACCGCGCCCACCGCCACGATGACGGTCACCACGGCCACGACGCGCGCGCGCCGCCGCTGCGCCGGGGTCCAGGGCTGGCCGGCCTGCTCGATGGCCAGACCGAGGAGAAGCGACCAGAACAAGGACGCGAGGATCATGGCCTTCACGGGATATCGGAACATCGATAGCAGGGGCAGCCGGGCGATCAGGGGCACCAGGGGGGCGTGCTTTCCGAGGGACGCGACCAGGAGCAGACCGAGGCCCACCAGGTAGAACGTGCGTCGATCCGATCGCGGCAGACCGCACGCCGCCACCACGACCGCCGGCACCACCCCGAGGTACAGGCTGGAGAGGAAAGGCTCGCGCGACTCGAAGAGGATGGCCCGCACGGCATGGCTCAGCGGCAGATCGGCGAAGGCGCGGGGCAGGACGAGCTCGGCGAGACCCCAGGGGTGCACGGACCAGAAGAGGTTGGTACCCGGCGCCATGGACTGCCGGGTCGTCCCGCGAAAGACGTCGAGGGTCGGCATCCACTGGGCGGCGGAGAGGCCGAGGGCGAGCAGCACCGCCATGGCGAGCAGGCCGGCCACGGGCGGCAAGGACGCGGCGTCACGTCGGCGCCGCCAGGCCTCCGTGAGCAGGCGGAGCGCGGCCGCGGCCGCGGCCAGGACGGCCATGTCCCCGGAGCCCGCGAACACCTGCCCCGCCGCCAGCAGCGCGAGCACGATGGCCCGCCCGCGGCTCGGCGCCTGCAGCAGCCTCTCCAGGCCGAGGAGGATCCAGGGGATCCACGCCGCTCCCATGAAGTGGTGGTGCACGCTCACTGCGGAGAGCAGCGGGCCGCTGGCCGCCCAGGCCGCGGCCGAGACCATCGCGGGGACGCGCGACAGGCCGGCGGCCCGCGCGAGCAGGAACGTCCCGACGGCGGCGGCCCACGCGTGGCCGAACACCAGCACCTTGTACACCGTGGGGGGCAGGAGGAGGAAGTTGAGCCAGGTCGGGGGGTACAGCACCTGATGGGAGGGATCGGCGAGAAGGGGCAGGCCGAATCCCTCGTACGGATCCCACAGCGGCGAAGCACCCTCCGCCACCACCCGGACCAGAGTCTCGACCTGGGGCTGCCAGTACGCGTGGATGTCGCGCTGGAAGAAGACGCCGCCGGCCAGCGCGGGAGCGAACAGCACCGCGGGCACCAGCGCGAGGACGAGGGCGGCCGCCCGATCGGACCGGCGGCCCGTCACGCGGAGGTCACGCCGGTACCGGAGTGTGGAGGAGCGGGATCCGCACTTCCACGTCCGTGCCGCGACCGGGCGTGCTGCGCACGGCGATGTCGCCCCCATGCTCGCGGACGATCTGGTAGACGATGGCCAGGCCGAGGCCGGTCCCCATCGGCGTGCCCGACTGGAAGGGCTCGAACACGCGGCGCTGCTCCTCGCGGCCGATCCCTCGGCCCTGGTCGCGGCAGGACAGCACCAGCGTGTCCCCGTCCATGAAGACGCGGACCTTCAGGGTGCCGCCGCGCGGCATGGCCTCCAGCGCGTTGCGGGTCAGGTTCCAGAAGACCTGGGTGATCTGGTCGGGATCGGCCAGGCAGACGTGGGGACCCGCGTCCATCTCGAACTCGACGGTGTGCGTCGGGCCCACCTCCGGACCGTTGCGCAGCAGCGTGACCGCTTCGCTCACCAGCCGCCCCAGGTCCACCGGCTCGCGCGCGGACACCGACGGCCGCGCCTGGTAGAGGAACTGGTTGAGGGTGTCCGAGAGCCGCTTGGACTCGCGCGTGATGATGGCGAGGAGGCGGCCCTGCTCGGCGGAGATGTTGGGCTCGCCCATCAGGACCTGGGCGGAGCCGCTGATCGAGCCCAGCGGGTTGCGGATCTCGTGGGCGAGGCGCGCCGCCATCTCCCCTACCGCCGCCAGCTTCTCCTTGGTCCGCACCTCCTGTTCGAGCCGCTTGATCTCGGTGAGGTTCTGGAACACGAGGAGGTAACCCGCATTGCCGGGGTCGGCGGTGGCCAGGGAGGAGACGGACACCCCCAGCTCGAGGGATTCGCCGGTGGGCTGCGCATAGGTGATCTCGAGCCGCTCCAGCCCGTGGTGCAGGGCGCGCGCTTCGAGGGTGGAGGGCTCGAAGAGCACGGACTGGAAGATGTCGCGCAGTCGCCGCCCGCGCAGCTCGGAGAGGCGGCGCCCCAGGATGCCCTCCCCGAACTCGTTGAGGTAGAGGAGACGCCCCTCCAGGTCTCCGGTGATGAGGCCGCTGTGGATGCTGCGCACCATGACCTGCTGGAGCTCGCGCAGATCCGCGACCTGCTCGGCCGCCTCCTCGAGCTTCTGGCCCACCGTCTCCAGGCTCTGGGCCAGGTAGGAGCCGATGAGGGACACGGTGACGCAGGCGACGCCGGTGACGAAGATGGAGTAGAGCACGTGCTTGACGGCCATGGCGGGCACGTCCGAGAGGCCCTGGCCCGCCGGCACCCAGCCGTCGCGCACCGCCCACAGCATCGCCGCGTACAGGAGCGTCGCCACTCCGGCCAGCAGCACCGACTTGCGCCGGTAGAGGAGCACGCTGCCGGAGAGGACGGAGATCGGGTAGAGCAGCATGAAGCCGGCGCGGCTGCCCGGCCCGCCCGTGAGATACACGAGGCCGGTGATGATGAGCAGGTCGAAGATGATCTGGACGTAGACCTGCACGTCCCGGTAGGGCAGATAGCGCAAGGCCAGCGCGTAGACGAGGGTGAGGGCGTACGTCCCCGCGATGAGGAAGTAGAGCGGGTTGACCGGGAGCAGCGTCTCCGAGAGCGTCTCGACGTAGATGGCGATGAGCAGCAGGGTGGTGATCATCACCACCCTGAGGAGCATCAGCCGCTTGAGCCGATGCTCCTGGATCCACTCCGTCGACACGGCCCCGCCGGGTAGAACCCCCGCCGCCGTCAGCTCAGCTTGCTGATGAGGTCGAACAGCGGCAGGTACATGCTGATGACGATGCCGCCGACGGTGACGCCGAGGAAGAGGATCATGACCGGCTCCATGAGGGTGAGCAGGTTGGCCACGGCCTGATCCACCTCTTCCTCGTAGAAGTCCGCGATCTTGGACAGCATGGCGTCGAGGGCGCCCGTCTGCTCGCCCACCCCGATCATCTGCACCACCATGGGCGGGAAGACGCCGCTCTCCTTGAGGGGCTGGGCCACGGTCAACCCGCTCTCCACGCCCTTCCGGACGGCCATGATCGCGTCCTCGATGATCGCGTTGCCGGAGGTGCGCGCGGTGATCTCGAGGCCGTCCAGGATGGGAACGCCCGAAGCCATGAGCGTGGCCAGGGTCCGGCAGAAGCGGGCGACGGCGATCTTCTGCATCAGGACGCCGAGGATGGGCAGCTTGAGGACCATGCGGTCGACCACGCGCCGGCCGTTGTGGGTGGCGTAGTACTTCTTGAACAGGAACACGAACGCGATGATGAACACCACCAGGAACGGCAGGAGGCGGATGAACCAGTTCGACGCCGCGATGACGAGGCGCGTGGGCAGGGGCAGCTGCGCGCCGAGGCCTTCGAACATGGCGGCGAAGGTCGGGATGACCTTCCAGAGGATGACCGCGATGACGATGCCCGCGATGGAGATGACGGCCACGGGATAGACCATCGCGCCCTTGACCTGGCTCTTGAGCTTGACCGCCTTCTCGATGTAGGTGGCCAGGCGCTTCAGGATGGTGTCGAGGATACCGCCGGCCTCGCCCGCCGCGATCATGTTGACGAAGAGGTCGTCGAAGGCCTTGGGGTGCTTGCGCATGGCGTCGGCCAGCGAGGCGCCGCCCTCCACGTCGATGCGCGTCTGCTGGAGGATCTTGGCGAAGGTCTTGTTCTCCTGCTGGGTGCCCAGGATCTCGAGGCACTGCACCAGCGGAAGACCGGCGTCGATCATGACCGAGAACTGCCGCACGAAGATGGCGAGGTCCTTGGCGGGCACGCCGCCGCCGAACTTGGGAAGGACCATCTCCTTCCCCTTCTCCTTGACCGACGAGACCAGGATCTGGTCCCGCCGGAGGAGGGCCATCACCGCTTCCTTGTTCTCCGCCGAGCGCTCGCCGGACACCGCCTTGCCGTCGCGGGTCTTGCCTTTCCAGACGTAAGCAGGCATCGAGACCTCCTAGTCGGGGCCCTCTATCGACCCGCCGGGCGGGCGGGGGGCCGGCCTCCGGCCTGGGGGGTGGCCAGGCCGGCGCCGCGGTTGATCATGTCCTGCAGCTCGTCGGGGTTGGAGCTCATCCCGAGCGCCGTCTGCAGGCTGATCTGCTTCGTGAAATACAAGGTGGCCAGGGACTGGTTGAACGTCTGCATGCCGTACTTCTCCTGGCCCGTCTGCATGCTGGAGTAGATCTGGTGGATCTTGTCCTCGCGGATCAGGTTCCGGATGGCGGCGTTGGGGACCAGGATCTCCATGGCCAGGCAGCGGCCGGAGCCGGAGGCCTTGGGGAGCAGGGCCTGGCACATGATGCCTTCCAGCACGAGGCTCAGCTGGGCCCGGATCTGCGGCTGCTGGTGGGCGGGGAACACGTCCACGATGCGGTTGATGGTCTGGGCCGCGGAGTTCGTGTGCAGGGTGCCGAAGGTGAGGTGGCCCGTCTCCGCGATGCGCAGGGCGGACTCGATCGTCTCCAGGTCGCGCATCTCTCCGATGAGCACGACGTCGGGGTCCTCGCGGAGGGCGGCGCGCAGGGCGTTCGTGAACGAGTGGGTGTCCGCGTGCAGCTCGCGCTGGTTGACCACGCACTTCTTGTGCGAGTGCAGATACTCGATCGGGTCCTCGATCGTGATCATGTGGTCGTGACGCTCGGAGTTGATCTTGTCGAGCATCGCCGCCAGTGTCGTCGACTTGCCGGACCCGGTGGGTCCGGTCACCAGGACCAGGCCGCGGGGCTTGTCGCAGATGGTGGCGATCACCGGAGGCAGCCCCAGCTGCTTGAAGTCCCGGATCTCGTAGGGGATCGTCCGGTAGACGGCCGCCACCGCGCCCCTCTGCATGAACACGTTCGCGCGGAAGCGGGCCAGCCCCTTGATCCCGAAGCTGAAGTCCAGCTCCAGGTTCTCCTCGAACCGATGCTTCTGGGCGTCCGTGAGCACGCTGTAGGCGAGCTGCTTCGTGTCCACGGCGGTGAGGGGCGAAAGGTCCAGCGGCCGCAGCTTGCCGTCGACGCGGATCTGCGGCGCCGAGTTGGTGGTGACGTGGAGGTCGGTCCCCCCCATCTCGGTCATGGTCTTGAGAAGCTGATGAAGGCTAACGGCCACGCTGTACCTCCCCGTTCCCCGTCTTTAATCTCAGGGGGGGAACGCGACGCGTCACCAGGGCGGGCGTCGGCTCCCCCCCTGAAACCCCCCGTCGCGCGACGCCGCTGCTACGCAGCGCCGCCGCGCTCACTGGTCGGTCCGTCACAGGACCGTCTCCCGGAGCACTTCTTCGATGGTCGTGACGCCGTTCTTGATCTTCTCGAGGCCGCTCATGCGCAACGTGAGCATCCCCTCCTCGAGGGCCTTGCGCTTGATCTCGACGGCGGTGCCGCCGGTCATGATGATGTCGCGGATGCCCTCCGTGATCTCCATGACCTCGTAGAGCCCGACGCGTCCCTTGTAGCCCGTCCCGTTGCACACGCCGCAGCCGCGCCCCTTGTAGAGCTTGAAGGTCCCCACCTGATCGGGTGAGAAGCCGACGTCGATGAGGGTCTTGCTGGGGACGTCCTTCACCTCTTCCTTGCAACCGGAGCAGATGCGCCGGATGAGGCGCTGGGCCTGGATGAGGTTCACGGCCGTGCCGACGAGGAACGGCTCGATGCCCATGTTCACGAGGCGCGAGACGGTCGAAGGCGCGTCGTTCGTGTGCAGGGTGGAGAGGACGAGGTGGCCGGTCAGCGCGGCCTTGACCGCGATCTCCGCCGTCTCGTAGTCGCGGATCTCTCCCACCAGGATGATGTTCGGGTCCTGGCGCAGGAAGGAGCGCAGGGCGGAGGCGAAGTTGAGGCCGATCTGGTCCTTGATCTGGACCTGGTTGATGCCGGGAAGGTTGAACTCGACGGGATCCTCGGCGGTCATGATGTTCGTGTCCGGCTTGTTGAGGGCCGCGATCGCGGAGTAGAGGGTGTTGGTCTTTCCCGATCCGGTGGGCCCCGTCACGAGCACGATGCCGTAGGGCTTGGAGATCGCGCGCTTGAAGCGCTCGAGGGGCTCCGGCTCGAAGCCGAGCTTGGTCATGTCCAGCATCAGCTTCGTCTTGTCCAGGAGCCGCAGGACCACCTTCTCGCCCCAGATCGTGGGCAGGCAGGAGACGCGGAAGTCCATGTCGCGGCTCCGGTCCTCGATCTTGAGGCGGATCTTGATGCGGCCGTCCTGGGGCAGTCGCTTCTCGGAGATGTCGAGCTTGGCCATGATCTTCAGCCGCGAGATGAGCGGATCGCGCAGCTTCATGGGCAGGGCCATGACGTTGTAGAGGATCCCGTCGATGCGGAAGCGGACGCGGAATTCCTTCTCGTAGGGCTCGATGTGGATGTCGGAGGCGCCGCGCTTCAAGGCGTCGATGAGGAGGACGTTCGAGAGCTTGATGACGGGG
>Ga0075421_100002610_pt1 | contig 21524 bp, 23 predicted proteins | sample SoiMetdeltSBSDD5_FD_75292 | JGI IMG/M metagenome (GOLD analysis project Ga0075421, IMG submission 75292) | Bulk soil microbial communities from a Populus tree surrounding site in Tennessee, USA - Soil MetaG P. deltoides SBSDD5 | ecosystem: Environmental > Terrestrial > Soil > Tree plantation...
CCGGGGTCACGGCTGCAGCGGTCATGCCACGGCGTCCGGTCAATTATTCCCGGGCATTAGGAGACGAGCGAACAATCCTGGCGCGCCAGGCGGTCGCGGGTGTCAAGGAATGGACGCTCCGCTGTTTCGCGCGGTGCGGCCATGGCGGGAGTACACTCCGGCACACGCGGCGAAGGAGGTCGGCATGGACTACGGACTTTTCACGATGCCCTCTCATCCCCCCGAGCGAAGCCTGAACGATGGCCACCAGTGGGATCTCCAGCAGCTACGGTGGGCCGACGAGCTCGGCTTCAGCGAGGCGTGGATCGGCGAGCATCACACGGCGCCGTGGGAGCCGCACCCTGCGCCCGATCTGCTGGTGGCCCAGGCGCTGATGCAGACGCGGCGGATGCGGATCGGGCCGGGCGGGTTCCTGATGCCGTACCACCACCCGGCGGAGCTCGCCAACCGCGTGGCCATGCTGGACCATCTGGCCCAGGGTCGGCTCAACTTCGGCGTGGCCGCGAGCGGGCTGCCGAGCGACTGGAGCATGTTCAACGTCGACGGCATGTCCGGGCAGAACCGCGAGATGACCCGGGAGTCGCTGGACATCATCCTGCGGCTCTGGAGCGACGAGCCCGAGTTCGACTACAAGGGCAAGTACTGGCACGTCACCAAGACGGGCACCATGTTCGGCACGCTGAAGCCGCACATCAAGCCGCTCCAGAAGCCGCATCCCCCGATCGGCGTCGCGGGGCTGAGCAAAGGCTCCGACACGCTGAAGCTGGCCGGTGAGCGCGGGTTCTGGCCGATGAGCCTCAATCTCAATCCCGGCTACGTCGGCAGTCACTGGGAGGCCGTCGAGCAGGGCGCGGCGCGGTCGAAGCGCACGCCGAAGCGCTCGGACTGGCGTCTCGTGCGCGAGGTCTTCGTCGCCGACAGCGACGCCGAGGCCCTGCGTCTCTCCGCGGGCGGGATGATGGGGCGCATGATGCGCGAGTACTTTTTGCCGCTCCTGGCCGCCTTCGGCTTCACGGAGTTCCTGAAGCACGACCCGAGCGTGGCGGACTCCGACGTCACACCGGACTACTGCGCGCGGCACAACTGGCTGGTGGGCTCGCCCGACACGGTGGCTGACAAGCTCCACGGCATCTACGAGGAGGTCGGCGGCTTCGGGACCCTGCTGGTGTTCTGCTTCGACTACGCGGACGATCCGAAGGCGTGGCGGCACTCGATGGAGCTCTTCGCGCGCGACGTCATGCCGCGCTTCAAGGAGCTCGTGCCGAAGACCTAGCGGGGCGTCAGGTTTCCGCCGTTGCCCTGGATTCGCTCGTAGGACCACACCGTCACGCGGTCGTGGTCCGCTTGCGGCAGGCCGGCCACCTCGTAGTACGCGCGGCCGAAGCCCGGAATGGTTTCCGGCATGAACTGGAGCTTCTGGCCGACGACCTTGCCGGAAACGTCCAGGGCCTGGGCGAGCAGCTGGATCCTGGTGGCGGCCTCGCCGTAGGTATTCTCGACGTAGCCGCGGAGCCGGACGCGTCCATCTGACTCGGGGACGGCCTCCCAGCTCAGCTTGAACCAGCGCAGGCTGTCGGGCATGAGCGTGACGAGGTTCTCGGAGGGCTGGTTGTCGGCCGTGGCACAGGCGCTGAGGATGACCGCCAGCATGACGACCATCGCGCATCGCAGTAAGACGTTGCTGTTCAGCATCCTGACCCCGTTTTCAGAATAAACCCCGGGGCAACGGGATGGTTCCCGGCCGGGCGACGCTTCAGCCAATCACCGCGGAGGCGCGGCGGAGAAGGGCGGGCGGCAGCGCGACACCGAGGACGCCGGCGCTCGCACGATTCACGGTGAGGGTAAGCGACCCCTGGCGCCGGATGGGGAGGGCAGCGGGGCTCACGCCGGCGAGAATCCGACGGACCATCGATGACACGTCCTCGATCACGGCCGCGCTGTCGCCCTGCAGAGCCATGAGACCTCCGGCGCGCGCAAAGGATCCCGCCGGATAGACCCCGGGAAGGCCTCGGGCCGTCGCCATCTCCACCAGACGCTCGGTGTGGAGTGAAAAGAGCGCGTCCGGCAGCACGACGCATGCTTGCACCGACGCCGCTCCGAGCGCTCCGACGGCGGCGTCGAGTCGGTTCGCCATCGAGGCCGCTGCAGTGCAGACCTCGATGCCGTGCGACTCGGCGACACGACGCGTGTCGTGCAGGGCCGCGTCGTGGGTCGCGTTGTCGGTGTTCCAGAGCACTCCCACCCGCGCCAGCCGCGGGACAGCCATGCGCAGGAGACCGAGCCGCCGCGCGGCGAGCTCCGCCTCGGAGAGCAGACAGAGACCGGTGAGATTGGCCCCGGACAGTCGGACCGCCGCGGGCGCATCAGCAACCACGAACACGACCGGTACGCTGCGCGTGGCGCCGGCGGCCGCGAGGGCGGCACGCCGGCCGACGGCCACGATCAGGTCGACGTCCACGGTAAGGAGCTCCAGAGCGAGATCGCCGAGTCGACGTCCGCTGTCGTGCGCCCACCGGCACTCGAGGTCGAACGCTTCGGACCGGAACGTCCACGCCAGCGGATTCGATTCGCCGAGGACGCCGATGCGCGGGATGCGCGCGGCGGCGCGGCCAGGGGCCGCCTCGGCGCCGAGCGCGGCCGGAGAAGCTGCCGCAAGCGCGAATCCAACCGTCGTCGCCCGGAGAAAGCCCCGGCGCTCCATCAGAGGCGGTCGCTGCACTTGAGGCGCTTCTTGCCGTCGGGCAGGTTCGCCGGCTCGGCGGCGTCGAGAAGATCGTTCTTCAGATCCGCTCCGCTCCGTAGCCTGATCGGCTTTCGCAAGGCCGCGCAACCCGCGACGATGGCCGCGGCGGCCGACGTGCCCTGCATGCGATAGCGGTCGTGCTGCGGAGCACTGGGATCCGGCTCGATCGACGACGTTCCGATGTCCTGTCCCGGCGCCCAGATGTCGCCCCGCTTGACGTTGTAGTCGACCTCGCGGGTCTGGGTGCGGTCGAGGGTCATGGCCGCGACCAGAAGGACGTTCGGGAGCATGGTCCACGCCGGCCGCTTGTAATAGCGATCGTCCCAGACCGACGCCACCACGAAGAGCGTCTGCGTGTTCCTCGTCGCCAGCACGTTGAGCAGGTCGTCGACGCTGTTGCCTCGATCGTCCGTGTCGCCGGGCCACGGCCCGAGCGCCAGCAAGAGCACGTCCGGCTTCTCGTCGAGGGCGCGGGCCACGCCCTGGTAGACGATCACCGCATTCGTCGTCCCGCACACGACCTTGTACGGGGTGATGCTGGCCTCGTAGGCGATGCCCCGGGTTGCGCGGCCGTTCGGCTTTCCGCCGACGATGCCCGCCAGCTCGGTACCGTGGCCGTTCCGCGTGTCTTCCGCCTTGAGCTTGTTGGTGCACAGGTCGACGCCGTCCTTGACGTTGCCGAGATCCTCGTGACCGAAGAGCACGCCGGTATCGACGATGGCCACGGTGGCGCCTTTCCCCGAGAACGCGCGCGCGTGCGCGGCCGAGATCCCGACCCAGTGGTACCACCAGAATGGATCCTGGAAGTACGGCGTGCCGGCCGCGTCGTATGGAGCCGGCTGACGTTCAGCCGACGCGCAGCCAGAGAAGCAGAGCGCCACGAGCAGGATGGCGACGGGCCAGAGGCCGCGATGATGACGGTGCATGTCAGACCCTCCTGCGGTCACTGATAGGGCTGAGTCACGCTCGTGTCCACGCGCCGGGACGTCTTCTGAGCCACGATCAGCGCGAGAAGATAGTGGTCCTCGAACCGATCGGTCCCGAACGCCATGACGACGGGGATCACCTGGAACGGCCGCGGCGCCTTCGACGCCCATGACGGCTTGAACTGAATGTCGGCCACGAGTCTGAAGCGGGTGCCCGACGGCGCCGCTCGCACCGCGAAGCCGGCCCACTTGCCGCCAAAGGCCTTGGAGGCCTCGTCGGTATATCCCTTGTCCGAGACGGTGTCCATGAACACGAGCGTGTCGTCGTCCATGCGCGCCCACAGGTCGAAGGAGATGACCTCGCTCGGCTGGAGTCCCCCGAGCCCGACCTTGCCGGCGTGAATCGGCGGCGTCTTGGGTCCGGGCAGCAGGCCCGGCCCGGTGGGCAGCGGCCGTCGAGCCTTGGTCAGTATCGGTGGCTGGCGATCGTCGGGCGAGGGCGCGCGCTCGAATCCGAGCTCGCTGACCCGATGGAGGACGTTCTTGGTGGCGTCGTACTCGCTGACCTGTGTCTCGAGTCGGAGCCTGACGTAGCCTCCCGTGTCGGAGCCCATGTCCGTCCCCCGCCGTCGCGTGTGGCACCCGTGTACAGCGCCGCTCGCCGATGAAGCGCCGGCCGGCCGCGCGGCAGGAGACTAGCACGGACGGCCGGGCACCGGACGCCGCTGATTTGACCCCGAAAACCCCGCGCGCTACCCTCGCTCGCACGCCCGGAGGAACACCCAGAATGCAGTGTCCGCGCTGCCAGCAAGACAACGCTCCGCGTGCGAGCTTCTGCAGCGCCTGCGGCGGCCGGCTCCGCGTCGACTGCGCGCGCTGCCACCACGCGAACCCGCCCGGCGGGCGCTTCTGCAACGCGTGCGGCAACCCGTTGCCCGATGCCCATACGCGCGAGGATCTCGCTGGACGCGTCATCGCGTCGCGCGATGCCCTCGAGGGTGAGCGCAAGCACGTCACCATCCTGTTCGCCGATCTCAAGGGATCGCTGGAGATGGTGGCGGAGCGCGACCCCGAGGAAGCGCGGGCCATGCTCGATCCGGTGCTCGAGCGCTTGATCGGCGCCGTGCACCGCTTCGAGGGGACCGTCAACCAGGTGATGGGGGACGGCATCATGGCCCTGTTCGGCGCGCCGCTCAGCCAGGAAGACCACGCGGCGCGCGGCTGCTACGCCGCGCTGGAGATGCAGGAAGCGATCGCCGCCTACGTGGCGGAGCGGCGGCTTCCCGCTCACGCCGAGCCCAAGATCCGCGTCGGGCTCAACTCGGGTGAGGTGGTGGTGCGCTCGGTGGGCAGCGACCTGCACATGGACTACACGGCGGTGGGTGAGAGCACCCACCTGGCCGCGCGCATGGAGCAGATGGCGCCGCCGGGAACCATCCTCATGACGGCCAGCACGTTCCGGTTGGTGGAGAGCCATGCGCACGTGACGTCGATGGGCGCGCTGCCGATCAAGGGCCTGGCGGCGCCGGTGACCGTGTACGAGCTCAAGGGGATGTCGGCAACACGCTCGCGGCTCGAAGTCGCCGCCGCACGTGGGCTGACGCCGTTCGTCGGGCGTCACTCCGAGCTGCAAATCCTGGCCGATGCCCTCGGTCGCGCCGCGTCCGGCCGGGGGCAGGTCGTGGCCGTCGTCGGGGAGCCCGGCGTCGGGAAATCGCGGCTGCTCTGGGAGTTCCTGCGTTCCGGACGCCTCCAGGGCTGGCACGTCCTCGAAGCCGGCGGCGTGCCATACGGCAAGCACGCCTCGTATCAACCGATCGCCACGCTGTTGCGCGCGTACTTCGGCCTGGAGTCCTTCACCGACGCGGCGACGGCGCGGTCGCGCATCATGGAGGCGCTCGGTGCCGCCGCGGCCGCCGAGTTCGTCCCCTCGCTCCTGGCCATTCTCGACCTCCCGGTCGAGGACGAGCGCTGGACGGCGCTGACCAACGACCAGCGGCGGCGCCGCATCCTCGAGGCCGTCAAATACCTGGTGAGTCGGCGCAGCCACGACGTTCCCGTCTGCGTTTGCGTCGAGGACCTCCACTGGGTTGACGCCGAGACGCAAACCGTCCTCGACGGGCTCGCCGACAGCGCGCCGTCCGGGCGCCTGCTGCTCCTGGTGACGTACCGTCCGGAGTACGAGCACACGTGGGGCACGAAGACGTATTACGCCCAGGTGCACGTCGATCCGCTGTCGACGAGCGGGATGAAGACGGTCCTCGACGCGCTGCTCGGCGGCGCCCCGGAGATGGCGTCGCTCAAGGAGCTGCTCGCCGCCCGCACCGACGGCAACCCGTTCTTCCTCGAGGAGAGCGTCCGCCATCTGGTCGATACCGCCGTGCTGCAGGGTGAGGCGGGCGCGTATCGACTCGACCGGCTCTCCGACGCCTCGGAGCTTCGTCACCTCCCCGAGACGGTGCAGTCGGTGCTCGCCGCCCGCATCGACCGCCTGCTGCCCCATGACAAGCGGGTGCTGCAGGCGGCCTCGGCCGTCGGCAAGGACGTGCCCCGGGCGCTGCTCGAAGCCGTGGTGGACCCCGGCGCGCAAGACCTCGACGCCAGCCTGGCGCGCCTGCAGGCCCGCGAGTTCCTCTACGAGCGCGGCTTCTTCCCGGACGTCGAATACACGTTCAGACACGCGCTGACCCTGGACGTCGCCTACGGCGGCCTCGTCCGCGACCGGCGCCGCATCCTCGACGCCCGCATCGTCGACGCGCTCGAGCAGCGGCAACCAGCTCGTGCGCCGGACCAACTCGACCGGCTCGCCCATCACGCGCTGCGCGGCGAGCTATGGAGCAAGGCGGTCACGTACTGTCGAGAAGCCGGAGCGCGCGCCTTTGCCCGCTCGGCGCATCGCACGGCCGTCGCCTACTTCGATCAGACGCTGACGGCGCTCGGCCGCTTGCCGTCGACCCGGGAGACGACCGAGCAGGCCATCGACGTCCGCCTGGATCTACGATATTCGCTGAGCCCGCTCGGCGAGTATCGCCGCCTGCTGGAAGCGCTGACGGAGGCGCAGGAGCTGGCCGAGGGGCTGGGCGACCAGCGCCGTCTCGCCCGGATCTCGTCGTTCCTCTGCAACTACTTCACGCTGCGGTTCGACTGCCCGCGCGCCGTCGAGCACGGCGAGCGGGCGCTGGCCATGGCCACCGCCCAGGCGGACGTCGGCCTCGCCGCGGTCACGAACGCGCATCTGGCGCTGGCCTACGTCGCCTGGGGACAGTATCGGCGCGCCGCCGATGCCGGCACGCGCGTCACCAGGCTCGGCCCGGATCTCCAAGCCGAGCGCTTCGGCATGGCCATGCCGGTCGCGGTGTTCGGACGCAGCGTCGCCAGCTGGGCGCTCGCCGAGCTGGGCGACTTCGACGCCGGGCGCGAGAGCGCCGATGCCGCCCTGGCCATCGCGGAGTCGGTCAAGCATCCGCACAGCGTGATCTTCGCGTGCATGGGGCGCGGCACCGTCGACCTGCGGCAAGGCAATTTCGCGTCGGCCATCGCCGTCCTCGAGCGCGCCTACGCGCTCTGGGAGAGCGTCGACCTCCCCGCCCTGCTCGTCGAGTTCGCCGCCCCCCTCGCCTCGGCGTACGCGCAGGGCGGCCGCGCCGACGCCGCGCTCCAGCTGCTGCAGCGCGCCGTCGCGCAGGCGCTCTCACTTCGTCACCGCTATGGCAACGTCCTCCGCAGCGGTGGGATGGCAGAAGCACTGCTGGCCGCGGGCCGGATCGACGAGGCGATTCCGCTCGCTCGGCTCTACGTCGAGATCACCCGGGCCGTCGACGCGCGCGGGGCTCACACGTGGGCCCTCCATCTGCTGGGCGACGTGCTCGCCGCCCACGACGCGGACGAGGCTCGGGCCACTCTCTCGGCCGCCCTGCCTGCCGCCGAAGAGCTCGGCATGCGGCCGCTCGAGGCGCGCTGTCACCTGAGCCTCGGCCGCGTCCATCGCCGGGCCGCGGCGAAGGAGCCGGCGGACCGCGCGTTCACGCGCGCGCTCGAGCTCTTCCGCACGCTCGGCATGACGACGTGGGCGGCGCAGGCGGAGCGCGAGCTGGCCGTGGATCGCTGAGGGGCGCGCGCCATGTCGTGCTTCTATTGCGATCGCATCACACGTCACTGCGCGGACTATCACGCACGCCCGGCGGCATTCGATCTCGCCTCCCAAGCGCCGCGCTGCGCGCTGCACTGGCGGATGATCTGCGGCCGCTGTGGCGCCGCCGAGCATTTCATGAGCCTGGCGTACTGCGAGCAAGCCCGGGCTCTCTTCTGTCGCCGGTGTGCCACCGGGATCAGGGAGGTCGTCGCGGACTTCTGGGGCTATCAGTACTACTTCGCGTACCAGTCGCCGTGGTCCAGGGCGTGGTGCGCGGGCCTCGATCGCCTGGAGTTCGAGGGCCGCCATCCGCTCACGGTAGAGGAGCTGGCCGCTGCGCAGGGGCCGGAGCTCGAGCTGTTCCGCTATCCGCCCACCCTACGACAGTGGGCGGCCACCGAACACTACGTCGAAGCCGATTGCCGGACGAACTGGAACAGGAACGCCATCCGATGGAGCGCCACGTATGACGACGACGGCGACTCCAATCGCCGCTACCAGAGCGACGAGCCGATGCTGGCGATGCTTGGCGAGGTCCAGGGGCACACCGTCCTCGACGTCGGCTCCGGCAACGGCTATCTGGCTCGCAAGCTCGCGGCGCGCGGAGCCGCGGTGACCGGCGTCGAGCTCTGCGACGAGTTCATGCGAATCGCCCGCGAGCGTGAAGCCGCGAAGCCGCTCGGGATCGCCTACGTCCACGGCTCGGTCACGCGCATGGAGGCGCTCGCCGCCGACTCCTTCGACAAGGCCGTGAGCAACTACGTTTTGATGGACGTGCTGGACTACGAGGCGGCGCTCGGCGAGGTGTTTCGCGTGCTACGGCCCGGCGGCGTCTTCGTGGCCGTGATCAGCCACCCCGCGTTCGGGTCCGGGCCGGCGTCATGGGTGAGACCCGCGCCGGATTCGCCGCGCCCGGAAGATCGCGCCGGTTTTCTCGTCGACGATTATTTCCGGCGCGGGGCGGTTCACGCGGTGTGGGGCGATCTCGATCCGGTGCTCAGCTTTCACCGCCCCCTGCGCGACTACTGGCGCGCGTTCAAGCAGGCCGGCTTCACCATCGACGACTTCGAGGAGCCCAGCGTCACCGAGCGCGGCCGGGCGGAGCTGCCGCCTTCGCGCATGCAGACCGTGCTACGGGTGCCGTGGTCGTGCATGTTCAGGCTGGTGAAGGCGGGCCCTACTTGTCGCTGAGGATGATCGGCAGCCCGCTCTTGTCGCCGAGCACGACGATCTTGGCGTTGGGACTCTTCGACAGCTCGTGGGCCACCTCGATGGCCTTCCATTTCAGCAGCTCGGCGCTGATGCCCTTGGCCACGATGTTCTGAAAGTCGGCGATCCCCTGCCCTTCGACGCGCTTCCGTTCCGCCTCCTGGCGCTCGCGGTCCAGCACGAATCGCATCCGCTGCGCCTGCTGCTCGGCCTGCAGCTTCTCCTGGATCGCCGTGGTCAGGAGCGGCGGGAGCTGCACATTACGAAGGAGCACCTGCTCCGCCTCGATGCCTCGAGGACTCAGCGCTCCCTGCATGTGCCTGAACATGTTCTGCGCCACCATCTCGCGTGAAGAGGAATAGAGAAACTTCGCCTCGTACTCCGCGGTCACGTCGCGGATGGCCGAGCGCAGCTGGGGATCGATGACGACCTGCTCGAATTGTCGGCCCACCGTCTTGTAGACCTTGGCCGCCGCGTCGGGCCGCAGGCGGAACAGCAGGGAGACGTCGAGACTGACGATCAGTCCCTCCGACGTCGGCACCGCGGCCGTCTCCTTGATCTCCCGGGTCTGGACGCTGAACCGCAAGACGCGGGTGCCCGGCGTGACCACGTTGATTCCCGGCTGCAGCACGGAGTCCGAGACGCGCCCGAAGAAGTCCTTGACGCCGACATGGCCGGCGGGAACGATCGTGATCGATAGGTACAGGAGCAGAAGCACGAAGAGCAGGATGACACCCACGCGGAAGGCACCAACCAGCTCGAGCAGTCTATGCATGGTCGAGTCTCCCTGATCGGAGGGGGAAGGCCTCGTCGTTGCCACCGCAAGAATCATAGGGGACGCCGCGCGAGAACCCGCACGGATTCCTCCAGGGCCGCCGTCCCCAGCACACGTACGGTACAGTTCAGCGCACGGACGGGAGGAACGAACCAATGGCCAAACAGAGGGTCGGATTCCTCGGACTGGGAGCCATGGGCGGGGCGATGGCGCGCCGGCTCGCGCAGCTCGGCTTCAGCGTGACCGGCTACGACGTCAGCGCCAAGCGCACGGAAGTGGCGGCGAGCGAGGGCGTCGGTATCGCCGCGTCCGCCGCCGCGGCGGCCGAGCACGCCGATGTCGTGATGTCGAGCCTGCCCAACCCGGCCGCGGTCAGGGCGGCCTATCTCGGCGCCACAGGCGCCGTCGCGACGCTGCGGTCGGGCGCCGTGTTGATCGACCTGAGCACCATCGATCCCCAAACCTGGCAGGAGGTTGCCGAGGCGGCCCGGGCCCGCGGCGTCGAAAGCCTCGGTGCGCCGGTCAGCGGCGGCCCCGCCGACGCCGGCAGCGGCCGACTCGTTTTCCTCATCGGCGGCGAGGCATCGGTGATCGAGCGGTGCCGGCCCATTCTGGAGGCCCTCGGGTCCGAGATCCACCACCTCGGGCCGCTGGGGGCCGGCCACATCGTCAAGCTCGTCAACAACGTGATGTCGATGTGCAACGTGGCCGTCGCCGCTGAAGCCATGGTCCTGGGCGTCCGGGCCGGCATGGACCCGCAGCGGCTCTTCGAGGTGCTTTCGACGAGCGGCGGCCGCTCACATCACTTTCTCAAGCGCTTCCCGAACGTGCTGGCCGGCGATTTCACCCCGCACTTCAGCATCGCGCTCTCACGGAAGGACCTGTCGCTGGCCCTGCAGATGGCGGAGAGCCTGGGCGTTCCCATGCTGGCGACGGCCACCGTCCGTCAGGTCTACGAAGCCGCCGCCGCGCAGGGTCTCGACACGCTTGATATGGCCGGCGTCACGACGCTCTACGAGCAGTGGGCGGGGGTCAAAGTCCGGGCGGCCGCGACCGGCTCGGCGCCGCATCGCGGTTGATCGGGGTCACGCCCGATCGTCGGAGGGCGCGCCGCGTCTGAGCCAGTCGGTGAAGGCGGGATGCGTGTGGCACAACCGCCATTCGCACAGGATCTCGAGCGCCATCGCCCGCACCGCGCCGGCGCCGTCCGTCGTGGACGCCTCCAGGCAGTGGGCCATGAGCCGGGCGTCGAGGTCGGCGGGATCGGGATCCTGCGCGACGAGGCGTTCGAGCAGCGCGCGCTTGATGCCGAGGCCAAGGGCATCGGGCGTCGTGTCCCGCTTGCGCCGGCGTCGCCGGCCGTCCGAGGCATCGAGCGCGGCCAGCAGCGCCCGGCAGAAGTCCGCAGGACGCTCGTAGGCCCTGATCGCGCTCATGATGGAACCGGACCGGCCACGATGCGGGTCGACGCCGCCCGACGCGCCGGCGGCGGACGGTGGTAGCCGCGCGCGAGGGCGCCGAGGTCCAGCTCCAGAGTGTGCAGATCCGCGAGCGCGATGTCGGCCGGCTCGGTGGGCAGCAGCACCGTCAAGGTCTTCACGTAGCCGCGACAGGCCTCGCAGGCATCGACACGGTGCCGCGCGCCCGCATCATCGGGGACGAGCGCTGCCGCCTGACGGTGGTCGTTGCTGTCGCAATAGGGACAGCGGAGCCAGCCCGCGAACCACCCGCCGCCACAACGGGCGCAGCGGAAGTGGCGTCTGCGCTCGACACCGCGTTCCTCGGCGAGCGTCGGCCATGCGCCGCACACCGGACAGTAACCGTGAGCCCACGTCGCGGGCACGGACCTCTCGACTGCGCGCCGCGCCGCGTGAAGCAGCGGCATCGCCCCCAGACACGCGACGGCCGCGAGCGCGCCTGGCTCGGCGTCCATCTCGCGCGCGAGCTCGTCGACCTCGTGCTCGGCGACGGCGGCGGCCAGCAGGTCCAGCGCTCGCTCCCGGCTGAGCCGCCCCGGGCGGATGGTCGCGGCCGGTCCACCGGCCGCGGCCGCGCTCACCACGAGACGGCGAAGCCAGGACACGGCTCGGCCGAGATCAATGGCGAGGGTGGCGTCGGCCAGAACGGGAGCCCCTTCCGTGGGCGGCTCCGGCCCGCGGATCACCGATCCCCACGGCGGCTCGCGCAACTCCTGGCGGACGTCTTCGCAAAGAGAGGCCCAGACGCGGAGCTCGGGGGCCGCAACCTCGGTCATCGGCGACTCACGCGAGCGCCCGAACCGCTCGGCTCGTCGACGCGCGGGGTGTGCCAGTAGGGATCGTTGCCGCCGTGGATGATGACGACCGACCCGCGGTTGCCGACGTCCGCGCCGTGGCCGCCTTCCCGCATCCGCGTGGCCTCGGGACTCCCGCAGGCCGCGAGGAGTCCCGCCAGCCCGAGCGCGAGGAAGGTGACCTGGCGCATCACCCGCGCCACACCGGGTGGATCGCGTTCGAGGACAGCACGATCACCGCGCGAAAGGCGAGCCCGCCGATGAGGACGAGCAGCGCCGCGACCGCGGCCCCTCGCGGCTCGCCATGAACGGACCGCGATCGCCACTGCATCACGAGCGGAATCGCGATGCCAAGGACCAGGACGAGCGCGAGCGCCAGTCCCCACACGCTCAGCCAAACCCTGGCCACCGAGCCGAGCGATACGATCATGGCGATGATGGCGACGATCTCCAGGGCCAGCGCCGTCATGTCGAAGCGCTCGAGCGCGGCGAGGCCGGGGCTGTCATACCGACGGCGGCCGAGCAGGATCAGGAGCGCGGCCGACGTCGACGCGGCCGAGATCAGAAAGTTCAGGCCGAGCAGCCACGTGTCCGACCAGATCGGCCGGTTGGTCACCGCGAGCAGAACGCCCGTGTAGCCGGCGATGAAGACGCCAAGCATCCCGCCCACGACGCTGACACCGGTGCCCAGGGCCCCGGGCGGGCGCAGGCGGCGCAGCCAGCTCCACCGGAGATGACCGGCATCGGCGAGGGCGGCCAGGAAAGACAGGAGCGTGAAGCCGCCGAAGGCCAACAGCGCCCACGAGCCGAGCGACATCGGCGAGTAGAGTTTCAGCATCGGCCGGTAGGTGTGTGACTGGATGAGCATGTGCCAGAAGCGCTCCGGGCGGCCGAGATCGACCGTCAACACGAGGCCACTCACCACGACGGCCGGAAAGGCCACGTAGTAGCCGAGCCGGGCGAGCGGCCGGTCCGCCAGCGGACCGAGAAGGTCGAGCAGCACGGCCAGCGCGTAGCAGCCGCCCGCGAGGCCACCGACGAAGAAGTAGGTGATGATCAGGCCGTGCCACTGGGGCGACGCGGTGAAGAACGTGCTGGACTCAGCCATCGGTGCGGCCTCGATCGCGGAACGTGAACAGGCCGAGCAGGCCAAGCACGACGGCGCCGAAGGCGGAGCCCAGGCCGCCCTTGATGAGGTTCCGCGAGGGAAGCTTCGGATCGGGCGGCAGGCCGTACACCTCCGGGCGATCGACCAGGAGGAAGAACGAGTTGAGGCCGCCGAGCATCTTGTCGTCGGCGCCATAGAGATATGCGCGCTTCTCCCCGCGCTCGTGCAGCGTGCTCACGCGCCGGGCGGCAAGGACCTTGAGGTCGGCGATGGGGCCGAAGTTGATCGATTCGGTGGGGCACGCCTTCGAGCACGCGGGCTCGAGACCATTCTGCAGGCGGTCGTAGCAGAGAGTGCACTTCTGCGCGGTGTTCGACGCGGGGTTGATGCCGATGACCCCGAACGGACAGGCGCCGATGCAGTCGCGGCAGCCGTTGCACGTGTCGGCCTGGATCACCACCGTGTCGAACTCCGTCCGGATGATGGCCCCGGTCGGGCACACCTCGAGACAGCCCGCGCGCACGCAGTGCTTGCAGACATCGCTCATGAGGAGCCAGCGGCCGTCCGTACGCTCCGGCGTGAACTGCTCGACGAAGCGCACGTGCCGCCAGTGCGTCCCGTCGAGCCGCTGCGTGTTGTCGTAGCTGTCCCCCGACAACGTATTCACCCCGCCGTTCGTCGCCGGCAGCTGGTTCCACTGCTTGCAAGCCACCTCACACGCCTTGCACCCGATGCAGACGGTCGTGTCGGTGAAAAAGCCCATCGCCTGCGCCATCACGCCTTCTCCACGTTGCAGACGAAGGCCTTGCCTTCGTGGATGGTGACGTTGGGGTCGGCCACGAGCGCGGACAGCTCGTTGACCACGTCACCCGTGACCACGCCCTCGTAGCCCCAGTGAAACGGCATTCCCACGTGATGGATGACCCGACCGTCCACCTTGAGCGGCCGTAGCCGCCGGGTCACCAGCACCTTCGCATGCACGCGACCGCGCGGCGTGATGACCCACGCTCGATCGAGGTTGCGGATGCCCTTCTCGCCGGCCAGCTCCGGACTCATCTCGACGAACAGCTCCGGCTGGAGCTCGGTGAGCCACGGGTTCCATCGGCTCATGGCGCCGGAAAGGTAATGCTCGGTGAGGCGATACGTCGTGATCACGTACGGGAATCGCGTGTCACCCAGCGGCGCCAGCGCGTTCTCCGGCCGCTTCCAGTACTTGAGCACCGGGCTCGACTGCTGCTTGTAGAGCGGATTCGTCACCGGAGACTCGGCGGGCTCGTAGTGGGTCGGCAGCGGGCCGTCGACCAGGCCGGTCGGCACGAAGAGCCAGCCGCGTCCGTCCGACTTCATGATGAAGGGCTCGGACCCGGCCAGCGCGTCGAGCCCGATGGCGCCCGGCTGGGCCTTGGCCGACGGCGCCTTGGTCGCCGCGAAGTCGGGCACGTCGTAGCCCACCCACTTCCGCTGCGCCTCGTCCCACCAGATCCACTTCTTGCGCTCGCTCCACGGGCGCCCCTGCAGATCCGCGGAGGCGCGGTTGTAGAGGATGCGCCGGTTGGCCGGCCACGCCCATCCCCATTCGAGCTGGGCGCCCGGCGTGCCGGGCGGATCGGGCTGCCTCGAAGCCGCCCGGTTGCGGTCCGGCGCCGGGAAGACGCCGGAATAGATCCAGGACGCGCACGTGGTCGAGCCGTCGTCCTTGAGGTCGGCGAACCCACTCAGGTGGCGGCCGGGGTCGGCCGAGTAGAAGCCGTTGAGCTCCTTCAGCAGCGCTCTGGCGCTGGGCTCGCCCGCGGCGCGCTCGCGCGGATCCTCATGCTCGTAGTCGAACGTCAGCTTCTGGAATCCCTGATCGCGGCGCGCCGGGCTGTCGGCATAGAGCTTCTTGAGCCGCTTGCCGAGCTGATACGTGAACCAGACGTCGGTGCGGCAGGCTCCCGGCGCTTCCGCCGCCTTGAAGTGCGCCTGCAGCATGCGCTGCGTGTTGGTGAACGTGCCCTCCGTCTCGGCCACCTGCGCGGAGGGGAAGAAGAAGACCTCGGTCTTGATGTCCTGCGACTTGACCTCCCCGCTCTTCACCTCGGGGGCGCTGTGCCAGAAGTTCGCGGTCTCTTGCAGCCAGTTGTCCTTCACCACCAGCCACTCGAGCTTGCGGATCGCCGCCCGCTCGAGCTTGGCGTTGAGGGACGTGGCGGGGTTCTGCCCGACGCACAGCATGCCCTTCACTCGGCCTTCGTTCATGGCCACGAACATCGGAAGGTGGGAGTGGTCGCCGAGGATCTTCGGGTGCCAGTCGTAGCCGAACTGGTTGTCGCGCGTGGCGGCGGCGCCGTACATCGACTTCAGGTACGAGACGACGAACTTCGGGGTGTTTGCGTAGTAGCCGGTCGGGACCGTCTCCGCACGAAGATAGTCGTCGAGGGTGTCGTGGCGCTTGAGCGCGGTCGGGGCCGGCATGTAGCCGTGAATCGAGTGGTAGAGCGTGGGCACGTCGGTCGAGCCCTGGATCGAGGCATGCCCGCGGAGCGCCATGATGCCCGCCCCGGGCCGGCCGAAGTTACCCAGCAGCAGCTGGAGCATGGCGGCGCAGCCGATGATCTGGGGGCCGTTGGTGTGCTGCGTCCACGCCACCGCGTAGGCAAACGAGCACGTGCGGTCCGGCCCCGAGTTGTCGAGCAGCGTCTTGGCCACCTTCAAAAAGGTTTCTTGCGGACACCCGGTGACGCGCTCGACCATCTCCGGCGTGTAGCGCGCGAAGTGACGCTTCACGATCTGGAAGACGCAGCGCGGATCGCGCAGCGTCTCGTCGCGCCGCGGCGACACCTTGACCAGCGAGGCGACCATCGCGTCGTAGGGTGGGCCGCCGGCGACCGCGGCGGCCGATCCGGTCTGCGCCTCCTTCGAGCCTGAGCTCACCCCCGATGCCTCCCCGGACTGAGCGGTGGAGGCTACCCGGCCCTGATCGCCCGCGTGGGTACCCGCGTATTGCCAGGAGCGGCCGTCGTACTCCCCGACGAACCCGTTGTAGGGCCACTCGGGCATGCCAGCCTTGTACTCCATGAACCCCGAGAACAGCCCTTCGCCGTCCTCGGTGTCGCGGTACTCATCGCCGATGATGGTCGAGGCGTTGGAGTACTGCACGAGCCACGTCCGGAAGAACGGCTCCGTGCGCCACCGCTCGCTGTTGATGACGTAGTTGATGATGCCGCCGAGGAACGCGATGTCCGAGCCGGCGCGGAGGGGCGCATAGATGTCCGCCACGGCGCTGGTGCGCGTGAAGCGCGGGTCGACGTGGATGAGGGTGGCGCCCTTGGCCTTGGCTTCCATCGGCCAGCGGAACGCCACCGGGTGACACTCGGCCATGTTGGAGCCCATCACCAGGACGCAATCCGAGTCGGCCATGCTGCGCGGGTACATGGTCGCGGCGCCGCGTCCGAGCCGTGTCCCCAACCCGGGGACGCTGGAGCTGTGTCAGATCCGAGCTTGATTCTCGATGGCGACGACGCCGAGGCCTCGCATCAGCTTCTGCTGGATGTGGTTCCACTCGATGTCGAGGGTGGCGCCGCCCAGCGAGAAGATGGCCGTCGTCGCGTTGACGAGCTTGCCGTTCGGAAGCCGCTCGATGAACGTCTCGTCGCGGGTCTTCTTCACCAGCTCGGCCACCCGATCCATCGCCCGGTCGAGATCCCACTCTTCCCAGACACTGGCGCCCGGGGCGCGATGGAGCACGGTGGTCGGTCGGTTGGGGTTGACGTGGAGCTGGTAGGTCGCCGCCCCTTTCGGGCACAGCGCACCCTCGCTGTGTGGGCTACGCGGATCGCCCTCGATGTTCACGATCTTGCCGCCAACCGTGTGGACGAGCAGACCACAGCCAACCGAGCAGAAGGGGCACACGCTCGGGGTCGTCTTCGCTTCCTTGATCCGGAGCTCCTGAGCCCTGGCCAGCGTGGGGGCCAGGTCGGCCCCGACGGCGACGAGGCCGCCGAGCGCCGTCCCCGTCAGCGCCCCGCCCGAGGCCTTGAGGAAGTCGCGCCGTGACACGTCCATGATGGTTAGTCTACAGCCGGGGCAACAGGGCATCGGCGAGGGAGGTGGGCAGGTGAAACGCCACCCAGTGGTACGCGGAGCCGGCCGCCAGGGCGATCAGCGTCGTTCCGAGCGCGGCGACCCGGCGTCCGAGGTACGTCGACGACGGCCCGGCAAGCTGATCTGACATCGCGTTGTGTCGCGACATCGGTTCGAGGGTGGCCCTTTCACGCGCCCGGAATACCCGCCCGCGTTCCTCCGCTGTGAGCCGACTCATACCGCCTCCCACGCGCTCGATTCGATCGTGGTTGTGATGGGTCGGAGCTCGCGCTCGTTACACCGTCACGAAGGCGCCTCCCGGACCGTCTAAACCAGAAGCTGGTCAGGCCGGAACCGGCTCCAGGAGGTCGAGGCTGTCGAGAGCGATCTCCGACCGGCTCCGAACACGCCGGGGCGCCGATTCCTCGACGATGCCGCGGTGGATGAAGTCGCACATGACCCGGTTTCCGACCGCCCAGTCGTCATGGACGGTGCCGTGGTAGGCGCAGAGGTCCGCGTCCAGCGTCGGATGTCCGCAGAGCGCACAGAGACTCATTGGTGACCCTCCTTCCCCGGGTGCCGCTCACCGGCATCCCTACTCTTGTGATGCTCGGGCGCCAGGTCGGTTTCGGGCCGCGTGATCCGCAGCTGGGAGCAACCGGCGCCAAACGCCCGGCGTCTCAAGAGTTGGAGGTCAGGTCAAATGCACATGATGGCCATGCGTCACCTGCGTCGCGCCGGCGGACTTGCGCTGGGCGTGCTACTCCTCGCTATGGCGCCTGGCGTGGCGGCGCCCGTCGGCGCGGCCACCGGCGAGCTGCAGACGCTCTTGCCCGGCTGGGAGCGATTCTTCTCCGTGACGTGGAGCGCGTCTCAACACCGCGGGCGGCCGGAAGTCGACGGCTACATCAGGAATCGTTCGCCCTACACCGTGTCCAATGTTCGCGTTCTCGTCGACAGCCTGGATGACGCCGGGCAGATCGTCGACCAGCGGCTGAGCTGGGTGGCGGGCTCGCTTGGCGCAGACGGCCGGATCTACTTCGAGGTTCCCGTCTCACCAGCGCCCCGATATCGCGTCAGCATCTACTCTTACGATCGCATCGAGGCGGCCAGCCTCATGACTCCATGAGGCCGGAGTAAAAAAGGAGCCCGCCATGAAGCTGTTGCAGGACGTCATCCCCGAGCGCGAGGTCTCCCACGCGTCGACGCGCGAGCTGGACGAGGCCCACGAGCGGATCGCGGCGCTCACGGCGGAGGTCGAGCGGCTCTGCGCGCCTCCGTCGAGCTACGGTGTCTTTCTCTCGGCAAACGACGACGAGACCGTGAACATCCTGGCGCAGGGCCGAAAGATCAGAGTCCGCGTGCACTCCTCGGTGGCCGTGGAGACGCTGCGGCCGGGCCAGGAGCTCGTCCTCAACGAGCGACTCAACGTGGTGCAGGTGGCCGGTTGGGAGGTGCACGGCGACATCGTGATCCTCAAGGAACAGCTCGACACGGAACGCGCCGTGGTCACCCTGCGAGGCGACGTCGACAAGGTCGGGATCATCGCGGATCCGCTCCGGGCCGTTCGGCTCAACGCCGGCGACCACATCCTGATGGATCCTCGGAGCAGCTATCTCCTCGAGCGGCTGCCGAAGAACGAGGTCGAGGAGCTCATGCTCGAGGAGGTACCCGACATCGGCTATGGCGATATCGGCGGCCTCGGCCCGCAGATCCAGGCGATCAAGGATGCCGTTGAGCTGCCGTACCTGTACGCCGACTATTACAAGGAGCACAAGCTCACGGCCCCCAAGGGCCTCCTGCTCTACGGGCCTCCGGGCTGCGGCAAGACGATGATCGCGAAGGCCGTGGCGAACAATTTGGCCGAGCAGATCTCTCGGAAGCGCGGCGAGCCGGTCAGGGGCTTCTTCCTCAACATCAAGGGGCCGGAGCTGCTCAACAAGTACGTGGGCGAGACCGAGCGGAAGATCCGGGAGGTCTTCGTGAAGGCCCGGGAGAAGGCCAACGAGGACGTGCCGGTGGTCGTGTTCTTCGACGAGATGGACGCTCTCTTCCGCACGCGCGGGACCGGCGTGTCCTCGGACGTGGAGACGACCATCGTGCCTCAGCTCCTGGCCGAGATCGACGGCGTCGAGGGGCTCCGCAACGTCATCGTCATCGGCGCCTCCAACCGTCAAGACCTCATCGATCCGGCAATCCTGAGGCCAGGGCGGCTGGACGTGAAGATCAAGATCGAGCGTCCCGATCGCGTCGGCGCGCGCGAGATCTTCCGCAAGTATCTGACCACCGACATCCCCATCGCCGAGTCCGAGCGCCGAGAACACGGCGGCCAGACCGGTGACGCCATCGAGGCCATGATCGTTGAGGCGATCGACGCGATGTATGGCGCGACGGCGGAGAACCGGTTTCTCGAGGTCACCTACGCCGGTGGCGACAAGGAGGTTCTCTACTTCAAGGACTTCTCGTCGGGCGCCATGATCGAGTCGGTCGTGCGCCGCGCCAAGAAGCTGGCGCTCAAGCGCTACATCGCCACGGGCGAGAAGGGCATCAACACTGATGATCTCCTGGCGGCGGTCCGGGAGGAGTTCCGGGAAAACGAGGACCTGCCGAACACGAGCAACCCCGACGCCTGGGCGAAGATCGCGGGCCGCAAGGGCGAGCCCATCCTTCATGTCCGATCTCTGCTGGGGGTTGCCGCGGAAGCGCCGCGGGAGCTCGAGAACGTCGTGCCGACCGGCCAGTACCTCTAGGCGAAGTCCTCCGGTTTGGCTGGACGAAAGGCGAGGTCGATGGCCAGCCACAGCGCCTTCGCGAACGGGTAGAAGACGATCGGCGTCAGACACATCTGAAGCACGCCGAGCCATATCACCGCCGTCCACGGCGGGTCTGGCCAGGTGGCGATGAGTAGCACCGTCAGCCACAGGGCGAAGACTACCTCGGTGGCGATGAAGTTGAGCAGGTAGGCGCCGAGCCAGTAATCGTCACGCTCGTCGCGCTCGAATCGAAGCCCGCACTCAGAGCATGCCTCGCCAAGCGAGAACCAGGAGCGCATGACACGGCCGACGCCACAGTATGGACAGCGCAGCCGTGACGCGCGCATCAGCGCCTGATACGTCCGCATGCCGGCAATTCTGACACACCACGCGCCGCTGGCCGGCTCGGAAGCGACCACCCTCGACGAGCTCGCCCAGCGTGGCTTCACCGACGGCTTCCGCGTCGTGCACAACGGTCTCGAGGTCCTGCGAACGGGGAAGCTGCTGCGGCCGGAAGATCTCGTGATCCGTGAGGTTCATCGCTTCGAGGGCGTCTCCGATCCCGACAACATCGGGCGTCCGGGGGACCTTCATCGACGCCTTCGGTGTGTACGCGGATCCCACCAAGGCCGCCGCGCTCGAGGACGTCCCGATTCACCATCACGGCGTGGCCGCGGGCGCCACGCCGGATGGGGGGCGATAGCTCCCGAGGAGCGGCTACTCGGCGCGCGCGATCAGCGGCGTATCGACGAGATGCTCGGAGACGAACCAGACCTGCTGCTCGTTCGTCCGGATCACATCGCTGACGATCAGGTCGTTGGTGCCGTCGTCGCCGGCGTCCGCGGCCTGGCGCGCCATGGAACGCGCTTCCTTCAGCACGATCTCGTGGGCGTGGAGCAATCTCGCAAGCTGCACCGGCACCGTGTCACGGCCCCGGGGAGGACGCGGGATCAGGGTCATCTCGGCCACGTCGTGGGCCATGGCGAGGCTCACGCCGCCAAGGGTCTGGATACGTTCGGCGATCCCGTCGACGAGCTCGACCTGTTCCGTGAAATGCTTGTCGAAGAGCAGATGGAGCGAGTAGAACGTCGGCCCGCTGACCTGCCAGTGATGCTTCTTGTAGAGGTCCCGCAGCGTCATGGTGTCGACGAGGAGCTGGTTGAGATTCTCGGCGCTCATGCGGCGAACGGCGACGTCGAGCGCGATCGGGACCGACACCACCGTTCCATAGCCCTGGAGCTGCCCGTTCTGCTCTCGATGCATCTCCACCACGCCTCGGCCATCGTGCTTGTTCGTCATCGCTTTCCTCCTGTGTTCGGGGACGCCGGCTGGCTCGCGGCCATCCCGGCTGTTCAGTGCGGTTCAGAATCCGAAGTGGCTCAATCCGGGATGCTCGTCGGGGCGCCGGCCCAGCGGCCAGCGATACTTCCTTTCGGCCTCTATGATGGGTAGATCGTTGATGCAGGCGTGACGCGCGGTCATCAGCCCCTGCGCGTCGAACTCCCAGTTCTCGTTGCCGTAGGATCGAAACCAGTTGCCGGAGT